>Ga0224497_10000960_pt1 | contig 19101 bp, 16 predicted proteins | sample SF_Jul11_sed_USG_4_FD_167970 | JGI IMG/M metagenome (GOLD analysis project Ga0224497, IMG submission 167970) | Sediment microbial communities from San Francisco Bay, California, United States - SF_Jul11_sed_USGS_13 | ecosystem: Environmental > Aquatic > Marine > Sediment | place: USA... | reverse complement strand
CGTCGCGCGGCAGATCGAGCGGCCTGGGAGTTACGACGACCTCGCATCTTTCAACAAGGCCCTGGAGCGAATGATTCGAGAGCACCCCTCGCTCGGCCGTGTACATACGAATCGCGCTACCCAGCATGGCGTTCAGACGGGTAGCCTCATGATTGATCCGCCACCGGAGATGCGCGCCTTTTCGCGTGTCGTCGAAGGGCGGATCCGGACCGTGCTGCGGGAGCTACGGGCAGGGGGACATGGCGAGCACCCGTGGGTGAAGCACGCGCCGAATCACTGGCTCGTCAACGCCTGGGCCGTCGTCCTTGGCGACCAGGGGCATCAAACGTCGCATATCCACCCCGAAGCCTGGCTCAGCGGCGTCTATTACGTAGCCAATCCCGAGGAAGGCATCGGGACCGGTCATGGCCAGGATGGCTGGATCGAATTCGGCTTACCGACAGAGCAACTTGTCGCCAAGGTCGCACCGCCGACACGGCGCCTGCAGCCTGAGCCCGGCCTCATGGTGACGTTCCCGTCGTTCAGCTTTCACCGCACATTGCCCTTCCGGGGCAAAGGCGAGCGCATCAGCATCGCGTTCGACGTTTTTGCGGCGCCGGAGGCTGGCTAGCGCCCCGGGGGTATTGCATTTTGCACGCCGAAGGATATAGATACTCGTTTGGGCGAAGAACAACGGGCGGGGTCTAGGGCGTCTTACGGGCCACGCACATCGGAACCCTCTCAATAAGGAGTTCAGCAATGACATTTCACGGGGGAAAACACTTTAAATGGATCATGGCTGTCGGAGCCGTCTGCCTGGCCGCGTCCGCGGCGCAGGCGCAGATGCTCGACAGTGATGACATCGGCGGCGTTGTGACGAGCGCCGATGGACCGGAGGCCGGCGTCTGGGTCATCGCCGAGACCGATGACTTCGATACGCGCTACGCGAAGATCGTCGTCACGGACGACGAAGGCCGCTATGTCGTGCCGGATCTACCGGATGCCGACTACGAGCTCTGGGTTCGGGGCTACGGTCTCGCCGACTCGGAGAAGGTCGCGGGGCGTCCAGGCGAGCGGCATGATCTCGACGCCGTCATCGCGCCAGACGCCGCCGTGGCCGCGGAGGTCTATCCGGCGATTTATTGGTACGCCATGATGCACCTGCCGACGCGCAGCGAAGTCGAGAATATCGAAGGCGGCCTGGATTTCTATCAGAACATGATGCGCAACAATGGCTGCGTAGGCTGCCATCAGCTCGGTCAAGCTGCCACGCGCACGATACCCGAGGCCTTCCAGGACATGGATTCCGAGGCCGCCTGGATAAGGCGCGTGCAGTCCGGGCAAGCCGGCGGGCAGATGATTCGCCAGCTCGCCTCGGAGCTCGCAGGCATTCCGTTCAAGTATCTTGCCGATTGGACCGACCGCGTCGCCGCCGGCGAGCTGCCGGCCGAAGCGCCGCCGCGCCCCTCGGGCCTGGAGCGCAACATCGTTGCAACCGTGCGCGATTGGGCAACTGAGAAAGCCTATCTGCACGATCTGACGACGACCGATCGTCGCAATCCGACCGTCAACGCTTACGGCAAGATCTATGGTTCACCCGAGCTCAGCACGGATCAGTTCCCGATCCTCGACCCGGTAGCGAATACCGACACGAGCTTCCTCGCCAGGCCGCGCGATCCGGATACGCCGACGACGAACGACGACCCCGTCGTGCAGCCGTCGCCGTATTGGGGCGACGAGCGTATCTGGGACAGCCAGTCGAACTCGCACAATCCGATGATCGATCAGGACGGCCGCGTCTGGTACACGGCACGCGTTCGGCCGCCGAGCGACCAACCGGACTTCTGTCTGGAGGGCTCGGATCATCCGTCTGCGCAGGTGTACCCCGCCTCGCGCAATGCCGGCCGGCATCTTGCGGTTCTCGATCCTGAGACCGGGGATTACACGCCGATCGACACGTGTTTCGGGACGCATCACCTGCATTTCGACCAGGATGCAGACAACACGCTGTGGACGAGCGGCGGCAACGGCGTCGTCGGTTGGCTCAACACGCGCATGTATCTGGAGACGGGCGATGAAGCCGCCTCCCAGGGTTGGGCCCCGCTGATCGCCGACGCCAACGGTAACGGCCGGCTCGATGACTGGGTCGGACCCGACGAGCCCCTTGATCCTGCAAAGGATCGGCAAATACCGGGAGACTATTACGCGGCCATGCCGAGCCCCGTCGACGGCTCGGTGTGGGGGGCGATCAGGTCCTTCCCCGGCTCAGTCGTGCGCCTCGATCCAGGCGACAATCCGCCGGCGACAGCGCTATCGGAGGTTTACAACGTGCCGCTGCCGGGCTACGGCCCACGCGGTGCGGACATCGACCTCGAGGGCGTCGTCTGGGTTTCCCTCGGCAGCGGCCACCTCGGTGAGTTCGACCGGCGTAAGTGCCGAGCGGCGCTCAGCGGCCCCGAGGCCGCGATGGGTAATCACTGCCCCGAGGGCTGGACCTTCCATCGTTATCCCGGCCCGGGTTTCCCCGAGTCGCCTGAGCTCAGCGCCGAGTCGAGCTACTACAGCTGGGTCGATCAGCACAACGTCACCGGGCTCGGCGACGATGTACCGATGTCGACGGCGAATCTATATGACGGCGTACACGCGCTTGTCGATGATGACTGGGTCACGATGCGGATTCCTTATCCGCTCGGCTTCTACGCGAAGGGATTCGAGGGCCGCATCGACGATCCGAACGCTGGCTGGAAAGGCCGCGGGCTCTGGGTCACGAGCGGTGATAGGACTCCGTGGCTCAAGGAAGGCGGCCAGGGCACGCGCCCGCTCGTCGTGCACTTCCAGGCACGGCCGGACCCGCTTGCACACTAGTTAACGTCTGAAGTTTAGATCTACGCGCCGCAGGCCCTTTCGGGCTTGCGGCGTTTTTTTTGCCTGGACTCAGGCGCTGCGCCGCAGCGCTAGCACGTCGCCGCTCGTGCGCAACGGTACTGGACTTCTACCGATTTCGACGCGGTCGCGACCGAACTGCTTGGCGAGATAGAGTGCTTGTTCAGCGCGCACGAGCACGCTGCCGGCGTCTTCGCCGATACGCGCGAGCACGGCACCAACGGACGCGCTCAAGCGCGATCCCGTGACTGACGATGCGTCACCGACCGATTCATGCAGCGTGTGCGCAGCCGCAACCAGCTTTTCCAAACAGCCCGTTGCGACGAGCACGCCGAACGCATTGCCGTCGTAACGTCCGATGATTCGCTCTGTGGGTTCCTCGAGTTCGGGGAAGTTGGTTCGCACGAGCCTTCGCGCGATGTCGCGTAGCGCGTCATCACCGCAAGCCGGCCCGTGCGATAGATTGATGTTCTTGAAATGATCTAGATCAACGAGGCATACGCCGAACGCCGTGCCGTCGTCCAACGACCGTTCGGCGTACGCGGCAACTCTCGTGACGAACGCTTGGCGTGAAAGCGTCGCTGTGAGCGCGTCGTGCTCGTTGTCTGTTGGACCGGCGTCGGGCGCGCGTCCAGTTGATTCTGTCACGGGGAATAGCTACTGACTCTTGACCGGTGCATCGTGCCAGCGCATGGCCGGCCGAGTCGGTGACAGCGCTCGCGCTTTTTCGCGCATTGCTTTTACATAAGTGAAAAATTTATTAGTCGCCGGTGTCAGCCGAGCAGTGCTTCGCGGTCATAGAGGCGAATCGCGAGCAGCGCGAGCAAGGCGCCGAGCACGACGCTCGCCGTTGCCGAGACAGCGGCGTAGGACCAGCTCAACGGCTCGGCCTTCAGCAGTGCAGTCACGAGTAAGTGCTGGCTCAGGCTCGGAATCCACATGAGCCTGAAGTCCGGCTCGACGTTGAGCAGGCTCGCCAACAGCAGTGGTAGCGTCGGAATGAGCAACACGAGCGTCAGATACGTTTGCGCCTCCTTGTAGCTGCGCGTGAACGACGCGACGAGCGTCATGAGCGCGGCGCCCAGCGGCGTGAACGGCGCCAGCAGCAGAAACGTCTGCAACGCGACGGCGGCATCGAAGTTCGCGCGCATGCCCAGGCTTTCCAACGGCACGAATTTGAGCGCGATCATGAATCCGAACAGCGTCAACGCGAGCGACAACAGCATGTAGCAGATCGTTGCAGCCATCTTGCCCAACAGCAGGCTCGAGCGACCAACCGGCACGGTCAGCAGCGGTTCGAGGGAGCCGCGCTCACGTTCGCCGGCCGTGGCGTCTATCGCGAGGTAAAAGCCGCCCGCCAGTGTGGCGAGCAGGAGAAAATAGGTCAGCATGCCGAGCAGCAGAACCGAGCGTGCCGCGGCGGTCGACACATCGAGCTCGTCGATGGTCACGGCACGCAGCACGGCCGGGTTCAAGCCGCGCGCCTGCAGGCGCAACATGCCGATTTGGTTCGCGTACGCATCGAGCACGGTTCGGACCCGCTGGCTCGCGGCCGTCGCGCCCGTCTCCGAACGATCGACGATCAGCGTGACGCGCGCATCGTCGCCGTTGCGAAATGCTTGCGCGTAATCCGGTGCCACGGCGAGTGCGATATCGTGCTGACCGCGAGCGACCGCCGCGCGGGCATCCTCGAGGCTTGCCGGGCCGTCATCGGCAGGCTCGAGGCCGTAGCGGCGCAGAAAGCCGACGAGGTTCGGTGCGTGCTCGGCACCGATGATAGGCAGCTCCATGACCTCGTCCATGCTCGATAGCGCCTGCGACAGCATGACATTGATCAAGACTGCGAACAGAGCGGGTGCGAACAGCGGGCCGAAGAACAATGTCGAGAACACCGTGCGCCGGTCGCGGCCATTCTCGAGGACTTCTTTGCGACAGACGACGAGGATCGGTGTTCTCATGATCCGGCTACGGTCTCGACGAAAATATCTTCGAGTGACTTGTTGCCGAAGCGTTCACGCAGCGCCTCGGTGGTTCCCTGCGCGACGATACGGCCGTGCGCGACGATGACGATGTCGTCACACAGTGCAGCAACCTCCTGCATGATGTGGCTCGATAGCACGATGCACTGGCCACGGGCCTTGAGCTCGCTGAGCCAGTTTCTGAGCGATAGCGTGCTCATGACGTCGAGACCGTTGGTCGGCTCATCGAGCAACAGATTTTTCGGTCTGTGAACGAGCGCGCGAGCCAATGCAACCTTGGTGCGCTGGCCTTGGGAGAATCCTTTTGCGCGCCGATCGGCGATTTCTTCGAGCTCGAGGCGCGCGACCAGTTGGTCGATGCGTGCGGACAATGCGGGCTCTTTGATGCCGTGAAGCCGGCCGAAATAGGCGATGTTCTCGCGCGTCGTAAGTTGCGGATACAGACCGGCGCCATGCGGCAGCACGCCGAGCTCGCGCCGGGCCCACAGCGGATGCTCGACGACGTCGACGTCGTTGATTTTTGCGTAACCGGCGTCGGGCTTTAGGACGGTGTACAAAATGCGCAAACAGGTCGACTTACCCGCACCATTGGGGCCTAGCAGGCCGGTGATGCGTCCGTCCGGCGCCGCGAAGCTGACGTCGTCGAGTGCGACGACGGCGCCGAAGCGCTTGCTCAATCCCGAAACCTCGATCATGGCGCCGGCCCGTTGAAGTCCAGGAAAAAGGGGCTCGCCTGCGCGCGCTCGAGACAGGACGCGTCGAGTGAGTCCGGCTCGAGCGTATCGAGAAAATCTCTCATGAGGCGCGGGACGCAACCGACAACGGCAAGACCGTGACCCTGACCCGGACCGACGAGATGACGCGCATTACTGAGACCGGCCAGAACCTGCTCGGCATAGTCGGCTGGCGTGATCGGATCGGCAGCCCCGGAGAGCAGCAAGGCGGGGTGATCCGAGCGCAGTGGCTCGCGCAGGTCGGCATCGAGCACGCCGCCGGGCCAAACTTCGCAGACGGCCATCAGTGCATCGATAAGCGTCGTGCCGAGATAGGTTGTCTCGATCTCAGCTGGCGCAGTCGCGGCGAAGAACGGCGCATCCTCTGTGCAGACCACCGCGTTGTGCATTGGCAGACTCAATGCGGACTCGAGTTCGCTCGTAATCATCTGAGCTTGTGCGGCGAGGGGCGCAAGGTTGCCGGAAGCCGCCGCGTCGATGAGCAGCGGCAGCAGCGCAGCGGTCTGGGGAGAGTAGCTCAGCAGACGTAAGACGGCCGCTACGTGGGCGAGCGAGAGCTGGCGGGTTTGAGGCATCGCGCTACGCGGGTCGGCGAGAACGACGGTCACAGGTCCTGTGGCCAGCGAGGCGAGCAGCGAGTCGAGTTGCGTCGTGATCGCAGGGTACCGGTCCGCGCAATCCGATTCCGTGGCGCATCGTGCCAGAATGAGATCGAGCACGCGTTGTGACTGTGCGGCAACATCGGGACCGAGCGGCGTTTCGCTCGGCGCGACGCCGTCGAGTATGAGCGCGCGCGTGCGTTGTGGATAGCGGCGCAGGTAGTGCTGCGCGACCCGTGTCCCGTAGGAGACACCGTAGAGATTCCACTGCTCGATGCCGAGCGCTTCTCTAACGTGCTCGAGATCGCTCACGGCGATCGAGGTCGTGTACAGGCGCGGGTCGCCGTCGAGCTCGGCGAGGCAGGCCTCCATGAGCGCGGGTAACGTCGCAGGCTCAGCGAGCTCGACGGTCGCTGCGGACACTTGCGGGCACTGTAGCGGCGCTGACTGGCCGGTCCCTCGCTGATCGACGAGGATGATGTCGCGCTCGCGTCTGATCGGTTCGAAGGCGGCACGCACGCGCGGATAGAAATCCGTCGCTGCCTGTCCCGGCCCACCGGCGATGATGACGATGGGGTCCTCACGAGGGGCCGCATTCAGGGACGGTACGCGAGCGATGAACAGCTCGATCTGCGCGGCGCCGGCCGGTGCCGATGAATCCTCGAGAACCGTCAGCGTTGAGCACTGTGCCGAAACCGCTGGCAGCCACGCGGCCGTGAGACGGCACTCCGTGGTCGCAATTTGCGCATCGGCGTCGACTGCGACGAAGGCGAGGATACCGATCGAGCACAGGGCGCGGATGGGGCTCATGGGGCCGACATGTTGGCCTGCTCGGCCCGGATTTGCTAGAGCCGCTCTCGAAATCCCCCAAAGCCGGCTGCACGGCCACGCGAGATTCTCGATCGCCGCTGGTTGTCCTGGCGGCGTCAGGCCGCTGCGCCTAAAATCCCACCGACATGAGCTATACGAAGACCTTTGATTGTATCGTCGTCGGCGGCGGGCACGCCGGCACCGAAGCTGCGCTTGCGGCGGCCCGTACCGGTGCGCGGACGCTGTTACTCTCGCAGAGTCTCGAGACGCTCGGCCAGATGAGCTGCAATCCGGCGATCGGTGGTATCGGTAAAGGTCATCTTGCCAAGGAGGTCGATGCGCTCGGCGGCGCGATGGCGCGCGCTATCGACCGGGCCGGCATTCACTTCAGAACGCTGAACGCCCGTAAGGGCCCGGCTGTGCGCGCGACGCGCGCGCAGGCCGACCGTGTGCTGTACCGTCAGGCAGTACGCGGCTTGCTCGAGGCACAGCCCGGCTTGAGCCTGCTGCAACAGACCGTCGAGGATCTGACCCTCGACGGTGATCGGGTTACCGGCGTCGTGACACAGATGGGTCTTCAGTTCACGGCACCGAGTATCGTGCTGACAGTCGGCACTTTTCTCGCCGGGCGAATCCATGTCGGCGAGGCGAACCATACGGGCGGGCGCATGGGCGATCCTGCGTCGACAGCGCTCGCCGCCAAGCTGCGCGGACTCGGTCTGACGGTTGACAGACTCAAGACCGGCACACCGCCGCGTATCGACGGGCGCAGTGTCGATTACGCCGGGTTGCAGCCTCAGCCCGGGGACGATCCGATTCCCACGTTCTCGTTTATCGGCAAGCGTAGTGAACATCCGCGCCAGATCTCTTGTCATATCACCTACACGACACCACAGACGCACGACATCATTCGTCAGAGCCTCGACCGCTCGCCGATGTTCACCGGCGCGATCGAGGGCACGGGGCCACGCTATTGCCCCTCGATAGAGGATAAGGTTGTTCGCTTTGCCGACCGGGATTCGCATCAGATCTTCATCGAGCCCGAGGGACTCGATACGCACGAGATCTATCCCAACGGAATCTCGACGAGCCTGCCATTCGATGTGCAGTATGCATTCGTACGCTCAATCAGGGGCTTCGAGCGCGCTGAGATCACCCGGCCTGGCTATGCGATCGAGTATGACTACTTTGATCCACGCGATCTCGAGCCGTCGTTGCAGACCAAGGCTATCCGCGGCCTGTTCTTCGCAGGACAGATCAATGGCACGACGGGCTACGAGGAGGCGGCCGCTCAAGGACTCGTGGCCGGGCTCAATGCAGCGCGTTGCGCACGCGGCGAAGCGCCCTGGTATCCGACGCGCGATCAGGCGTATATCGGTGTGTTGATCGACGATCTCATCACGCGCGGCACGACGGAGCCGTACCGAATGTTTACGTCCCGCGCCGAGTATCGTCTGTCATTGCGCGAGGACAACGCCGATTTACGTCTGACACCCAGCGGACGTGAGCTCGGTCTCGTCGACGATGCCCGCTGGCGGGCCTTCGAGGCCAAGCGGTCGTTCATAGCGACCGAGAAGGCGAGACTCGCTGCCACCGTTGTGCGTCCCGCGGACGTCGGTCCGCAGTCGCGTATCGGCCCGTTGAACCGCGACGCTAACGCCTACGAGCTCCTCAAGCGCCCCGACGTCGGCTACGACGACGTCGTCGCATTGGCGCGGGTCGGCGCAGCGCCGGCCGCCGGAGAGCTCGACAAGGCGCTCCGGGCACAGGCAACGGCGCAACTGGAAATCGGCTCGCGCTACAGCGGCTATATCGCTCGCCAGACGCGCGAAATTGAAAGGCAGCGCGCGCACGTCACGACACGCATACCCGAGGATTTCGATTACGTGGCCGTCAGAGGATTGTCGAACGAGGCTCGCGAGAAGCTCGAGCGCGTCCGCCCGCAGACGATCGGCCAGGCCTCGAGGATATCCGGGATGACGCCTGCGGCAATATCCCTGCTGTTGATTCAACTGAAGAAACGCGATCTCAGGAAGAGCGCGTAACGGCGAACGGAGATTCATCATGACACCTGCAAATTTGCGCCGCGCTGTCGGTCTAACGCTCCTGGTCAGCCTGCTCGCCGGCTGCAGCGGTGGTGGCGAAGATCTTGCCGGCCCCGCGTCCGGGGCGCGCGAGTTGGCCGTAGGTGGCGTGAGCGGGGAGGAGCTTGCCGAAGTCCAGGTGCTTCACGTCGGTAACGGCGCTGAGCCGGGTTCGATTGACCCGCATCGCGCCGAAGGTGTGCCGAGCTCGAACATCCAGCGCGATCTCTTCGAAGGCCTGGTCAACGAGGCACCGAACGGCGATCTCATCCCCGGCGCGGCGGAGTCCTGGGAGATCAGCGATGACGGTCTGACATACACGTTTAATCTGAGGCGCGACGCGCGCTGGTCGAACGGCGATTCCGTTCTCGCCGACGACTGGGTCTACAGCCTGCGCCGCAGCCTCGACCCGATGACGATGTCGCGCTACACGTTTATCCTGAATCCGATTCGCAATGCCGAGTCCATCGCCGCAGGCCAGATGCCGATCACCGAGCTCGGCGTGCGCGCGATCGACGACTACACGCTCGAGATTCAACTCGAGGGTCCGACGCCTTACTTCCTGGGGCTGTTGACGCATTCGGCGAGCTACGCCGTGCACCAGCCGAGTGTCGAGGCTTACGGCGATCAGCATACGCGCCCGGGCAACCTCGTCTCGAACGGTGCGTTCCAGCTCGAGGATTGGGTCGTACAGTCGCACATGAAGCTCGTTCGCAACCCGCAGTATTGGGATAACGGGAACACGATCCTCGACGAGGTCTGGTATTACGCGACGGAAGACCAGACGGCGGAGCTGAGGCGTTACCGAGCCGATGAGCTAGACATGACGAGCACTGTGCCGACGCGCCAGCTTGCATGGGCGCGGGAGAATCTACCCGATGACCTGACGATTGCGCCGTATCTCGGCAGCTACTACTTCGGCTTCAACGTTACCCGGCCACCGTTCAAGGACAACCCGAGCCTGCGACGTGCGTTGGCACTCGCGATCGACCGCGACATCATCACACGGCAAGTCACGGGCGCGGGGCAGCTGCCGTCGTTCGGCTGGGTGCCTCCCGTTAACAACTATGAGGGCCAGAAGATGCCCGAAGCCGATTGGACGCAGGCCGAGCGTGAAGCGCAGGCCAGGCGCCTCTATGCGGAGGCGGGATATTCTGCCGAGAATCCGCTGCGCACGGAGATCATCTACAACACGCAGGAAGATCACCGTCGCCTCGCGCTGGCCATCGCGGCGATGTGGAAGCAGGTGCTAGGTGTCGAGGCCGGAATCTTGAACCAGGAATGGAAAGTGTTCCTAGATACGCGCCGGCAGAAGATCGACACACAGATCTATCGAGGCGGGTGGATTGGCGACTACAATGACGCGTTCACGTTCGCCGAGCTCATGCTGACTACGAGCGGCCTCAACGATACGGGTTACTCGAACGCCGAGTACGACGCGCTTCTCCAGGAGGCCTCGATGGAGGGCGATCTCGCGCGACGCGCCGAGCTGCTGCAGCAGGCCGAAGCTATCTTGCTCGAAGATCTGCCGATTTTGCCGATCTACTATTACGTAACGAGTAAGCTCGTGAAGCCCTGGGTTGGCGGTTACGAGTCCAATATCATGGACCATCACCGCAGCAAGAATTTCTACATCCTCAGGCACTAGCCGTCTAGCGCCAGCTCTCTAGCACCAACCCTCTAGCACGAACAAGTAGTAGGCCAGCCGTTGCTACGTTATAGCTTGCGCCGCTTCCTCGGCGCGATACCGACGCTCCTGATCTTGATCGCGCTCGCGTTCTTTATGATCCGCCTCGCGCCGGGTGGGCCGTTCGACGCCGAGCGTGCGCTGCTGCCCGAGATCGAGGCGAATCTGCGCGCGGCCTATCATCTCGACGAGCCGCTGCCCATGCAGTTCGTGCGCTATCTGGGTAATCTCGCGCGCGCTGATTTCGGACCCTCGTTCCAATACCGCGATTACACGGTGACCGAGCTCATCATGACGGGCTTTCCCGTATCGTTGCGGCTCGGCGGTAGCGCCATGGTAGTAGCGCTGCTGTTCGGCATCAGCGCCGGCAGTCTCGCGGCGCTCAGGCAGAATACCCGCACCGACTATACGGTTATGTCTTTGTCGATGACGGGCATCTCGATCCCGAACTTCGTAATGGCTCCGCTGTTGATCCTGCTGTTTGCCGTTTATCTGGGCTGGCTACCTGCGGGCGGTCTCGGCGAGGGATCGTGGCGTAACATGGTCCTACCCGTGATCTCGCTGGCGCTGCCGCAGATTGCCTACGTCGCACGGCTCACGCGCGGAAGCATGATCGAGGTGTTGCGCAGCCCATTCATACGAACGGCGAAGGCGCAGGGTCTGCCCATGTACAAGATACTTATTCGCCATGCGCTCAAGCCTGCGCTGCTGCCCGTCGTGTCCTATCTCGGTCCGGCGACGGCGGCCGTGATTACGGGGTCAGTCGTCATCGAGCAGATATTCGGCGTGCCGGGTCTCGGACGCTTCTTCGTCCAGGGCGCGCTGAACCGCGATTACACGCTCGTCATGGGCGTCGTCGTGTTTTACGGTGTGCTCATCATCGTCTTCAATTTCCTCGTCGACCTCGCCTATGCGTGGCTCGACCCCAAGGTGAAGTACGGTTGAGCGCCGCAACGAGCCAAGCCGTCGGCGAGGACATTCCGGGGCGGAGTCTCTGGAACGACGCCTGGCGCGTGCTGCGCCGAAATCGCGCCGCTGTTGCATCGGCCATCCTGATCAGCGTCATGGCCGTTCTCGTCATTGTCGGCCCGCTATTCAGCTCGTACGCATACGATTTCACTGACTGGAGCAACCTTTCGATCGGTCCGAGCTTCGAGACCGGGCACATCTTCGGCACGGATACGCTCGGCAGAGATCTGTTCGTGCGCACACTCTACGGCGGGCGTGTCTCACTCATGGTTGGTATCGTCGCGACAATCGTGAGCCTCGTGATCGGCATCAGCTACGGCGCCACGGCCGGCTACCTCGGCGGCCGTCTCGACCACATCATGATGCGTATCGTCGACATCCTCTATGCCCTGCCGTTCATGTTCCTCGTGATCCTGCTCATGGTGTTCTTCGGCCGGCACATCGTGCTGATTTTCGTCGCGATCGGCGCGATCAACTGGCTCGACATGGCCAGAATCGTGCGCGGCCAGACACTGAGCTTGAAAAACAAAGAGTTCGTCGAGGCAGCCGAGGCGCAGGGCGTGACGGCGTTTGCGATCCTACGGCGCCACATCGTTCCGAATCTACTGGGCGTCGTAGCGGTCTACGTGACTCTGACGATCCCGCAGGTCATCCTCGTCGAATCCTTCCTGAGCTTTTTGGGGCTGGGCGTACAGGAACCCATGACGTCCTGGGGTGCCCTGGTCAAGGACGGCTCGGAGGAGCTCGAGAGCGCTCCCTGGATGCTGACCTTCCCGGCGCTGTTTCTCGCCGCAACGCTGTTCTGCTTCAACTTCTTGGGCGACGGTATGCGTGACGCGCTCGATCCGAAGGACCGCTGATGAGCCTTCTCGACGTTAGCAACTTGAACGTGCGCTTCGACACGCCCGACGGCGAAGTGCACGCCGTCAAGGATTTGAGCTTCCGCTTAGAGCGCGGTGAAACGCTCGGTATCGTCGGCGAGTCTGGATCGGGTAAGAGCCAGAGCGTGCTGAGCCTGATGGGGCTGCTCGCCGATAACGGTCGCGCGGACGGTGTGGCGCAGTTCGATGGGCACAACCTGATAACGCTGCCGGAGGCTCAGCTCAGACGCATGCGCGGCCGACGCATATCGATGATCTTTCAGGACCCGATGACCTCGCTGAATCCGTATCTCACGCTCGCCGATCAAATGATCCAGGTGGTGCGCGAGCACGAGACCGTATCGAAAAAAGCTGCACGGTCGCGTTGTCTGGAGATGCTCGAGGCTGTGAGCATACCCGAGGCGGACGACCGGCTGGATCGTTATCCGCACGAGCTGTCGGGCGGCATGCGCCAGCGCGTCATGATCGCCGCGAGCCTGTTGCTCAACCCGGAGATACTGATTGCAGACGAGCCGACGACGGCGCTCGACGTCACGGTTCAGGCGCAGATCCTCGAGCTCATGCGCGATCTGAGCGAGCGCTTCGAGACCTCCACGATATTGATCACGCACGATCTTGCTGTCGTCGCTGGGACGTGCGAGCGCGTGCTCGTAATGCAGGGCGGCGAGCTCAAGGAACAAGGCGAGGTTCGCAAGATTTTCTACGAGCCCCAACACGCTTATACCCAGGCGTTGCTCAAAGCCGTGCCCCGGCTGGACGAGGAGCGCGTCGAGCGCTTGCTCGATGGCGGTGAGGTAGGCGGTGCCGCCGCCGGCGCGCGTGCGGGCAACGCAGCCGGGGCTGACCCGCTGCTGGCGGTCGAGGACCTCAAGGTGTCCTTTCGCGTCCATACGGGGGGCTTTTGGGGACACACGCGTGAGCTCAAGGCAGTCGACGGAGTCGATCTCGAGCTCGCGCCCGGCGAGACGCTCGGTATTGTCGGTGAATCCGGTTGCGGTAAATCGACGCTGGCCCGCGCGATACTCAAGCTCGTGCCGCTCGCCGGCGGCCAGGTCTGCCTCTTGGGGCGCGGGCTCAGCGAGCTCGATAGCGCTGAGATGCGCAAGATGCGCAGCGATCTGCAGATAATCTTCCAGGATCCGCTTGCCTCGCTGAACCCGCGTATGACTGTCGGCGACATCGTCAGCGAACCGCTCTGGACGCATCGGCCGGACCTCGACAAGGCGGCCGTGCGCCAGCGTGTCGTCCACGTGCTCAAACGCGTTGGTCTCGAAGGCCGAGAGCTCAACCGTTATCCGCACGAGTTCTCGGGCGGTCAGTGCCAGCGAATCGGCATCGCTCGAGCGCTCGTGCTCGAGCCCAAGCTCATCATCTGCGATGAGCCCGTTAGCGCGCTCGACGTCTCTATTCAGGCGCAGATCGTCAACCTGCTCATGGATTTGCAGGCGGAGTTGGGGCTGTCGCTGATCTTCATCGCACACGACCTCGCGGTCGTGCGCCATATCAGCCATCGCGTTCTCGTCATGTACTTGGGTACGGCTGTGGAGATCGCCTCGCGGGAAGATCTCTACGAGCGCCCGAGCCATCCCTATACGCGAGCGCTCATCAGCTCCGTGCCTATTCCAGATCCAGACAAGGAACGTTCGCGAGCTCGCGAGCTACTGTTCGGCGATCTACCCTCGCCGATGGATCCGCCATCGGGCTGTCGTTTCCGGACACGCTGCCGGCACGCCGAGCCCCGTTGCGCGGAGGAAATACCCGAGCTGCGAGCGGTCGGGCCGAGCCGGGTTGCCTGCCACCGCGCCGAGGAGCTTCTCGAGACAGTTTGATCTCGGGACGAATCGTCCACGTGGCGCTCGAGCGTCCGACGTGCCACGACGATCCCTTGTCCGGGCGAACTCCCTGAGCCGGCCCGTATACTGCCGGCATGCATGAACGAGTTCTCGAGCGTCTCAACGAAGCGGGTCTTGATGTCCGGCCGGCCGAGGCCGGCAAGCTAGCCGATTACTTGCTGCTGCTCGAGCGCTGGAATCGTGTCCACAATCTCACCGGGATCAGAGAATTCGACGAGATGATAGAGCGCCATCTTGCGGAGAGCCTCGCACTTCGCGGCTTGCTGCGTGGCCAGCGTATCGCCGACGTCGGTAGCGGCGCCGGACTACCGGGTATTCCGTTAGCGATTGTCGAGCCGAAGAAGTCATTCACGCTTATCGAGAGCCGCGCTAAGCGAGCAAGCTTCCTGAGCCACGTGCAGGGTGCACTGGCGTTGAGCAACGTTTCCGTCGAGCATGGCCGCGTGGAGGATTTACGCGGCCAGGCGCCTTTTGATACGGTGCTCGCCCGCGCAGTCGCTCCGTTGCCCGAGCTCGTCGGGCTCACAGCGCACCTGTTGGGAGAGGAAAGCGTCTTGCTCGTGCCTACGAAAGCCGACGTCGACGTAACGACGAGCGGTGTCGATGACAGATTCGAGATACGCCGTATCGAGCGCGACGAGCGTGAACTGCTCAAAGGCGCTTTAATCGCGATCGAGCGTCGCGTGGGCTGAACGGCGGCGAAGAGGAGCCATGGGAAAGATCGTTGCGATAGCGAACCAGAAAGGCGGAGTCGGCAAAACGACGACCTGCGTTAATCTGGCTGCGTCGCTCGCCGCGACGCACCGTCGTGTGCTCGTCGTCGATCTCGACCCGCAGGGCAACGCGACCATGGGCTGCGGGATCGATAAGTCGGCACTCGATCTGACCGTCTGCGACGTGTTGCTCGACGACGTCGAGCCTCGCGAGGCGATTGTCCAGGCCGTCGAGGGGAATTTCTCAGTACTTCCTGGTAATCAATCACTTACGCTCGCAGAAGTCGAGCTAGTCACGCAAGCCGAGCGGGAATTTCGCCTGCGCGACGCGCTTGCGTCGGTAGCCGGCGATTACGACTACGTGCTCATCGACTGTCCGCCGTCGCTGAATATGCTCACGGTGAACGCCTTGGCCGCGGCCGACGGCGTGCTCATTCCGATGCAGTGCGAGTACTACGCGCTCGAAGGGCTCACGGCGCTGCTCGGCACGATCGAGCAGATTCGCAGCGGCGCGAATCCGCGGCTGCAGCTCCACGGCATACTGCGCACGATGTTCGATCCGCGGAACAACCTCGCGACGGAGGTTTCCGGGCAGCTCATGCACCATTTCGGCGACCGCGTATTTCGCACGGTGATCCCGCGCAATGTGCGCCTTGCCGAGGCGCCGAGCTTCGGCCTCCCGGCCCTCTATCACGACAAGTATTCTCGCGGCGCGCTGGCCTATCTGGCGCTTGCAGGAGAGATCAACCGCCGCGAGGCGGCGAGCGCAGAGCTTTAAGCTACAATTCGACGATCTCGAGCTGCTCACGATGGGATCGCAGCATGGCTAAACGTAAGAGTCTCGGCCGCGGCCTGGACGCACTGCTCAGCAGCACGGTCGCGGAGCGCACGACGTCGGCGACCGACACGCTGCAGGACATTCCCGTGGACCTTCTGCAGCGCGGCCGCTACCAGCCGCGCTCGGATATGCGCGAGGAGACGATCGCAGATCTCGCCGAGTCGATACGCGCCCAAGGCCTCGTCCAGCCGATCGTCGTGCGGCCACTCGCGAAGCACGGCGGCGAGGCCCACTATGAAATCGTTGCGGGAGAGCGGCGCTGGCGCGCCGCTCAGCTGGCTGGTCTGCACTCGATCCCGGCGATCGTCAGGGATATTCCGGACGAAGCGGCCGTGGCCATGGCGCTCATCGAGAACATCCAGCGCGAGGACCTCAACGCGCTCGAGGAGGCGCGCGCGCTGCGTCAGCTCGTGGAGGAGTTCGGGATGACCCATGCGCAGGCCGCCGAGGCGGTTGGGCGCTCGCGCGTCGCCGTCAGTAATCTGTTGCGGCTGCTCGATCTACCCGCGCAGATCCAGGCGATGCTCGAGCGCCGCGATTTTGGCATGGGCCACGCCCGGGCGCTGCTCGCACTGGACGGCATCGAGGCGCAAATGGACATCGCCCGGCGCATCCTCAAGGAGGGCTGGAGCGTGCGTGAGACGGAGCGGGCCATCCAGCGCCTGCCTAAATCGCGCAAACAAAAGGCGACCCGCAAGCCTTCCGGGGCCCGGGACCCTGACGTCCTGCGGCTGGAGACGGCGCTTGCAGATCGGCTCGGCGCGCGCGTCAGGATCGAACATAAGGGGCCGGGCGGGCGCATTGTGGTCGCCTACAACACGCTCGAGGAGCTCGACGGTATTCTCGACCACATCGAGTCCTGAATAGAGCTGCCGGTCGGCCGTCGCGTATTGCTTACGCTGGGGCGACTGCTTAGAATTGCAGCCGCTAGACAGGTGCCACGATGCCGTCGTGGCTTTTTTTTGTCGGCGCCCCTTTGCCTAGAGGCATATCCTGGCAAACCTAGAGGCCACAGAGTTGACAGACGACACCCGCGTCGTGCCGTTGACCTTGCTCGTGCAAGCAGCTGTCACGGTTGTGCTGGGCCTTCTGCTAGGGCTATGGGTAGACGTGGTCGCGGGCACGTCGGCATTGCTCGGCGGGGTGACTGCGATTGTGCCCAACGCCTTCCTGGCCGCGCGGCTGCTCGGGTCTCGTTGCGGCAACGACGCGAATGCGCTGCTGCAGTCGGCCCGGGTCGGTGTCTTAGGCAAGCTGGTGTTGACGATGCTCCTGTTTGGCGTGATTTTCGCAACGGTGCGGCCGATCTCGGGGCCGGCCGTTTTCGCCGGCTTCATCGCTGCGCAGGTCGTCATCCCGGCGGCCTTGCTAATCGGCGGCGGAACGGAAAAGCTTGAAACCGGAGAGAAGAGCTAAGGCATGGAAGAATCGCACGGCGCGGCGGAGCAAACCGCCAGCGAGTACATCCAGCACCACCTGACCAATCTTCAGGTTTGCCGCGATCACGGCGAGTGGGTCTGGGGCCATTGCGCGGGCAATTTCTGGACCGTGAATGTCGACTCCATGGCATTCTCCGTGTTGCTCGGCGTGTTGTTCCTGGCCGTGTTTCGCCGAGTCGCCACTCTAGCGACTTCGGGAAATCCGACGAGGCTGCAGGCGGCCGTCGAGCTGATCATCGGTTTTGTCGACACATCCGTTCGCGACGCGTTTCACGGGCACAGCAAGGTGATCGCGCCGCTGGCGCTGACGATTTTCATGTGGGTTTTTCTCATGAACCTCATGGATCTGATTCCTGTCGATTGGCTGCCGACGATAGCCGCCTCAGCCGGCGTGCCGTATCTCAAGGTCGTGCCCACGACGGACGTCAATATCACGTTCGCGATGTCGATCTCCGTCTTCATCCTGATCATCTTCTATTCGATCAAAATGAAAGGCTTCGTCGGTTTCACGAAGGAACTGACGATGCACCCGATCGCGCCGCCGACCAAGGGAATCGGCCTGGTCTTCGCGCCGTTCATCATCGCTTTCAACTTCGTTCTCGAAGGTGTCTCGCTGCTCGCCAAGCCGGTCTCCCTGTCCTTGCGACTGTTCGGGAACATGTACGCTGGCGAACTCATTTTCATCTTGATCGCGTTGCTCGGCCTGTACCAGGTGCCGCTGCACTTCGGTTGGGCCGTGTTTCACATACTTGTAGTTACGCTACAAGCCTTCATATTTATGATGTTGACGATCGTTTACCTGAGCTCGGCCCATGAGGTCGAGCACTGATCTTTCATGTAACGCCCGGATTACTCACTGGAGAGACTGATGGACTTTGTTATTGGTATGAATCTGCTCGCTGTCGCGCTACTCATCGGCCTGGGCGCCTTGGGCGTCGGCATCGGAATGGGCCTGTTGGGCGGCCGGTTTCTGGAAGGCGCCGCGCGTCAGCCGGAGTTAGCACCGATGCTGCGCACACAAATGTTCCTCGTCGTCGCGCTGCTCGATGCAATTGCGATGATCGGTGTCGGTATCGCGTTGTTTTTCGCGTTTGCCAACCCGTACATTGTTTAAGGCGCGGCGCTTCAGTCGAAACGTTCGCGGGCCCTTGGGCCCACGAGACCAGCACAGATAGCAGGAGAGATCTGTGGATTTCAATCTGACATTGATCGGCCAGTCGATCGCGATGCTCGTGTTCGTCTGGTTTTGTATGAAATTCATCTGGCCGCCGATCACCGATGCGATCGAGGCGCGGCAACGGTCTATTGCGGACGGCCTCGCTGCCGCGGAACGCGGCCAGGACGATCTGCGAAAGGCGAAGGCCGAAGCCGACCGAATCGTCGCCGAGGCGCGCGATCAAGCCAGAGACATCGTCGATCAGGCGAGCTCGCGGGCCAATAATCTGGTCGATGAAGCGCGAGCCGATGGCGCGTCCGAGCGACAGCGTCAGATCGAGGCCGCTCAGGCCGAGATCCAGGTCGAGATCAACCGCGCGCGCGACGAGCTCAGGGGGCAGGTCGCCACCATTGCCGTGGCCGGTGCGCAGAAGATTCTGGCTCGCGAGATCGATGCGAATGCGCACGCGGCGCTGCTCGATGAGCTCGCGGCAGGTC
>Ga0224497_10000959_pt1 | contig 19101 bp, 26 predicted proteins | sample SF_Jul11_sed_USG_4_FD_167970 | JGI IMG/M metagenome (GOLD analysis project Ga0224497, IMG submission 167970) | Sediment microbial communities from San Francisco Bay, California, United States - SF_Jul11_sed_USGS_13 | ecosystem: Environmental > Aquatic > Marine > Sediment | place: USA... | reverse complement strand
CAAACAAGAATAGTTTTGAGACCTTCATCTTTTGCACCTTTTAGTACCTGTAGTGCACAATGAGATCCTAGGGTTGCTATGGAGACCATTACGATGTTTTCAATTTGATTTTGTACCTTATGAACTATGTGCAGATGTAACGTAATGAAATACCTCGTCTATTAGTTCAACACTCAATTCTGTCTTGATATCTTCTGGAACTACTTTTAGAATGAAATCATACATGGTTGTATTTTGAGGAATCTCATCTCTTTCTTGTAAAAGTGAAAAAACAGCAATACCATTTGAAATGATTGCGACCATTTTCTCTTTGTTAGTAAGAGTCATGAAATTGCTAAAAAATTATGGTAATTTAATGTAAATCTAATTTGAGAGAGGTCAGACAACTATTTTCATTACTGCTGTATTTTGGAATGTTTGAATAATTCCCGAATTTTCATTTAAGAAATCAAATTCAACGTTATGGCCTTCTGCTTCTTCTACAGGTTGCTGCATTGCATGATACCCAACATATACGGCAGTGATGATAAACATTGCAATAACTAGTCCCATCAGGATATTCATCTTATTTTGTTGTGAAATTCCTGCTGCCTATAAGCATTATGAAAATTATTCATTTTAGCGTGTAAAAATTAATTACACCATCAAACATGGAATAAAGTAAATTATGATAGAAACAGAGTTAGGAGTTTTACGCAGATCCCATTATTCTGATGAGATTAACTCGTCCATGGATGGCATAACAGTAACTGTCATGGGTTGGGTTTTAACAGTTCGCGGGCATGGAAATATCAGTTTTGCAACAATTCGTGATAAAAATGGAGACATTTCTGTTGTAGCCAAAAAAGGAGATTGTCCTGATGAAATTCGTGACACTATTTCTTCACTTAAAGCACATTCTTCTGTTGCCATCACAGGTAATGTTAAATCTTCAGAAAAGGCCCCTTCCGGATTTGAAATAATTCCTACCGAACTTAGAGTTTTCTCAAATGTTGAAAAAATTCCTCCTTTTGAGCCGACTGCAAAAACCGTCAAAAATATTGACACAAGACTTGAAGTAAGACCAATTGATCTTAGACGAAGTACACTGCAACATATTTTCAAGGTCAGAAGTTTAGTTTTAGAATCCCTTAGAGATTATTTTGCCAAACAAAAATTCATTGAAATTAATACTCCTAAAATGATTGCAACAGCTACTGAAGGTGGTGCTGCATTGTTTCCAATATTTTACTATAACAAAGAAGCATTTTTAGCTCAGAGTCCGCAATTGTACAAAGAACAATTAACGATGAGCTTTGAAAAAGTATTTGAGATAGCCCCAATTTTTCGAGCAGAACCTTCTAGAACTAATCGACATCTTGCAGAAGCAATATCTATTGATTTGGAGGAAGCTTTTGTAGACTATAATGACGTGATGAACAGAATTGAAGAGATCATAAAGATTTCAATTCAAACTGTGAATAATTATGTTCAAAACAATACGGATGTGGAATTTACAACACCATCCATTCCTGAAATGATTCCAAGGTATTCCTATGATGAATTGGTCGACAGAATGCAAAAAGCAGGAGCAAAAACAGAATGGGGCGATGATCTATATCCTTCGAATCTAAAAAAAATTGGTTTAGAGGGATTCTATTTTATCAAAGATTGGCCTCTTGCGCCAAAACCCTTCTATGTAAAGGACAGTAAAACAAATCCCAAAATTTCTGAATCCTTTGATTTAATGTTTGGAGATTTGGAATTATCGTCAGGCAGTACAAGAATTGAAAAACGAGATGAACTGGCTGAAAGAATGAAGAATAAGGGAATGAACACAGATGCATTTGAATATCATCTAGGTGCATTTGATTATGGTGTGCCTCCTCATGCTGGTTGTGGTATAGGCCTTGAGCGTCTAATTATGGCCCTTACAGGCACAGAAAATATTCGAGATGTAACATTTTATCCTAGAGATGTTGACAGATTAACACCGTAGGTGTATTGAATGGTTACAGAAGAAGAAATAGAACATGTTTCAAAACTAATGAAAATAGAAATTGATGATCATAAAGAATATGTTGAGAAAGTTCATACGATGATTAATTATTTTGATATTTTAGATTCTGCAGGTGTTGAATCTGAAGAAATTTCTGTTCAAGAAATCCCTATTTCAAACCTACGAGATGATGAATATATTCCATTTAATCAAAAATTAATTGAAAAACTAAAACACTACAAGGGAACATATGTTCGCGCACCAAAGATGTCTTCATGAACCTAAAAATATCTGCTCTTGATTATGTTCGGGAAGTCAAAAACGGGAACATTTCTGCTGAAGATTTTGTTGCAAAAACTTTAGAACAAATTCACCGAGTGGATGAGAAACTCCATGCATTTTTATCAGTTAATGAAAATGCAGTTGAACAGGCAAGAGAAATAGATAAGAAAATAAAATCAGGCAAAAAGATAGGGGATTGTTTTGGAATGCCAATTTCAATTAAAGATAATTTGTGCATTAAAGAGAATAAAACCACATGTGCATCAAAGATGCTTGAAAATTTTATTGCACCTTATGATGCCACAGTCATCGCAAAATTAAAAGAGCAAGATGCGATATTTGTTGGAAAAGTAAACATGGATGAATTTGCAATGGGACTTACAACAGAATTTAGTGCATTTGGTCCAAGTAAAAATCCCTGGAATTTAGAGTATGTCCCAGGAGGTTCATCTGGCGGCAGCGCAGTGTCTGTAAGTGCTTTTGAATGTGTGGCTTCTCTTGGTTCTGATACTGGAGGTTCTGTTAGAAACCCTGCAAGTTTTTGCTCAACTGTAGGTTACAAGCCAACATATGGTTTGATTAGCAGGTATGGATTAATCTCTTATGCCAACAGCATAGAGCAAATCGGTCCTCTTACCAGAACTGTAAAGGATACAGCATTCATGTTAAATCTAATTTCTGGAGTAGATTCAAATGATAACACCACAATTGATAACAACAATGAAGACTATCTTTTAGGCATAAATTCGGGCATTGAAGGAAAGAAAATAGGCATAATCAAAGAGATGATTGGAGAAGGGATTGATCCTGCCGTATTGAGTGCAACAAAAGAGGCCATTTCAAAACTTGAAGGATTGGGGGCAATCTGTGAAGAGATATCACTAGATATGGTAAAATATTCAGTCGCTGCATACTATACCATTACTGCAACAGAGGCTGGAAGTAATCTTGCAAGATATGATAACCTAAGATACGGTTATGATTTTCCAGTTGAGGGATATGAGTTTAATTCCTATATTTCAAAAGCAAGGCGTAATTTTGGTCCAGAGGTTAAAAGACGAATGATTCTTGGAGGATTCGTTCCATCAGCAGGTCATGCAGGAAAATATTTTCTAAAGGCATTAAAAGTAAAGAGTAAACTTACAAAAGAAGTAAACGAGGCATTTAAAAAATTTGATCTTTTGATAGCACCAACAGTACCAATTCTTCCATTCAAGCTAGGTGAAAAAATTAATGATCCAATTTCATTATTCCTAGTTGACATCAATACAGTAACTGCAAATCTTACAGGAAAACCTGCAGTATCCATTCCTTTCTCACATTCAAAAGGGTTACCGATTGGAATTCAGCTTCTTGCAGATTCAAACAAAGATAAATTATTACTTCAAACAGCATATGCTTTAGAACAAACTGTTAGCTTACCTGAGGTTCCAATATGACTATGATAGGTTTAGAAATCCACTGTCAATTAACAAATTTACAAAGTAAATTATTTTGTTCATGCAAGGCCAATTACAGAGAATTTGAAATCAATGAGAATATCTGTCCCATATGTATTGGTTTGCCTGGTAGTCTGCCTAGATTGAATAAAGAAGCTGTAAAGAAAGCGACCATCATTGCCATGGCACTAAATTGCTCCACTCCTGAAAAAATTGCTTTTTTTAGAAAAAACTATTTCTATCCTGATCTTCCAAAAAATTTTCAGATTACCCAACTCAATATTTATGGTGATACTAGCGTTGGGGGTCCTGGCTCCATTATGGTGGGAAACAAAAAAATCAGAATTACCAGAATCCAGCTAGAAGAGGATCCTGGAAGGCTGATTTACGAAGGCAGTTCATCTAAAAACCAAATAACATTAGTAGATTACAATCGCGCAGGTACACCATTAGTTGAAATTGTCACTGAACCTGATTTTGAGACCCCTAAAGAAGTGAGAGATTTTCTAAACATTTTATCTGATCTGTTAGAAAATTTGGGCGTATCTGACCCTAGTTTAGAAGGCGCGATGAGGGCAGATGCAAATGTTTCAATTAAAGGTGGCAAAAAAGTCGAGATTAAAAATATTGGTTCGTTTCATGATTTAGAAAAAGCAGTTCATTTTGAAATAACTAGACAGGAGAGTTTGAGTTCTCGAGACATCTCCATTATTCAAGAAACGCGTCACTGGGATGACAAACGAAAAATTACTGTATCTGCCCGCTCCAAAGAAGAAGAGCTTGACTATCGCTACTTTTTAGAGGGCGATATTCCCTGGATAAAGATTGAACCTCAGATTCAAGAACAATTAAAATTCGAAATGCCTGAAAGTATTAGTTCTAAAAAAGAAAGATATGTTTCAAAATACAACATCCCATCTCAAGTGGCAGAAGTATTGTCCTCAGATAAATTTTATTCAGATTTATTTGAAGAGGCTCATACTGAAAAAACAGCTAAAGAGATTGCAAATATCATTACCACTGATTTGATGGGGCTAGTCGATACAAGAGAGAAACGTGAATTATCAAAACTCACTGCAACTCACTTGAGGGAATTAGCTGAATTGATTCAGTCGGGGAAAATTTCCAGAAATTCTTCTAAAAACGCATTATATGAAATAGTAAAAACTGGAAAAGAATTATCAATAATTACCTCAGAATTGGATTTAGGAAATGTCTCAGATACTGCAGAATTATCTAACATTATACAACAAGTGATTTCTGAAGAGCCACAGGCAGTTGAACAAGCAAAAACAAATCCTCAAACAATTAACTATTTGGTAGGAAAAGTCATGCAAAAAACAAAAGGAAAAGCAGATCCCAAAGTAACATTGGATTTATTGAAAAAACAGATTGGTGTTCAATGACTGATTTGTCCTTAGAAGACATAGAATTTATCAAAATCCTTGCAAATTCTGATGCATCCATTCTTCAGCAAGGAATGAATAATGCCACCAGACATAGATTAGACGAGCGATTAGGCAAGATTTTGAGAGAGTATTACCTAGAAAATACCATGAATACAGAAACTAGTTGGACAGAAAAATTTCTAAAGGCAGGGATCACTGAGGATGATGGAAAATCGGCAATCGCTTGTGCTAGACGTCTGGGAATAGATATATCGTAAATCTAAAAATCTTTTTACTCTCTTTAGGTTAAGAATCGAATATTGTCAAATTTTGAATTTATTCCAAATGAAAAACAGATCAGAGAATCAAATATTTTTTGCTTTATGCAAAAGCATAACATATCTTCATTAGATGAATTATCTCAAAAAGCAAAAAATGATTTGGAATGGTTTTGGAAATCAGTTGACAAAGATATCGGAATAGTTTGGGATGAGCCCTATACAAAAACTCTAGATATTTCAAAAGGTATTGCATGGTCAAAATGGTTTGTAAATGGCAAGACAAACATTTACAAATCTTCAGTAGAGCGATTTGCAAAACAATATCCGCAGAAAATTGCATATTATTTTGTATCAGAAGATGGTAATACGTCCAAAATTTCATATTCTGAATTAGATTCTAAAGTATCAAAACTTGCAAATGTTCTAAAATCACTTGGAGTGAAAAAAGGGGATGTGGTTGCAATTTATCTTCCAATGATTGAAGAGGCAATATTGGCAATTCTTGCAGCGGCAAAGATTGGCGCAATTCAAACCACTATTTTTTCTGGATATAGTTCACAATCATTACATGTACGTCTAAAGGATTGCAAAGCCAAAATTCTGTTTATTTCAGATGGATTTTATAGAAAAGGAAAACCTGTTTCCCAAAAAGAAATAATAGAAAATGCAATAAAAAACACTGATGTTGAAAAAATAATTCTTGTGTCTTATAAGAAAATAGACGATCATCTTAAATCTGAAAAAATTATGTTATTTGAAAACATCATGGTCTCTCAAACTGATTCATGTGATACTGAAATAATGGATTCGGAAGATCCTTTGTTTATTCTCTATACCTCAGGAACTACTGGTAATCCCAAAGGCGTTGTTCATTGCCATGGTGGTTTTTCAGTTTTTGCAGGCCACCAAGCAGCATATCTGATAGACACCCATCAAAATGACATCTTATTCTGGCCTGCAGACATTGGTTGGATTACTGGGCAGGTATGGAATATCTATGGATTGTTGATTATGGGCGCCAGTGCCATAATTTATGATGGCGCATTGGAATTTCCTACATTAAATAGAATCTGGAAAATCTTATCTGATTACAAGGTAACTATCTTTGGAATATCCCCAACTGCAGTACGATTGTTTAAGAAAAATAACGTAGAGCCCCTAAAACTATATTCATTAGATACCATCAAAAACATTCCAACTACTGGAGAACCACTGGATGAAGATTCATGGCATTGGTTGTTTGAAAAAGTCGGCAATAAAAAAATCCCAATATTGAATTTGTCTGGTGGAACCGAAATTGGTGGTGCTATGCTATCTGTGTTTCCTGGAATGAAATTGAAACCATCTACTGTTGGAATCCCTGTTCCTGGAATGAATCTAGATGTCTATGATGATAATGGTAACTCGGTAAGAGAACAAAATGGATATTTGGTTATCAAATCACCGTGGCCTGCAATGACTCGAGGATTGCTCAATGATGATGATAGATATATTGAGACATACTGGTCCAGATTTGAAAACATCTGGTTTCATGGAGATTGTGTCTATGTTGATGAAGACGATTTGTGGTATATGCGTGGCAGAACTGACGATGTGATCAATATATCTGGTCATAGGATGAGTACTGCTGAAATTGAACAAACTGTTATTTTACACAAAAAAATTTCTGATGCTGCTTCCATTGCCATTCCTGATGAAATAACAGGTGAGGCAATTGTAATTTTTTGTGTCACATATAATAAATCAGACGTGGATATAGAATTAGAAATTTCAAATTACATATCTGAAAAAATTGGTAAAATTGCAAAACCAAAATTTGTTTTTCAAATATCTGATTTACCAAAAACTAGAACAGGTAAAATAATGCGTCGGGTATTGAGATCAAAATTATTAGGAAGTGATCTGGGAGATCTGTCCTCTCTAGAAAATCCTAATGTGTTAGATGAGATCCCAAAATTAGGTTGACAAAATCTCACTTTTTGATACTTACTTTTTCACGCTTTGCATCTAAATTAGATTCTGATGAGAAAAATTATTGAAATTTGTAGTTGATCAACAGGTAGAAGACATTGAGATGCCTGAGAATCTCAAACTAAATACGTTTTTACAAGAATTTCATTCAGATTGCCCTCATCCTGAGTGCAATTTTGGATTCTATGGTTTTGCATTTGGACAATCGCCATTTCCAGTACCCAAGATTGTTCAAGACGCTTTGATAAAAAATGCAGATAAAGGAGCATATGCACCAATTTCTGGGATTCCAGAATTGCGTAATGCAATATCAAAATACAACAAATATTATTTTGGAATGGATGTATCCCCTGAAAGAATCCATGTGGGACCAGGAACAAAAGAGCTGATCTTTAATTTATTGGAGATTTTGCATGGAACCGTAATTTTACCAACTCCTGCATGGTTAGGATATCTTCCACAAATCCGATTTTTAAAGAAAAATTATCATATGCTTCCAACTCGTTCAAACAAAAAAATATCTCCAAATAATTTGAGAAGGTTGGCATTACGTTTGCATGATCGACAGAAAATTTTGATCCTTAACAACCCAAATAATCCTACAGGTTTACTTTATGATAAATTAGAATTAGAAGAAATTTCTGATGTGTGCAGAGAGCAAAACATCACAGTTATTTCTGATGAAATTTATGCGCAGACGACGTATGATTTTTCAAAATTTGTCAGCATGGGGAAGATTTACCCTGAAGGTACATTTGTGACAAATGGTTTATCAAAATCACATGCTGCGGGAGGATATCGTTTGGGGTATGTAATTTTTCCACAGCATGCAATAGAACTTAAAACCCAATTCAAAAAGATTCTGGCAACAGAATATACCGCAGTTTCAACGCCAATTCAACATGCTGCAGTAGCAGGATTCGAAATAAGTAAAGACATGAATGAGTATTTTGAGACCACTCGTAACATTCACCAAATCATGGGTGAATATACATACAATGCATTATCGGCAATAGAAGGAGTAGTAGCTACTAAACCTAATGCAACGTTCTACCTTTTAGCTGATTTCAATCATTATGCAACAGATTTACAAAATTCTGAAATTTTTACATCCCAGAAACTATCTGAATCATTAATTGTTCATCCATATCATACTGCAATTGTAGGTGGTGATAGTCTTGTTTTGGAAAGAACTGATTTTAGCGCAAGAATTGCTTATGTAGATTATAATGGTTCTCAAGTATATCAAAATTATCTGAAAAACAAACCAAAATCATCTTCTGAGAAAGTTGAATTTGTAAAGAACAACGCTCCTAAGGTAGTTGCAGGAATAAACATGATTGCCAGTTTTTTTGAAAATATTAAAAAATCATCTTTCAAAAATCCACGGACTAAAAGTTCAATGACAACTTCAAGTTAATCTAATTTAGATCTTAATTTTTCATATTCCTCTACAGAGATTTCGCCCTTTACTAATCTAGTTTGAAGAATTTCTTTAGGATGTGATCCTATGATTGGTTTAATGATTTTTTAATAACATCTCTGTTAATTGAAATTTGTTTTGAGTTATTATCTTCTTTTTTCTTTATTCCTATTACGGCTCCAAATAAAATTCCTAATCCCGTTACTGCAAGTAAAATCTCTGCAATTTCTGAATTGTTACTTTGTTTTTGTGTGTTTTGAACTGTAGATGATGCTTCTGCATTGGGAATGATTTCAGGTGCTAATTCTTTTACTGTAGAATTAATTTTGTCGTCATAATTTACTGCTTCCTCTATCGTTAATCCAGGATAGTTTCTATCAAACCATGATCTGTAAGATGCCTCATTATAGTATCTGTCAAGATAGTGTTGAGGATCTTTGTTATGATCTACAAAATCGGCCATTTTACGGATTGGAGCGTTTTCAACTTCCTCTATCTCTTTGTAACCGATCTCTTGGGAATACTCTACAATAAGGTCTTTAGGAATTATTGGAATTCCATTTGTTGAAACTCCAAAATTTGTAGTAACTCCTTTTGTCATATTCAAAATAAATCCTGTTGCACTATACACTTCATGTTTCGAAAAAGTATTATTGATTTTTATTATTTTTTCAAATGAGTCATTATGATTAATTTTTGCTTGTGTTAACTCTACAAATTCACCATTATGGTCACGAATAACTATTGTTACTAGACCCATTGAATTTTTCTCAACGTTACCTGAAAATTTTATTTTATTGTCATTGTAAAAAGATTCAGAATCAACTTGAAGATCAGTTACTTCTCCAAACACCGGAGAAAAAGTAAAGATCAGTAACAAGGATAATGCCCCTAATCAATAACAATTACATCTTTTTTTATTCATACAATAAACAAAGTATTTTTTTGATTTAAAATGAGCGTATCACTAATTCAGTTTTTTTGTACGTAAAAGTTAAATGCACAATTTAATTTGTCGCTGAATTCTACCTGCTGTTACTTGTTAGTTGATCCTTTCTTTTTTCTAAGTTGCTGTGCTACTAATGGTAGAAATGCGCCAACATCTGAAACAATTCCCAAAGCTTGCCATGTTCCTCGGTCCATGAGTTTTGTGACTGTTGGTTGGTTAATATCTACTACAATTACTTTGACATTTGCAGGAAGCATGTTGCCTGTTGCAATAGAATGAAGCATTGTTGAAATCATAATTACCATGCTTGCGTCTTTTACAATTTTTTTGTATTCTCTTTGCGCTTGAGCAACATCTGTAATTACATCTGGTAATGGTCCATCATCACGTATTGATCCTGCCAATACAAACGGAACTTTATTTTTAACACATTCATACATTATTCCTTTTTTGAGCTTTTTGGACCGCACCATGTTTGTAATGGATCCAGCTTTGAACACTGCATTGATTGCATCCATATGATTTCTATGACCACGATATGCCAGAGTTGCATTATGTACATTCATGCCCAAAGATGTGCCCAATATTGCATATTCTATATCATGAACTGCAAGGGCATTTCCAGCTAACAACCCATCGATGTAGCCTTCTTTGATTAATTCTGAAACAGCATCATCTGCACCTGTATGAACTATTGCCGGGCCTCCTACAATGACTATCTTCCCTCCATTCTTTTTTGTATTGTATATGTCATCTGCAACTTGCTTTGCAATATGTTGTGTTGGACGTTCACTAGAACTTGAACTTCCCATAAATTCAAAAACATTAACTCCTTCTCTTGGACGTTCAGGAGGAGTGATTTTAATTCCTTGTTCTCCAACAATTATCTGATCCCCCTTTCTCACATCTCTAACAGGTACACAAAACGCTCTGTTTTGTTTTACGACAATACACTTATCCATCATCATGTTTTCAACTTGAATCCATCTTTTTTTATAGAAAACTTGTGTGTGATTGTTTGTCGTACTGTAAAAATTATCTGGCATCACATAGTTTTTTGGCGATTTTTTTAATGTAATTTCTTGTTGTGTTTTAGATACTGCACCTTCTCGATATACTGTTTTTAAAATCTCATCCAAATGTTTCTGATTTTTTCCATTAACAAGTAATCGAACATAAGATGAGTCTTTTTTTCTTTTACCAATATTGATTTCTTCTACTTGAAATTCTCCATGAAGGTCCATGATTTTATCGAAGATCTTAGTCAGTATGGAAGAATCAATTAAATGGCCGTTGACTTCAATTTCTTGAGAAAATTTGCTCATTTTATTTCCCTCAACATTATGATAACTAAAGGTTACGTTTTCCTTTAAGACACGGATTATACTGGTAGAATTACCTTTCCCTCAAATTTTGATATGTTGTCTTCTTTGAATGTTTTTTCTAGTATTTCTTTTTGTTGTTGAGTTACTCCCTGAACGATAGTCTTTGAAGAACCTGTTTTGTCTACCAAAGCAAGAATGTAGCCGCTATTATCAGTTAAAACAAATCCTGCAGATTCATCTACAAAAGCATATAGGTTTTCTTCCCCCACAGGTTGCCATACGTTTGATTTTGTATCAGATAATGCTAATGCAGGCATTGCACGTCCATCAGTTAATTTATTGAGGTAATCTCTAGCTTCAGCAACTCTTTTTTGTCCTAATTTCAAGGCTTGAAAATATTGCATGTTCTCAAATTATTGATTTGTTATAAAAACAATTTCTCTACAAAAGATAGTTATAGAATCCTGGTGTTTACTTTACTGTGCCTCTAACAAATAAGGTCATAATAAAATTAAATGAAATCACAACGATGGTGGAAGATAAATCTAAATTAACAGAGTCAGACATTACAGAGATTAAATCAATTTTTCAAAATCTTGTTGAAAATAATGAAAGATACGATATAGATGAAATTGAATTTTGGTTTGAAAATGAAGGGAGTTGGAATTCTAGAGAATCTAGAATTAGAATTGTTAATCTTTCAAGTTACGTTCAGGACAAATATCAACAAACAGCACATCTAAGAATTATTTCCGATGATGACTGTGGCTGTGGAAATTAAATTTCTAATTGTTCTAATAATCTTCCAACAATTCTTGCATTCTCAGTTCGTTCATTCATAATTTCTCCAAGACGAGAATGATTTTTACTCCTTTCGGATATTATCTGGAAATATTCTTCATCAAGATCATTATTTGCTTGTAATCTTTTAATTACTTCAAACAACACTCCAATTACTTGTTTTTGTGCTTCAATTAATTCATCTTTACTTCTTTCAGACATTTTCTATTTAGTTGTCATTGATAATCTTTGTAAATAATTCTTTTAATTTAGGATCATCTATATCTTTTTTTGCAGATTCAAAAAATGATTCAAGTTTATTTTTTGGGTAGCCTTCTTGTTGGTATAATTTTGCTTGAAGTACCATTTCTAATTTATCAACTTGATGTACAAACTTTGATTCTGCAGAAATATTTTCTTGATAATCTTGCCAAAGTTCCAAATACTGAGATTTAATATTCTTGGGTAAATTATCTATTATTTCGCTAAAGGCATTATTTTCTAACAGTTTCTTTTTTTCTTTGCTTAATTGATTTGGAGTAAAGTCCCCAATTTTTGCTTCAGCCAAGTCATGAAGCAAAACCATTTTGAGTATTTTTTCTGAATCATATTTTTTCATGTCAGAAATAACCATGCTTATCATTGCCATGGAATACGAATGGTCTGCAACGGATTCAGGATGATTTAATGATAATTTATCTACCCATCCCTGTCTAGGAATTTTTTTAAGATTTGCGGCAATTTTTAAAAAATCCCATATCATATTGTTCTATTATTCTTTAGATTGTACTAATGAATTTTCATATTTTTCGAATAACATAATAGTTAATTCTGACATGAGAAGATATTGAAAATTTATACAAAAACAGGAGATGATGGAAATACAGGGGTTCAGGGGAACTTAAGAATGTCAAAATCCCATCCTAGAATTATTGCATATGGGACAGTAGATGAAGCAAATGCTGCATTAGGGATTGTTTTGACAAATTTATTAGATGATGATATTGCTGAGATTTTGAGAATAATCCAAAACGAGTTATTTCTAGTAGGCGCTGATCTTTCAAATCCAAATCTAAACGATATTAAAAATAGAATATCGTTGGAAATGATTCAAAAATTAGAATTTTCTATTGACAAATTTGAATCTGAATTGCCACCTTTGACTAATTTTATCTTACCAGGGGGAGAAATTGCAGCAGCACAATTACATTATGTAAGAACAATTGTCAGAAGGGCAGAAACACTAGTGGTGCAACTAAGTGAAAAAAATGAAATTAATTCAAATTGCATGATCTATCTCAACAGATTATCGGATTTATTTTTTGTAATTAGTCGTTTAATGAATTACCGAAAAGGCAAAGATGACATTCTCTGGAAGATCTAAAAAGGCAAACTTTAATTCCTCAACTGATTGCATTTTTCTAAGTGCCAGGGTAGCTCAGCCTGGGAGAGCACTCGGCTGAAGACCGGGCTGTCGCGCGTTCAAATCCCGCCCCTGGCATCTTAAATGATACAATATCAGGAGTTATTTTGAAACGAATAGTATTATGAGAAAATTGGGGAATTTCATAAACTTTTTTAAAATTATACAATCATACAAAATCTTTAAAAACAAGGCAAACTCTTGTTTTTCGACATTCATGGCAGAAAAAAAGACTGCAAAAAATGATGCAAAGAAAGCATTAGCAAAGAAAACAACTAAACCAAAAACAACAAAGACGGTAAAACCTTCTAAATCAAAAGCGAAGACCACAAAATCAAAGAATAAAAAACCAAATGAGGAAATAATCAGTGACATGGGAATTGTCATAGTTGATGATGACATCGAAATTGATCAAGAGAAGGTAAATGAAGAAAGAAGGGCTTACCTTGAAGAAGCAAGATCCCAAGAAGCCTTTGATTAGGAATCTTTATCCGATCCCATTACATACATCAAGTATGCGTGCATTATGTCTGATCACTGTAAAACCAGGTAAAGTTGATTCTGTTGTTGAAATATTAAAGAAAAAACGGAAGATCGTAAAACAAGTCATGGTTGTTACAGGAAGAGCAGACATCAGTGTAATATTACAAGGGAATATTGATGAAATTAATGGAATGGTAATTGATTTTAAAAAAATAAAAGATATTGTTACAACTGAGACCCTAATTGAAGTTGAGGTTAATTTGGGATGGTAAGGGCAATAATCTTAGTAAAATCTCCAAAAAAGCTTATTGCTGCTAGATTGAGAAAAATAGCCTCAGTAACAGATTCATTTCCTACAAGCGGTCAATTCGATGCTGTTGCCATAATTGATGTAGAACAACTGAGAAAAATTAAGGAAATTGCCACACTTATTCAAAAAATCAGTGGAGTTGAAAGAACAGAAACCATGATAGAAGTCCAATGACAATGGATTTAAACAACTTTGAGGTAGAGTATTTGTGAATATCAAAAAAGTTGGAAATGTCATATTGGCTGTAAAAGACATAGACAAATCCATACAATTCTATCACGAACTCATTGGGCTTCCAATCAAAAATCAAAGAAGATCTTGGGTTGATTTAGGCACTTCTGGAGCCATGTTGAGTTTACATCCAGCATCATTGACGGCGCAACATGTTGGAAGTTCTATTGACAATGGAATCACAATAGGATTTCTAGTCGGCGATGTAAAATCTGCAATTGATGAATTAAAAGATAAAGGCGTAAGAATTCATCGAGATATTGTTGAGAGAGATGCAGGAAAAAATGCCGTAATTTTGGACCCTGATGACTATCTAATTTCATTGTTTGAACCAAACTTTGAAGACAAGGCTCAACAAACAAGCGGATACCACGGATTTACACCCTCCTAGATTATCTTTTTAATAGAAAGAATAATCTGAATCTTTTATTTTTCATAATTTTTGAAATTACTCGGATTTAATTTTCAAATGATTATCTTCCGGGTTTTTTGAAATCATTTTTGATATTACAATATGATGCGGAGGAAATTTGGAATTTTTTATTTGAATTAATTTTCTTATTTTTCGATTTTTCAGGATCTACTTGGTTTTTTGTTGTCCATATAATATTTCTAATGTTATGTGACGAAGACTGCTCTATATTATAATCTCCTAAAGATTTACCCATATTTATTAAAACATTGAATCTTATTAAAAGACAACCATCAGATTACTTTTTTGATAGAAGAAAGGATTTTTGTCAAGTTTTTTTCTTTTCTATCTATTGAAACATAAAATGTAATATCATTTTTTTGTAAGATAATGATTGTAACTTTTTGATGTTGTAAAATTACATGCTCTAATTTTCCAACTGTGCTAACGGTCTCTTTTCGTAATGACATTAATGTAGATATAATGAAAAATTCATTCTTTACTTGTTCAGATCTTAACAATGGTTTTAGATTGGGCTTAACCATCCCAGTTAATGTTCTTCCATACGCGTTAATGACTCCAGCATATCGTATACTATTTGATAATTTCAGAATATTTTGGCATTGTTTTCGGTATTTAATTATAGCATCATTCCACTTATCAGCAGGAGTTTTCACCATAAAGCAAATTGATTCATGAAACTAATAAGGATTCTTACCATAAAAAATTTAGATGAAACAAATTATTTTTTAATTGTTATTTGATTTTAATTCGTTATCCAATTTTTTCTTTAGTTCCAAGTTTTCTTTTAATAATTTATCATTTTCATTTTGAAGAGTTTCAATAGAATTGTTTCTAGTGTATAGCGGGTGCCCCGGAGGAATTATTCCAGAATTCATTGTCAACAATCCTGCCGCATGTTGCTGATACATTTGTTGGAATCCTCGAAGTTTTTGATTAATTGTTTCAGCATTTTTTAAAAATTGCGCTTTCATAGGATTTTCATAAATTTTAAACATTGGATTAGTTATTCCAGGGGGCAATCTTGGAAATTGGAATGCCATATGAGGAATATCTGGATTCAATCCATACAGGTCTTGCAGGTGCTTTATTGCTAAATTATCCACAAAAATGATTCAAATTTGCCATATTTCTGCATTGCTTTAGGCGTTTGATATGGTGTTTAGTAAAATCTCAGGCGTTTTTACTCAAATTGAGCTGATCGCTGATCCTTATAGATTCGATATTTTGTCGGTTATACACATGAATGACTCGAAAAAGATATGCCTAAAATGCAAAAAAGACATCAAAGAGAAAGATCTTCACAAAATTGTAATTTATGTAGTTCAAGAAAAATTCACAGAGCATCATTATGAACATGTTGAATGCCCAGACAAATTTACTGTTTAGGGTTTATTAAATAATTATCCCTTTAACTCATATACTTTGTAAATATCTCCAGTCAATCTAGATCTGAATCTCCATTCATTATTTTTCCAAATGATTTCAAGAAATTGTTTTTGAGATGTAGGATGTAATTTTTGATATACATCACTGCCAATTAAAATCTGATTTGGTTTTGCCATGTTTTGAATTTTTGCTGCAATATTCATAGCCGGTCCCATTAAATCTACGTGAGAATGTTCAGCATCTGAACCATATCTTACAACAATATTTTGTCCAAAATCTATTCCAATTTTCACCATCAAGTCAGGATAATCGTATTGATTTAGAATTGGATTAATCCCCTTTTGAATTACAGATATCATTGATTTTGCACAATTTACCGCATTGTCTGCTGCCAATAACGAATTACCTTTTGCAACAAAATATCCAATTACTGCATCACCTACAAATTTTAACACGTAACCCTGATGTTGTCTAATCACTGATGCCATCTCTTGTGAAAACGAACTAACAATTATCGCAATTTTTTCAGAAGGCATTTCTAATGTCATAGTAGTTGAACCTACTAAATCAACATACAATACAACCATATCTAATTTTAAAAATACATTTTTTCGTAGAAATTTTTCAGATTCATCTGCCATTCCTGAATATTCATAACCTTTTTTGAGAGATCCCCAAACACGTTTTTGAGTTTCTAAAATCATTGTTTCAAAATCAACTGTTTGATTCTCATTTTTGCTTAGAAGCATATCGACCACATCATTATTTTGCACTGATGTTTTACGAGATTCCTGACTTTTGTCCGAATTTTCAGTCATATCAATATCCTCACTCTAGAAGAAAAATAATCAAACATGGCAACATTTGCCTAATTCTCTTATAGAGATTGTCAAAATTTCAGTAATTTTTTCATTACATTGAAGGCATAAAATAGGAATTTCAACCATGCCTAAAATACCCACTTTGGATATTTAGAGATTTATCAATATTTGATTATCAGCAATTGTTTAAGGATCTCTTAGGCATGAATATCATCTGGATAGTTGCATAATACTAATGAAGGTTTAAGGAGAGTAATATTTTGTGTATTTTTGTGCGTTTAGGAACAAGATCCCACAATGATTTCATTCAAGTACTAAATCAAAAAAATGAAATAATTCAAAAAAAATGCCTTGAAAAAATTAACAATTTAACAAAAATGAACAACGTCAAAGTGATGCTGGGAGATTCCACCATTACAGAACAAAAAACATTTGATCCTAAACTAGTGATGGATTATTTTCAAAAAATTAATGATTCGCTTAAAGATTGGTCTGTACATGATGTTTCAATTTCAAATAATGATGATTTAAGAAGAATTTTTACAAAATTTGAGATTTTGGAAGGAAGTTATTTGATTTCAGGACACATATCTTTACAATTTCATGTTTTACTATATTACAAACCAGATCAAAGAGTAATTGATTGTCAAAAAGAATTAGCAAAAATTGTGGATTTAACAAAAAACAAAGAGCAAAAACTTTCAGACAATGGTGATCAATTTGTACTAAACAAATTAAAAGAGATGGGATACAAAGATTTTGATCATCAGAAATTATTTGAAGTGTTTTATGAAAATGACGAGTTTAGAGAAAAAATATATGCTGAAATTGAAAAAGACGCAGGAGTTGATTTTAAAAAATTGTCTGAAAAAAAAACACAGTTATTCAATGAATTAGATTCTCTTTTGATTGAAACATATCAAACAAGTTCGGTTCTGATTGATGATTCAAGATTAGTTTCAGGCGAAGAAGGTTGTTTATGCACGATTGATATAGAATTTGTAAAACATGAAACAAAAGAAGGATTATTTGATCCTAGAAAAATGTCAGATACAACAAAAGAAAACATTTTAAAACGTTTAAAAGAATTTGAAGAAATTTTAAATTAATAACAAGGAATTAGAAAATGAGAATTATCTCAACGAGGAATTCCGATCTCTGAATATGATTTGAATTGAATTTTTAAACTATTTACTTTTCCTGTAAATTTAGGCATAAAATTTGACTAAAAATATAATTTTTGTATAGAAGAAGTCAAATACAGCACTTCACTAGCAACAATTCCAATGAATCCAACATATGGTGAAATTGTAAAGGCAAATGCATTACGAGGAACCGAAATTAGAAAGACCCCTCTTATACATTCCAGTACATTTAGCGAGTTTACAGAATCCAATGTTTTTCTAAAAGCAGAATTTCGACAAAAAACAGGATCATTTAAAATTCGAGGAGCATATTATAAAATTCAATCACTTTCACCTGAAGAGAAAAAATACGGAGTGGTTGCTGCCTCAGCTGGCAATCATGCACAAGGAGTTGCATTTGCATCGGCATTGGAGAAAATCCCATGTACAATAGTAATGCCAAAAAATGCGTCCCCTGCAAAAGTAGCTGCTACAAAAGAATATGGTGCAAACGTTATCTTGGAGGGAACAAATTATGACGAGTCATCTGCCAAAGCAAAAGAGATAGCAAAAGAAACAAACTCTACTATGATACATGCATTTGATGATCCTCAGATAATTGCCGCACAAGGAGTGATAGGATTAGAAATTCTAGAAGATTTGCCGGATGTGGACGAAGTGTATGTCCCAATAGGCGGTGGAGGATTAGCTGCAGGTATCCTTATTGCAATAAAAGAGAAAAATCCAAATGTCAGAGTCATTGGTGTTCAATCAAGGTCATTTCCTTCTATGTATGATTCATTGAAAAAAGGTTCAATTACTGCAAGTGGAGGTGCACGAACCATTGCTGATGGAATTTCTGTAAAAGTTCCAGGACAGTTAACTTTTGGAATAATTAAAGAGTTAATCGATGACATTGTTCTTGTGGATGATACAGAAATCACTAAAACTATGTTTCTTCTAATGGAACGTATGAAGTTTGTTGTAGAGCCAGCAGGTGCTGTAAGTTTAGCATATTTGATTTCAAAGAAACCTTCTCCTGGAAAGAAGGTTGTAGCAGTTTTAGCAGGA
>Ga0224497_10000957_pt1 | contig 19110 bp, 15 predicted proteins | sample SF_Jul11_sed_USG_4_FD_167970 | JGI IMG/M metagenome (GOLD analysis project Ga0224497, IMG submission 167970) | Sediment microbial communities from San Francisco Bay, California, United States - SF_Jul11_sed_USGS_13 | ecosystem: Environmental > Aquatic > Marine > Sediment | place: USA... | reverse complement strand
GGTCCTCGGGCAGAACGCCGGCGAGCGCGCCGACATTGGCCAGCAGCGACACACAGATTACGACGATGCTCAAACGTGCAAACATGGATTCTGCCGTCAGTTACAGCCGCAGCCGCCGCCTGCGCTGCCCTCACCGCCTCGAGCACCTTCACGGGCCTCATAGACGTGCTGAATATATGAGCTCGAGACCGGATTCATGTCGAGGCTCATGATCGGGTCCGCGAGTCTGTCGCGCTCATAAGGCTTGACCCAGGGCTCTATTGAGCTACACCCGGCGAGGCCCGTCAGCAAGACGATCGGCAGTAAGACTCGTCCAAATGCAGTGAGTTTCATATTCATGCTCCTGACTGTATCCCGAGGCCGGGTTCTCGAACCGTGAACTCTGCCTCAGAAGAACACAGTGACGCCGATGTGGCCCTCCAGGTTGTGGGCGGTTTTTTCCTCGCCGAGAAGATCGATATCGAACAGGTGATCGCGAAAATCGATATGCAGTGCGACTGAGTCGGTCAGTAGGAACCGATAGCCTGCGCCGAAGTTTACCGTGAAGCGATCATCGCCCGCGAAGCGGGTCGAACCCAGCCCCGCAATCAGGTAAAGATTTGTATTGAACGCCCGTTTCTCGCCGATGAACACTTCACCGGGCAAGATATTGTAACCGAGATTGAGATTATAGTACGTGAACGTGCGCTCCGAGTCCGAGATTAGACGGGCACCTCCCGAGAGAACCTCGAAACTCGTCAAGCCCGGTTCGGTGCGGCCAACGCTGCCTTCTACGAAAAAACCCTCGGTTACGTGGTAGGCGAGTCGCACGCCGTATACAAGATCGCTACCGAAATCTTCCACGCTCATGATGCCCGCGAATGCGCCGATCTCGAAGTCTTCGGTATCGATTTCAGGTTCCCTTATCTCACGGCGCTCTACTTCAGGCTCGATAACCTGTCCGGGTCCTTCAGCTGTTGGCAACGATGGCTCTTCGCGACCGAATCCGAAGAGATTTTTCGTGGCCGCACAGCCTGACAGCGAGATTGTCGCGGCTATCAGAAAAAGAACGCGAAACCGACTTTCCATTCTTCCACTTCCTCATTCTCGTCACGGCTCGTGAACACCACGTAGCTCTTATACTCGGCCCGCAATAAAAAGCGTCGTGTCGCATAAATGCGAAAGCCGGCGCCGACATGCCCGATCTGGTCTGTACGATCCTCGCCCTGGATGATCGTGGACTTGGGTTCGGTGTGAATAATCCCGCCGCCTAGCGTAAAAAACGGCGAAATACGCCAGTCCGGCCAGGTCTCGTGGACGACGTTAACACTGCCCATCCAGCCGTTCGAGAAGTTTCCCAGTATTTGTGAACCCCATACCTCTACCGAGACATGGGGGTTGAGCGAATACCCACCATAGAGCGACACGATATTGGCGCCACCGAAATCGCCGGCGAGAATGCCGGCCTCCCAGCGTGCATTCGTAAAATCGTCCAAACTGGCGCGTTGGAAATCGACTTCCTGGCCATCGGGCTGGAGCGTCAGCTCCATCTGGGCGCGATCGACCCATCCCTCGGTGCCGTTTGCGGCTCGGACGAGATACCAGTCCGTGCGCTGCATAAGGATGTCGACGGATTCACCACGATCAACCACGTGGAAGATCGGATAGCCGCGGCCGGGTCCCGTGTGCAGCTGCAAATAGGGATCGGCTACCGACACGGTGCGATACGCGTCGGCAGCCTCAGCATGACCGAGGACAATTACCTGCAGCGCGACCGCGACGAGGCAGCCGAGCCAGGTGGCCTTAGTTCTGCGGGACGTCGAAGGGGTTATTGTAATACTGGGCTCCGACATCCAACCATTCCGCAATCATTCGTCTCTCCGCGCTAGACAACATTTCGAAGTGCATATCTGCTGCATCTTCGAAACGGTCAAAAAAATCACCCGATGCCCTGGCCCCCACAATGCTGGCCGGCGGGGGAATCGGGATCACATCAAAAATCGGATCCCCGTTCGCGTCGACGCCAACCTGCTGCTGGGCATCGACCAGAGCGCCATTATCCAGAATTTGAAGATTATCAGTAACTAACAGCTCACGATAGGCATGAAAGTGATCCGGCTCATCGGGCGACAGGCCGTCCTGGAGCTCGAGCTGGCCTGCGGGCAGGCGCACCGAGCCGTCGGCCGGGTCGATCGGGGTATGGCAACCGAGGCAATTGTTGTCGACCTGGAGGCCAGTTGCAGGATCGAGAACGGGATTCCCCGTGTCGTCGAATAGCAGCCGTGGCTGGTTCCACAGCGGGTGGATATGCGTCTCGTAGTTGATCACACTGCGGCAATGAGATTGCCAGTTCTGCTGACAGGCCAGCGTCGCAGGTGCCTCCGTGGTCAGATCCGTGTACAGATAATCGATATCCTCGTTCTGAGCCGCGATAACCGGGTCAGCCGTCCAGACGTCTCTGTAAATCACGTTCAATGACGGTTCGAGCGAGGAACAGCCATCCGTTGCGCAGGTGATGCGGGCGCGAACTTCAGCCATCGTCTCGCCAATGTCGCCTACGAACCATTGCGGATCGGTGTTCGGGAACTCGACCCCGGCGATCTGCGCGCCCGCATAGGCAGTATCGAATGCCTCATTGCGACCATGTGAGAGTCCGCTGTTGGCAACGTGGCAGCCGTTGCACTTGAGTTCCTGCCCCGGGCGCACCTGAATCCAGTTCTGATGCCGCGCCGTGATGCGTTTACCGTTTTCATCGACAATGCTGATCGCCAATGCGACGTTTGCCGGCACTCTGGTCATGACCGAACCATCGGGTTCGATCATTGCGTAGCTGACGATTTCCTTCATGCCCTGCACGGTGCTGATTCCAAAATCCGTATTGTCGAGATCGACGATATCGTCATCGGGAATCGACACGGCCTTTTCAATGCGCAGGAACCTGGCCGGGCGGTCAGCAGCCAACGTCTGGGCGGGGTCGGCCATCGCGCTGATATCGACAGTCGGCTGGCCATCGAAGTCATAGACACTGCGGATGTTGATAACACCCTCCGCTGCGTCAACAAGAGTCGGATCATCGGCAAAATTATTCAGCCCATCGAGGACGACGGGCGGCGCGATGCGCGGATCCGCTGCGACGACTTCGGTAAACATGAAGCCCTCTTCGCCCGGCACGACGGGCAGCTGGGTGTTGTCACGTGGATCATAGATCCATACGCCATACAGCGGCGGCGCGACCGTGAAGGCCGGATTCGCAAGTCTCTCTGCAGTACACGGCAAGATGTTCTGCGTCAGGTCGGGCAGCGTTTCGAGAAGACGGCACTGGCTCCAGCTCACGATCATGCGACCCGTGCCGTCAAGTATCGGATAGACGAAACTGTAGCGCCCACCGGGTGATGGCACTCCCGCCGCCGTCGAGACGTCGTTGACCGTCGCGTCTTCCTGGGCAGGTCCCGTCAGGACACCGATATTGTCCATTGTCGGCTGGGTATTCTCGAGATAGTTCGGCGTATCGATCGCCACGAGTTCACCGCCGCCCTCTGTATCGGTGAATGGCCGGATCAGCGACACGACTCGACCATCTTCGATCTCGCGTGGCTGCATGAACTGAATGATTTCGCCGTTGGTTCCGGTTGCGTGGCTCTGGTGCCCATACAGCAGCTCGAGTGCCGACCCATCCGGGTTCATCCGATACAGGTTAACGACGTTATTCACGGCCGCGTGATCCCAGCGGCTGAAGACAATCTGGCCGTTCGACATTACCGACGGGTCGAGATCGTGACTCTGATTAAAGGAAACCTGTTCGACGCCCGTGCCGTCGTCGTTCATGACGTGAAGATTGAATGCAAACTCGTTCTGATCCTCGTCCATCGTCGGGAATCCGGGTTTACCCTCGTCGAGCAGAACCGCCTGCGAGCGTGTCTGGCGCGTCGAGGAAAAGATGATGCGGCCGTCAGGCAAATACTTCGGCATGATGTCGTGACCGATTTCGGCCGTCAGATCAGACGAGATGACGCGCCGTAATTCGGCGGTTTCGAACGTGTACTGCCAGATATTCCAGGTGGGCAGATCTTCCTCGGCGACGTTCGGGTCAAACGGGAAGCGCATCGCGAACAAAAGCCGGCTGCCGTCGTAGTCGATCTCGACGTCGCGAATTGCGGCCAGGCCCTGTGTCAATTCGGCCGTAATGTTAACGGCCTCGGCACTCGACGAAGCCCGATCGCGGAAGAATAGATCTGCGCCAAAATCAAACGTAATCTGTTCGCGCAAGTCCCGCTGTTCAAAATCACCATTATCATCGGTCGGAATCGGCGCGCGAACATAGGCAATCGGAAAATCGATCACGACGGGATCCGGATCCTGCCCGGTGCCGATGCTTACTCCGTCACCACTGCCGCCGCATGCACCAATCACGGCCGTCGCAAACAGCAAGATCACCGCTCGCATCGTGGCTTTGGTGCAATCGTCCTTTGTCTGTCGCGTTAGCCTGTTCATAGCCTCTACCTCGAGTCCCACGGATCGGATGCAGCGTTTTGGCGCCGAATTTCGCTTTGCCCATCCTGCCCGGCAGTGTCCATTTCCTGCCGTCTCCGTTGGCTCTGAGCGCACTTTCCCACTCTATTAGCGAGTCTGTAATACTGGACGTCTGGACCCCACCTTACCGTTAACACGATCACAAACCGCGGGTCCGTCTAAATGTGCGGCTTCCATCATCATGGTCTGTAGTGCATTGCCGTGTCGCCGCGAATGCAAATGCGGCAAAACGCAGTTCAGTATAAAAGACGATTCCAGACCGATGTAATGTCTAAAAAGTGCGACAGTACACATAGTTAAATGCAAATTGATTCTGAACTTACGTACTGTTCACGATGCATTGCGAGCATCCTGTTTTCTTGATCTGCAAATCGTCTCACACGATTTTTTTCTCACGCTGGTTCCGGTGTCGCAATCTTGAGCGCAATTCTCGAATTCCGCTTCGCCCCTTTTCGAGAGGCAACGTGAAGTTCAGAACGCTTTCAATTGCTCGTATGCAGTGACCATTGCGGCAATGCCTGTCTGTCTTCAGCGACAGTTGCACCGGCCTCTGCAATCAATGGCTTAGTGCCCCTGGCCATAATCGATGTGCGTAAGCACCGACAAAGGCTTGACATATCGCCAGTGCGGAATGCGATGAGAAGATCTTTGCAAGTCATTGATCTGGAAATTTTTAATCGCAAGCAATGCGGTCCATCCAATTACTGGCACAGCACTTGCTTTGATGACGGCAGATCGGTTGTTTTTGCCGTCTTGACTTAACGCGTAATGCTGGGGACTGTGAATGTATTCACGGTGATCTGCATCACAGGCTGGCAGGATGGTTTGCAGAGTCCGCCTGTTGACTGACAGTCGATCGGGCAATCGGCCCGAACACGTCGGACTCCTGCAAAGGGCAAGGCCGGATTTTTCCGGCTACGCAAAGCCACCGGTCGTGATCGACAGTTTGTCGGTCGGGGACAGCGGAGCTGCCAGGGGTTTCAGGTGATTCACTCGTCAATCCACGAGTGCGTCGATTTCCCGAATGCTCGAACGCGGAATACACGTTGTTTGTTAAGGACAGATTCGTGAGCAGACTTGCTATGCAAAACAGACCGTTGAAAACAGACGCGAATGCCAGGCACCAGGGAAGAACAGCGCGTTATTGTGGCGTCTTGCTCGTCGCATTGGCGATGGCGAATCTTTCCATGCCTGCTTTTGCCGGTTTCCGGGAACAGGCCAGGCAGATTCACGATCGGCTGGCGGGCGTGCCGCCCAGCGACGCCGTATTGCAGCAGATGGAGGACGCGATCAATCCGGGTCTGCCCGGTAATCCGATTGATGCGGCCTATATCGCGATGGACAACACGAACTTCTACAACGTCACGTTGAAGAATTTTGCGGCGCCGTGGACGAATCGTGACCAGTCGGTATTCGTCCCGCTGAACGACTACATTGCGACCGTGATTGGCATGATTCGGGACGATGAACCGTTCAATACGCTGTTGTCGGGTGACATCACCTATATCGGTCGGCCGGGCGTCGTCGGCACGGGGCCTTCGGCGGGCAGCAACCAGCACTATTCGGAACTCGAGTCAAACAATGTAAACCTGCGCGATGACCTGGTGCGGGAACAACAGTCGCTGATTCAGGGTATACCGTCATCGGCGACTGCCGGCGTGATGACCTCACGGGCCGCGTCAGAGGCATTTTTCATCGCAGGCACGAATCGCGCAATGTTCCGGTTCACGCTGCTCAATCATCTGTGTAACGACATGGAACAGATGCACGACACGAAACTACCGCCGGATCGCATTCGGCAGGATGTGAGTCGCAGCCCCGGTGGTGACAGCCGACTGTTCCTGAACAACTGCATCGGTTGCCATTCGGGCATGGACCCAATGGCGCAAGCATTTGCGTATTACAACTACGATGAAAACACGGGTGCACTTGACTACACACCAGGCGTCGTGCAGCCGAAGTATTTCAACAACGACCTGAATTTTCCCCAGGGCTTCAGAACGCCTGACGATGAATGGGAGAACCGCTGGCGCGCAGGACAAAACGCGTATCTGGGTTTCGATCCAGGTCTTCCTGGCAGCGGCGCCGGCGCTAAGAGCCTGGGAGAAGAGCTCGGTAACAGCCAGGCGTTCGCGGCCTGCCAGGTCAAGAAGGTTTTCCGCGCCGTATGCCTCAGGGATCCACAGGATCCGGCCGACCGCAACAAAGTCGACGAGATTACCGCCACCTTCCGCGCGACGGGCAATCGGATGAAGCAGGTCTTCGCCGACACAGCCGTTTACTGCATGGGTCCGTAGGGAGACAGGATAATGAAGAACGAAACTCGAATTGCTCCGCGGTCGGCCCGATTATTGAGAGCCATTGTTGTCGTGATACTCGCGGGCGCAATGCTCTCGGCTTGCGGCGGTGGTGCGCAGACGACCGAAAACTCTGTAACGTCACTACCGAATCCGGGCGACGCGCCCTACACGGGCCCGGTTGCGCGTGATGCCGACGTCCTCAAATTCCAGCAGGAATTCTGGTCCAACGCCAAGACCAGTGACCGTTGCGGCTCGTGTCACAACGAATCGGTCGGCCAGCTGCCGATGTTCGTCCGCAATGACGACGTGAATATGGCCTACGACGCGGCGATCACGGTGACCGACACGCAGCAGCCGTCGTTGTCGCGTACTGTCGAGAAAGTCGGCGAGGGCCATAACTGCTGGGTACAGGATCCCGGGGTTTGCGCCTCGATCATGACGACCTGGATCGAAAACTGGGTGGGCGATATCGCAGGCGGCGGCCGTGAGATCGTGCTGATGCCACCGGATCCTGTAGATCCTGGCGCTAGTAAGAACTTCCCGGCGGATCCGAACGCCGTCGGCAACAACGGCACCTCGTTCGCATTAACGGTCTATCCGCTGCTCGATCAATACTGCTCAAACTGCCACAGCTCCGAGTCAGCAGAAGCTCAACAGCCGTATTTTGCCGATCCGGATATCACGACCGCGTACGACGCTGCAAAGCCGAAGATCAACCTCGACACGCCGGCGAATTCGCGTCTGGTGATCCGCCTGCGCAACGAGTTTCATAACTGCTGGGACAATTGCTCGGCCAATGCGCAGGAAATGGAAGACAGAATTACAGACTTTGCCGCCGGCATCGATCCGACGACTGTCGATCCAAACCTCGTCTTCAGTAAGGCGCTGCGGCTCGTCGACGGCACGCTTGCTTCGGGAGGCAACCGCTACGAAGACGCGCAGATCGCGCTCTGGGAATTCAAGACCGGTACCGGCCTGATCGCCTATGACACGAGCGGCGTCGATCCGGCAGTGGATCTGAATCTTTCGGGCGACGTCACCTGGTTCGGCGGCTGGGGCATTACTATCAACGACGGGAAGGCCCAGGGATCGACCACGGCCAGCAAGAAATTGTATGACGTGCTGCAGGAATCGGGTGAGTTCTCGATCGAGGCCTGGGTCGTGCCGGCCAACGTAACGCAGGAGATGTCACGGATCATCAGCTACTCGGCCGGCGACACGGCCCGCAACTTCACGCTGCAGCAGACGCTTTACGACTATGATTTCCTGTTGCGCACGAATGAGACGAGCCTGAACGGTGATCCGGCGCTATCGACACCGTCGGCCGACGAAGTCTTGCAGGCGACACTGCAGCACGTCGTTGCAACCTATCACCCGATTGACGGTCGGCGGATCTACGTAAACGGTGAACTCGTATCGAACGTCGACCCGGTCCCCGGAGGCACGTTCATCGACTGGCAGGATACGTTCGCGCTGGTGCTCGGCAACGAGGCTTCGGGCGACGGACTCTGGCAAGGTACGTTGCGGCTCGCGGCAATCCACCGTCGCGCATTGACGCAGGAACAGATCGTACAAAACTTCGACGTCGGTGTTGGCGAGAAGTTTTTCATGCTGTTCGACATCTCGGAGATCGTTCAGGCCGCCCCGCAGTCGTCGTACGTCCTGTTCGAGGTGCAGCAGTTCGACTCCTGGGCGTATCTGTTCGACAAGCCGCATTTCATCACGCTCGACGGCTCGCAGCCTGAAGGCATTCCGATTCAGGGCATGCGCATCGCAATGAACGGCCTCGAAGCACCGGTCGGTCAGACGTATGCGACACTCGACGACTCGCTCAGTGCGTCGCTTTTCGGCGAGCTTGGCCAGCCGTTGTCGACGCTCGGCGCGGTCGTTCCGCTCGAGAAAGGTCCTCAGGATGACGAGTTTTTCCTGACGTTCGACCGCCTCGCGGCCAGGAGCTTCAGCCGTCCAGATGACCCGATGCTCGTGATCACGCCGACCGACCTCGATCCGGCGTCGCACATCGGCCTCAGGACATTTGACGAGATCGATGCAACGTTTACCGCAGTTACGGGTATCGACCGGACCGATTATCCGACAACCGTCGAAATGACGTACCAGGAACTCAGGCAGTCGCTGCCTTCGGTCGAAGACATCAACACGTTCCTGTCTTCGCATCAGGTCGCCATTGCCCAGCTCGCAATCGAATACTGCAACGCATTGATTAACGTCGACGGTAACCCGGGTACGGGACCGATGTTCCCGGGCTTCGATTTCGATGCGCCGCCTTCGACGGCATTTGCAGGCGCCAATCGCGATCTGTTCGTAGCCCCGCTGATCAACAGCTTCATGGGAACGGGTCTGCTGAGTCAGCCGTCGTACGCCGACGTCTATGATGAGCTTGCCTCGTTTCAGGCGGCCGGCGGTCGTCCCGATAATCTTATCGATCGCCTGCTGGCCGGCACGAGCGACACTCGCGCGATCTCGAAAGGTGTCTGCGCCGCCATGCTCGGCAACGCAATCACACTGATTCAGTAACGACAGGACAAAAGCAAAGGAACACAGCCATGGCAAAAAGACGTAACGCACGGCACTGGGATGCGCCGCAGCTTCACGCAGATCATCCGCGTCCTGTCACGCGTCGGCAATTATTGGCCCAGGGGTTCATGACGGGTGCGGTGTACACGCTGGGCGGCGGCATTCTGAGTCTGTTTTCGAATCCTCGGGAGGCGCTCGCGGCGCTGTCCCCGGATCTCGATTCGTTGCTTCTGAATCCGTGCCAGATCGCGACCGACGGCGCGGGCAAGATCCCCTTCATCTGCTTCGACCTCGCGGGAGGCGCGAATATTGCCGGCTCTAATGTGCTCGTGGGCAAGGAAGGTGGTCAGAACGACTTCTTGAGCACCGCAGGTTACGAGAAGATGGGACTTCCGGGCGACATGATTCCGGGGCTTACGGATCCCGTGTCCGGCCTGCCGTATGCGAACTTCGACCTGGGGCTGGGATTCCACCTCGACAGTGCGTTCAGGCGCGGCATCATCAACAGCCTGACGCCGGGGCGCGAAGCGAACATCAACGGCGCCGTGATTCCCGCGCGCTCGGACAACGACACTAGCAACAACCCGCACAACCCGATGTACGGCATCGCCCGCGCAGGAGCCGACGGCTCGATACTGACGCTGGCCGGTACCGAAAACACCGATTCGGGCGGCAACTCGATGTTGCCCGCAATGCTTTTCGATCCGGAGCTGCGGCCCACGAAAGTCGACCGGCCTTCTGACGTCGTCAACCTCGTGGACACGGGCGACCTCGTCGGCGTGCTGTCGAAAGATGACGCCACGGCCGTCATGGAGTCGATCTATCGCTTGTCGGATCGCAAGATGGACTCTGTCAACACGCAAATTACGCGTGATGCCGTCATCAAAGAGATGGTGCGCTGCGGTTATCTGAAGTCCGCCGACATCGCCGATCGCTTTGGTGGCGTGCCGATCGATCCGTCGGACGATCCCGATATCGTGGGGCCTACCGGTATTTTCACCGACGCCGAATTCAACGATAACGGTCGTGACGGATCGGAGTTCCGCAAGACCGCCGCAATGATGAAACTTGTTATCAACGGATTCGCCGGTGCCGGCTGCATCGAAATGGGCGGCTATGACTATCACGGCGGTCGGCGCGCCGAGGGCGAGGTCAAGGACGAACGTGCCGGACGCTGCATGGGCGCCTGCATCGAATACGCAGCTCGCGTCGGTGTACCGCTGATGCTGTATGTTTTCAGTGACGGTTCGCTTTCGTCGAACGGTGCGATCGACAACACGGCTGAAGGTCGTGGCAAAGGCGAATGGACGAGCGATAATTCCTCGACCGCCGGTTCGTTTTTTCTCGTTTACAACCCGACGCGTCGAGCCACGTTGATCGGTGGGACGCCGGAAGAGCAGGCACTACACCAGCAGATCGGCTACATGGACGCGGGCGGCTCGGTGCAGCGTGCCGCAACGCCTGCGGCGAATAATGTCAATCTGCTCGTCAATACCGTTCTGCTCAACTACCTGGCACTACACGGCGAACAGGGACAGTTTGGAACGCTGTTCCCCAATCACGGTCTCGGCAACGCCGCGCTACAGGACAGTCTGACCGCGTTCACACCGATCGTTAACGGCATTATTGCCAACCCCGTATAGCTTCGGCTATACGTTGCCGCGCTGCTTCCCCGAAAATGCGGCATACGGCCAGCCGAAATCCGGCTGGCCGTTTTTTTTCCGGGGTAGATGGGGACATTGCTGATTTAGCGTATTAATGCGCTAAATCAGCAATGTCCCCGTGTGTGATCCATGCCCGGACGCGACATAATCCGTAGCCGACAATGTACGGATTCAATTGTGAGGGCCGGGAATGCCGGACGCCGCTGATCTCGTGAGCCTCTTCGCCTGCCCGCGCTGCGACAAGACCCCCCTGTCGCAGGCACAAGGCGGCTATCGCTGCGACGCGTGCAAGATCGACTTTCCATCGATCGACGGCGTTCCCTGGCTGTTCGCCGAACCGCAGGCAAGCCTCGGCGAGTGGCGCAACCGACTGCAGTTCGCGCTGCAGCAGCTGAGCCACGAGGCGGCGCAGATCGCTGCGGAACTCAAGAACAGGAATCTGCACTCGCTGACGCGGCGGCGCCTAGAGCGCTACAAGAGCGCGACCGAATACCACCGCAGGTCACTGCAGACGTTGTTGCAGCCGTTGGGCGTACGGACTTCCGAGGCCAGCTACGAGACGTATCTCGCGCTGCGAACACGACTGCCCGCCGACCAAGGACTGAACACCTACTACGCGAACGTGCACCGCGACTGGGCCTGGGGCGATGAGGAAAACGATGCGTCGCTCGCCGGAATCGTCGCGGTCGCACGAGACAACACTGAATTCGGCAACCTGCTGGTCCTCGGGGCCGGCGCCGGCCGGCTCGCCTACGACCTGCACATGCGGGCCGGCTGTTCCACGACCGTCGCAATGGACTTCAACCCGATGCTGCTGCTGGTCGCCAGCCGGGTGACGCGCGGAGAGCCGCTCAAACTCTACGAATTTCCGATCGCGCCCAAATCGCTAGAAGACGATGCGGTGCTCAGAACCCTGTCGGCCCCGGACGTCGTCAGAGACGGCTTCCATATCGTCGCCGGCGACGCGTTACGCGCACCGTTTGCACCGCATGCGTTCGATACCGTAATCACGCCCTGGATCATCGACATCATCACCGAAGACTTGCCGGTGCTGGCGGCTCGCATCAATCGTGTCCTGAAGACCGGCGGCCGGTGGATCAATTTCGGCTCGCTCGCTTTTTCGCATCCCGAGCGCGCACGCCGGTATAGCGCCGAGGAAACGACAGCGATCGTGTCCGAAAACGGCTTTGCCGACCCGTACGTCGCAGAAGCGACTATTCCGTACATGTGCTCGCCCGCGAGTCGTCATGGCCGGCGCGAGAAGGTGTTTTCATTCGCCGCAAAAAAGGAGCGCAATATCAAGGCGCCGGCGCGCCATCGCGCCCTGCCCGACTGGATCGTGACGGGCGAGGAGCCCGTGCCGCTGACAACATCGTTCAGGACCCAGGCGATGACGACCCAGATTTACTCCTACATCATGGCGTTGATCGACGGTAAGCGCACGATTTGCGACATGGCCCTCATTCTGGAGAAACAGCAGCTCATGACGCGCAAAGAGGCGGAACCGGCGATTCGATCGTTTCTGATCAGGATGTACGATGATTCGGAAAGGCAGGCCGGATTCTGAATCGGCCCGACTATTCCGCTGGGTCCAGCCTGCGACGAATGTAGTTACCAATTTTTCTGACCGCGTCCCTGCTCTCCGGCACCCGATTCACGAACGCCTGGAACACGTGCCACATGCCGGGCCAGATCTCCAGATCGACCGAGCCGCCCGCTCCCTCGATGCTCTCGGCCGCGCGAGTCGAGTCGCTGAGCAATATTTCCTCCGCGCCCACCTGAATATACAGCGGCGGCAATCGGCCGAGATCGGCATAAACCGGCGAAACCAGCGGATGCATAAACTTGTCGTCGGCACAGTAGTAACGGGCAACCATTGGCAGATCATCGGCCCTGAACCAGGGATCGCGGCCCGCGTGGGTCCGCATTGTCTCGCCCGTCCCGGCAAGATCAAGCCATGGTGACAGCAGGCAGGCCGCAGCGGGCAACGAATCCCCTGCATCGCGCAGCGTCAGCAGCGTCGCCAGAGTCAGGCCGCCACCGGCAGAGTCGCCGGCAATGACGATCTTGTCCGGGGCATGGCCGTCGGTCAGAAGCGTGCGATAGATGCCGACCACGTCCTCGATCGCGCTCGGAAACGGGTGCTCGGGGGCCAGTCGATAGTCAGGTACAGCCGCGCGAACGTTGGCCGCGCGAGCGATATGGCTCGCCAGCTGCCGGTGGGTCGTGCTGCCGCCAGCGATGTAGGCGCCGCCGTGCAGGTACAGCAGCAGCTCATCGTCGCCGGCCGCCGCCGGTGTCAGGTACTCGACGTGCAACCCATCGATCGTGTCGCTATCGATTTCGACGCCGGGTGCGGGCGCCAGCAGGCGACCTATCGCATTCATGCGCCGGCGCATCGATGTTACCTTGAAGCGTTTGACCCTGATCGTCTTGAAATAGACGCTCGTGACCGCGCGGACCACACGCGCGCGCTTGCTCGTCATCGCGACATGAGAATCGCATCCATGCGGTTATGATAGGTGCTTGAGCGTGGAAACAACATGGCCAACGAGACAAACAATGAGAGTGCTGAGAACACCTGACGAAAGATTCGAGGGGCTCCCCGGTTACGCGTTCGCTCCACATTACGTCGTAGTCGACGGCCTGCGCATGCACTATGTCGACGAGGGACCCGAGGCCGGCGATACGGTGCTGCTGCTGCATGGGGAGCCGAGCTGGTCGTACCTTTACCGCAAGATGATAGTGCCGCTTGCCGACGCGGGTTTACGCGTCATTGCGCCCGACCTTGTTGGCTTCGGCAAATCCGACAAGCCCACGCGTAAGGACGACTTCAGCTACGCGGGCCACGTCGGTTGGATGCAAGGTTTCATCGAAGCACTCGACCTGCAGCAGATCAATCTGTTTTGTCAGGACTGGGGCGCGTTGATCGGCTTACGCGTCGCCACGGAAAACGATCAACGCTTCGCGCGTATTGCGCTCGGTAATGGTGGTCTGCCGACCGGCGATCAGGATATGCCGCTCGCATTCACTGTCTGGCGCCTTTTCGCGCGCTACAGTCCGTGGTTTCCGATCGGCCGCATTGTCCAGTCCGGAACGGTTACAAAGCTCGACAAGAAAACCGTCGCGGCCTACGAGGCACCGTTTCCCTCAGCCGCTTATACAGCCGGTGCGCGAGCATTTCCGTCGCTGGTTCCGGTAACCTCGGACGATCCCGCGACGGAAGCCAATCGGGCCGCGCTGCGGACGCTCACGACCTGGCACAAGCCGTTCCTGACGACATTCAGCAACCGCGATCCGATCACGCGCGGGGCCGAGCGCTGGTTTCAGACCAATGTTCCAGGCGCAGGAAGCGTCGAACACGTCACGATCCGAAACGCCGGACACTTTCTGCAGGAAGACAGAGGCGAGGAGCTCGCCGAAGTGCTGTTACGATTTATCGGCAACGACAATCGGTAGGATCAATGGCGAGCGTTCAGTTTTTTCCAAGCAGCAGAATGTTCCCTAGCGCTCAAGGTATTGCAGCTTGTCCTTGACGTCGCGCCAGTCGTCGGCGTCGGCGGGCGGATCATGCATTTCGGTGATCACCGGCCACCCCTTGCATAGATCCGCGTTGAGCTGGAGGAACTGTGCCTGATCTGCCGGCAATTCGTCTTCGGAGTAGATCGCCTCTACCGGGCATTCCGGCTCACATAAGGTGCAGTCGATGCACTCGTCGGGGTCGATCACGAGCATATTCGGCCCTTCATGAAAGCAATCGACCGGGCAGACCTCGACGCAATCGGTCAGTTTGCATTTGATACAGGCTTCGGTGACGACGAAGGTCATGAGGCAATACCTATAGTTCGGACGGGGTACGCTAAGCCAACTAAGGCCGCAATTCAAGCCGGAATCGTGGCCGTCGCGAACGACGTACGGCGTATCGGTCTACCAGATCAACCGTGGTATTACCTCGATCACGACTGCGGGTGATGCGCCCGACGTGCTCGTTGCAGCCGATCCTGCGGCGCACAAAAACGGTGGCGCAAGTCATCAAGGGCCAGAATACCCGGATCGTTGGCTGAGAGTGTGCCTGCGGCGCGAGCGGCGCTCCTACCGGCGCCACCTCTGCTCGTCGCGCGTTACGATGCCGTCATCCTCGAGCTTAAGGAGGTGCGCAAGCAGGGAACGTTCGGCCCAGCCATACAGTTTGACATCGACGTCCTGATAGACCTTCGGCACGAGTTCCATTGACGTCAGGTCGGGCGTCGATTCAACGGCCGCCAGGATCTTGGCTTCACGCTCGAGGCGATGTCGTATCGTCCAGTCAATGATTCGTTCGGGATCGCTGATGACGTTGCCATGCCCCGGCGCAATCGCAACGCAGTCAAGCCGCCGCAGTCGCTCGAGCGACTGAAGATAGTGTTTCATGTTGCCGTCAGGCGGATTGATAACGACCGTCGATCCATCGATGATGTGGTCACCCGTGAAAACCCAATTCAACCCGGCGTGGCGAAAACACAGGTGATTCGACGCGTGCCCCGGCGTATGCACGGCTTCGAGGCGAATTTCGTCTGTCTCGATGATGTCGCCGTCGGCAATCAGTCGATGAGGTGCGAACGTGACGTCCTGATGTTCACCGTCCGGCGCGGCCATGCCCAATAGTTCCGCGCCAGTCGCATCGGCGAGAACCGCAGCGCCCGGTGAGTGGTCGGGATGTGTATGCGTTACGAGTATCCACCGGATCGGCGCCGCTGCTTTTTGCTGGATGTACTCGAGATGACTCTCGATGATCGGGCCGGGATCGAGCACCGCAATCGCGTCGGTACCGAACAGATACGTATTCGTGCCGGGTCCGGTCATCATCGAAGGATTCGGCGCCACGATGCGGCGAAGCCCGGGTGCGAGTTCGGCATAGGGCGACATTTTTGGTCCAAAAGCGGTCATTGATCAACTCATGACTCGCCGTCGTTGGCCCGTACCCGGAACGAGCGCGGCCGTGGACGGCGTCCGCGCCGGAGTGATGTCAGCCGGCATCGGCGACATCAGAATCGCCGGTTTCGACGTACGCCTTGAGTCGCATTAGCGCCTCACCAATGACGAAGTCCACAGCGCCGGCGATACTATCCAGTCCATCAGGATCGTAGCCACCGACCGTATAGCTGAACCTGACGCGCGCACCCTGCTCGTCATCAAAAAACTCCCACAGCATGTTGCCATCAACACCCATGAGGCCCAAGGGACCCAGACCGCCCGTCAACCTGAGCATTACGGTCGGATTGACAAACGTGACGATCTGATGGACGACGCCGGCATGGCCCCCGAATGATTCACAGAAACAACCGAGCGGCACGGCATCGATACGCATGTTGCCCGCATTACCGGAGACCGTATGGTCGTCACTCCACCAGTCGCCGACACGTGCGACGGCGGCTTGCCATACAGTGCTGCGATCTGCTGCGATTGTGACTTCGTGGACAAGGGAGAATCCGCCCGGGCCGGCATCGGTGACCTCAGCCGATGCGACATCGCCATAGCCGAGCGGGGCAAGCGCGATCAGCGCGAGCATGCGTCTCATCCGGGTTCCCTGGCAGCCAGACCGGCCGCTAGCTTACCGCAAACGAAGTCGGAGGCGGCAATTCGGCGGCGACGATCAGGTCAGCGAAATCGCCAGAAACACCGCGCCCGCAATTGCCGCGCCGAAATAGATTTTTTTCCAGGTTAACATTGATTCGCCCTTACGAAGTGTCGTCGTTCGATGCCATGCATTGTCGAAGCGCCTAGCTGAACGCTGACTGAAAGACAGCCGCACTTTATATAACTTATTGTTTTTATTGGTATTATATTTTTTCTACGCCGCCCGTGCAGTCTTCGCTTGACGCCGCCGAAACGACGGTGCTGGAATGACTGAATGATGTCCGAGAGCGAGTCGCTCGCCAGTTTTCTCGTCCGCACCGAATCGCTCACGGTGCTGAGCGGCGCCGGCGTCAGCACGGCATCGGGTATTCCCGACTACCGCGACCGCAATGGTGACTGGAAGAATGCGCAACCGATTCAATACGTCGATTTTGTGACCAGGCTGGAAGTGCGACAGCGCTATTGGGCCCGAAGCTATGCGGGTTGGCAGCGTATCGCCGAAGCACTGCCCAATGGCGCGCATCGTGCGCTGGCACGGCTCGAGGCGTCCGGCAGGATTGATACATTGATTACTCAGAACGTCGATGGCCTGCACCGGATCGCGGGCAGTCGCCAGGTTATCGACCTGCACGGCAATCTGGAATCGGTTCGCTGTTTGTCCTGCAATGCGTCCACTACGCGCAGAGCATGGCAGGACCGGCTCGCAACTCTCAACCCGGATTGGCAGATTCGAGTATCGTCATTCGCTGCCGATGGGGATGCCGAACTCATCATGGGGGACGATGCCGAATTTACCGTGCCCGAATGTCGCGAGTGTGGCGGTATCGTCAAACCAGACGTCGTGTTTTTCGGCGAAGCCGTGCCGAAAGAACGTGTGCACGAAGCGACGGAAGCGGTGAATCGCGCCAAAGGTCTGTTGATTGTCGGATCGTCGCTGATGGTGTATTCGGGCTTTCGGTTTGCGCGGCAAGCGGATAAACAGCGCAAGCCGATTGCGATCGTCAATCGTGGTCGTACACGTGCCGACGAGTTCGCTGCGCTGAAGCTCGATGCAGACTGTGAGGCCATACTGATTCGTACTGTCGAGTTGCTTGACGCCTAACCATCGATGGTCACAGATATGCGAGTCGTTTTCGAAAGCCGCAACCGGCGCGCGTGCGCCGATCGCGCGCTGGTACTCGAATCACTCAAGATCCCTTATAGTGTTGTTGACGATGCGGCTTCCAGTGCGCTAATAGTCCCGGTCGAATTCTCTGCTCGGGCCAGCGAGGAACTCCGGCTCTACGATCTGGAAAACCCGCCACGCCTGCGGCGGCCGGCACCGACATTCGTCTACCAGGATCCGCTTTCAGGCGTGATCGGTTACGCCATCGTGATCTGCATAATCGCATGGCTTGCTGGTGAGTCATCTTTTGGGCAAGACTGGTACGCGGCCGGTCGTGTCGACGGGGTGCTCGTGCGGGCGGGTGAATGGTGGCGCACGGTTACGGCACTCACCCTGCATTCGAGCGTAGGACACCTCATCGGCAACCTGGTGTTCGGTACGCTGTTCGGGCTTTTTGCCGGCCGCCTGCTCGGTTCGGGTGCGGCCTGGCTTGCGATCGTGTCGACGGCTGCGCTCGGCAATACGCTCAACACACTGCTGCTCGAATCTACGCATCGTTCAATTGGCGCGTCGACCGCAGTGTTCGCCGCGCTGGGGCTTGTCGCCGGATTCGTCTGGCGTGGCAAATTGATGGCTCAGGACCGCTGGCCCTATCGGGTGGGTCCGATCGTCGGCGGATTGGCGTTGCTCATGTACACCGGAACGGGCGATGAGAATACCGACACCGGTGCCCATCTCATGGGATTCATCTGCGGCTTCGCGGGCGGCATGCTGTTGACACTGTTTGGAGATAGAATGCGCAGCGGGCGCGTACAGTTGGTTGCGGCCGGTTTGGCCGTGCTGGTCGTCGTTTGCGCCTGGAGCGCCGCATTTCTCGCCTGACTCTGCACGGTAATCAGGTAGAATCGCGTGCGGGAAAAATGACCCCGGGGCGGGCCCATCAACAATGAAAAAGATCCTGCTTTTCTTTTTCATCCTCGCCGTTACGCTAGCGACCGTCCTGTGGATGCGTCACGGCGGCGGAGAACCCTATCCGGACCTGACCTCCACTCCCTTGCTGAGCGATGACGGCCTCGAGGAAGTGCTTTCTTACCCGGAACCGATCGGCAATATTGCCGTCAGTGCCAGCGGCCGGATATTTTTTACCGTGCATCCCGAGTCCCGACCCCGGGGTAATCGGCTGCTCGAATTCGTCGACGGTGCGGCGGTCCCCTATCCGGACCGCAAATCCCAGCTGCAGCTTTTCGACACTGTCCTTGGCGTCGTGGTCGATCGTCAGAATCGCTTGTGGACGATCGATCATGGCAATCACGGCGTGCGCGTCGCGCGCCTGCTCGCGTTTGATCTCGACTCGTCCGAACGGATACACGATGAGCGCTTT
>Ga0224497_10000955_pt1 | contig 19115 bp, 22 predicted proteins | sample SF_Jul11_sed_USG_4_FD_167970 | JGI IMG/M metagenome (GOLD analysis project Ga0224497, IMG submission 167970) | Sediment microbial communities from San Francisco Bay, California, United States - SF_Jul11_sed_USGS_13 | ecosystem: Environmental > Aquatic > Marine > Sediment | place: USA... | reverse complement strand
GCAGTTGCAGCTAGAAGAAAAATTACAATAATTCCGTAATAGATTAATTTATCAAGATTCTTTGCTGTATCTTTTGGAATGTTTGGGGCAAATCTTTTTTGGAAAATCATGCGTGCAATTCTTGCAACAATTACCCCTACAGATACAATGAGTGCGGTAATTAGAATACGTCCCACTGTAATTCCTGGTTCCATTATTTGAGTATCTAAAAATTCAAAAGCCATTAATCAAAACCTCTGCTCATAATGTATTCTTCTTTAATGGATTTTGGTTTGAGTCTAAGTGAGAGATTCAATTTTTTACCTTTTTTAGATAAATTAACATGACGTATTTCCATTACTTTTCCTGAAGATTCTTTTTTTACTGTTGCAGCAATATCGTCAATGTGGGCATCTGCGGTATTTTCAAGATAATATATCTCATGATGTCCTACAGGGAAAACAAACTTACCAATAGATACTCCTTCTTTTAATTCGTTGGAGATAGTAGCCTTTATCTTTGCAAAAACATATGGTTTAGGTTTTTCAGATTCCTCAAGTTGTGCTACTTTGCCATACATACATAAATTTCCATTTTCAGGAGTACCATACAAAGCAAATCTTGAATGCATTGGCTCGCATGTAAAGCAATCAAAAAAATCTCGAGTGTTATCATTATTTAATACAAACACTCCAATTTCTATTGGAAATTGCAATAGGATGTCAACTGTTGAATTTTTTTCAATAAAGATTGATTCTTTGAGTCGTAAAAACATTAGGTCGTTTGTCTTTTTTGATGGGAGATTCAGAGGTAGGACCGGGGCAAGTTCAATTTGCAAGACATCTTTTTTTCCAGGAACTGATTTTCGTAATTCTTGGTCTTCCGAGTTTTTTCTATAGTATGAGAATCTGTTTTCTTTTTTTTCAATAATGATTTGTGTTTTTGGCAATCTCAATTGTAATTTATCTGTGATGTCGTATTGACCAAATCCAGAATAATCATTTTTTTCCATGTTTACTTTTAGAACTCAAGATCTTTGAGTTTATTGTGATAATAACTATATCTGTAGTTAAATATTTATGAAAATATTTTCTCCAAGAATTGCATTGTAAGAAAATTTCAATTCTTAAGTAGTAAGAGATCATGTAGTTTTAAGTGGAACATAAGATAATTTTTAGTTTAATTTCGTTGCTTGTTGTAGTTACAGTTTTTTCATTAACAATTCAGGATAGCTTTGGAGAAACAAGGATGGAATGTAGAAGTAAAATGATGAATGATAAATCCTTGACCCCAGTTGAAAGAGTTTATGCACTAGAAACTTGTGAACCATCAGAGGGTAAAATTTCCTCTTTTCAAAAATATTATTCAGAAGAATTACATAATGAATGTCCTAGAATAGTCAAGGAAAATACTCATCTTAACCATATTGCAAGATTAAACGATCTTAAAGAATGTAATAAATTACAAAAATATGATTCTTCATTAGTATCGCAAAAACTTACTAAGTTTTCTAGAACGACAATTGAATTTTGTGATGAAAAATATGAAATATATCTACTAGTGGGCGCCAAAAACATGAGAAATCAAGCTGGAGGATTAGCTGAGCAATGTGTACAATTGTATTTAGCTCCTATGTGGAATTCTACAGCAAGTGACAGAAATGTTCAATTGCATAATTTTATTTACGACCAAGTTAAACAAAGTGTTGAAAAGGGTAAAGATTTAAGGCAAAAAGGCGTTGAAGAAGCACAACTAAACGATCCCGTTTTTTTCCATTTGAAATACTTGTTTGATGAACAAAAAGAAAAAATTGAATATATAGAAAATAAATTACAAGAAAAAAACATAATGCCGAATTATTCAAAACAAGATTTTTTTAATGAACAATACGAAGATTGTTTAAAAATTATTTACGATAAAACACTTTTAGCAGGAGAAAAAATTTACGCATTGGCTACATGTTCCAACATCAATACAGATAGACCTATTACATTTAATGATGAAAAAATTTTAGAACACAGTAAAGATCTAGTTGAATTGTGTGATAAATCCTATGACGTATTTCTTAAATTAAGTAAAGAGGATTATTATGCTGCTATGAGAAATCTACGAGCAAATGAATGTGTTGTGTTATATGCAGATCCTATATGGGAATACAATCAAGATGATAGAATCCAAGTAATAGAAAAATTTGTTTATGACAAAACTCTAAATGATAATTATGATTACATTGATAGAAAAAATTCTGTTACAGAAGCTACTTTGAGTACAGGATTGGTACCTATTTTATCTGATTTATACAAATATCAGAAACAAAAAATTGAGATGCTAGAAGATTTTCTAAAAACAGAAAAAATTGAAAACATCTATGAGAATTAGTAAATTCCATATTGAACTAGCGTTTAAAATTCTCAGTCAAATCTCAAAATCCATCCGATTAAGTTAAACTTTTTTCAAATTAAATATTATTTTTACAATTATTGATTAATTAAAAATTTAATTAATTCTTGTGATAGTTTTGTCATAAATTTTTGATTTCTTGTTCTCGATTAAATTCTTCTTAATATACCACAATGTGGATTTATTGATACCTAATTTCTTTCTTATTTCTGGAGTCATATTCAAAATCTTATCTCTCAACTCCACACTATCATTTCTATTCGACTTTATCTTAGGAATGACAAAATCAAATTCTTTCTTCTTGTCTACAATGAAATTAGATAACTGTTGTAAATTATCTTGTAAGATAACTTGATATGAATAATTTTTACCATTCTTGTAATTGTATTTGGCATTAAAATTTGAATTAATTTCCTCAATGAGCAATTTAGCAATGTCTTCTCCCAATCTAATATGATAGTTTTCTGTAATAGTAAAATCAGATTTTTTGATTTTCTTTTCTTCTAATAATTGTATTACAGAAATATCAATTAGCCATCGAAACAACTCCTGTACATCATAGACTAGAGGAGTTCTACTCTGATTAATCTCATGTAGGAATCCTATGGAGTAGTCTAGACCAACAGAATTAATTCCTTTTCTAATCTCTGATTCTAGTATTGCATAACCATAATTCAACAATGCGTTGATCTCGTCAGATGCATTATAGTTTCTTGAATTTGCCTTGTTCTTTCTTCCTGTGAAATTAAACTCTGGATACAATTCATGAAATATTGTAGTTAGATTATCAAGATAGATTCCTGCAATTCTTCCCTCATATGTCATGAGTTGCTTGATTGATTTTGATATGTCTTTTTTCTTTGAATTTTTCATTATAGATAACAAGAACAAATCTTCTTTTTCTGCAGATTTTCTGATTTTGGTAATGTCCACTGATTCATAGAATTTGGATAATTCCTCCAGCAGATTCAAAGAATGCTCCACCTTGCACGGTACGATTTTCAGTGCAATCTCAAATCTGTTCGTATCATCAAGGTATTTTTGGTACTGTTTAATGCGTAATTTGCCTGATTTTGGCTGCTCTGGCATCAATTGGCAAGCAACTGGCCATTCCAGTTCAACAATGTCAGGTTGATGTTGTGTTTCATCAACCATCTCATTGCCTCAAATGTAATGTTTCCAGTATGGCCATCAATTATTATTCCGTCATGATTAATCTTGTGAGGATAAAATTCCAGTCTTGTATCTTTTAGCTTGTTAGTGATTATCAGTTTTCGCTTGTCCACATTGATTGATGTTCCAAAGCCTGTAATGAGTAACGGATTCATTTCTAATTGATAATCATAAAGACAAGCTTGTTTAAAGAATTAACGTATCATTGATTTTTCTTGTTCATCTTTGTAAACAGATACACCAACTCAAATCCCTGACTTTCACTCCAAAGTTTACTCAACTTTATCAGCAAACTTTCAGGTGCTTCAATAAATGATTTTAATTATATGATAATTGGAATCTCTTAATTAATTCCTATACTGATTCTAATTCTACAATAGGATCAATACAATTAGATACAGAACATCAATATGAGGGTATCAAACTAATTTAACAAAACCCGCCCCCAGTACTGAATCCTCTTAGTTCCATTACCTAAATTGTCCTAATGTTAGTTAGTTATTTCAATAAACTGCGTCTACTATAGTCATAATGGAACATAATAAAATGCAGTACAGCAGAAATCTATTTTGAAAAACTTGCGTCTTTGTATTTTTTGTTCATTTTAGATAATATTGAACGCAATCAGGAAAATTAGATGTCTAATCCGATAAATTTCTAATGTAGATTTCTAATCAAATGATTTTTTGACAGTTTCGATAAAATCTCCGAATTGATACCGAATTGATAGATATCATCGATCAGACTTTCGGAAAGTTTCGGAACATTCTACCGAATTGATAATTTATCTCGCCGAATTGATAAAAAATATTAGAAAAGCAGTGCATTCAAACTGTTCTTCTAACATCAGTATTTGTTTTCGATGCCATCATTTCTTCCATTTTTGTAACGGTTGTGCAACCACAATCCTCCAAAGATTGCAATTATTACTCCGCTAAAAATCAAGAATGTCTTTGCAATGCCAGAGTTTCCAGTAATGTCAACCCCTTTTACTTCTTTGAGATATTGTGCAAACTCATCAGGTCTTTGGTTAAACTGTGCCAAATTGTTCATGCTGTTTGCTTTGTAGGTTCTTGGTTTCTTGTCAGGTCCCCTCTGGCCTCTATATCGCCTTTTTTCTGGTATTTTTTCAAGGGTTATTTCTGAGAATTCATCTATTTGTTCTGGATTTGTACCTATTTTTCTGTATAACCGTTGATTTGTTCTGATTATTGTTGTTATCCATAGGCGTTTGAACTTTTTATAATTACAATTTTCAAATTTATTAAATTTTTAAAAAGATCTCATCTGATCATTACATATTGGAGGATTCTGATGCTGAACAGCAACGAGAAAAAGAGACTGAGAACAAGGTTCGTGCATTCTACAAGAACCTTCTAAAAGCATGTGACAAATATGATGAAATCAAAGAATCCTTTGATGAAATATACACTCCAATTAATGAACAATATCAGGAACTAGCCAAAATACCTGGACTTGTTCCAAGATCCAGTCAGACAATTATTCAAGATGCTTTTGATAGTATTGATGAAGTAACAGGGATTGCAGATGACTTTTGTTCTACCCTGAGGGGAGAGTTTGAGCCCATCTTAGAACGATTCCGTATATCTATTGAGGACATTGTAAAAGAAATTGCAGTAGAGAAAGCACAACAGGCATCATCCACTTCTTCTTCACCTTCATCATCCTCATCAGCAGACATCAATTCTGGTACATCCACAAACATTGTAAGTTCTTCAAATCCAATCATTACAAAGAAAATCATCTCCATGATACTTGTAGGAATTGCTGCTGGCTCTGGAGGAATAGCAGCATATGCAATACTTGATCTAGATGTTGATACTCCATTTCTTTCAGCTCCCAGTAACTTGGATGTAATCCATGAGAACATTGTCAATTTTTCATGGAACGCTTTGAATGACAAAAGCGGAATAAAACATTATCATTTTGAATTATATGATGAGACAAATAACCAAATGATATCAAGTAAACAAGTTACCTCAACATCTTATAGTGTCGAGTTGGAAAATGGAGAATATAGTTGGCGTATCAAGGCAATTGACAATGCAGGGAATTCTGGAGACTTTAGTCAAAGATCATTTTTCTCTGTGAAGATATTCGAACCCCCCACTGCACACATACAAACAAACACAAACAGCATCAAGGTTGGACAAACACTTCAGCTCAACGGTGGACAGTCTTCTGACTCTGATGGGAGAATCACAAGTTACATCTGGGACTTTGGTGACAGAACTACCAGCAACGAGGTAAATCCTTATCACACATACAGGATGCATGGCACTTATCAAGTAACACTTGAAGTTATGGATGATGATAGGCTAACAGACATTTTTTCAATTGATATTGTTGTCAATACCACCCCATCTCCAATTATTCGTGACATATACACACCTACAGGCTCAACTCATAGAATTGTATATCCTGATACAAGTGTCATCGTAGACTTTGAGTGGGAACAAGTCTTTGATGATGATGGTATAGCACACTATGAAATTGAGCTTGATAACCAGGTCTACTCTCAAAAATTTTATGATAATAACAATTCAATTTCAATTAATACTGAAGGTAAACATGAATGGCGAGTCAGAGCGATTGATAATATTGGAAGTATTGGCCCCTGGAGTCCCACACATACCTTTGCTGTAGATACAATTTATCCATGGACTGTAGCCAAAATCTCCTGGAATCCTACTGAATATCGTTTTGCTGAAAACCTAGGATTTATTCAAGTGGCAGATAATGACGTAAACAATCCAAATACAACAGATTCCGTTTCAGTCAGGGTAACATCTCCAGATAATCCTAGAGGCATATCTGTCACCCTTAGGGAAACCGGGGCCAACACGGGAATTTTTATAGGAACATCTGACCTGACACAGGTATTTGAAGAAACAAACTGCAATTTCAAGGTAATCACTGCTTCTTATGTGGATAATAGGCTGTCTACCGGACCAGGAAATTCCATCACGTTGACTGCAGATGCAAACAAGTACCATGCATGTATCAAATAACAATTCATTTGAATTTACTTTTTTTCAATAATGTGAATATATCTAATTGGGCTAACATGATGATGTAATGACTCAACAAAACAAAACTACAAGAAATATTTCACTGCAAAGCAGTGGAAAAAGATTCCAATCGAGATACAAGAGCAACTCTGCAACAGATGCCACGTAATCCTCACAGATCATAAAACCAAGAATCATGGATTTTCATTTAATTCTAATCTTTTTAATTTAAACCCAATATGATATGCATGTTTTCGTTCCGAGTCATATGTCATTATTGTGAAAATGATTGCCCAGTTCCAGTTTCACTTAAAGACAAAACAAGTACGAATATGGAAAATGTAAGATCACCTGGGTGAATTTAGATCTAGAAATAATTTGATTTTATGATACTCTTGTATGTTATTATGAAATATTACTCAACAATTCCAATACAACCTCATTTCCAGAATCTAGTTCAAGTGCCTTCTCAAAGAACCGTTTTGCCTCATCTGTACTGCCACGTTCTGCAAACCACTCACCCTGTTCTATTAGTGACTTGACTACCTGCTCTTTGAATTGTCCCAGTCTGTCTATCATCTCGTTTACTTTGTCCGTGTCATCTTGCTGCAGGTATATCAAGAGTAATCCTGATAACGCATCAAAGTTGTTCCTGTCAATGTTTAATGCATCATCATAATATGATTCTGCTAGTACCATATTCTTGGATTTTAGTTGAGCCAATGCCATGCCGTTTAGTGTCACAATTCTATCTGAATCTATATCAAGTGATTTGCGGAACAAATCTATTGCAGTATCATACTGCTCCAGTATGATGTGAATAGTTCCAAGGCCGTTTAGAGCGTTTACGTTGTGTTCATCCTGCTCCAGTGCTTTCTCATAGTTTTCAACTGCAAGACTAGCAATGAATTGCATAATATCACCAGATACGTGATCTTTGGATTGTTGTTGTGCCTGATTTGTGTAAAAGAACCCCAATCCATTTAGTGCGTTTACGTTGTTTTGGTTTAGATGTAATGTGTTCTGGTATGCAACAACTGGGGAATCATTATCACACAAGAAGGTCTGCGAATATCCAATGCCGTTCCATGCATGGATGTTATCGTGTTCTATTTGTGATGCAATGTAATACAGAAATAATGATTCGTTGAATTGTTCAGATTCCGCTAGTTCATTTGCTCTTGGTAATAATTCAGAGGGAAGTAATGCCATTGTAACTTCTGGTGGAACATGTACAGGATCCTTAATCATGGAATTAGTATTACATATTATTTCATTGAATCTTTCTGAGAACGTAATAGTTGCAGAATTCAAAGCATTCTCAAACGAGAGTATTTGGATTCTTTTGTTAAATGTGTCAGTCACATAGACATTGTTGTTGCTGTCAACCGTAATGCCGAATGGATTTTGGAGCTGGCCCACGTCAGAACCCAATTCACCGGATTTTACAAGAAAGTTGCCGTCAGCATCAAACTTTTGGACCCTGTGATTATTCTTGTCTACAACGTAGATGTTGCCAGTTTTGTCAAGTGTAATGTCTACAGGTTCATTGAACTGACCATCACCTGATCCTCTTTCACCAAACTGCAACAGGAAATTTCCGTCAGCATCAAACTTTTGGACCCTGTGGTTTGCAGTGTCTGTAACATAGATGTTATCTTCTCTGTCAACTGTAACGCTAAATGGATAATAGAACTGACCCTCACCTGATTTTAGGGGACCTGTACCGTCAGGGTCTATGCATCCAAGGTTTAGTTCAAGAAAACAACCAAGTATTTCTGAGGCATGTGCATATTGTATAAACAGAAATGACAGATCTGGCCCAAATGATTTGGACTCGAGCAATGCTGGAGTGACCGTATTTTTACCTATCGTGTTTATGTGGTTTCCATCCGAGTCAAAAACCAGTACCTTGTGAGCGTTCCTGTCCACTGCAATCACATTGTTCTTGCTGTCAAGTGTGATATCACCAGGAGTCCCATACGGCCCACCTTCAAAGCGTCCAAACTCGTTTATGATGGTACCTGTGGAATCAAAGACTTTGATGGTGAGGCTTTTAACATCGCCGACATATATATTATCAGCAGTATCAGATGCTATTCCCGTAGATTCAATGTCCTGGGCAAACACAGATGTTGATTCATTACTTGTGACACCAGACAATGTTGCAGATGAAGTGTCAGTGGAGGACTCTGTATGAATGAATGCTGATTCTGGGGAGATATCAGGGAATTGGGAAACACTTTGAGGAGTAGTGACTGCTCCAGAGGAACTCGCAGAAGTCGATGTACCTGATGATGAAGAGGATCCCTCATTACCGTTACCCGAATAATTATTTTGTGTAGTACTAGTGTCATGAACATCACCAGTAGAAATGATGTCTGATTCTTTAGAAATTTTATCAATTTCTTCATTCATTCCAGAGTTCAGGTTCTGCAATGTATGCTCCGCTTGTAACTAACATTGCAGCTATAATAGGCAACATTATAGATTTTGTAAAAAGAGTAGATGCAGTAGAATTAGTTACAGTGGATACGGGCAGAATTTTACTAAATATGAGAGTTGAATTCTGTACTGAAGAAACAATCATAGATTTGAGTGCAAAATGTTTTTCAACCTGGACAAAACTTGTATTTACTAATCCAATTACTGTTGAACCAGAGGCTATAACAATAGCAGATTTTTGTCTTGAATCAAAATATGTTTTAAAAGTAATCTTAGTTTGAGGTCCTTTACCATTTGTGCTATCACATTGAGATCCAAACATACATTCAAAATTAATCTTAAGAGGGTTTGATTGATTTTTGGTCTCTATTATTCCTTTGACCAAATTTTTTTGTTATTTTTTAACTTTAAAAATATATGGTAAATTAGAATCTTTAGAAAAAGGATGATCTGAATTCACTAATTGAGCAGAAAAATATTTTGCTATGAATTCTCTATTCCAAAATCTGAGATATGCCTCTTCAATAGAAGTATGAACAACAATTGATTCGTTATATTCCAATAATCACAAACCCCTGTTAAGAGATCTTTTTTTGGCATCATCCTGCAATTTATTATATCTTTTTTTAATGCTAGATAAAGTCAGGATTTCTATCAACTTTATTCCATATTCAGTAAGTCGATAAGTTTTTGGATTCTTGGTTTCTAATACATCAATTAGTTTTTTTCTGATTAATTTACGCTTAGTATTATCGGTTCCAGGATTATTACATAATTCAGATAAGTCTTTATCAGTTGTGAGATTTCTTTTCTCATAAATTATAATGAGTACATCTTTGCAAAGTGAGCTGTTTAAAACTCCAACTGCTTTTTTAGCAAGTTCAAATGCTTCTTCCTCATTTTTTAAAAACCCAATATTGTTTTGCTCAAGATCTTTTATCATATTCTCTTGATTTTGGTTAAACGTAATTTTAGCAAGATCCCAAGGTTTTCTATGATTTTTAATTGTCGCAGTATCATTTTTCATTACTCTGCATAATTCTAAAAAGAGGTCTCCAGCCAATGCAACATAAAGGCTCTTTCCTTTTAGAAATAGAAATTTAATTTTTTGAAGATATTGAATTCTTTCTTCTACAGGTAAACTGCTACCATGACCTAACTTTCGTTTAACATTGTTAATGGTGGTTCCTGGATGACTAGACATACGCCATAATATCACGAGACAGTCGATCGTGAGGCATTTCGCTCATATCCCTATACTGCTTTTTTAGTTTAAAAAAAATTCAATCTAAATATATAAACTGCAAAAATTTGAAAATATCTAATTTCTTCTTTAATCTTAACTATATTCCACAAAAGTCGTTTAGAAAGCATTAATTTGATAATTTTTAGATGGAAATGTATGTCTTTTGATATTGATTGGCACAGAAATTTCTATGGAATTTCATGGGCATATGAAAAAGATAGACTAGTTGTTTCAACAGTATTTGAGGATAAGAAAGAGGCCATGCTAATTGCCAAGGAAGTAGAAGATTGGAGTGACAAATTTACCAGATTAACAATAATTGAGAAAGAGGGGGATGAGTTTGCCATCTGTTGTTATGAAGATCCTCAAATTTCAAAAAGCAGTACACATGTAGGACTGTTTAGAACTGGAATGAGGCAAAGTGGAGGATATGAGCAGGCAAAACCAATGATTGAAGAAAAATCACCTTTATTGCAAATTGCTTATGCTGCAGATGTTAGAGATATGAATACATATGAGCAAATTTCAAGATTAGTCCCTATGAGAAAATGTAGAATAATTTCTGAAAAAGAGTTAAAAAAACAAGAATATTTTTACGAAAAAACTGCTAGTTTACAAAATCAAGATTAAAAACATACTGAGATTCAAAATCAAACAGGTTTAAATTTTTCACCAGAAGGGTTGTGTGTTAAAAATAACATAATTTAGATATAAAGAATTGCAATGACTTGTACATATTATTAATGCCGTTAAATCATATATCTGGATTAACCATAATACTGTAGACTATAGCATGCTAAAAAATTACAATTCCAGTAGAAACAATACTGGAAGACAATCATAAATTTGAGAGTATGATAAGTTCAATATGCATTGTGATGATAAAAGGACACTGTATGTTTTAAAAAAAGAGATAGAGAAAAAATGGGATGAATTAAAAAACTCAGGATTCAAAGATGAAGCATTACTCAAAAACCTCAATGAAGCATTTTTAGACTATTTTGAATACAAAAATCAAGGGCAGGATTATTAGAATGACTTAAGTAATATTTAACATTAATAATGACATGAATTTTGAAAATCTCCTAAAGAGAATAATGGATTCAGATCCCAATATCAGACATAGTATAATTACAGATAAAGAAGGAAACATCCTTGCCACAAGTCACCGAGAAGGAATCACAAATTTTCTATCTCAAGAGGAGACTGAAGCATCCTTGAGAAGAGCGGCAGATGCATGGAAAGGAAGAAAAGCATTGAGTCCAAAAATAGGAAATGGATTGTATGCTGTTGCTGCATTTGAAAAAATCACTCGAATGACTTTTCCATTAGGAGATGAAAATTTGATTTTTGTCAGCATGGGTTCGGATTCAGTTAGAACGGATGTTCATGAAGGAGGGCAAAAACAAATTGTAGAACATGTCCTAAACATACTAAGTCGTGATCCCACAAAAGCTTAGTATGAATGATTCAAAAAATGTCAATTATAGAGCATACTAAAGAATGCAAATATAGAAATGATCATGATATGCCCCACACAAATTGCTACTGCCAGTGTCACAAAATTTTAATGGCAGAATCAGGAAAGATGGATTCAAGAACTTTTTGATTCATTTTTAGGTTCAAAATTCTCAATAATTTCAGTGACAGTTGAAATGATTGTTTCTTTGATTTGCATCTTAGTCATGCCAGAGGTACTCATGAGTTTCATTTGATCTAATAATGCAAAATGAACCCTACCTTGTAGATAGTCCACAATTCCAAAATTTTGTTTTGGAAATTCTGTAACAAATAGATCAATCTCAGATAATTTGTCAGATTTTTCGCTCATGATAAAATAATAGAAAAACCAGTTATAAAATTTCCAAATACTCATTAAGACTCTATAAAAAATAAATTTCATGACAGAATTTGTACACAAACCATATGATCGAATTTATGTTCGAGACATGATCAAGTTAAACCTAGATGACCTTATTGGAATGATGTCCTCGCTGGAGGCAGCAAACGCATATTGGGTTGATGGAGTTTTATTTGCAAGTTTTGCCATGACCGAGTCTGAAGAATTGGCTAAAAAAGAAATGCAAAATGAGATGTTTTTAGATAAGATAATTTTTGCAGTGTATGAAAATTATACAAAAACCGTAAAATCATCAACTAATTTAGAAATTGGAGTTTTAAACATGCAAAAAAGCAGATTGTATAAAGATTTGATTGAATGGTTAAAGACTCAATCAATTTGGAACGAATAACTCTGAGAGGCTACAAATTAGAAAAATAACACTGGTGCAAATATAGATAAAAATTCAAGGAAATAGATCATTTGTAAAACATACGTAGTTGACGAATTCAAAAAATAGCGATTACACCACTAGAAATAATGATTTTTTCATTATAGATTATAGTCACTTTCAGAAAAATAAAAAAACAGACAGCTGAACTTGGATCAATTTGGCTCTAAATGGGATTAAAATAATGAGCGTTATTCTAAGACTTCAAAGGAATTTTTATAGCAATTAGGATTTGCTTTGAGCTGAGATTCTACGATTGTTTTTGAGAAATTGTGAACAGTCATCATATGTTTTGGAATATCATCGCATTTTTTCTTACAGGTTCTACATAGATATTTCATGTTCTCTTTCTAGTCTTTTTGACACTATAGAAGCGTTTGTTTTATGATCTTTGCAAATAAGGTCAGTTAAGATCATTCAGGTAGTATTTTTCTATTCGCTCATGAAGAGGCTCAAAATAGTCATTACATGACTTTATGAATTCCTGACGAGTGTTTTTTTCACTACTGACTAAAATCACTATTTGATTGATCTTTTTTCCAGTTACTTCTTGAAACATTTGAGCATAACACGTAGTTTGTAAATAATACTCATACATGTATTCATCCACCTGGGGTTTTCTTTTTGTCTTGTAATCAATTATGGATAATTCTCCATTATACTCTGCAATCAAATCACTGGTACCTGCAACCTTTAGATTATCAGAATACATTCTTTGTTCAATAGAGGTAACATCAGAAATATTTTCTAAATAGGGTTTTAAATTATTAAAATGAGCTATGGGAAGTAAATCAAATTCATTTAAAGATAAACTATTACTCAAGTAATTCTCGATAATCTTATGCGATTGTGTTCCAATTTCCTGGGCCTGTACCGTAATGTATTGATGTGCAGGTTCATTTTCTCTCCAAGATTTTAAACTATTTTGTTTTTCATCAGAAGATGTTGCTGAGAGAATAGTACTAATCGAAGGATAGATTTTATCAAATTTTGTTTTATACCAATGTCCATCTTCACGATCTAACAGTTCAGGTTCTCGGATCTTTAACATTTGTGAAAAATTAGACATGAAAAAATTTAGAATTTAGCATTTATTGAACATTTGGAAACTAAATATTTTTAGGTTTTTTTAAAATTTGTTTTTGAAATTTGTCAAACTCTGTTTTAGTTTTTATGAATTGATCGGTTATAATTTTTTTTAAAGAAAAAAGATTTTCCAATTTATTGTTTATAATGAAAATAGATTCATCGAAGATCACAGTTTCAACAAATTCTTCATTGGGATATACAGTATATTCAAAAAAATCAGAGTTTATTTGAAACTTTAATTTGAATCCCATTAAAAGACCATAATCGTCATGTTTGTTCAAAAAACCAATCAGACTTGCTTTAAGAGTGTCATTTTTAGAAATAAGTTGGAAACGTGATTTGTTTTTTGGATCATTATCAAAAATACATGCCACAGGATTTCCTTTAATATGCAAAACAGTCGATTTGTGGGATGGGATGTATTGTTCAGCATCAGGCATTTTATCTAATGGCATGCTTCAAAAACAGGTAATTTCATTAATAATTTTTTTAGTTTTTTAGAGTTATTAAGAGACAATCCCCCTTAACACATGAGGCCGAATTTATGGATGAAACCCAACCTAAAGAACTAAAATTTAGAGAAAAAACTCACCAAACAAAGAAAAGAAAAATCAGAACAAATTATAAAAGAAAAACTAGATAAGAAAAAATTAGATTTTGACACAATAGCATTAATTATTGAAATTTTTGAGAAATCAAAATTTAGGTGGCATAAAGAACATTTTGATATTTTTAACTCAAAATCCAACAATTTTAGAGGTAAAGAACTTCCAAATAACAACAGAGAATGCGTGATGTTAGGACAGATTAGGAACAATTAGAAGTAAAATAATTTGCAATCTAAGAGACAGACAAACCACAGAAGAAGAACGACAATCCATAGATGACTTAGTTTGGAATTTTGTTTGGTATCAATGGAAAGAAGCAAGAATGCTCTACGACTATTCCATAAATGGTGAAAAATAGGACAAAATTTTTTATTCTAAATTTAGAACAGTAAAAATACCTGATTTGTGAAATCACAGTATGAGTAATCTAGATGACTCAATTGGAAAAATACTATTAGATCTTCAAAGAGATGATCCAGATACATTTAAGAAACTTTTGAAACGTGCCCAAAAAGAACATCCAGAGCTGTTTGAAGGAGACATAGATGACGAAAACAAGGAGATAGAAGAATACAATCGCAAAGTAGATAAATACAATAAAGAAATAGATGAAAACTAGTGACTTTGTTAATTTTAACACACATAAGACTCTAATTCTTAATTATGTCAAATGGGATTTATCAAGAAATTAAGTAAATTTTGCATTCTCAAAAAGGTCAGAGACAAAGCTGATGAATCTGAAGAAAAATAAATACATCAAGGTTTACGAGGGTATTTTTAGTTTAGAGCTGCCACAATAAACTCATGAGACTGTAAAAAACTACAACTGAAACCACAAGGGCTATTACACCAATGGATGATTTTTTCATTTTTCAATATCTGATTTTGGAATGAATAGAGACAACCAGTTATGCATAATTTTTCGATTCAAATCAACAAATGTATTTGCATTGTCATTCCATGTTTTGATATTTTTTGTTCCAGATTCTATTGTGGCAATAGTAATTTTGATACAAGCCAGTCTATATTTTACAATCTCTTCCCCCACATTGTCAATTATTGTCTCAGTAACTTTGGGTAAAGCAAAATTAAGTCCGGATTTACCTAGGAGTTCTTTTTGCAGTTCAGCATTTGCATTAATAGTGTTTTTCCATGATTTGTAACACTCATTTTGTAAATCAAATAGTGTTTGTTGAAAATGAGGCACCGAATGTTCTATTTCGGAAAAATATCTTTGGTTAACTTTATCAAATATTGCAAAATTATCATTTTGGGGTTTTTCAGCATTTGCATTCATCACAAGACTACTTGTTTTAAAGGATTTAAATAATTTGATATAAAATCAGTCCATTCCAAGACATAATTGTTTTTTGCCTCACCAACGACATACCTACAATTTCTTTCAACAAAGCCCATTAAACAATCACTATTTTTTTAAAAGTTAAATGCATCTAGACATCATCATTCTTAAATTAACATGTATGAATTTCAAAACGGAATTTTATTTTATGGATTATCGTACTACTAACACAGGAATTTTAGACCATTGAACGACGCCGTTTGCAACACTACCCAAAATTAATTTGTCAATGCCTGTTCTCCCATGAGATCCCATCACAATCATATCAACATTGTTAGATTTTGAGAAGGACAGTATTTTCTCCACTATTGAGTCACTAACAAATATTTTTGTAATTGTTTTGATGTTTTTCTTTTTTGAAATTTGTTCTAATTTTGTAGTTTCACGGAGAATTTTTTCTTTGTATTTTTTTACATCTTGATTATATTTAGGAGTAAATTCTTTTCCATACCAGCTTCCATTAATCTTTTCAATACATGTAACTAGAATCAGTTTTGAGTGATATTTCAGTGCAAGATTTAATGCCATATCAAATGCATGTTTTGAATGAATGGAGCCATCAAAAGGAATGGCAATTGTTTTGATTTTGTTAGCATTCATAATTTTGAGATAGTTTTCATACATATAGAATTTCTCAATGTATAATTATAGTACAAATTTTAACACCAAATTGAGAAAAGGCAACTAATTTTTTTTACGATGGATTTTTGCTTCATCATGTAAATCTTTTACCATAGAGATCAGTAATTCTACTTCGTTTTTCTCCAAATTTTCAATATCATTAATTTTTTTAATAATCAGTGATTTTGTAGAAGATTCTAACGATTCGTGTTTTTTTAATCTAGAACCAATAAGTTGTGCACCTAATGCGGAGATAAAAGTACCAATAATAGATATTCCTACAAACATCAAAGCAATTCCCAATAATCGTCCAATCTCGGTTACTGGAACAACATCTCCATATCCTACTGTTGTGACAGTTGCAGAAGCCCACCAAAACGCATCGATCAGATTTGTAATTTGTGCATCTTCATGAGGAGACTCTATTAAATAAATTCCAATTCCACTTATTCCAATTACCAATACTGAAATTATGAGAAGTGAAATTAGAAGTTTCAACAAAAATCATTAAAATATTAACTACTAAAAACCAAAATAAGATTTTCAAGTTCGAGAACATGGACCTTTTTTATTACATCATACTTGAATGATTAACAATCGGTAATCAAGTATTCCATTCTTCAAATTTCTCATTTAGTAAAGAAAAAACTCGGAACTCAAGTATTTTTGCGTTGTTCCTAGGATTAGTTGTCAGAGTTATTTTAAATCAGGATTTTTCTGTCTCTACTAGCAAATTCATTATGTCATGATTTGATATTATCCCAATCACTTTTTTTCTATTTTCAGGATCAATTACAGGTATCATATCAAATGGATAAGAATTCATTTTTTGAATTACTGAATAAAGATATTCACTGGGTAAAACAGTCAGAAGTTTTTCATACATAATATCTCCAATGGTAGTGATATCACGGGTTTTTTTATGAGATTTATCAACTTCACGTTTTGAGATAATTCCAACCAAAACATCTTGTTCGTCAAAAACTAGAAACGGTCTTTTGCCTAGTTCATTATTTTCAAGAAAGTCTTTAATTGTAATATTCTTTGTCGTCTTAAGGAAGGCAGTATTAATTACAGACATTGCAGTCATGTCTGATACTACTCGTCTAAAATAACCAGGAACTAGCCCCATTTCTATAGTTCCTATTTTGAAGTGAATTATCTTCTTTAATTTACGCTGAAGTTCAACGCTAGAAATTATCATTGTCATGAGAGTTCCAAGGACCAAAAGTGAAAACAAACTATTATTCAAAATATTTACTTGTAGTAAAGACAACATCAATGCCAAATCTACTGCACCTTTAGACATGACACCATATGCAACAGTTGTTGCAGGTCTCATTTGAGCAATACGTACTGCAATGTAAGAACTGAGAAATTTTACACCAATCATTATAACAAGAAAACCAACTATTACCCACAATTCTAAATCAAGAAACGCGGTGCTAAAGTGGAGTCCAATTCCTGCAAAGAAAATAGGAATGAAGATCCCATATCCCACAGCATTAACATTTTTTGAAATCTCATTGTACTCTTCTTTACTCATTCTCGAAACTGCAATTCCTAAAAGAAGTGCGCCTATTGCACCATGAACACCACTAATCTCTGCAAAGTATGCAACAAGCAATATCACGCCAATTACGATTCCAAAATAAATGTGGGTAACTTGAAGATGTTTTTTTATAAATCGGAAAAATCGTGGTAAAACAAACACTGAAACCAGTCCTGCTACAGCAAAGAAAACAATCATTTTCACAAATAACCATATAAATTCTGAAAACACAGGCGTTTCACTTGTATTGATTTGAATCATTATACTTGTGACAATAATTGCGATAAATTCTACAATCGCGGCTACAGTAAAAATTTCAAGACCAATAGTGGATTTTAACTTTCCAAGATCACTTAGAACTTTGGCAGTAACACCCAAACTAGAAGCCGCAATGACACTGGCAATAGCAAAGGATTTTATGAAATCCATATCTAAGGCCATTCCAAAAAAGCCAGCGACTACGAAAGGAATTAAAAATGCAACAGCAGAGCCAGCAAAGATCCTACCCCTCATAACGCGGAACAATCCTGCTAGGTCTATTTCTTCAAGACCAATTAGGAAGAATAGAAAAAACACCCCAATAGATACAAAAAGTTCAATTTCTTCAATTGGCTGAACAAGCGCAAAAAGTGCAGGCCCAACTATTATTCCTGCAAGAACATTTCCTAAAATTGTAGGTTGATTTATTCGATGCATGATTTCTCCAAATAGTTTAGCAGATAGGAGTAAAATTCCAATATACAAAATAGATTCAAAAGTCAATTCTCAAACAATTCTCCAGGTTAATTTCAAAAATAAATTGAAAAATCCCTTAAAAGTAGTTATGGGCTAGAATACTAAGGATGTTAAAATTTTCTATGTAGAAATAATTTATTTTATCTACATAAAAAATCTATTTTTAGAAACGAAAAGCTTTTTTTCATGAGTGTCTTTTAGAATAAGAACTAATTCTTCAACAGTGCAAGTTCTAAAGGATTCAGGAAAATCATCAAGGTTGAATTTTTCAATTTTTTTACTTTTCTTTTCACTATAAATTTTACAGGGCCAGGTATTTGTTCATGATACATGGAATTGATAAAATCAATGATTTCTTGAGCTGAATTTTCATTCATTATCGATTGTTCCGCCTTGACCATATAATACGTGCATGGTATAGGTGTCTACAACATCGGGGTGGTTTCGTAATCTTTTGATAATCTGTTCAACTCCATTAGGATCAGGCGTTGAAATTTTAATAAAAACATCATATTTTCCCCACACACCATTAATTTCAATTATTTCAGGCAATTCTTTTAATTCGGAAATTAGTGTGGTTTCAC
>Ga0224497_10000952_pt1 | contig 19128 bp, 15 predicted proteins | sample SF_Jul11_sed_USG_4_FD_167970 | JGI IMG/M metagenome (GOLD analysis project Ga0224497, IMG submission 167970) | Sediment microbial communities from San Francisco Bay, California, United States - SF_Jul11_sed_USGS_13 | ecosystem: Environmental > Aquatic > Marine > Sediment | place: USA... | reverse complement strand
GCGCCTCAGCGACCTCGATGCCGTGGGCCCGGCCTCGAGCCGTGAGATCGGGCGTGACGATACCGCCCGCATGATCACCGTTGCCGTCGATTCCGTCGGTATCAGCAGCCAGCGCGAATACACCAGCCCGACCGTCGAGCGCTTGCCCGAGCGCGGCGAGATATTCCAGGTTTCGCCCACCACGCGCGGCTGTGTTCGTGACAACGACGCGCGTCTCCCCACCGGACAAGAAGGCGTGCCGGCCACCCTCGTCAGCCGCCGCCAGCGCGAGGCGCGCATGCTCTGCGCCCAACGCGCGTGCCGGGTCGTCGAGATCGTCGCCGAGCCGCGTCACCCGGTAACCTTGGGACTCGAGTGAACACTGTGCAGCATCGAGTGCCGTGGCGGCATTGGCGATGATGCGCGCCGTGTCACTCGCGAATGCCGAATCGCCCGGCTTGGGAGTCTCGTTCTCCGGCAGCGTCAATACGGCGCGCACGGTCGCATCGACAGAACAGCCATAGCGCTCGAGAATCTCTATCGCCTGTGCCTGGGTCGTCGGGTCTGGTGTCGTCGGACCCGAGCCGATGTCGGCCAACCCGTCACCGGGCACATCGGATATCGCCAGCGTGTTGACGCGTGCGGGATGAGCGCGCGCGGCGAGCCGACCGCCCTTGATGCCTGACAAATGCTTACGCACGGCGTTGATCTCGCGAATATCGGCGCCGGCGTGCATGAGGCATCCGGCGGCTGCGCGCTTGTGCTCGAGTGTGATCCCCGGCAGCGGCGCGGCGAGCAGTGCGGATGCGCCGCCGGAAATCAGAAACCACAACGTCTCGGAGGGTCGCAGGGAATCGACGAGTGCGAGTGCTCGCTCGGCGGCCCCGAGGCTCGCGGCGTCCGGTGCAGGGTGTCCAGCCTCGAGGACCTCGATGTCGCCGGCATCCTCGCCGTCCTCGAGCCCGTGCCCGTAACGAGTCACGACTAACCCGCGGGCATTGCCTCGCACTGCAGCATTGAACGCTACGGCCATTGCTGCGGCAGCTTTGCCCGCGCCAATCACAAGCGCGCCGGCATGGCCGATCTCCTCGGCATCCAGGCGCATGCAATTGAACGGGGAGGCGGCCTCTACAGCGGACTCGAACGCCGTCAGCAGTGTCCCGATTTCGGGAGCGGTGAGATCGCCAGCAGCAATGTTAGCCCGCATATCTCGTCGGGACTCCGAATGATGGCGACGTACAGGCGGTCTTGGGCGCCCGGCTGGAGCGCGTGGCATAGCTAGATCTATGGCTCGCGCGAAGACCAAGCCCAAGGGCGCCTGGAAAAGCCAGGGTCGGAGTAGGGCGCAAGCGGTTGATCAGATCCCAGAGCACGCCATTGAAGGGCGATATTCAAAGCCTAGCGCTATCGCTACGTTGATCTGCGCGCGCAGCGCCCGCCCGACGAGATATGCGGGCTTACGCACGTGCCTCGAGGATTTCGACGGCCGGCAGCTTCTTGCCCTGAACGTATTCGAGAAAGGCGCCGCCGCCGGTTGAGACGTATGACACCTGATCGGTGATGTCGAACTGCTCGATCGCAGCCAACGTATCGCCGCCACCCGCGATTGAGAACGCGGGACTCGCGGCGACCGCGGCTGCAATGCGCTTGGTCCCTGCGGCGAACTGGGGGTGCTCGAAGACACCGACGGGGCCATTCCACAGTATCGTTCCCGCATCGCCGAGGTTCTTCGCATAGCTCGCCGCAGTCTCCGGACCGATGTCGAGCACCATGTCGGCATCGGCAATGTCTGCGATATTTTTGACGGTGCCCTCGGCATCGTCGGCGAGGCTCGGACCGACGACGACGTCGGTCGGCAGAGGGATGCTCGCCTCGCCGAACTCCCCGTCGAGGAGTTGGCTCGCGAATCCGAGCATATCGGCTTCGTACAACGAGCGGCCCATATTCGCTCCGCGCGCCGCAAGCAACGTGTTTGCGATACCACCGCCCGGAATCAAGACATCGACCTTGCCCACCAGCGCGCTCAGAATCTCGAGCTTCGTCGAGACCTTCGAGCCGCCGACGATCGCAACCAGGGGACGGGCGGGATCCCCGAGCGCGTGATCGAGCGCCTCGAGCTCGCCGACGAGCAACGGTCCCGCGCACGCGGTCGGCGCGAACTGCGCGACGCCGTACGTGCTTGCCTGCGCGCGATGCGCCGTCCCGAACGCATCCATGACGAACACGTCGCAGAGCGCCGCCATTCGCTTGGCAAGCGCCTCATCGTTGGCTTTCTCGCCGGCTAGAAACCGCACGTTTTCACAAAGGACAATCTCGCCGGGCGCGGGTGCCTCGCGATCGAGCCAGTCACCGACCAGCGGAACCGGGCGCCCAAGCAGCTCGCTCAAGGCCTCGGCCACGGGCGCGAGCGAGTAGGCCGCATCGAACTGGCCTTCCTTGGGCCGGCCGAGGTGTGACAGCACCATGACGCGCGCGCCGCTGGAGATCGCCAGCTCTAATGTCGCCACGGCAGCCCGCAGGCGCTTGTCGCTGACGACGCGCCCGTCCTTGATCGGTGCGTTGAGGTCTTCGCGGATCAGAACCCGGCGTCCACCGAGCTCGAGATCCGCCATGCGCTTTACCGCAAGCGCCATCGTCGCGCCTGCCTAACCCGCGTTGACCAGCGCTAAAGCTGTATCGAGCATGCGGTTGGAGAACCCCCACTCGTTGTCGTACCAGGAGCAAACCTTGACGAGCTTGCCGTCGAGAACCTTCGTGAGACCGGCATCGAGGACGGATGAGGCGGGATTGTGATTGAAATCGATCGACACGAGCGGCTCCTCCGTATAGGCGAGCACGCCCGCGAGTGGGCCTTCGGCCGCTGCTCGAACCGCCGAATTGACCTCCTCGACGGTCGTCGCCCTCGAAGCAGCGAACGTGAGGTCGACGACCGAGACGTTGATCGTCGGGACACGCATGGCGAATCCGTCGAGACGCCCGTCGAGCTCCGGCAGGACGAGCCCAACCGCCGCGGCGGCACCCGTCTTCGTCGGAATCATCGATTGCGTTGCCGAGCGTGCGCGGCGCAAGTCGGAATGATAGACGTCACTCAGGACCTGATCATTCGTGTACGCATGGATCGTTGTCATGAGACCATGCTCGATGCCGACGGTATCGTGCAATGCCTTCGCAAGCGGTGCGAGACAGTTCGTGGTGCAAGACGCGTTGGAGATGACTTCGTCCGACGCCTTCAATACACCATGATTGACGCCGTAGACGATGGTCGCGTCGATGTCTTTTCCTGCAGGCGCAGAGATCACGACCTTTCTCGCGCCGGCTTTCAGATGGCCCGAGGCTTTCTCTTTCGATGCGAAAAAGCCCGTGCACTCCATGACGAGATCGACACCCAGCTCCTTCCACGGCAGATTCGCCGGATCGCGCTCAGCGCAAACACGCACTCGATCTCCGTCGATAACGAGCTCGTTGTCGCCAACCTCGACGGTAAAGGGGAAAGGCCCGTGGGCCGAGTCGTGGCGGGTCAGGTGAGCGTTCGTCTTGGCATCGCCGAGATCGTTGATCGCAACGACCGTGAGCTCGTTGCGCCGCTGTCCTTCGTACAACGCGCGCAGCACCATTCTGCCGATTCGGCCATAACCATTGATCGCTATCTTCACTGCCATGTGTTTCTCCTAGTACAAATGTGCGCGTCGCGCGATGCGCTTCACGCAAGCAGGCTGCGTGCCGCTTCGGTCACGGCGTCTGGCGTAAAGCCATAGTGTTCGAATAGATCCTTCGCTGGCGCGGACTGACCGAACCGGTCGATGCTGATGACGCTGCCTTTCCCGGCAACGTAGCGCCACCAACTGTCGCTCGTGCCGGCCTCGACCGCGAGCCGTGCTCCGCTCTCGGGCAAGACCCCGGCGCGATAGGAATCCGACTGTAGATCGAACGCCTCGGTGCACGGCATTGAGACGACGCGGACACGGCGACCTTCGCCGTTGAGCCGCTTCGCCGCTTCGACGACTAGACCAACCTCCGAGCCGCTGGCGATCAACACGAGTTCAGGCTCACCGTCGGCATCCGCAAGAATATAGCCCCCACGAGCGATCGCGTCGACTTGAGCCGCCGTGCGAGGCATGTGCGGCACGCCTTGCCGCGTCAGCACGAGACTCGCAGGGCCATCGTTACGTTCGATCGCGGACCGCCACGCCACGGCTGTCTCGACGCCGTCGCAGGGCCGCCAGACCCACATGTTCGGCATCGCCCGCAGGCTCGCGAGATGCTCGACGGGTTGATGCGTCGGACCGTCCTCGCCGAGGCCGATCGAGTCGTGCGTAAGCACGAAGATCGACTGCATCTTCATGAGCGCGGCCATGCGCAACGCATTGCGCGCATAATCGGAGAACACCAGAAACGTGCCGCCGTAGGGCATGAAGCCGCCGTGCAGAGCGAGCCCGTTCATGACCGCAGCCATGCCGAATTCACGCACGCCGAAGTTGATGTAATTGCCGGCGGCATCGCCAGCGTCGATGACCTTCGAGCCCGAATGAAACGTATTATTCGAGCCCGTCAAATCGGCAGAACCACCGATGAGCTCGGGCAGCTGGGGCGCGAAACCTTCCAGCGCGCGCTGGGATGCCTGCCGCGTCGCCGCATCCTTGGCCTCAGAGACGATCTCGCCGATAACAGCGTCAGCGCGCTCGTTCCAGTCGTCCGGCAGCTCGCCGCGCATGCGCCGCTCGAAATCCGCTGCAAGCTCTGGATGCTCGTTGCGATACGCGGCAAACCGCTCTTGCCACTCGGCCTCGAGCTCGGCGCCGCGCTCGCGCGCATCCCAGGCGTTTCTGATGTCCTCGGGGATCACAAAGGCTGCGTGCTCCCAACCGATATTCGCGCGCGTTGCGGCGATCTCGTCGGGCCCGAGCGGGGCGCCATGTGTGGACTCACTGCCCTGCTTGTTCGGCGCTCCCCAGCCAATAATCGTCTGGCAACAGATTAGAGTCGGTCGGCTGGTCTCGGCCTTCGCCGCAGCAATCGCGGCCGCGATCGCGTCGGCGTCGTGACCATCGACGGTGTCTATGACGTGCCAGCCGTAGGCGCGAAAGCGCGCCGGCGTATCGTCAGTGAACCAACCCTCGGTATCGCCGTCGATCGAGATGCCGTTGTCGTCGTAAAGCGCGATGAGCTTGCCGAGCTGAAACGTGCCGGCTAGCGAGCATGCTTCGTGCGAGACACCCTCCATCATGCAGCCATCGCCGAGAACAACGTAGGTGTGGTGGTCGACGATATCTGCGCCGGGACGGTTATACGTCGCGGCGAGCACCTTCTCCGCAAGCGCCATACCGACCGCATTGGCGAGTCCTTGCCCGAGCGGCCCGGTCGTCGTTTCGACGCCGATATCCAGATCGCGCTCCGGATGACCTGCTGTTCGTTGGGAGAACTGACGGAAGTTTTCGAGCTCCTCGATCCGTAGCGGATAGCCGCTCAAATGCGCGAGGGAATAAAGCAGCATCGAGCCGTGACCGTTCGAGAGCACGAAGCGGTCGCGGTCGAACCATCGAGGATTCGCGGGATTGTGCGCCAGGAAATCGTTCCAGAGCACCTCGGCGATATCGGCCATGCCTAGCGGCATCCCCGGATGACCGGAGCGCGCCTTCTCCACGGCATCCATGGACAAAGCGCGTATCGCGTTCGCAAGCTGGCGCCGGGGCGGCCGCGCGAGATCCGCCGTGTTCTTGTTCGTCAACGACATCGAGTTATGCGACGGTGGAGGTAAATCTGAGGCCGGAATTGTCTCTCAGCGAGGTCGCCTTCCGCAACCGCGCCCGCGGGTCACTGATCTGTGAGCCAGTCCCAACCGCGCGACTCGGATTTGAGTATCATGCGCACATTCAGGGACTTGCACGTCAAGCGGCAGCCGGCATGAAGAACGATAAATCGATCACGTCCCCAACCGTGTTGCTGCAGGTCACCGATCCCCACCTTCACGCGGCCGCCGATAGCAAGATGCGCGGCGTCAATACGTACGACACGCTGCTCGCAGTCCTCGGCCACGCGCAGCAGGACGAGCGCTGGCCACCCGCCGCAATCGTCGCCACGGGCGACCTCGTCCAGGACGAAAGCCGTGGCGGCTATGAGCGGTTCAAGTCGTGCTTCGACGAACTCGGCCTTCCGATCTACTGCATCCCCGGTAATCACGACGACCCCGAGCTCATGCACGCGCTGCTCGCAGAGCAGCCGTTTCAGGTCGGTGGCGAAGCCGTGCTCGGTGCCTGGCAGCTCGTTCTACTGAGCACATTCGTCCGGGGTGAGGATGCCGGTGCTGTCGGCGCAGAGCAGCTCTCGGCACTGGACAGCTACCTTGCCAGGAATACCGAGCGCCCGACGATGATCTGCATGCACCATCAGCCCGTGGCGATGGGCAGTGCTTGGCTAGATGGAGTCGGGCTCACCGATGCCGACGAATTTCTGAGCGTGATCGAACGCCATGGGCACGTGCGGGCCGTCGTATGGGGTCACGTCCACCAGGCGCTCGACGAGCAGCGCGGTGACGTCAGATTCCTGAGCACCCCCTCGACCTGCGCGCAGTTCCTGCCGAAGAAAAACTTCTTTGCGCTCGACGATAAACCTCCCGGGTGCCGGTGGATCGTGCTGCATGCCGACGGCAGCATCGACACGACCGTCGACTGGCTACAGACGTGAGCCTGACCGCCTCTCTGCGAGCCTCGATTACAGCACTTGCGCTACTGAGCGGGACTGCCTGGGCCGATCCGGCCATCTGGCGCCTATCGGCCGGCGAGGACTCCGAGCTCTGGCTGCTGGGCTCCGTGCATTACCTTCGCGAGCAGGACCACCCGTTACCGGATGTCATCGAGCAGCTCTACGCACGCGCCGACGCGCTCGTTATGGAGATCGATCTCGACGATCTCGATCCGATAAGCATTCAGACCCAATTCATGATGGCGGCCTTGCTGCCCGCGTCGACCTCGCTGAGCAACGTCGTCGATGCAGACGTTTATCGGCTTGCCGAAACGACCGCCGGCTCGTTAGGCCTCGACATCGCCGCGCTCGAACGGATCGAGCCCTGGCTTGTCGCTCTGACGCTCATGGACCTCGGTATGACGAGGCTCGGCTTCAGGTCCGAGCAAGGGCTCGAGCAGTATCTACTCGGGCGAGCGCGAGAAGACGCAAAGCCGATCTACGGGCTCGAGAGCCCCACTGATCAGATCCGTGTTTTCGACGGACTCAGGTCCGAAGAACAAGAAGCGCTACTCGCGCAAACGCTGGCCGAGCTCGACTCGGCCGGGGAAAACATGGACGAGCTGTTGACGGCCTGGCGGGACGGCAGCCTAGCAACACTGACCGATAAGCTATCGGCCTCGTTCGATGACTTTCCGGGACTCTACGCGGCGCTCGTCGTCGATCGCAACCGCCGCTGGATCCCCGAGCTCGAGCGCCTCGCCGCACAGCCGGGCCGGCATCTCGTCATCGTCGGCGCGTTACATCTCGTGGGCGATAACAATGTCATCGACCTGCTGCGCGGGCGTGGTCTTGCGGTCACGCCTTACTCGCTGCCGTCATCGAAGGGGTCAGAGTAATCGACGGAGGAGCGTCTCTTCGGTCCGCGAAGGAGAGATATGGTGCGCACGACCTCGCTCTGCGCTGACCGCCAACTTTTGCCTTCGAGTGCGCCACGACCGCCGGGTGATCTATGCGGATCTACAGCTCGGTGAGCTCGAAGTCTTCCTTGCCGGCACCGCAATCGGGACACCGCCAGGACAGCGGAATGTCGTCCCAACGCGTGCCCGGCGCGATGCCCTGGTCGGGCAGTCCCTCGGCCTCGTCGTAGACGAAGCCGCAGATCAGGCACATATACCGCCTCGCTCCTTCTTCAGGCATTCTCGCTCACCGTCAGCTCGGCGACATGGGGCTCGAGACGCTCGAGACGCCGTCGCGCATCGTCGAGCTCGAGCAGGGACTGCTTGAGCGAAACCGGCAACGGCAGAATCTCCGCGAGCCGGTAGCCGACCCACGAGGCATCGTCAAAGTCCTTCGGCATACGATCGTAAGGTTCACCGACCTCCTCGAGCAGGCCTTTGAGCAGATTGCTCAACCCGGAAAAATTCTCGGTAAGACTCTCACGCGGCTCCGGCGCGAGCATCTGGATCGTGCCGACGTAGAGGCCGTCGGCCTGCTGCTCGTAACCGGTGACACGAAACCGCTCCCGACCTTCGGCTGTGAGGCCGAGCAGACCGTCGCTGCCCTGATGCCAGTCGACGATATCCGCGAGCGTGCCCGTCGTCGCGAACTCGGCCGAACCGGCCTCGGAGCCCTTCTCTATCAGGACGACGCCGAATCCATGCTCCTCGCGCATGCAACGGCTAACCATGCTCAGATAGCGCGGTTCGAATACACGCAGCAGCAACTGGCCGCCGGGAAACAGCACCGTGCTCAACGGAAAAAGCGGAAGCGTCAGTGCGGCCATGCGAAATCTCGCGCTTGCCTCTAAGCGCGCGCCGCGCTCGGGCGATCGCTCTTGAGTGCCTGCTGCAGCAGACGGGGCAGACCCTTGAAATCGCCATTGGACATGAACACGACTTGGTCACCTGCCTCGAGCTCATCGAGTAGCAGAGCGAGCAGCGCCTCGGCGTCGGACGCCACGCTTAGCTTAGCGCCCAAGGATGCGAGCACCGACTCGGGATTCCAGGACAGAGCATCAGAGGAGAGCACGAACACGCGATCGGCATCGTCAAATGCATGGCGTAACGTGTCTCGGTGAACGCCCAGACGCATCGTGTTGGATCGGGGTTCGACGACAGCAATGATGCGCTGGTCGGTCTTCTGGCTTCGAACGGCCTCGAGCGTCTTTGAGATCGCGGTCGGATGATGGGCGAAATCATCATACAGCGTAATGCCGTCGATCACGGCTCGCTTGTCCAAGCGCCGTCTGACGCCCTGGAACTGCGACAACGCCTCGAGCGCGACATCGACACTAACGCCTGCATGTACAGCCGCACTAATGGCTGCCAACGCGTTCTCGAGATTATGCTGGCCGAGCAGCGCCCAATCCGTCTGCCCTACTTCCTTGCCGTGCTTGGCGACGCTGAATCGCGATTTGACGCCGATGAGATCGTATTTTGCCGACCACGTCGCCGCGCTGTCGCCGGCATTGAACGTCTCCACGGGCGTCCAGACCCCGCGCTCGAGCAATGTTTCGATATGACTATTTCCACCCTGCACCGTAACGAGGCCCTCGTTGGGCACCGTGCGGATGAGCTGGTGGAATTGCCAGATGATGGCGTCGAGATCTGCGTAGATATCGGCGTGATCGTACTCGAGATTCGTGATCGCGAGCGTGCGCGGATGGTAGTGCACGAACTTCGCGCGTTTGTCGAAGAAGGCCGTGTCGTATTCGTCCGCTTCGACGACGAAGTAATTCGACTGGCCTAGCCGTGCTGAGATTTTGAAGTTGCTCGGCACGCCGCCGATCAGAAAACCTGGCGATAGGCCGGCGTAATCGAGTATCCATGCCAGCATGCTGGAGGTCGTCGTCTTTCCGTGTGTGCCGGCTACGCCGAGAACCCATCTACCCTTCAGCACGTTGTTCGCGAGCCACTCGGGACCGGAGTAATACGGTATGCCTGAGTTCAGCAACGCCTCGACGGCCGGGTTACCGCGCGACATGACATTGCCGACGACGACGCAATCGAGATCGTTCTCTAGAAATGTCCCGTCGTAGCCCTGGTGTAGCTCGATGCCGAGCTTACGCAGCTGCGTGCTCATCGGCGGGTAGACGTTCTCGTCGGAGCCGGAGACCTGATGGCCGGCAGCCTTCGCAAGAGCGGCGATGCCGCCCATGAACGTGCCGCAGATTCCGAGTATATGGATGCGCATTATTCGAAGGAGGGAAAGAGTAACTCACCGAGCATGAACGAGCTGATGACGTACCCTACCATGATCAATACGCCCACGACATACGCCTGCTCGAGCGCTCGTGACAGAATGAAACCACCGACGTCAATTGACCAGAATAGAACGGCCGTGAGCAAAAGAACCGTCATTGGCTCGAACGTTTCGTTCCCGGTCGCAGCCGAACGAAGCACGAGCAGTGGCAGCGCAACGAGGCTCAAAAACGTTTCCGCACCGAGCAACGCGGTCACGGTTTGCCAGAACCTTCCGCCGTGCTGAGTTATTTGAAGTGTGGCCCAAAAGAACGCCATGCAAAACGTCACGTCAGCCACGAGCGGCCCGACGGCCTGACTCAGGGACCAATTGATCTGTAATGCCAATAGACTTACGGTCAGGTACGCGACGAGGACGAGCACGAACAGAAATCGCGATGCAGGCAGCGCAGCCGGACCCTTTCGATGAAACGCAATGTCGACGAAGATTAGAGCGAGCTTTGACAAACTAGAACTCGTAGCCGAGAACAGCACACGATCATAAACCAAGCCAGATATAGCCACGACCCATGCCCGAATCAGAGTTGTACGTCGACGACGACGCGCTGTTGAATGGTTTTCTCGATGAGCTCGCCCACATCGACTCGATACCACTCGACACCGAGTTCGTCCGCGAGAAGACCTATTACCCGCAACTGTGTCTGATTCAGATCGCGGCTGGCGATTCGATCGCCTGCATCGATTGTCTCGCCGACATCGATCTCGGCGCCCTGTACGACAGCCTGTTGCGCGACGAGTGCACGTGGATCGTGCACAGCTGTCGGCAGGATCTCGAGGTCATCTTTCAGCACACACAGCGACTGCCGTCCACGCTCATCGACACGCAGATCGCGGCGGGACTGGTTGGCTATGCCCCGCAAATAAGCCTGCAAGACATCGTCGCCGATATGCTCGGCGTCGAGCTCGACAAGAGCCACACGCGAACTGACTGGAGCCGCAGACCGCTCCCCAGCGCGGCGATCCAGTACGCGGGCGACGACGTGCGTAGCCTGCATGCTCTCTGGGACGCGCTCGCAGTCAAGCTCGATGCGCTCGGACGCCGCGAGTGGCTCGAGCAGGATTGTGCCTTACTGCTGACACAAAACCCCGTCACGCCCGTCGATCAGGTCTTTACGCGCCTCAGGGGTGCGAGGTCGCTCGATACGCATGGCCAACGCGCAGCGCTGCGCTGGTCGAGTGGCGTGAGGAACGCGCACGAACGCGCGACCGACCGCGGCGCTGGATACTCGGCGATGAGCAGCTCGTCGGCATCGCGCGAGCACGCCCGAACTCCGTCGCTGCGCTCGCCGCAGAGGACGTGCCGAAGAAACTCGCCGAGAATGCCGGCCGCGAAATCCTCGCTGCGCTCGAGCGCTCCGAGGCGGCGGACTATCTGCAGCGGATCGAGCAGCTCAGCAGTTCGGAAAAACCTGACAAGGCCAAGCTACGGGATCTTCAGGCCCGCGCCAAGGCGCGCGCCGTGGAGCTCGGCATATCTCCTGAAATTCTCGCAACGAAACAAGACCTCGTCGATCTGCTACTGGGCCGCGAAACGGCCCGCATCAGCGAAACCTGGCGGGCCGGGGAGTTAGCCCGGATATCTCACCAGTAGGTCGCAAGCGGGCGACACCGACTCACCTGCGCTCAACACGAGTGCTGCTCTCGACGCGCTCCAATCCTCGAATAATAACGTTCAGCGCAGCGACCGCCGGGTGAGATATCCGGGCTAGGTCCTCTAGTCGAGGACCTCGAGTAGACGCGCGTAGACCTCATCCATGCTGCTCTGCGCCTCGACGACGCGCAGCAAGCCCGTCTCGCGATAATGATCGATCAGCGGAGCCGTCTGGCGATCGTAGACCTCGAGTCGGTGGCGAATCGTCTCTTCGTTGTCGTCGTCACGCTGCAGTAACTCGCCACCTGCTTCAGTGCAGGCGTCAATCTCCTCCTGACTCGAGAAGTAGATATTGAGCAGCTTGCCCGTCTTCGAGCACGTCCGTCGTCCCGTGAGACGCTTCATTAAGATGTCGAAATCCACGTGCAGCAGCACGACAGCATCGAGCGTCTGATCGAGCTCATCCAGCAACAGACCAAGGGCTTTTGCCTGCTCGAGGTTGCGGGGGAACCCATCGAGAATATAGCCGCCCGCAGCATCCGGCTGGCCGAGCCGCTCGCGAATCATCGCGAGCACGATCTCGTTCGACACGAGCTCACCGGCATCCATGGCTGCTTTCGCTTCGAGCCCGAGCGGCGTCTGCTCGGCGACGGCGGCGCGCAGCAGATCCCCGGTCGATACCTGTGGCATACCGTGCTTGGCCTGCAGCCTCTCTGCCTGAGTCCCCTTGCCTGAGCCTGGCGCTCCCAGCAATACGATTCGCATCGAGGCCTCTCCCGCGGCACGCGCTTGATCGCATCGGACGCGTAAACTATCTTGAGCTACGCTCAGGGTCAAACGAACGACGAATCTCCGGCGGGGTAGGGGCAACGTGGCAAAAAACGCTTTCTATGCGCAGTCTGGCGGCGTCACCGCGGTCATTAATGCCACAGCCTGCGGTGTAATCGAGACCGCACGGCAGCATACCGACAAAATTAGCAAGGTCTACGCCGGACGTAACGGCATCATCGGCGCGCTGACCGAGGACCTCATCGATACGAGCGTTGAGCCGGAGGAGACGATTGCCGGGCTGCGGCATACGCCGGGTGGCGCTTTCGGCTCGGCGCGATACAAGCTCAAGGGGCTCGACGAGAACCGTCGCGAGTACGAGCGCCTCATCGAGGTCTTCGAGGCCCACGACATCGGTTATTTTTTCTACAACGGCGGCGGCGACTCGATGGATACCGCGCACAAGGTATCGCAGATCGGCAAGACGCTCGGTTTCGAGATCACGTGCATCGGCATCCCCAAGACCGTTGACAATGATCTGCCCATCACCGACGTCTGTCCGGGCTTCGGTTCCGTCGCCAAGTACGTCGCGATTTCCACTCGCGAGGCCGCTCTCGATACCGCCTCCATGGCGAAGACGTCGACAAAAGTTTTCATTCTCGAGGTCATGGGCCGCCACGCCGGCTGGATCGCTGCCGCAGCGGGCCTTGCCGGCGAGACGCCTTCCGACGCGCCCCATGTCATTCTGTTTCCGGAAACGCCGTTCGACGAACAAGCGTTCCTGTCGCGTGTGAAGCACAGTGTCGATAAGCACGAGTACTGTGTCGTCGTCGTATCCGAAGGCGTGCAGCACCCGGACGGGCGCTTCCTGGCCGATGCCGGCACGCGCGACGCGTTCGGCCATGCCCAGCTCGGCGGCGTCGCCGTCACGATCGCCGAGATCATCAAGAGCCACCTCGGTTACAAGTATCACTACGCAATCGCCGACTATCTGCAGCGCTCCGCGCGACACATTGCCTCGGCCGTCGACGTCGAGCAGGCCTACGCCGTTGGCAAGCACGCCGTCGAGCTAGCCGTTAATGGACACAACGCCGTCATGCCGACGATCGTTCGCGAGTCGGATAAGCCTTACCGGTGGAGCATCGGTCACGTCGAACTCAGCCGCGTCGCGAACCGCGAGAAAAAAATGCCGCGTAGCTTCATCAGCCGCGACGGATTCGCGATCACGCCAACGGGGCGTCGTTACTTGAAGCCACTGATAGCCGGGGAAGACTACCCACCCTATAAGGACGGCCTACCCTGTTATGTCACGCCCAAGAACAAGGCCGTCCCCAAGCGGCTCAAAGAACCGTTTGTGCTAAGATAGCGCGCGTTTCACGGCCGCCATCCGGTCGCGGCATCAAACAGTTTTCGGTTTGGACTAGCATTCCCAGAGCCGCACGTGGGCTATCGCCCGGACGAGCGGCAGGTGTATGAGGAGTGAGGTTCACCGCCGCCGGAAGGTCTCAGCGAGCACACGCAAGGTGATGCCCGCGACCGGTTCCGGCCTGTGGATCAACAGGGAGATATAAATAATGAATCCAGAACTCGCGTTGTGGCTGTCACTCGGAGCCGCCGTGCTCGCAATCCTGTACGGCATGGTTTCGGTCACGTGGATCCTCGGTCAGTCGGCCGGCAACGAGCGCATGCAGCAAATTGCCGCAGCCATACAAGAAGGCGCCAAGGCCTACATGGACCGTCAGTACCTGACGATCGGTATCGTCGGCGTGATCCTGTTCGTAGTCCTCGGTCTTGCTCTGGGCTGGGCCACGGCCGGCGGGTTTGCGATCGGCGCAGTCTTCTCAGGGCTCGCAGGCTATATCGGCATGTTCGTCTCCGTGCGCGCGAACGTACGCACGGCTCAGGCTGCGACGATTGGCGTCAACCCGGCGCTGCGTATCGCGTTTCGCGGCGGCGCCGTTACAGGTCTGCTCGTCGTCGGCTTGGGGCTCCTCGGGGTCGCCGGATACTTCGTACTGCTGCAGGGATTCGGCATCGCTGAGCGCGACATTCTGCACGCGCTCGTGGGCCTGGCTTTCGGCGGCTCGTTGATCTCGATTTTCGCGCGCCTCGGCGGCGGCATCTTCACGAAGGGCGCCGACGTCGGCGCCGACCTCGTCGGCAAAGTCGAGGCCGGCATTCCCGAGGACGATCCGCGCAATCCGGCCGTCATCGCCGACAATGTCGGTGACAACGTCGGTGACTGCGCCGGTATGGCGGCGGACTTGTTCGAAACGTATGCCGTCACGCTCATCGCAACCATGTTGCTCGGTGGCCTCTCGGTCGGCGTGCTCGGTCCTAACGCCGTGATCTATCCCATCGCACTCGGCGGCATCTCGATCATCGCCTCGATCATCGGTACGTTTTTCGTGAGCACCTCGAGCGGCAAGATCATGGGCGCGCTCTACAAGGGCGTCATCGTGTCGGGTGTGCTCGCAGCGATCGCCTTCTATCCGATCACGACGGCGCTGATGGGCGAGGGCTCGACCAACATTTACTTCGCCGCGCTGATCGGGCTCGCACTGACTGCCGCGATGGTCGTGATTACGGAGTACTACACGGGCACTGAGTTCGCTCCCGTCAAGAAAGTGGCCGCTGCCTCGATGACGGGCGACGCCACGAATATCATCGCTGGACTCGGGGTCTCGATGAAGTCCACGGCGCTGCCCGTCCTCTCTGTATGCCTGTCGATCTGGGCTGCGTATGAGCTCGCCGGTCTCTACGGTATCGCGATCGCGGCCACGAGTATGCTGTCGATGACGGGCATGATCGTCGCACTCGACGCCTTCGGCCCGATCACCGACAACGCCGGCGGCATCGCTGAGATGGCGGAGCTGCCAGCCGACGTGCGCAACGTGACCGACGCGCTGGATGCGGTCGGCAACACGACCAAGGCCGTGACGAAAGGTTATGCAATCGGCTCGGCTGGACTCGCCGCGCTCGTGCTGTTCGCCGACTACACGAACAGCCTCGAGGAGGCCGGCATCACGGGCCTCGGCTTCAACCTATTCGAGCCCTTGGTCATCATCGGTCTGTTCATCGGCGGTCTCGTGCCCTATCTCTTCGGCGCGATGGCCATGGAAGCCGTCGGCCGCGCAGCGGGGTCGGTCGTCGAAGAAGTCCGCCGGCAGTTCCGCGAGATCAGCGGCATCATGGAAGGAACGACAAAACCCGATTACACGACCGCGGTCGATCTGCTCACGAAGGCGGCTATCAAGGAAATGATCGTGCCCTCGCTGCTACCGATCGGTGTGCCAATCGTCGTCGGTCTCGTACTCGGGCCCGAGGCGCTCGGTGGCCTGCTGATCGGTACGATCGTGACGGGGCTGTTCGTTGCGATCTCGATGACCACGGGCGGCGGCGCGTGGGATAACGCCAAAAAGTACATCGAGGACGGCAACTTCGGCGGCAAGGGCTCCGATGCCCACAAGGCCGCAGTCACCGGAGACACCGTCGGCGATCCCTACAAAGACACGGCCGGACCTGCGATCAATCCGCTGATCAAGATCATCAACATCGTTGCGCTCTTGATCGTACCGCTACTCTAGGAATTGCTGGGTGCGGTCCGCTAATCGCGGACCGCACCTGCCGCCCAGCACGACGACTGGGAGCAGAGCAGACACAGTCCGCAGGGGTAGCGTTAGTGCAGCGCCTGGTGCATCGGGTGCGGGCGCTCGACGATGAAGCCCTGCACGAAATCCACGCCCATGCTCCGTACGGCGTCGAACGACTCTCGATCCTCGACCTGCTCGGCGACTATGCGGAAATCCAGGCTACGCGCGAGCTCGATCATGGCTGTTACCATCGCGTGATTGACGCTGTCTTGGGCGATGTTGCGGATGTAGGTGCCGTCGATTTTCAGGTAATCGATGGCAAGCTGCTTGAGATTGGAAAACGAGCCGATGCCACTGCCGAAGTCGTCGAGCGCAAAGCGACAGCCAATACCATGCAACACGTTGATGAACCGGCGCGCGTGATCGATATTGCCGACGACGGCGGTCTCCGGGATCTCGAAGCAGATCTTTGCGGGATCGACGCCGGAGTGATCGAGCGCTTCGACGACGAATTCCAGGAACGTCTCGTCACCGAGTGTCTGAGCTGAGAGATTGACGCCACAGCAGCGCCCGTCGGGCAAACGAATCGAGCCGCTGGCCATTGCCGTCAGCGTCGCCTGAACAACCCAGCGGTCGATGTTCGTCATGAGCTGGTAACGCTCCGCTGCCTGCAGAAACTGTGCCGGGGCGATGAGCGCCCCGGATTCGTCCCGCATTCGAAGCAGCAACTCGAGCGCGGGGCCGGAGTCGACGCGCCCGGCTACGGAGATGATCGGCTGCACGAAGAGCTCGAAGGCATCCTCCTTCAGTGCGTGCTGCAGGCGCTGCAACCATTGGATCTCACCACGCTGCCGGGCGATGACCTCATCGCGCGCGGAGTAGATATGCACACGGCCGCGCCCCTGCTGCTTGGCGACATAGCAAGCGGAGTCCGCTGCACCAAGCACCATCTCCGACGAACCGCTATCGTGGCCGATCTCCACGACACCGATGCTGACGCCGATGTCGAAAATTTGATCGCGCCAGACGAAGCGATAGTCGGCCACGGCCTTACAGATATCTTCCGTGATCTGTCGTGCCTTATCGAGCGGACAGCCGATCAGCAACAAGCCGAATTCGTCACCGCCGAGCCGTGCAACCGTATCCGAGTCACGCACTTTCTCGCGCAGCAAGGACGCGATCTCGCGCAACAGATTGTCGCCGGCGAGATGACCACACGTATCGTTGACAACCTTGAACCGGTCTAGATCCAGATAGCAGACGATATGACCGATACCGTCACCGGCTCGAGCCGCTTGCAGCGCCGTCTCCAGGCGCGTCTCGAATTCGGCACGATTGACGAGCCCGGTCAGGGCATCGTGGCTGGCCTGATACGACATTTGCCTGGCAAGCCCGCGTAGCTCGGTGACGTCGTGAAAGATGACGACGCACCCAGCAATACTACCGTCGGGCGCGCGTATCGGGGACGCGGTGAGCTCGATCGAGCACTCGCGACCGCCGTGCTTGCTCAGCAGCAATGCGCGTCGGCCAAGGCTGACCCGCTTGCGCGAAGCGAGACATCGCTCCACTGGATCTCCCAACGACTCCCGGTCAACCTCATCGACGAGCACAATGAGATCCGTCAGACGCTTGCCGAGAGCTGTGCTCCTCGATACCCCAGTCAGCTCCTCGGCTGTCTCGTTCATGTAATCGATGTGGCCGATCGTGTCCGTCGTGATAACCGCCTCACCGATCGACTCGAGCGTAATTCGCGCCTGCAGCTTGCCGCGGCCCAGCGACGCTTCCATGCTCTTGCGGTGCGTAATGTCCTTGGCCACCGTGAGCAAGGACGGCTGACCGTCGAAGACGACTTTCTGTGAGTACAGCTCTACCCATAGTCCTTCATCGGTGTTCGAAATGAGCTGTGCTTCCAGCGGTTCCGTGGATGCCGTACCGTTATCGAGTAGGTTCGCGACGTGCTTGCGTACGACGGCGCGGTAGGCGGGCCGTACAAGGTCGACGATGGCCTTACCGATCAGCGCATCCGGCTCGAGGCCGAAATGCGCCGCCGCCGCATTGTTGGCATAGAGAATCACGTCCGTATGCACGAGTGCGAGCTCGGGCAGCAGTGACGTCAACGTGCCGAAGAGCTCTCGGGATTCGACGAGCGGCTCAGTGCTGCTGTCGAGCACTGCGTTGACACTCGCGGCAAGATCGGCAAGCTCCTCACTCCGACCGGAAGCTTCCAGTCGCCCCTGTGGCTGCTCACTCGTGAGGGCTCGCAGTTCCTGCGTGATTTCAGCGACCGAGGTCAGCGCCTGCCGGCGCGCACGCAACGCCATGGTCAGCGCTATGACCAGCAGGATCGCGACTGCCGGGCCCACCCATGCGTACTGCGTTATCAACTCCACGTGCTCGCCCATTCCTCCGTGCCCGGCTCCGCTACGTCAGACGGACGCGATGACGAGCGGCTCGCAATCCGCCCGGATGAGTCACGGGATCCAGTCGATTTCTTCCCTGCTTGCATTGGGCTGTGCGCCCTTGTCGCTTCGCTGCGTTGCGGCGAGCTTGTTATCGATTGCACCGCGATCACATCCGTGGCCAATCGGCGCCGGCACGTGTTCTGCGGCGCTCATTGCCTGCGCCTCGTGACAGCAAAGATACCGCATCCGCCTGGGTGGGGCGCCGGCGATTAACCATAATTCGGGTCCGGATCGCCTTGTACCCCAGGGTTAAACTCCGTAACCTACGCTGCGCCGGAGACCAGCCAGGCTTTTCCCGATGAATCTCGAACACGCACGCTCTCAGATGCTCCGCCAGCAGATCCGGGCCTGGGAGGTCCTCGACGATCGCGTGCTGGAAGCCTTAGGTTCCACGCTACGAGAGCAGTTCGTACCAGCCGGTTATGCCGATGTCGCATTCGCGGATCTCGAGATTCCGCTTGCGCATGGGCAGCACATGATGTCGCCGAGCGTCGAGGGCCGTTTGTTGCAGTCGCTGCAGATCGAGCCTGTGGAGCGTGTGCTCGAAATTGGAACGGGCAGCGGTTTTCTGACCGCCTGTCTAGCGCGGCTTGCCGATACGGTCGTCAGCATCGACATCTTCGCAGAGTTCATCGACGCTGCACGTCCGAAGTTCGAGCAGTTAGAACTCGCGAATGTCGAGCTACGAGTTGCGGACGGTCTGGCGCTCGACTACGAAGGCGAGTTCGATGCTATCGCGGTCACCGGTTCCGTGCCCGAACTCGACGACCATTTCATTCGCATGCTCCGGCCCG
>Ga0224497_10000951_pt1 | contig 19134 bp, 19 predicted proteins | sample SF_Jul11_sed_USG_4_FD_167970 | JGI IMG/M metagenome (GOLD analysis project Ga0224497, IMG submission 167970) | Sediment microbial communities from San Francisco Bay, California, United States - SF_Jul11_sed_USGS_13 | ecosystem: Environmental > Aquatic > Marine > Sediment | place: USA... | reverse complement strand
CACAACTCGTCTATGAAGATCAGTTCGCAAAGAAGCCTGGCCGGGTGATTCTCGATTTAATCAATAGTTCTCCGGTGCCGTCGGTGAGAATGGCCCTGGGCCGCAGTCAGGCTGGTGATAACGATGGCCTAGAAATACTGCTAGAGCTCATTGATCAGGATATTACCGCGCGGACAGAAGCAGACCTGCTGGATGGGTTCTCGTATCGTGCCATTGCAATGCTGGCGGCGCTAAGGGGCGACTCGAAAATGGTGGTTGATTCGCTAGAGACCGCGATTGAGCTTGGTCTGCGGGATCCCGGGATGTTCAGTGAACCGGTGTTTGCCAGTCTGCAGGATGACGCTGGGTTTCTGGCGGTACAAGCTCAGCTCCATGCCATGTTGCAAGCAGAGCGTAAGAAAACCCTGCAACTGATATGCCACGAAAACCCGGTTCCCGATAGCTGGCAACCATTAGCAGAGTCATGCAGCGGCGTTGATAAAAGACCTTAGGGTTTTCTGCGGCTTCTGATCTCGTCGACTTGCGTGCCCAACGCCGCTTTTCGAATCAGGTCCCAGTGCGGTTTGAAGGCTTCGATCTTCACTTTTGCGGCAGCCTTGTCGCTTTCACCAAACTCGTCCAGCAAGGTATCCAGATCTGCCACCAGGTCCGGCACACCCTTGGTGAAGGCCGCACTATCGGGAAACAGGATGCGACCGGCAACAGGTACCTGGCGGACGATATGCCGTACTGCCGCGATTCGGTCATATAGTGCCGCCTGCGGGTTCGGGAACGTATAACGCCGTACTTCGCCGATAACCGTCCAGTCCTGCATTTTGTCGCTGCCAAAGACGGCGCCCGAAGCATCCTTGATGTCGAGGACCAGCAAGCCTTGTGACGTAAGCAAGAGGTGGTCTATCTGAATCTCACCGTCATCACCATTCGGGATTAACAAGCCGTTGATGCGGTCGTAGCTAATCTCATCAAGGACCATTCGCATGCGATCGCCGCGGCTGCGCCTGCGGTAGATAAACCAGACGAGCAATAACAGCACCAACCCTGCGAGCGGTATGAGCCATTGCGGTTGATCAGCCAAAATATTGCTCCAGCGCGGCGGCGAGTCTATCGAGTTGCGGGTCGATAGATACCGACCGGCTCGGTCGTGACAGGATAGCAGAGAGATCGTCCGGCAGCGGCACGGTTGCACCAATCAAGGGCTCGACGATCGTTTCGAATTTCGACGGGTGAGCTGTTGCCACCAGGATCCAATCGGAATTCTGTTGAGTTTCTTCACCGAGTTGGCGCCAGGTTTGCGTCGCGATTGCCGTATGCGGGCACGTCGCGAAACCGAATTCAGCATAGTCCTTGCGAATGCCGGCCTCGATTTGCTCGTCCTCCACGGAAAAAACGCCCAGGCGATCACGCAAAACGTCTGCTTCCCCGACCATGCTGCGCAGACGTTCCATATTGCTCGGGTCACCAACATCCATTGCGGAGGCGAGGGTCTTTACGCTCGCACGCGGTATCCATTGAAGTGTGTCGAAAAATTCGGGAATCGTCTTGTTGGCATTTGTTGCCAGCACGATGGCGCTAATGGGCAGCCCCATTTCACGAGCCATGATGCAGGCCAGGGCATTACCGAGGTTGCCAGTCGGAATGACGAACCCGGGCTTGTTACCGGTCTCCCGGAAGTGGCGCAGGCTTGCGTCCGCATAGTAAGTACTCTGTGGCAGCAATCGACCGATGTTGATGCTGTTGGCCGAGCTGAACCGATAACGTTCGCACAACTCAGAGTCAGCTAGCGCGGCTTTGACGAGCGCCTGGCAATCATCGAACGCGCCAGCAACTGACAACGACAAGACGTTGTCACCCCAGCACGTCAGCTGATGCTCTTGCCTTGCCGAAACGCGCCCATCCGGGAACAAAACAACAACCCGCATTCCAGGACGTTCGTTAAATGCGGCAGCCACTGCGCCGCCTGTATCGCCGGATGTAGCAACGAGAATCGTTAATGGCGCCGCTGCGTCACCTTCGAGGCGTGTCAGGCAAGCTGCAAGAAAACCCGCCCCAATATCTTTGAACGCGGCTGTTGGCCCGTGATAAAGCTCCAGCAATGATGCATTCCCGTTGGCAACGGGCAATGCCGTAATTGGCATCGGAAAACTGAAGGTTTCTGCGAGAATCGCCTCGAGTTCGTCAATGAGCGAAGAGTCCGAGAAAAACGGCCGCAGCAATATTGCGGCGATCTCGGGAATCGTATGTGCATTGTCAAAGTCGCTGACAGAGAACGGTGGCAGGTCGACAGGAATGAACAGCCCGCCATCGTCTGCGATGCCTTTGACGAGCGCCTCGTCGAGACCTACGCTAGCGTCGCCACGTGTGCTGACAAAACGCACGCTCAATCCACCAGGTGTGCGCCAGGCGCATTCATCGGGCTTACCCATGACTCACACTGGATGCCCTGCCCCCGGCACGCCTGCTCCATCGCCGTCGCGAGGTTGCCTGCTTTGCTGTTTTCACAAAGCGCAAACAGGCTGGGCCCGCTACCAGACAGGCTAAACCCCAGGGCACCAGATCTCTCGGCGGCTTCTTTGACGGCATCAAAACATGACACCGTAGCCGTCCGCTGCGGCTCGATAACGACATCTTTTAACGATTTCGAAATCATCGACAGATCGCTAGCCGCACACGCCGTAATAAATGCACCCATGTAGCCCTGCTGACTCAGCCATTGCTTCATCGCGACACCCCTGGCAAGGCTTTTTCGAGCGTGCGCGGTATTGACCTGCAGATCAGGATGCAAGAGAACAGAGCTGACGCCGTCTGGCACTGCCAGGCGAATAGTCTCGGGAAGCAAGACCCGAGGGCAAAAAATCATGCCCCCGAGCAGGCTGGCCGCGACGTTATCAGCATGCACTCCGCCGCTTGCGTATTTCTCGCCTTCGAGCGCGTATGGCAACAGCAGCTCGATCGCAAGTGGCTTCTTAAGCAACGCGTTAGCAGCTACAACACCGGCAACGGCCGATGCCGCGGAACTGCCCATGCCTGACTGCAATGGCACCCCCTTGTATACCTTCAGCTCTGCACCGCCTTCAGTACCGTATACCTCCCAAAGTGCCTGAGCCGCAATTGACGCCGTATTTTCCTCGGCTTTGGATGACAAATATGGATGCAATTCACCGTCGATGCCGCGCACCTCGGCCAACGTTACTCCGGGAGTGTCCGTTCTTCGAGCCGAGACCCGATCGCCCACGTTGGCCAGTGCCAACCCGAGCATGTCGAAACCAACGGCGACATTGCCAATCGATGCCGGTGCAAATGCGGTTACGGAATCACTCATAGTTCAACTATCCGTGTCGAGATATTTCGCGAGCCTGAGCAAATCGCCAAACACGCCACCCGCGGTTACTTCAGGTCCGGCACCCGGCCCTTGCACGACCAGCGGATTGGACGAGTAGCGACTGGTTTCAAACTGCACAATATTATCGGTCAGGTTGATGTTACTGAACGCGTGGGACGCGTCGACCGATTCGAGACCAACCGCTGCATTGCCCGCAGCGTCAAGGCGACCGATATAGCGCAGCTTCTTGCCTGCCGCTTTGGCCTCCTCGTATTGCGCCTGAATATCGTCATCGTAATCGGATAATTTATCGAGGAAGTTATCAATGCTTCCCTCGCGCAGTGCCTCAGGCACCAGGTTCTGAACCGGAAAATCCTCGATTTCCAAACTCTGGCCGAGCTCGCGAGCCAGGATCGTCAGCTTTCTTGCTACGTCCATGCCTGACAGGTCATCACGAGGGTCAGGCTCCGTATAGCCGCTGTCACGAGCCTTGCTGACAATTTCAGAGAACGGCGTGCTGCCATCGTAGACATTGAACAGGTACGCCAGTGTTCCTGAGAAAATGCCCTGTATCGAATTTACCTCGTCGCCGGTGTCAATCAGGTCGCGCAGCGTATTGACGATAGGTAATGCTGCGCCAACGGTTGTCTCGTAAAAAATGTGAGAACTGCCGTGAGCTGCCATCGTCTGCAGCTCGTGAAACGCAGCAATAGACCCGCTGAACGCTCTCTTGTTCGGTGTAATGACATGGATGCCGCGCTCCAGCCAGCCGGCATAGCGGGCAGCCACCGACTCGTCGGCGGTGCAGTCGATGATCACGGCATGTGGCAAATGGTCGGGATTGATATGTTGCTCGAATTTGTCCAGGTCTAAATCGACTGCGGAACTTTCATAATCCTCGGCCCAGGTGGCAAGGTCGATACGCCTGTCGCCCAACAGCATCGATTTCGAACGGGCGATAGCCCGAACCCGCAGGTCGAGATTGAAGTCATCAACCAGACGGTCATGACGCTTCTCAATTTGCGACAGCAGCGTGCGCCCGACCGTCCCGGGCCCGATAAGACCGATGGATATTGTCTTCGAGGAGAGGTAGAAGCCCGAATGGACCGCGCGAAGCGCACGCTCAGATTCATCCGCATTGACCACCGCCGAAATATTTCTTTCCGAAGAACCCTGCGCTATGGCCCGGATGTTGATGCCGGCACGACCCAGCGTGCCAAAGAATCGCCCTGCGATGCCAGGCATACCGGCCATGCCATCCCCGACTACAGCAATGATGCTCAGCCCGTTGGTAACGTCGACACTCTGAATTTGTCCACTCGCCAGCTCTTCCGCAAATGCGGCGCTGATTACAAGTTCCGCGCGCTCGGCAAGATCCTGTGGCACAGCAATACATATTGAATGCTCGGAACTTGCCTGCGAAATCAGCGTTACCGAAACGTCGGCGTCCTTGAGTGCCGCGAACAAACGATCGGCAGTACCGGGAACGCCGATCATGCCCGAACCTTCAAGGTTGACCAGCGCCATGTTGCCGACCACCGTGATGCCCTTGATGCCGTCCGCATCCCCTGGCTGCGCCTCAATACGGCTGCCCTCGTGGACGGTGTTAAAACTATTGCGAATGATCAGCGGGATACCTTTGCCGATGACCGGACCCAAGGTCTGCGGATGAATTACTTTTGCACCGAAATACGCGAGCTCCATCGCTTCGTTGTAGGTAAGCCGATCTATTACGCGTGCCTCAGGTACGCGATTGGGATCCGCGCTCATGACGCCGTCGACGTCCGTCCAGATATTGAGCTCGGAGGCACTGCTCAATGCTGCGAAAATTGCCGCGGAGTAATCGCTTCCGTTGCGCCCCAGCGTGGTCTGCAAGCCCTCTTCATCTGCAGCAATAAAACCGGTGATCACAACTATGCCATTGAAGTCCTTGGCCACCACCTGGTCGAATTTCTTCCGGGAAACATCCCACAAGACTGTGGGACCAAGTTCGGTTTGGCTAACCGTTAGTATTTTCCGCGCATCGATCCAGGTACCGCCACGCTCTCCGGATTCCTGCCCGAGGTGCGCCGCCAGGAGCCGCGCTGACCAGATTTCCCCATAGCCCGCAATGACGTCGCGGCTGCGTTGCGGCGCCGACTTGAGCTCTGCAATTGTCTTAAGGGCTTCGCGAATATCACTCGCGTCGGCGCCCCATGCATCCAGCACCTCAATGAGCGCGTCACCGCTGACCAGACCTTTCGCGGTAGCTGCATAGCGCTCGCCGATGGTGTGCAATTCGGCATTGCAGGCGTCGTCAGCACGTTCAGCCAGAACCGAAAGATTAAGCAATGCATCAGTCATACCGCCCATGGCTGATACGACGACGCCCATACGAGCATCAGAGTATTCCAGCAGAATCCCTGCAACGCGGCGAAAGCACTCTGCGTCGCCGAGGCTACTACCACCGAACTTATGAATTTTCCAACGACTATCCAAGAAACCGTCCCAAGCGAAGACGGTGAATAATAACGGCAGATTTTCGCGCCGTCGCCTGTTTTGTTTGAAGTGGTGGGGCGTGTAGGGATCGAACCTACGACCAGTCGGTTAAAAGCCGAATGCTCTACCTCTGAGCTAACGCCCCGGGGAACCGGATCAAAGCAGGTTGCCCTGCGATTGCCGGCGGCATGATACCGAACCGCCGCCAAATGACAAGCAGAACGAGCGCTAAACGCCCTCAGACGCCATACGGGTCAGGTACTGCCCAGCGAGCCGCGCAGCCGTCGTTTCCGGATAATCCGCCTGCACGCGCGAGAGCGTGACACGCGCTGCATCCCAGCGCCTGAGACTGTAATTGCAATAGCCCATCTTCAGCAGCGCATCCGGAACCTTGCGAGAGCGCGGGTAGTTATTGATGACAACTTCGAAATCCGTCAGAGCCTGCTCGAATTTGTCTGACGCGTAGTAAGACTCAGCCAGCCAGTACTGCGCGTTGTCAGCGAGCTCGCTCTCAGGGAATGCGACGAGAAACTGCTTAAACGCCGTCGCCGCCATTTCATAGCGCTCTTCCTTAAGCAGCTCAAAGGCGACCTGGTAATTATCCCGGTCTGATCCACCTGGAACCGGCCGCACCCCGGGCACTCAGGGTCGACTCCAGATCCTGAATACGCGAATCGAGGTCGGCGTACAACTGTCGCTGCCTGTCCGCCGTTGACCCTGCTTCGTGCTCGAGGGTCTCGGCGACACCTTGCATCTGATCCACGCGACGCTCCAGCGCATCCAGCTGTTGCGTCATCTGAGCCAAGCTCTGGTTATCGACGATACGTTCCGTAGTCGCAAGGCGGCGTTCGAGCTCCGTCAATTTGATGAGCACCGGGTCTTCAGACGGCTGCAGCATTGTGCAGCCACCCAGCGCTATCACGAGCGGTAAAATCAACAGTGGCTTGTGGATGGACATGAATCGATTCGACAACTAGTTCGTGTAGTTGATTTCGACGCGGCGATTCTGTGAGTAAGCATCTTCGGTACTGCCAAATGCTGCGGGCCGTTCTTCCCCAAAACTCACCGTCGAGATCTGCGATGCCGAAGCGCCCTGGATCAAAAGCATGCGGCGCACCGTTTGCGAGCGCCGCTCGCCCAATCCGATGTTGTACTCACGTGAACCGCGCTCATCGGCGTGGCCCTCAAGTCGGACCTTCAGATTGGCGTTCTCCGCAAGTTGCCGCGCGTGGCGAGTAACCGTTTCCGTGTCGTCGGCACGCAGCTCGGACGAATCGAACTCGAAATACAAGATACTGGCAAGTTCACCGCCTGATGGATCGAAGTCTACGAATTCACCCTCTCCAAGACCATCGCTATCATAGCCATCGGTATCCGCACCACTTCCGCTTTCACCGTAGCCCGTTTCCGATGGATCCGGGTCCGGCAATGTCGGCGACGAGCAGCCGGCCAGTAACGCAACGAGAAGGCTCGCAAGAATCAGTTTAAATTGTGGCATATCGGCATCCTTAAAAATATTTTTGTCTGAAGTAAAAACCAATTAAAACAATAAATTAAATAACATTCTTAAATAAATACATCAACTCTAGAAGCGTTGAAACGGTGACCAGACCGGTTCTCGGACATCGCCCTCGCCGGACGTCAACCGTTGCCGAATCAGTCCATCCGCTGTCACGCTCTCCAGCACACCGTTGCGCTGCTGGCGGGTAGCATAGATCAGCGTATCGCTGTTCGGTGCAAAACTTGGTGACTCGTCCTGCCGACCCCCTGACAGAATCAGCAAATCCTTGCGCTCGAGGTCCATGACCGCGATTCGGTAATTGCCATCTTCAAGATGCACCATCGCCAACTTGGATCCATCAGGGGACAACCGTGGTCTCGCATTATAGCTCCCATCGAACGTTATGCGCTCTGCCTGGCCACCATTTACAGACACGCGGTATACCTGAGGGCCGCCGCTACGATCCGATGTGAAATAAATATAGCGCCCGTCCGGCGACCAACTGCCTTCTGTGTCGATCGCCCTGTGTGTCGTCAGACGCTTTGCCTGCTTGGAATTGATGTCCAGCACATGAATATCCAGGTTGCCGTCCACACCACCGAGCGTCAGCACCAGCTTACGTCCGTCCGGCGAGAATGCCGGAGCACCGTTGATACCGGGCTTGCTGGAAACCTGAATGCGGTTACCGGTTCGCAGTGTCTGGATAAACACCGACGACCTGTTGCCCTCAAACGACACGTAGGCCAAACGACGACTGTCCGGTGACCATGCCGGCGACATGATCGGATCGGTACTTTCCATGATTTTGTATTCGTTCTCACCGTCCTGGTCAGACACGATAAGTGAATATAGCTGGCCATTGCCGCGCTGTTCAGCCGTCACGTAGGCGACTTTTGTATCGAAGACGCCTTTGATGCCAGTGAGCTTTTCGTAAATCATGTCGGCGGCGCGGTGCGCGACGCGACGCATCGTGCCGCGGCTCGCCGGCATACGATAACCAAGCAGTTGATCGCGGCCGAAAACGTCAAATAGCTGAAATTGCACGTTATAAGCGTTCTCACCGGATTGAGTCACCGTGCCGACGACAACGGCTTCTACGCCGAGTATCGACCAGTCGTCGAAGTCCATGTCGACACCCGTTGTCGGCTTCTGCAGCATGTCGTCAACTGGAATCGTCGAGAATCGTCCGCTGCGAACGAGGTCAGAACTTATGACCTGAGCAATGTCCAGCGGCATGTCGGGCGAGTTACCCTGCCAGCCGAATGGCACTACCGCCACGGGTCTGCGTTTAATACCCTCGGTGATTTCAATCGTGAGCTCGGCCTGGGCGACGGCCGTCAACAACAATGAAACGAGCGAGAAGATTACTAAGAGTTTGCGCACGGTAGCCTCATCTGCGAGTGGTCGGGTTATTGTTCCGAAGGTCTGAATTCTAACCGCAAATTGCGATCAAATACGCTTGGGTCTGATGGTGCCGGTAACGGTGAGGCTTTGTGCACCGCCGCTTCGATGGATCGCCTGACCGTCGAATCACCGTTGCATTCACCAATATTGACGGAAACCACCTCACCGCCGGGCAGTTGGCGCACGTTAACGATACATTCGAGACCTGCGATCGCTGTGGGTGGCCGAACCCAATTGCGCACTATTTTCTGTTGGATTGCGAAGATATAAGCGGCCTCGGCCGTCGCCGCCATCGCCTTCAGTCGATTGGATTCGGCATCAATCTCTGCCTGCCTTGCGGCCTGGGCCTCAGCGCGCAGACGTTCATTCTCCAGGCGCTGACGCTCTATTTCCGCCTGCCGCTCGCGCTCTACTTCGACACGTTTGCGCTCTTTCTCCGCCTCATCGGCTTTGCGACGTCTCTCAGCCTCTTCTTCTGCTTTGCGTTTGCGCTCCGCTTCCTCTTTCGCTATGCGATTGAGTCGCTCCTTTTCGACGAGCGCGTCTTCGCGCCGCTTGCGTTCCTCGGCCTCGCGGCGATCCTGTTCGCTGGTGTCCGGTTCCGGTGGTGGCAATTTTTCTTCGACTTTTGGCGGCGGTAACTCTTCCACCACCTTCGGTTGCTCGACAACCGCATCTTCGCTCACCAGCGTCGCCGTAATCGCGAGCGGCATTGCGATCTGTGGTCGATCCCTGAAATCGATGGCAAAAATCAGGGAACCGAACAACAGCACGTGCAGCAGCAGCGCCAGCGTGAAAGGAATAACGTTGTGAGAATCGCGAACCAAGCGGCGAAGGCCTATTCAGGTACCGGGTAGGAATCCAAAGGATCAGTTACGAAACCAATCGACTCTGCACCACCCTGCTGTAGCAGCACCATCGCGCCGACCACGTTGCCATAAGGAACCGACCGATCAGCTTTAACCAGTATCGGCGTATCCGGGCGATTGCGGATAACTGCACCGACTCGGGCAACCACTTCCTTGGCCGTGGCCGGCTCGTCTTCATCATCGCCCACGTTGACGTACAGGTTACCGTCAGCGTCTACGCTAAGTACCAGCGGCGGATGATCAGGAATGTCTTCGATCGGCTCAGCGCCTGCTTTGGGTAACTCGACCTTGACGCCTTGTGTCAGCAGCGGTGCCGTAACCATGAAAATTACGAGCAGGACGAGCATGACATCAATGTAGGGAACGACGTTGATTTCGCCCATGAGCTTGCGCTTCTGCAGAGGAGTCGCCATGTCAGGCTCCCTTCTTGGCGCCCGCGTGGCGTTGCAGGATGCTCGAGAACTCTTCGGTGAAACCGTCGTAGCGATATTCGAGTCGCACAACTTTATCGGCGTATCGATTATAGGCAATGACCGCCGGGATCGCGGCGAACAAGCCCATCGCGGTCGCGATCAGCGCTTCCGCAATTGGCGGTGCAACAACAGCGAGCGTTGCTGACTGCACATTGGCAAGCCCCATGAACGCATTCATGATACCCCACACCGTGCCAAACAGCCCTACATACGGGCTGGTCGAGCCGATAGTTGCCAGCGTGGCAAGGTTCTGTTCGAGGCGGTCAACTTCGCGCATCTGGGCAACGCGCATCGCGCGGCGGCATTCCTCAACCACCTTGTCGGCGACGATGTCACCCTGTTGCATGACGCGATTGAATTCCCTGAATCCCGACTCGAAGATACTCGCCATCCCCAGACTTCCACCGCTCTCACGGGCCGCACTGCGATACAGCGTATTGAGGTCTCCACCGGACCAGAAATTCGCCTCGAATTCATCGGACGCATCTTTCGTGCGACGGATCAGCCGCCGCTTGGTAAGGATGATGCTCCACGACATGAGCGATGCAATCACCAGAAGCAGCATGACGATTTGCACCGGCAAGCTGGCTTCCAGTAACAGGCTAACCACTGACATATCAGCTGTCATTGTTTCGTTTCCTCAAAAATCGACGCCGGCACACGCACCGGGCGCATCGTGTCGGCATTAAGTAGCGCCGCACGCACGTGGGATCGCAGCAGTAACTTGCGTTCCGGGTTGTCGAGATAAATATTTTGCTCAATATTAAAAGTCGCTCGCGCTAGTTCCGAGAGCCCCGCAGTAACAATAACCTGGTCATTGAACCGGGCCGACGCCAAAAACTCGGCGCTGGTTTCGGTCACCACGAAAATACGGCGATCCCGCTCCATCAACGCGACCTGATCCACACCCAGCGCACGCAGCCACTCGGTGCGCGCTCGCTCCATGAAGCGGAAATAGTTCGCGTAATAGACGACGCCTTGAGCATCCGTGTCTTCGTAATAAACGCGGATGGGCCATTCAAAGGGTTTAGCGTCTTCTGCAACGGTCATACGGTTATCAGTCCTCGTCGAACAACGGGAGTTCCCCCGGCCGACCGCTTGCCGGAGGTTCGAGCCCCATATGAAGGTAGGCATTCTTCGTCGCCACCCGGCCCCGTGCTGTTCGCATCATGAATCCCTGCTGGATCAGGTACGGCTCCAGGACGTCTTCAATCGTGCCGCGTTCTTCACCGACGGCTGCTGCCAGACTCTCTATTCCGACGGGACCACCATCGAATTTCGTGATAATCGTCTCCAGCAGGCGCCGGTCCATGGCGTCGAAGCCATTTGGATCGACCTGTAACATATCCATCGCACTGACTGCGACTGCCCCGGTCACGACACCGTTTGCCTCGACCTCTGCGAAGTCACGCACACGACGCAACAGTCGATTGGCAATACGCGGTGTGCCGCGCGAACGTTTCGCAATTTCATTGGCGCCTTCGTTTTCGATAGGCAGGTTGAGGATCTCCGCAGATCGCCTGGCAATCGCATGCAGATCAGGCGTCGTGTAGAACTCGAGCCGCTGCACAATGCCGAATCGGTCTCTGAGCGGTGACGTAAGCAAGCCGGCACGCGTCGTAGCACCGACCAACGTGAACGGCGGCAGATCGAGTTTTATCGAACGGGCAGCAGGACCCTCGCCGATCATGATGTCGAGTTGGAAATCCTCCAATGCCGGATACAGAATTTCTTCAACGACGGGGCTGAGCCGATGTATTTCGTCCACGAACAGAACGTCGTTGGCTTCGAGGTTAGTCAGAATGGCGGCCAGGTCGCCAGGTCGTTCAAGCACCGGACCTGATGTCTGGCGAAGATTGACGCCCATCTCATTGGCGACGATGTGAGCCAGTGTAGTTTTGCCCAGGCCTGGCGGGCCGAATATCAATACGTGATCCAGCGCCTCTTTACGGCGACGCGCAGCTTCAATGAAAATTGCCATCTGCTGCTTGACGCTTGGCTGTCCGACGTACTCGCCCAGCGTCTTCGGACGGATCGCCCGATCGAACGCTTTGTCCTCTGTGCCAGACTCAGCGCTGGTCAGACGGTCGTGTTCGATATCAGCCATGGTCTATTGTGCCGCCTGGCGCAGCGCCAGCCGAATAATGTCTTCGGCAGACTTGCCGTCAACGTCCATCGCACCAATCAGCTTGTTCACCTCGTTCGCCTTGTAGCCCAGTGTGACCAACGCATCGACTGCCTCACTTCTAGGGTTTGATGCGGCCGCGACTTTGGTTGCACCGGTGCCGATATCGGTCTTGTCGATCTTGTCGCGCATTTCGATGATGAGGCGCTCGGCCGTCTTCCTACCAACGCCCGGAATTTTGACCAGCATCGCAGCATCTTCGTACTGTACGCAACGCTGGAAATCGCTGACGCTCATCGCCGACAGGATAGCGAGACCCATCTTTGCTCCTACTCCCGATATCCGCAACACGGTACGAAATAGCGACCGTTCTTTTTCGGAGCTGAACCCATACAGGATCTGAGCATCCTCTCGAACCAAAAGATGTGTATGCAGGAAAAGGTCTTCGCCGATACTCGGCAATTCGAGAAAGGTCGACATCGGCGTCTCAACTTCGTAGCCGACGCCCTGACATTCAACAATGATCTGCGGCGCATGCTTCGACGTCAGTTTTCCGCGCAGCGAACCTATCATCGCAAACTCGCTATGGTCTGCTCTGCGCCAAGTCGGGACTGCAACCGCCGTTGGTGCCCATGGCAAATGGCGGCCGCAAGTGCATCAGCCGCGTCAGACGCCGGGACTCCATCGAGCTGCAGCAATGAAACGACCATGTGTTGCACCTGATCCTTGCTAGCCGACCCCGTTCCGACCACAGCCTGCTTGATCTCGCGAGGTGCGTACTCGAAGACTTCGATATCAAATGCAAACGTTGCACAAATGGCAGCCGACCTCGCATGCCCAAGCTTGAGAGCACTACCGGCATTTTTCGCCATGAAAACGCTCTCAATCGCGACGATGTCCGGCTGATACTGCACCACGACATCACTAACCGAATCAAAAATCTTCTTGAGTCTTTCGGGAAAGGAGCCGTCCGGGCTTTTGATCGTGCCGCTCGCCACGTACGACGCCCGATCACCCACAAAATCGAGCACACCAAATCCCGTTAGCCGGGAACCCGGATCGATCCCAAGAATGCGTTTTTTGTCAGTCAAAGCCGGCCTCAGATCTGCGCTAGAACGTCGTCTGAAATATCGGCGTTGCTATAAACTTCCTGCACGTCGTCAAGGTCCTCGAGCATTTCGAGTAGCTTGATCATCGACCCCGCTTCCTTGATAGCAAGTTCGGCACTGGTCGAAGCGCGCATTGTCAATTGGGCGCTCTCCGGTTCGAATCCGGTTGCAATCATCTTGTTGCGAACTGATTCGAAGTCTGCAGGTTCTGTCAGAACCTCGATGGAATGGTCATCGTCAACCACAATATCTTCGGCTCCGGCATCGATCGCCGCCTCCATGATCGTATCTTCATCGCTACCCGAAGGGTAAAGCAGTTGCCCGACGTTATTGAACAGGTAGCCTACAGACCCGTCAGCGCCAAGGTTGCCGCCAAACTTGGCAAATGCGTGCCTTATCTCGGCGACGGTACGATTGCGGTTGTCCGTCAGGCAATCGACCATGACCGCAGCGCCGCCAGGACCGTAGCCCTCGTAACGTATTTCCACATAGTCGGCACCGTCGAGTTCGCCTGCACCGCGCTTGATAGCTCGTTCGATATTGTCTTTGGGCATGCTCTGCGCTTTGCCCTTGTCGACGGCAAGCCGCAATCGCGGATTCGAGTTGATGTCACTGCCGCCCATGCGCGCTGCGACCGTGATTTCGCGTATCAGCTTGGTGAAAAGCTTACCTCGCTTCTTATCCTGAGCACCCTTACGGTGCTGGATATTCGCCCATTTACTATGTCCTGCCATGTTCCCCTGCTTCGCCCAAGCAAGACCCGGTCGCACCCGAGCCAAAATCTGCGCGTATGATAACGGTTATTGCATACACAGGCATCCACTCAAAGCTGCTCCCAATGTCGCGCACCAATCCCGAAAACACCCCGATCGACGGCGGACAGGTCGACATCCTCGAGGCCGCTCGTAAATTTGTCGATGCCCTGCCCGGGGCTGAGGGGCTTTCTGCAGCAATTACCGAAGGCCGAGAGATCGCAGCAATCGTTGAGTCCCTGGGATTGTCGAACGAACTGCTCGCAGCAGTGCATCTCTGCCCGCTGGTTCGCAAGCGTCTTATTGATGAAAATACCTTAAATAACAATGGGTTTTCAGATATTTCTCGAATCGTAATCGATCTCGAACAGCTTGGGCGTTTCTCCCTGCCCCCAGGCTGGCGCCCAGGTGAGGCCCTGGCCGGCAAACAGTCCGAAGCGCTGCGTAAGATGCTGCTAGCGGTTGTGTCCGATGTTCGGCTGGTGCTGGTACGCATTGCCGAGCAGCTGTATCGCATGCGGCATGCAAAAGCAGCAAGCAACGAAGAACAGCAGGCGATCGCCATCGAGACGCGCGAAATATACGCCGCGCTCGCGAACCGCCTCGGTGTCTGGCAGCTCAAGTGGGAACTTGAGGATCTTGCGTTTCGATATCTGCAGCCCGACACCTACAACTCGATTGCCACCGCACTCAATGAAACGCGTGACGAGCGCGAGCGCTTCATCGAATTAGTTGAGGCAACGCTGCAGGATGAGCTTCAGGCACAAGGAGTCAAAGCGGAAATCAGTGGCCGACCGAAGCACATTTACAGTATCTGGAGAAAAATGCAGCGCAAAGATCGTGCCCTGGATTCGCTGTTTGACATTCGTGCCGTACGCATTCTCGTTGATGACGTTAAGGACTGTTATGCAGCCCTGGGCACCGTTCATAACCTCTGGCCCTATTTGCCCGGGGAATTTGACGACTACATCGCCAATCCCAAGGACAATGATTATCAGTCGTTACACACAGCGGTTATTGGCCCCGAGGGCAAGACCGTTGAAGTACAGATTCGCTCACATGACATGCACCGCCAGGCCGAGCTTGGCGTTGCCGCACATTGGCGCTACAAGGAAGGTGGTCGAACACCGGCAGCATTTGATCAAAAAATTCGTTTTCTGCGGCAACTTCTCGACCCCAGCGGCAATGGCGAGGATCTGCTTGCCCAGATCCGCGATGACGTCTTTGAGGATCGCGTCTATGCGATTAGTCCCAAGGGTGACATCGTGGAATTACCAGCCGGCGCCACACCGCTGGACTTCGCTTACCATGTGCATACGCTGGTCGGTCATCGTTGCCGAGGCGCGAAAGTAAACGGTCGTATCGTGCCGCTTACGTATACCGTGGAAAACGGCAACAAGATTGAGATCATTACCGGCAGCCAGCCTCAGCCAAGTCGAGACTGGCTCAGCCCGAAACTCGGTTACCTGGCCAGCCCGCGCAATCGCTCAAAAGTACGCAACTGGTTTCGACAGCAGGATCGTGACCAGCATCAGCGGCAAGGTCGAGAAATCCTTGATCGAGAGTTATCGCGGCTTAACGTGCGCGGCGTCCCAACAGACGACATTGCGCATCACCTCAAGCACAAGAGCACCGAATCACTGTGTGTTGCTCTTGGCGCCGGCGACCTGACGTCGGCAGCCATCGCGACTGCCCTGCAGAATCTTCAGGTTACGGAAATGCCGGAGAAGAACCGGCAACGCCGCTCCACGCGACGCAAGGAGACGCGGTCCGAGGCTGTCGCTGTCAGCGGCGTTGGTGACCTGCTCTGCAACTTCGCGCGGTGTTGCCGGCCAGTGCCACCCGAAGCAATCAGCGGCTACATCACACAGGGACGCGGCGTCACGATTCATCGGGAAGATTGCGGCAATTTCCTTGGGCTAAGGCAACGCAGCCCGGAGCGGATCATCGAAGTCGATTGGGGTGAGTCGGATACGGCGACCTACCCGGTCGATTTAAGGCTGAGGGCGTTCGATCGTAACGGATTGTTGCGTGACATCAGTACGGTGCTTGCTGATGAGCATGCCAGCGTCATGGACCTGGCCAGCCACACGGACAAGAAAACGATGGAAACGGTTATGGACATCAGCCTGGAGATCAGCGACCTGCCGACGTTGAGTACAGCCATCACGCGCCTTGAGCAGCTGGCAAATGTTACCTCGGTCAGGCGCAAGGCCTGAATGATGCTATCCGGCGTCTATGCCGCTCTTGCGTTTGGCGATATCAGTGGCCAACGCCATCATCGAAGTCAAATCCGCCAGGTTTGCCGGTACGACGAACGTATTGCCAGTCTTCGCAAGATTGCCGAATTCGCCGATGTATTGCTCTGCAATGCGTAGCTGCATTGCTTCGGGGCCGCCCTTATCGGTCACCGCGTTAGCGACCCTTCTCAGACCTTCCGCCGTTGCAGTCGCGACAGCAAGAATGGCCTCCGCCTCGCCTTGAGCCTCGTTAATCTGCTGCGTTTTGGCCGCCTCAGATTCTTTGATTACGCGTTGCTTCTCGCCCTCAGCCTCATTGATTTTCGCGTCACGCACACCTTCCGACGTCAAGATCACGGCACGCTTTTCCCGTTCCGCGCGCATTTGTTTTTCCATAGCACTCAGGACGTCATGCGGAGGATTAATGTTTTTGATTTCGTAGCGCAGGACCTTCACGCCCCACGGATCAGACGCTTTGTCGAGTTCTGAAACCACGTTTGCGTTAATCGTGCCGCGTTCTTCAAAGGTCCTGTCCAGAGCAATTTTGCCAATTTCAGAACGAAGCGTCGTCTGAGCGAGCTGTGATATTGCGAACATGTAGTTGCCAATACCATAGGAAGCACGTGCCGGGTCGAGAACCTGCATGTACAGCACACCATCCACACCAACCTGGACATTGTCGTTGGTGATACAAACTTGCTCTGCAATGTCGACAGCTTGTTCCTTAAGCGTGTGTTTGTAGGAAACCTTGTCCAGAAACGGGAACAAAATATGGAATCCGGCATCAAGTTTACGGTTGAACTTGCCGAGCCGCTCAACAACAAACGCATTCTGCTGCGGCACAACTACAGCCGTCTTGAACAGGATAATGACAACTACAAATGTAATTACCAGGGCGACGATTAATGATGTGTCCATCAGGAATTCCTCTTGGCCGACTACTCAGCTTCAACGTTCAGCGTTAAACCATTCACTTCTACAACTTTTGCCCGGCTGCCGGCCACAATCGTGATTTCACCGACATTGCGAATAGTCCATTTAGTACCGCGATATTCTGTACGCGCCTCTGTTCCAACAGCCAGGTCTTCAGCAATCAGTACCGACTCGCCGGCAAGTGACTCACGATATTCCTCTCCACCGCCACGGATCTTCTGGTACAGCGTGCGTCGAAATGTCAGGAAAAAGAAAAGTGCAATGACGGCGAAAGCCAGCCATTGGCCCCATTCGGGCAATACAATTCCGAACAGGCTGGCCAGACCGACAATGGCTGCTGATACGCCAAGAAATACGAGGTAAAACTGCGCATCGACGGCAAATAACTCTGCGCCGAGCAGGACGGCGCCCAAGACTAACCATGCCCACCACGTCATTGTCTGACTCCTGTTCGAAGATTTCGCCACTATAGCGCGTGCCGGCATACTCAGGGAAGTAGGTGTAACTCCCTGCTGCCGACGCTCCGGAACCGATTTTCGGTTACTATCCGTGGCGGCGAGATCAAATAACAAGAACTAAGGAACTGGCATGCAGGAAATCGTTAATCAGATAAACAGCTACGTCTGGAGTTCGGCGCTTATTTACCTGGCCCTTGGCACTGGCCTGTTCTTTTCTGGATTGACTCGCTTCGTGCAGATTCGATTATTTCGCGAAATGATAAGCCTGCTGTTCTCGAGCAAGGAGTCTGATCGCGGCATTTCATCTTTTCAGGCCTTGTCCGTGTCGTTGTCCGGACGCGTAGGCACTGGCAACATCGCCGGTGTCGCCGCCGCTATCGGTTTTGGAGGTCCCGGTGCTATTTTCTGGATGTGGATCGTAGCGTTTCTCGGCGCAGCGACTGCCTATGTCGAGTCCGCGCTTGGCCAGATTTACAAAGAAGAAGACGAAGGTCAGTTCCGCGGTGGACCGGCTTATTATATTGAAAAGGCCATGGGCCAAAAATGGTACGCATGGATTTTTGCAATCTCGACGATACTTGCGGTCGGTCTGCTACTCCCGACTGTTCAGTCGAACAGCATTGGCAATGCGGCCGAGCTCGCGTTCGGAGGACAAAGAGTACTTGAGACCTCCCTTGGCGTTGTCAGTTACACAAAACTGTTTGCTGCTGTAATCGTCGTGGTAGTTCTTGGGGTGATTATCTTTGGTGGCGTCAAGCGTATTGCACATGTTACGCAGGTTGTTGTGCCATTCATGGCACTGGGCTACATGGTCATGGCACTCGGTATTATCGTCATGCACATCGATCAGCTGCCTGGAATAATCACACTGATCGTCACTGACGCTTTCACTCCAATGGCCGGAGTAGGTGCTGCTATTGGCTGGGGCGTGAAACGTGGGGTTTACTCTAACGAAGCAGGCCAGGGAACGGGCCCGCACGCGGCGGCCGCCTCCGAAGTGGCACACCCTGCGCAGCAAGGCCTGGTACAGGCATTTTCGGTGTACATCGATACCTTGTTCGTTTGTTCAGCAACGGCATTCATGATTCTAATTACGAAGCAGTATTACGTAACCGATCTGGCTTCCGCTGAAACCGGCGGTATGCTCTCGACCGACATATTGGCGAACAGCCCGGCCTTTACCCAATACGCTCTCGAGTCCGTACTTGGCGGATTCGGCAAGGTGTTTGTCGCTGTCGCACTGTTCTTTTTCGCGTTCACAACATTGCTCGCTTACTACTACATTGCCGAAACGAATGTCGCATACATAAGGCGAACGTTCCGCTTCCCCGGAGAATTAACGATACTCAAGATAGCGCTACTGAGTTCGGTCTTCTACGGCACGATTCGAAATGCCGACCTTGCATGGGGTCTCGGTGACATTGGCGTTGGACTGATGGCGTGGTTGAACATCATCGGCATCCTGATTCTCTT
>Ga0224497_10000950_pt1 | contig 19143 bp, 19 predicted proteins | sample SF_Jul11_sed_USG_4_FD_167970 | JGI IMG/M metagenome (GOLD analysis project Ga0224497, IMG submission 167970) | Sediment microbial communities from San Francisco Bay, California, United States - SF_Jul11_sed_USGS_13 | ecosystem: Environmental > Aquatic > Marine > Sediment | place: USA... | reverse complement strand
ACCCTGTCGTTGGTTCGTCCAAAATCAACACGGGAGGATTGTGCAAGAGAGCTTGGGCCAAGCCCACCCGTTGTCGATATCCACGGGATAAATGTCCAATGACTCGGCCCCGAACATCAGCCAAGCCCGTCTGGGCAATGATGGTGTCCATGCGTTCCGGCAATTGGTCCGGGGAAAGTCGTTTAATTCTCCCCACGAAGGTTAAATATTCATTGACGGTCAATTCCAGATAGAGAGGAGGAGTTTCGGGGAGGTACCCGATGTGTTTTTTGACCTCCCATGGTGCTTCCAGGCAATCAAAGCCTGCAATGCGAACGGTCCCCAGCGTAGGGGGCATGAATCCCGTCAAAATACGCATGGTCGTGGTTTTTCCTGCGCCGTTCGGGCCGAGAAATGCCACGATTTCTCCCTTATTGATGGAGAAAGAGATGTCATCCAACGCGGTCGTGTTGCCGTAGCGTTTGGTCACATGTTGAACGTCAATCATTAGTAGTGCCCAGCGAGTTGTGTCGTGAAATGGGGAGAAAAGGGACTCTCAAAAACAATGGCTCGACAGGAGTCAGATCATACCTATGTGAAAAAAAATCCGTCAAGGTCAAACATGAGGTCAGTGCAGACTGAGATTGACTCTTTTGAGGAAAGTTGTATGATAGCTTCACTTTTGGAGATGTTCTAGCCGTACGAGCGACGGAACTTCTAGGCTGCTTTGGGATAGGATATTGGAGCAACGGCCACCATTGAGGAAGTTGTTTCAGCGAAATTGTGCAATTCTTGGGCTTTTGGTCGCCCTTCTAAGTGGGTGTAGTTCTTGGCATCACGTGTCAATCGTCAGTCATGGTGATTCGCTGGCCAAGGAATCCCCCGATTCTTCTCCGGGTCCGGTAATGACTGACCCATCCGTTTTTGTGCCCAAGCCGGATCCATCTTTTCCTATTGTTTCCCAACCTGTAACGCCAGAGATTATCTCGCCGTCTATGGGTTCGGCCATTATCGCGCAATCCGCAGATGACTCCCTTCTTCCCTGGACGTTGGAAGATGTTTTTTTTGACTATGACCAATATTCCATACGAAAAGAGACTGTTCCTACCCTGAAGCAGAACGCACAAGTACTCCTGAAGCGGTACCCTATTCGTGAAGTACTGATTGAAGGACATTGTGATGAGAGGGGAACTGAGGAATATAACCTTATTTTGGGTGAGCGTCGCGCGATGGCGGTGAAGAATTACCTGGTGGACTTAGGGGCGAGCGCTTCCTCTATCCGAGTCCTCAGTTTAGGGAAAAATGAACCATTTTGCCTTCAGCCCACCCCTCGATGTTTTCAACGGAATCGACGGGCCCACTTTGTGTTGAAGTAATTCTGTAAGATATTCTCCTCAATGCGTTGTCTCCTTATAAGGAGTACGTCTTCAGAAATCATGTGAGTCTGGTCGATCTGTCTGTCCCTCCTTTTAGGTTATTGAAGGGGTCCAAATCGCAGGATATCTTGGGAGAAAAATTGCAAGTCTCTCAATGACAATCTAGTCCTTTTCCTCTCACCGAGAAGGATGTCTATGCGGTTTTGGTCGCTAACAATCTGGTTCCTATTATTGTTTCCTCCATCGGCTCTCCCGGAGGTATGGGATTTTTCCTGTACCGAGGCTGTTTCCCTTTTGAGGGCGGCTCAGGAGCGAGTCGTTCGGAAGCATGACCAATTGCAGGAAGCTAAATTTAGTCTCCGGCATGCTCCCAAAGAATTTGATGGGTGCCGACGGAGTCGTCGTGGATATCAAGGGGGTGAGATTCATTGTGTGACCCATCAATCCCCCCAGGGGAATCTGTTGCGAGATATCCTTGTTGCTCAACGAAGCCTTGATACCTCCATCCAGGATTTCAAAAAATACCAGAAAGGCCTGGTCCTTTCCTGCTTGGTGCCTTCTCCCTAAGCGGTTATTCTTCCCTCTACCTCGTATTGCATTCCTTTTAATAGCTACGGTCTCCTCCAGGGTGGGGCTCCTTTGGGGGTGCTGTCCAGAGTTTGCCTACTTTGAAGCCCGCAACACGAAATCCCTCTTTTTTATCCCTCGTAAACGTGGGCCACTCTAATTTATCGGTTCGAGTTTCCGATCTCGGGCAGAGATGATGGTTATTTGGCATTCATGCTTGATGAGGATGATACCGTCAATGTGCTAACGGTCGTCTTGCAAAACAGGAAGAAAATTTTAGAAGAAATTCGTATAATCATTGGGCTGGGCCGCTGAATTAACAAAAGGGGTTTTCCTTTTTGATCGATAGAAGGTAGAGACACTTGGTGCTCAGTCTTAAAAAGATTTTGGCCTCACTTTTTTCCCCTCTCTCTCTTTGCATAGAGATGATGGCTTGTGGGCTTCTGTTGTTGTGCTTTTCCCGCAAACAATTTGTCGGGAAAATCCTGATTGCTCTTGGATTCATTCTGCTTATTCTCAGCAGTTATGAAGGGGTATCAGGGCGAATCTTACGTACGCTTGAATCACAATATCCTCCCATCAATCTTTTGCAGGTTGTGGTCGCTGAGGATCGCGCGACCGCTCAAGACTCCGTGCAATGGATTGTTGTCCTGGCCAGTGGAATTGTCGGAGATCCGACGTTACCCTATCAACTTCAAGTATCCCATCATTCCCGTGTTCGATTGATCGAGGGTATTCGGCTTCATCGCATGCTCCCCGGCAGCAAAATCATCTTGACTGGGGGAACGGGGTTTGATGGGTCCCCTGAAGCGACCACCTTGAGTCGAGTCGCCGAGGAACTGGGCGTGAGCCGATCAGATATGGTGCTGGAGGTTGAATCCCGTGATACCAAAGATCATCCTCTCTATGTTCGGGATATTGTCCATGATGAGCCTTTTATCCTGGTGACGAGTGCCTTTCATATGCCACGGGCGGTCAAGCTATTTGAGAAACAGGGGCTGTTTCCAATTCCGGCCCCGACAGGACAATGGGTTCCTCCCATACAGTTTTGGTCTCTGGTAAACTTTTTCCCGAGTTCCACAGGGGTGCGCCTGGCGGAATTGGCCTATCATGAATATATGGGGTTAACGTGGGCCTGGATTCAGGGCCAGATTTAAGGGAGTGATGGGGCGTTGAATCACGACATTTATGCCGGGGCAAGAAACATTTGTGAGGATTGAAATCCCCCACGCGGGGTGGGCGTGATGTTAAAAAGGCCTTGTTTCTTGGCTTGGAGTGTCCGATAGAGATGCTAAAGAATGGAATCTTGAAAGTACCCTCACAACGATAACTGAGACTTTATGGGGATCAGCAAACTTATGGTTTGGCAAAAACGTATGGTTTGGCAAAGATGTGGGGGAAGAACCATCATGGTGTGTCTGAGTGTTTTCTTATTGGGCGGGTGTAGTATATGGGAATCCTATTCCCATCCGGACTATGGTTCCACTCGAGCTGATCGTATTTGTCATCCCTATGGGGACTGCGTACAAGGGAAATGGGTTTCCAATGATGGGGCAGGGACGGATCCGGCAGAAGCACATTTATACTGTGTCGCGCAGGTTGCTGAAGATCAGGGGAATGACTGGAAGAAAGATTCGGTCACTCATGGATTGGAAATAGGTGAGTGTATGGAACAACGTGGATTTACCCTCAAGCAGTGATAGAACAAAAAAACTTCGTAATCCATCTTAAGCACATCATCTCCCCTTCTCATCATAAACAAGGCTCTCTTTACCCCTCCACGTTCAATGACCTGTTGAAAGTTGTCAGTCATAATGTGCAAGGTTATCCTTCTCGGCCATCCGTGTCGGTTGCGGTAACACAGATAGTGGCATGAAGGGTTTCCTCTGGTTTAAGGCTAAAGGGAACTTTTTCTCGAATGGTCCCCCCCCCTCCTGGATTGGTCGCCTTGATCTCTTTAAATTTTAAAAATCCTTTGCCTAAATCCTGGTAAATGGTAGTCTTGGCAAGATTCGTTAATGCTTGGCCGTTGGCTTTCGTTATTGGTTCAATATAGGACACGGTGACAACAGGGTTGGAAGCCGTAACAGTGATTTGGGCAGAAGTGAGGCAGTTCAATGCATCTAGTATTCTGGAAGAAGGAATCTGCGGTGAGATGGGTTGGGACCTTTCTGGGAAAGCGACTGAATTGATTTGATTTGAGGGTGTCTCGGCCTGAGGTGCTTGTGTTGTCGGGGATGGGAGGTTTGAGGGAAGGCAAGAGGGGCGTAGCCAACATAATGCGGTGTCCAGTCTTTCCTGAGATTGTGGAGATGAACAGGCAAGAAGACTGGCAGAAAGTGTCAGAACCATGAGGAATCGGACATGAGTAAGCACACATGAACCTTCTCTGATGATAGTTTTGAAAAGTTTGAATTACGAGAATATTAAAATAATCGGGCGATTGTTTTTTGAGGTTCGTCGTGTTTGTATTCTACTGTCCCTGCGGTCTTAGCGGAAGGCCTTTCTTGCGCTTGAGCGGATAATTGATCAACCGAATATGAAAATGTGAAGAAAATGTGAGATAGAAAGGAAGGAGTGGACAGGTGAGAAAAGTCCAAGGAACTTCCTCTTCACGGAAAGAGGAAAAAACAGTAAGACCTCTCAAAAAAAACGATCATCCCCGGTCATTAAACAAGCCTAAGAAGGTTTTTGAAGAGCTGAGATTATTTGCAACGGATGTGGATGGGGTTCTGACCGATGCCGGCATGTACTATGGGGAATCAGGGGAAGAATTGAAAAAATTTCACACGCGTGACGGCATGGGGATTAAACTCTTACAGGCCCAAGGATTGGTCACTGCTATCATCACCATGGAAAACACCAAAATTGTGGCTCGTCGGGGGGAAAAGCTTGGTATTCCTGAAGTCTTTCAGGGGGCTAAGGATAAGGTGGCGGTCCTCTGTTATTTGTCTGAAAAATACGGAATTCCTTTTGGGCAAATGGCTTACATGGGGGATGATGTGAATGACGTGGAGGCCTTAAAAACGGTGGGATACGCGGCGGCTCCGGCAGATTGTGTAGAGCAAGTCCGTCAGGTTGTGCATTATGTCTGCAAAAAAAATGGAGGTGAGGGAGCTGTTCGGGAAGTTATCGACAAGATTTTGGCTGCGAAGGGCCTGGAGTAGGAGTACATGTCTGTGGTTTATTTTCGAATATCGAAATCCGATAAGATTACATATTGAGGTTTGACATATAGCCATTAAGTATGGTCCTTCAGCGCGCCCATTGGACCGTTGAAACGCATGTTGAAAAAGGACACATTATGAATTCTCATGTCTATGGGGTGATTTTAGCCGGAGGTAGTGGTACCCGGTTTTGGCCGTTGAGCCGGGAACGATTCCCTAAGCAATTGTTGCGGATTTTGGGAGAAGGAACTCTGCTGCAACAGACGTTTGAGCGTCTATTGCAGAAGATTCCCGCGAACCGGATGGCGATTGTCACCAACGAAGTTCAAGCGGAATCCATCAAACTCCAGCTCAATCAGTGGAAAGATGACATAGCCGGCAATGTGATCCTGGAGCCGGAAGGAAGAAATACCGCGCCGGCTATCGCTCTGGCTGCCTTGCAATTGATGCATCAAGATCCTGAAGCGATTATGGTGGTGGTACCGGCAGATCATGTCGTGAAGGCCTCCAAGAAATTTATGCGAGCCGTGCAATTTGCGAGTGAATTGGCGGTGGACGGTCATCTTGTGACGTTTGGGATTCAGCCGACTCGTCCGGAAACAGGGTATGGCTATATCCAGCCTTTGAAGCGACGGAAGGTAGGGGCCAAGGGCGACTTCATCGGCTATTCGGTGGCCCGCTTTGTTGAAAAACCTGATTTCATAACCGCCAAACGGTATTGTCGATCTGGGAATTATTTTTGGAATAGCGGAATTTTTGTCTGGAAAGCCTCACAGATTTTATCGGAATTGGCCATTCATCAACCGGCGTTATCCAAGTTGCTGACTGGTCTTCAATGCCGCTTGGGAAGCGAGGAATTTCCCTCTTACCTTCGGAAAATGTATGGCAAAGTCGAATCGCTTTCCATCGACAATGCGGTGATGGAACATTCTACTCGAAGTGTGGTGGTGCCGGTAGACTTTGGTTGGTCGGATGTGGGGAGTTGGAGTAGTTTGGAGGAAGTCGCGCCTCTGGATAAAGATGGAAATGTCCGGAATGGGAATATTATTGATCTGGGGAGCCGCCACTCCGTGCTGTTTGCGGATCGAAGGGTCGTCGCGACGATTGGCCTCAACAATATGGTGGTGGTGGATACGCCTGATGCCACCCTGGTCTGTCCCAAAGATCGTGCGCAGGATGTCAAATCGATCGTCAATCTCCTGAAACGACAGGGGGCCCCTGAACACTTAGAGCATCGAACCGTGCATCGTCCTTGGGGTGCCTATACTGTCCTGGAGGAGGGCAAGGGATACAAAGTGAAGCGTATCGAAGTCGCTCCTGGAAAACGGCTTTCTCTTCAGCTCCATCATCAACGTAGTGAGCATTGGGTGGTCATTGCGGGTACAGCCAGGGTAACGCGTGGCGAGGAAGTCTACGACTTGCAGGCGGGAATGAGTACGGGGATAGCCAAGGAAACCCCGCATCGCTTAGAAAATCCCGGGAAGGTCCCTTTAGAGATTATTGAAATTCAAAATGGTCCCTATTTGGGGGAAGATGATATCGTTCGACTTCAGGACGATTTTGGTCGATTACGACCGATCGGGTAGGATTCTGAGGGAAAGGAAGCCGGATGGGAATTTTTCGAGAATATGATATCCGCGGGATTGTAGGACACGATTTAGCTCCCGATGTGGTTGAGCGAATCGGTCGTGCGTATGCGACGCTGGCTAGAGCACGCGGTGTTCGCACCATCACGGTGGGCCGGGATGGCCGTTTAACCTCACCAGCACTTCGGAATGATCTTGTTGCCGGATTGACCGGGTCAGGAGTGAATGTGGTCGATCTTGGCCTATGCGCGACCCCCTTGCTGTATTATTCCCTGTTTTCCTGTGACGTTGACGGGGGCATCATGATTACCGGCAGTCACAATGCTGCGGAGTATAACGGGTTCAAGATGTGTGTGGGCCGGGAAGCATTGTATGGGGCTGATATTCAACAATTACGAAAAATTTATGAAAGCGGCGAGTTCGCATCCGGGTCAGGGACGGTTTTAGAGCAACCCATCATTCCTGAATACCTGAAGTTTTTACAGGAACGTTTTTCTTCACTCAACGCTCGAGGTCTTCGAGTTGTGATTGATTGTGGAAATGGGGCGGCTTCCCTTGTGGCCCAAGAAGCCTTGGAACAATTGGGATGCCACGTCACGGGATTGTATTGCGATCTAGATGGTCATTTCCCTAACCATCATCCTGACCCCACGGTGACGGATAATCTCAAAGACCTGATTGAGAAGGTCAGAGAAACCGGCGCCGATGTGGGAATCGGGTACGATGGCGATGCCGACCGAATTGGCGTGATTGATGAACAGGGGCAAATTTTGTGGGGGGATCGGTTGTTGCTTCTCTTTGCTCGGGATGTGTTGGTTGACCATCCAGGGTGTTGCATCATTTCAGAGGTGAAAGCCTCTCAAGGGTTGTATGACGATATTCAAAAACGAGGTGGACGGGGTATTATGTGGAAGACGGGGCATTCTATCATGAAGGCCAAGATGAAAGAGGAAAAGGCGTTACTTGCCGGAGAGATGTCCGGTCACATGTTCTTTGCCGATCGGTACTATGGGTATGACGATGCTATTTATGCCTCCTGTCGGCTTATCGAAATTCTTGTGAAGCAGGAAAAGCCATTGTCGTCCCTGTTGGCCGATATTCCACAAACCGTGGTGACCCCGGAAATCCGAGTGGATTGTTCGGATGATAAAAAGTTTTCATTAGTAGAGACCGTAAGAAATCGCTTGAAACACGCGGCCAACACCCAAGATCTGAAGACATCAGCTTTGCCCATTCGTGACATCATCACGATTGATGGTATTCGTGTCCGTTTTGACGAAGGGTGGGGCCTGATTCGAGCCTCCAACACTCAACCAGCATTGGTCCTCCGTTTTGAAGCCTCTTCGCACGATCATCTCACTCAAATCCAGGCCTATCTGGAAGGGCAACTTTCTGAAGCCGCTGCCAGCTTCACCACATAATTCTCACCAAGTTATTCATCTCTTTTTTCTTTAGTGCGTTCCTGGGCTTATTCGGATCTGCCCATGGTGAAGATATCGCTGATCGAATCAATGACTCTGTGATATTCATCACAGGGAAGCCTCGGCATTCTTCAAGCCAGCCGTGTTCATTATTTAGAATGATTTTGTGATACTGAACGCGAATTTCTGGAGCACGTGCGTTGCTCCTTTATGCGAAAAAGCATATAATGAAAATCCTCTAGAATTCCCTATGGATTATGACTGATGACTCCGCGTTTTTCCTTATCGACACATACCTTTCGTGAAGAAGCGCCTATTCCTGGAACCTCCGGAGAATTTTCCCGCATCATCATGCAAATTGCCCTGGGTGGGAAGCTGATTGCCCAGGATCTTAGAAAAGCCGGATTGAATCAGTTCCTGGGTTCTACAGGGTTAATTAATGTGCAAGGCGAAGAGGTCCAAAAGTTGGACGAACGAGCCAATCAGATATTTCTGGATGTCTTTGAGCACATGGAACTTGTGAGCACGCTGGTTTCAGAGGAAATGGAAAAGCCCTACCTCATCAAAGAAGCCGATGGCCAAGGAAGGTATGCGGTCTTTTTGGATCCATTGGATGGCTCCTCTAACATTGATGTCAACGCTTCATTAGGGTCAATTTTTTCTATTCATCGACTTTCCGTTGAGGGGTTCCCCACTTCTGAAGAAAGCTTGCGAAAAAAAGGGTGCGATCAAGTTGCAGCCGGATATATTTTGTATGGATCGAGCGTGCTTTTAGTGTATACCTGTGGGCATGGGGTTCACCAATTCACGTTGGATCAGGAGGCAGGTGAGTTTTTCCTCTCAGCCAAGAATATTCAGATCCCCAAGCGTGGGAAAATTTATAGTGTGAATGAAGGCAATCACCAAAAGTGGTCAGCCGGCACTCAGAAATTCCTTCACTATCTTCAGGAAGTCGATGCCCAGACAGGTAGACCATACACCAGTCGGTATTCCGGGTGCTTTGTGGCTGATGTGCATCGTGTGTTGTGCAAAGGTGGCTTATATATGTATCCCGGAGAACAGCAAAACCCAGAGGGGAAATTGCGGCTCATGTATGAAGCCGCGCCATTGTCCTTTTTGGTTGAAAAAGCCGGTGGCTTGGGAAGTACGGGAGTCGAGCCTGTGAATCAACTCATCCCCCAAGCCCTTCACCAGAGAGTCCCGCTGTACATTGGCAGTCAGGATGATGTGACCAAGGCTGAAGCATTCCTGCGGTCTGAATCACCGACCTAGGGGAAGGAGAATCTCTTATGGTGTTGCGAATGATGTTTCTGGTCGTTGGGATGGGCTTAGGTATGGCCTTGGCCTGGGGGGCATCTGAGGGCCAAACAGCCTTATTGCTTATGGGCGCGGGAATCGGGGCCGGGGTTGGTGTGATCATTCTGGCTACGGAACACAGGTTGAAGTCTGTGCCTTTGCCGTTGGTCCTGTGTGGAGGGGCGGGATTAGTCGTCGGGCTCCTTGTGGCCGGTCTGCTTACCCTGGTGACAGGATTGGTCGCACGCCCTCCTTATTCCCTCCTTACCATTCTGGCGAGCTTGGTGATCTTCTTAGGGATTCCCTACTGGGGATTGATCATGGGGATACGATTTGCAATTGAAGGATGGGCCGCGTCAGTCATTCCAACAGGTGATACGGAGCCTGCTCGCACCAAAAAACTGCTCGATACCAGTGTCATCATTGACGGTCGGATTGCGGATTTGTGCGAAACGGGCTTTATTGAGGGGACTCTTGTGGTTCCGCATTTTATTCTTCAAGAGTTACAACATATCTCCGATTCGTCCGACGGATTAAAACGGGCTCGTGGAAGACGAGGGCTGGACATATTAAATGTCCTTCAAAAAATGAGCAATATCAAGGTGGAATTGGTCGAAGATGATTTTCCTCATGTTAAAGAGGTGGATACCAAGCTCATTGAGTTGGCTAAACAGATGGATGCGAAAGTGCTGACGAACGATTTTAATCTCAATAAGGTGGCGGGGATTCAGGGCGTCAGGGTGCTTAATATTAATGATCTGTGTAATGCGCTGAAACCGGTGGTTCTCCCAGGGGAAACGATTCGTGTCTTTGTTTTGAAAGAAGGAAAAGAGGCTGGGCAAGGTGTGGCCTATTTAGATGATGGCACCATGGTGGTGGTTGACCATGCTAAACGATGGATCGGCAAAAATGCGGATGTGATTGTGACGAGTGTTCTGCAAACGAGTGCCGGCCGAATGATTTTTACCCGCCTGAAAGAGGAAACCGAACACGAGGAGTTAAGCTTCTCGCGTGTTTAATTCTGTGGTGGCGGTTGTTCCTGCCGCGGGACTTGGTACCCGCATGGGGGGAAATACTCCCAAACAATATCTTTCTCTTGGGGGCTTGCCTCTTTTAGTGTATTCACTCCGAGTTTTTCAGCAATTCGAGGGGATCCGCGAAGTCATTCTTTCCGTTCCGGCATCGGATCGGGAGTATTGCTGGCGTGAAATCGTGAAACCCTTTGGTCTAGAGAAGGTCACGCAAGTTGTGGCGGGAGGAACGCGGCGGCAGGATTCCGTCAGAAACGGGCTTGCGGCCATTTCCGACCAACCTGACGGGGTTTTGGTTCATGATGGGGTCCGTCCATTTATTGACCAACACATTGTCAGGAATGTGATCGACTGTGCCGGGCAAACAGGGGCGGCGGTGGTAGCGATGCCGATCCATGATACCGTGAAGCGGGTTGATTCTTCTGGGATCATTCAAGAGACCCTGAAGAGGGAAGAACTCTGGCAGATTCAGACACCTCAGGTGTTCCGATATGACTGGCTGGTTGAGGCACACGAACAGGCGCAACAACATCAATGGGTCGTCACCGATGACGCGGCCCTCATCGAACGGATGGGATACCCTGTTTCCGTTGTGGAGGGGAGTTGTTTTAATATAAAAGTAACCAAGCCGGGTGATCTGGTGTTCGGGGAGGCAATTTTGGAAACACGAGGAAGCCGGCTGTGAAACCACAGGCTAGTGTTGATCAGCTGTCTTTTCTTTTTCTGCACATTTCAGATTTGCCATGAGAGTTGGTCAAGGTTATGACATTCATCCTCTACGAGAAGGCCGCCCACTGATTCTGGGCGGCGTGGCCATTCCCCATTCTCAAGGGTTGGATGGCCATTCCGATGCCGATGTTTTGACCCATGCCGTCTGCGACGCCATTCTTGGAGCCATGGGAGAAGGAGATCTTGGAACACGCTACCCAAGCAGTAATCCAGAATACAAAAATCTCTCGAGTTTGGTGATGCTACGCAGTGTCGCTCAAACCCTTGTTGAAAAAGGGTTTCGCTTGGTGAATCTGGATACGGTTATTCTGGCCCAGGCTCCGAAATTAGCTCCGTATATGGTTGCCATGCAAGAGAGCCTTGCACAAGTGCTGCAGGTTGCCCCCTCTCAGGTGAATGTCAAAGTCAAAAGTGGAGAGGGTATTGGGATGATTGGGCGAGCAGAAGGCATTGCGACGTTGGCCATTTGTCTCATTGAATGCACCACGACGTTATGAAATGAGGCCGTCTTCTCTTCATCGGGGTCTATCCGTATGGTGGGCGTATGCGGTTGGTTAAACGAATTACAGAGGACCTGCATGCGGTTTTTGAGCGCGATCCGGCGGCAACCAGTCGATGGGAAGTGCTGCTGGCCTACTCAGGTTTTCATGCGTTATTAGCCCATCGGTTGGCGCACTGGTTATGGAGAACAAACCTTCCGATTATTCCGCGGTTGATTTCGCAACTCGCTCGGTGGGTGACCGGTATAGAAATTCATCCCGGAGCTCAAATCGGACGAGGATTTTTTATTGACCATGGGATGGGGGTGGTGATTGGCGAGACTGCGATCATTGGGGACTTTGTCACCCTCTTTCAAGGGGTGACCCTCGGGGGAACCGGCAAAGAACGCGGGAAACGCCATCCGACATTGGGTAATCATGTGGTCGTCGGAGCTGGGGCAAAAGTTCTAGGGAATATTACGATCGGGGATTTTGTCAAAATTGGAGCAAATTCAGTGGTTCTTCGATCCGTACCTTCGAATTCCACGGTCATTGGGATACCTGGCCGGATTATCAAAACCATTGGAGATCGGGTGCCTGAAGCGACCATGGATCATGCCAATATTCCCGATCCGATTGCTGAACGGTTTGAAGCGATGGAACAAGAACTCATCGCCCTCAGAAAACAGGTGGAACAATCTGAAAAACGACCGTAACAGATGTGAGGAAATTCTCCATATTGTCTTAGGCCGTGAGGTCTCTTACACTACAGGCGAGGATTTAAGCGTAACGAATATTTTGTTAAAAGGGAGGGATTTTTTGTGAAGGGAGTCAACGTTATCACACCACGAGTCAAAGAAATATTACGAAATTATGATGGTAATGCTCCGGGGGTCCTCGCGAATATTGCCCGCTTGTTGATGAGTGGGCGTTTGGCCGGAACCGGGCGTCTGGTTATTCTGCCGGTGGATCAAGGCTTTGAGCATGGTCCTGCCAGAAGTTTTGCCGTCAATCCTTCGGGGTATGATCCTCACTACCATTTCCAACTGGGAATTGATGCCGGATGTAATGCCTACGCGGCTCCTCTGGGATTTCTAGAGGCTGGGGCGGTAGAATTTGCCGGTCAAATTCCACTCATACTGAAATTGAACAATAATGATTCGTTGTTTGAAGGCAAAGATCCTAATTCGGCTATTACCGGGAGCGTTCATGATGCTCTGCGGTTAGGGTGCTGTGCCGTGGGGTATACGATTTATCCAGGGTCTGCTCATAGCCAGGAGATGTATCAACATCTGCGGGAAATTGCTCAAGAGGCCAAGTCGCATGGGTTGGCTGTTGTCGTGTGGTCCTATCCGCGTGGCGCAGGACTCAGCAAAGAAGGGGAGACGGGAATCGATGTCGTCGCCTATGCCGCACAAATTGCAGCCCAACTCGGGGCCCACATTATCAAAGTGAAGGTGCCCTCAAATCATATAGAGCAGGCGGCGGCTAAAAAAGTGTACGAAGCCGAAAAGATTCCCATTAGCACGCCAGCGGAACGTATCCGCCATGTTGTGCAAAGTGCCTTTCAGGGGCGACGCATCGTCATTTTTTCGGGCGGGGCCAAAGGGGAAGATCAGAAAATTTTCGATGAAGCCCGTGGCATTCGAGATGGTGGAGGGTTTGGATCCATTATTGGGAGAAATTCCTTTCAACGGCCAAGACCGCAGGCTCTTGAATTTCTGGCAAACGTCATGAAGATCTATGGCGGAGAACTCCCTTAAGGGTTTCAATCGTCAGGATTCAGAGTGTATGAGCTTAGGGGTATAACCCCCGGCATTGATGGGCTTGAGCCACTTCCTCAATCCCTGCGATCAATGCGGCTGTTCGCATTGTCAGTTTTTTCTCATCCGCATGATTGAGAATACGGTGAAAAGCCGCTGTGATGATCTTCCTGAGTCGGCTGTGGATATCTGATTCCTGCCACGAAAAACGCTGGGCGTCCTGAACCCATTCGAAATAGGAGACAATCACTCCTCCGGCATTGGCGAGAATATCCGGAACAACAACAATGCCTCGGTCTTTCAAAATGGCATCCGCCTCAAGAGAGGTTGGGCCGTTGGCTGCCTCGATCAGGTATTGGCATTGAAGACGTGAAGCGTTGTTGACTGTGATTTGTTCAGCCACGGCAGCCGGAATGAGCACGCGGCAGGGGAGCATGAGCAAATCTTCGTTGAAAATTGGTTCACCAAATTGCGTGAGAGAAGGAATCGCCGCCTTCTCTGTGGCCAGGTGAGAAAGAATTCCTGGGATATCCAGACCTTTTGGGTTATACAGCCCGCCTAGCTGATCGCTAATCGCCAGTATTTTTCCACCTTCCTGATGAAGAATTCGTGCGGTATGGGATCCGACGTTTCCAAATCCTTGAATGACGACGGTCGTGTCTGACATGGGCAGACCAAAATGACGTAAGACTTCCAAGGTGACGTCCACCACACCACGCCCAGTCGCTTCTTCTCTGCCTAGGGTGCCTCCAATCGAAACGGGTTTTCCCGTGACCACTCCACGGACGGTAAATCCAACCTGCTGGCTGTAGGTATCCATCACCCATGCCATGACTTGCTGATTGGTTCCAATATCCGGGGCGGGAATATCCTTGTCCGGTCCCAATAACGGGAAGATTTCTGCGATGTAGCGTCGGGTCAGACGTTCCAACTCAGCAGGTGAAAGCAGTGAGGGATTGACGGCCACTCCCCCCTTTGCTCCACCAAAGGGCAACCCCGCTAACGCCGTTTTCCAGGTCATCCACATCGCCAAGGCTGCAACTTCCCCAAGGCTGACGTCGGGATGGTAGCGTATGCCGCCTTTTGTGGGGCCACGGGCGACATCATGATGCACTCGATAGCCACGAAAGACTTGAACCTGTCCGTTATCCATTCGGACAGGGACACTGACACAGAGAGATCGCTGGGGGGCCTTGAGGCGCTCGAGAAGGCCTGGGTCCAAATTCATATGGTGAGCAGCCTGATCGAATTGGGCCACTGCCAAGCGGAACGTTGGATGGTTGAACTCTGGAGCAAGGTCAGCGGTCATCGAAGGATATCCAGTGAGATGAAAATTTGAAGACTTGATTTTCAGTATAGCAAGAATTCAATCTGAAATATTTCCTTTCGTTGGAAAATTATTTATTCCTTCTCTTGGTGCACGAGCGAGTTGAATGGAGGATTCCTTCTAGCCAAAATATGATGCTTAGGGAGTAATAAAAACCCCCCTTTCCTTGCAAAGGACTATATCGTATAGGATTTTTTGTACTCTTCTCACAAAGACTCACAGGATGTTCAAAAAGATGATCTATCGGGGTCGTACCAAGCCACGTGGCAAAAAAAACGCTGGTGTGGTCTGGTGAGCTTCTGATGGAAGGACGAGCAATGCAGAAGGTACCCTTTGGCAAGGCTCGGGGTATACTTTTTCAATATCCTCTTAGGGGTTTAGTACAACACGTGAAGGAGATAGAGCCCTTGTGGTGGGGCGGTCTCTCCTGCCGCACGTCGGTCTTTAGCCTGGAGAATATCCCGAATGGAATCCGGTGATCTTTTATGTCGTCCGACTTCAGTGAGTGTGCCAACAATCGTCCGAACCATCTGCTTTAGGAATCGATTGGCCTGCATCTGAATGCTCATGGTCATGAGGTCTGAGGTGAGTGAAATGTGGGACACGTCGCACATGGGATCCAAAGTACTAGCCAGGCGGCCCTGGAACGAAGTGAAATCATGCCGACCTACTAATCCAGACATGGCGTGCCGAATGGCCTGGGCATCCAGTTCGTAGGGTAAGTGCCAGACTCGATGACGATCAATGGCCGGCCGGGCGGGATGTCTGGAGATTCGATACTCGTACAGTTTTTCTTTTGCACTATATCGAGCATGAAACGAATCAGGAGCCCGTTCACTTGAGACCACCGAAATATCGTGCGGGAGAGCGCTATTGATTGCAAGCTTCCATTTATGAATTGGAATGGATTTGTCAGATTGAAAACTAGCGACTTGCCCGCGGGCATGGACGCCAGCGTCGGTCCGTCCGGCGGCGATGACAGAAATGTGTTGTTGGGTGATGCGTGTGAGCGCTGTTTCTAAGGCGGCTTGGATGGTCGGCTGATTAGGTTGCCGTTGCCACCCCGCGTAAGCTGTGCCGTCATATTCGATCGTCAGTTTGATGGTGTACATGTTTCAAGGGGGGATGGGAATGACTAAACGGGCTTCTGCGTTGTCAAGGAATGGGTGTGGAAATCATGAGATCAAGGTGTGCTGATAGTCATGGAAACTGTGGGAGCAGAGAAGCCAAAAGAAGAAGGCGGAGGCTCTCCTGGTTATCGGGAGGCGGTTTGTAACGGGGTAATATAGGATTGAAGTCCGTTAAATATGCCCTCGGCCACTCGCTTTTGATAGGTTGAGCTTTGTAACAGTTTTTCTTCAGTCGGATTGGAGATAAAGGCAATCTCCGCCAAAATGGCAGGCATGGTAGTCATTCGCAGCACAAAAAATGGAGCGGTTTTGATCCCATGATCCTTGATTTTATAAAAGGCATCCAAGAATGTCACCAGAGATTTTTGGGTCGTCCATGCTAATTCACGGGAATCGTCTATTTTTTTGTCATTGAGTTTGTCGGCAAGAATAAATTGCCAGGGTGCTGCATTTTTCTCAAGAGGGGTGCCATTTTCCCGCGCGGCGACGGCAAGTGCCCGTGGGTCACTGGCTTCACCAAAATGATAGAGTTCCATACCTTTCACGGAAGTTTGGGGATGAGAGTTGATGTGAATCGAGACAAAGAGATCGGCTTTGTGTGTATTCGCGAATGTTGCCCGGTCTTCCAATTCCACGAAGACATCCGTTTCTCGAGTCATGAGGATTTTCGTGGAGCCTTCCTTTGTGAGAAGGTCTCGCAAATGATTCGCAATATGTAAGACGACATCCTTTTCTCTTGTGCCTTTGCGTCCCAAGGCCCCGGGGTCCTTTCCTCCGTGTCCTGGATCAATCACAATCACCAGATCTTTTTTCCTGACAGGCGGTGGCTGAGTTGGTGGGGGGACCACTGGAGAAGCTGGAGGGGCTGGTGCGCTGCCCGTTGGCGCCTTGGTGATCACTGCTGTCTCAGGTGTGGGATACAAATCGAGAACGACGCGAGCGGGATTTTTGAGGACATACCATTTATAGCGTTTCCATCCGTCAATGGGTATGGTGAGAAGGATGGATCCAGAGGAAGTGGTGGAAAGGTCCAATTGCAAAGGAAATGAGTCTGCTATTGAATTGGCGACCGTAGCATTGGCTAATTGCGTGTTGGGAAGCTCCAATTGAAATGTTGTGGCCGTTCGATGCTCTTGGGGAACTGGATGGACGGGGCGAGTCAGGTCTAACACGACCCGGGTATAGTGTTTATGGCGGTGAGCGCGAATATTGCGAATCGAGGTCGAGGGTGGTGTTTGCGCAATGAGATGAAGAAATGAGTGAGGTTCGTTCCCAGAGAAAAATCGAGTTTCTGCCGCTCCTCCAGGTATAGGAAGAGACAAAGCGAAGAACAATATGCCAATGCAAGAATAAAGGGATATCATTCGAGTGAAGGGCATGCGCATTTACACCATTCCTCTCTTTTTTCGCAGATGATGACCTTCTTGTCAAGGGAAGCGCTTTCGAACCGGGTCGTGTTATGGGTAGACTCAATCGTTATGGCTGTACGAGGCATCACATTATGAAGGAACCACAGTGGCACCGAAACATTTGATCATCGATGGATATAATGTGTTGGGCGCAATGGGGCTTCCACCGCACCGAGTCGTTGACCAAGGGGAGCATCATCGTGAGGAGTTTATTGTGCGTATAGGCCTGTATGGGCAAAAACTCCGCAATCTGATCACCTTAGTTTTTGATGCCTGGCAACAATCGGGAATGAGTCGGCAGGTCATACATCGGGATGGTGTGACGGTCATTTATACGGCCCAGGGTGAAAAAGCAGATGGGGTGATTCAAGATCTTATTCGGACCCATGGAAAAGAGGCCGCGGTAGTCTCATCGGATCTTGAAGTGATTGCTGTTGCAAAAGCGTTTGGGGCGTTTTCGATCAGGTCTCAAGAATTTGTGAAACGCCTGGCTTCTGCTGGTCTTCAAGGATCGGCCGCCAGTCGATCTCGAGGGGGACCCTCCCAAAAGGATGTGGATGAGGAGCCGGTCCGATCAAGAGAGAAGAAGGGCAATCCTCGAAAACTTCCCAAGAAATTGCGTCAACGCAATCGGATCATGAAGAAATTTTAAAGAGTTGACAGGCATTGTTGGTGGTCAGGTCGGCCACACGGGCTAATCCTGCTTGGGAGTCCCCATATTTAATTTCCGCAATTTGTTCCGCCACATAGATGACATAGGCCGATTCGTTGCGTTTCCCTCGAAACGGGACGGGAGTCAGGTACGGAGCATCGGTTTCAATGAGTAAGCGGTCATCGGGTACGGTGCGAATCACTTCACGTAGCTGAGAGGCATTGCGAAAGGTGATGATCCCGGAAAAGGATAGATAGAATCCAAGGTCCAAGGCACGTTTGGCAAACGCGAGATCCTCTGAAAAGCAATGAAAGACGCCGCCCACCTCCTCAGCATGTTCTTCCTGCAGGATCGTCAGCGTGTCCTCTTGCGCTTCACGTGTGTGAATGACCAGAGGAAGGGTGAGCGATTTCGCGAGTGCAATTTGTTCACGAAATCGTTGGCGTTGGGTTTCTCGCGGAGAGTGATCATAATGATAATCAAGGCCGATCTCGCCGAAGGCCACCACCTTTGGCTGGTGGGCCAGTTGACTCAATTCCGCATACCAGTGGGGCTCAATGCGTTTCACTTCATGGGGATGCACGCCGATCGTGGCATACACATTGGGTCGGATTGTGGCTAATTGCACGGCGGCATGACTTGTGGAAAGATCACATCCAATGGTGACAAACTTCTCAACACCCGCCTCCTGGGCACGTTGAAACATGGCTTCCCGATCTGGATCATAGCGGGGGTCGTCTAAATGGACGTGGGTGTCGATCAGCATGAAGAAATCCTTTTTTGTCCAAACGGCCATCTTATCATACCCGTCAAATTTCTTGCAGAACCTCCGGTGCACCGAATGCTAAGCTTGGAATGGTTGAGGAACGACGATGAAGAGTGATGAGATGTGGTTTGCTTATATAAATGGTTGGGCTGGCCAATTCGCTGGCTTGGATTGGTTAATGTTTCAGGTATCCCAGGAAAGCAACCTGGTGATTCCAGGCATTCTGGTCGTGGGATATTGGGGATGGATGAAATGGGGAGAGGCCAAACTCGCTATTCCCTGTTTGGCGCTCCTCATCGGCCTCAGTGATTTCCTTGGTGGCCAGCTGAAAATGCTGATTGGCCGTCCACGGCCCTGCCAGGTTCTCGAGCACATTCATGAATTAGTCGGGTGTGGGGGGGCTTTTAGTATGCCGTCCAATCACGCGTTGAATTCAGGCACGGCTATTAGCTTTCTCGTCATGCT
>Ga0224497_10000949_pt1 | contig 19173 bp, 13 predicted proteins | sample SF_Jul11_sed_USG_4_FD_167970 | JGI IMG/M metagenome (GOLD analysis project Ga0224497, IMG submission 167970) | Sediment microbial communities from San Francisco Bay, California, United States - SF_Jul11_sed_USGS_13 | ecosystem: Environmental > Aquatic > Marine > Sediment | place: USA... | reverse complement strand
TAGCCTAGCCCGAATGGATGAGGGAATAAGGCATTTTGAATGACAATTTGTGCTTGAGCATCCGCCGTGTGGGTAAATTTGAATGGCGAGCAAATGTCGCCAGCTGCAAAGATGTAGGGATTGGTCGTTTGTAGGCGAGGATTCACAGCCACGCCTTTGTGATCAAAGTCCACACCGATCTCTTCCAGCCCTAACCCTTCTGTATTGGGCCATCTCCCAACGCCGACCAAAATTTCATCGACAGGAATATCATAATGTTGGCCATGTGAGTCCACGGACAAATGTTTGACGCCGTCTACCTGTTTAATGGCCAAGTCTTTCCCACAGCAGAGCAGCGTGACGCCGTCTCGCAGGATCGATTGTTCGACGATGTCGGCGGCATCACGATCTTCATTGGTGAGAATACCGTGCATGGCTTCCACTAAAAATACCTGACTGCCAAAGCGAGCAAACGACTGGGCCATCTCACAGCCAATCGGGCCTGCGCCGATCACTCCAAGTCGTGCTGGCAGATCTGTTAGAGAAAATATGGTTTCATTCGTCAGGTATGGGACTTGGGCCAATCCAGGGATTGGTGGTGCGGCCGCGCGTGCACCTGTACAAATGACAGCTTTGGCGAATTGGAGAGTTGTTCCCTCCACGTCGATCGTGCTGGAGCTGGTGAATCGTCCATTTCCTATAAAGACATCGACGCCAAGTTTGGAAAAACGATGAGCCGAGTCCACATGACTGATCCGTGCCCGTAATTTCCGCATCCGAGCCATCGCGGCTCCGAAATCTCTTGTCACGTCCTTTGAGACATGCAATCCAAACTGTTCGGCCTCTCGAACCGCATTCCATGCCTTGGCTGCCCGAATAACCCCTTTTGACGGGACGCACCCGACGTTTAGGCAATCTCCTCCCATGAGGTGGCGTTCGATCAGGGCCACCTTGGCTCCGAGGGCTGCGGCGATAGCGGCCGTGACCAGGCCTGCTGTTCCGGCTCCAATGACGACGAGGTTATACCGGCCAGAAGGTATTGGATTCGTCCAGCTGGGCGGATGCACATTGTTGACCAACTCCTGGTTGTATTGATCGTGGGGGAGAATTGTTCCAGAGTGGGTTAGGTGATGTGGCGATGTCATAGGAATCCTTTGAGTGGTCACAGGGTGGTCTACGAAACGAACAGCATTTATGCCTGTTGCTTCGGCCCCCATTTGCGATAGGCGATTGGCAACAGGGCCAATAAGCCTAGCAATGTAAAGGCCAGCAACACTGAGGGAGAAGCAATTTCACTCAATGAATTGATCGTGCCCAATTGCCGTCCGGCAAAAGCAAAGACAAAACTTCCGGGGATGATGCCAATCGCAGTCGCCAATGCATAGGTCCCCACACTGACTCGCGTTAACCCGGAGACGAGATTCACGAGAAAAAATGGAAACGCCGGGATGAGCCGCAGCGTCATGAGGTAGCTAAAGGCGTTTTGGGCGAAGCCAGCTTGGATGGTGCTTAACCGATCGCCAAATTTATTCTCTACCCAATCTCGAAGGAGATACCGGGCAGCTAAAAATGCGAGAGTCGCTCCAACAGTCGCGCCGATATTGACGAAGAATGTTCCCATCAGGCTGCCAAACAGGAATCCCCCAGTCAATGTGAGAATGGCTCCTCCTGGTAAAGAAAAGGTGGTTTGAAGAATGTAGATGAGAATGAATAAGCCTACCGCAGCCGCATAATGTGTTTCGGTATAGTTCAGGAGTAAATCCCGATTGGCTTTGAGTGAGTCAAGAGATAAATACTGGCCAAGATCAAAATACACGAACGCCCCTATTCCCAGGAGAAAGATGATGCCTGTGAAAATCCTGCCCATGGATGAGCGGGGTGTATCGTTAGAAGGGGTTGTGGTCTGAGTCATGTTGGACTCCATTATGTGGGTTTTCATAAAAATTCTCCATTTGTTCTCGTGATCTTCTTTGGATCGGTTTTAGTTATCATGGTTTCAAGAGGTTTTCTTGTAGTACAACTTTGAGGGTATTCGTTACGAACAAAAGAATAAAGTTTTGCCCATGATCTTGTAATGATAGGCCTGCTTTGGCAGACCTATGCAGGCAACATAATTATGAATAAGCCTTTAAGGCCGGTAAGATTGTTCAGGGGAATACCAATGTCTTCACGTATTGGAAAATGGATTCTCGTATTGCTGGCAATTGCCGGTGTGTACGGGTTGATTCAATTCACACCTCTACAGGATTTTCTTACTCCAGAAAAATTAACCTCTTTTCTGCGTAAATTAGGAGTTGCTGGCCCTTCGCATTAATGGGTCTGATGACTTTAGCAGTTGTCGTGAGCCCGATTCCTAGTTTGCCATTGGATTTAGCCGCCGGTGCCGCGTATGGGCCTTTTGGGGGAGCCGTTTATGTTTTGATAGGCGCTGAGTTTGGGGCCATCATAATTTTTCTTATCGGTAGGGCTCTGGGGCGGGATGTCGTGAGTCGGTGGCTGAAACGGGATATTACCTTTTGTGAAGAATGTTCGGATCATCATTTACTAGGGTTAATGATTGTGGCCAGGCTTGTGCCAATTTTTTCATTTGATATTCTGAGTTATGGGGCAGGACTCACTACGATGAGCCTTAAGGCGTTTGCTCTGGCAACCTTTGTGGGCATGGCACCTCCCACTTTCGCTCTGACCTATCTGGGAAGCGCAGTTGTGACTGTGCAATGGCCATTCATTCTTGCCGGAGGCCTGTTGGTCGTGATCTTTCTTTTTTTGCCGAAGTGGATCATGAAACAGCGGATGTCTTGGTGGGTTCGAGTTCTACAAGGAAAGCCCATGGTTGCTGCATTGCCAATCGATGAACCATTACACGACGATCAATGTGGGTGGTGTGGAAAGCCAGCGGAGTAAGGTGCATGAAACGTCTACGAAGCAGGAGGGAGTTGGTCGGCCAGCGCCTCCGCTGGGTAGGTCAGGATTTCGGCTAAGGTGGGATGGTAATGAGGAATGCGGAGTAAGTCGCGAACGGTTCCCTTGAAGTGCATGATGGCGATGAGCTCGTGAATGAGTTCAGAGGCTTCCGGTCCGACGATATGTCCACCCAGTATTTCTCCAGATTGAGGGTGACAGAGAATTTTGACATGCCCATGTAATTCTCCCAGACAGAGGGATTTGCCGTGATCGTTAAACGGGTAAGAGGCCACGAGATAGGGTATCTGCTGAGCCTGGCATTCTCGTTCTGAAAGGCCGACGTTGGCGACTTGGGGATCGGTAAAAATGACTTGCGCGTTGAGTCGTTCATTGTATCGTTTGGGGGGTTGATCGGGATGCACCGCATTCAATCCGGCAATTTCTCCCTGCTCAATGGCGATGTGTACGATTTCATGCAGGCCATTGACATCGCCCACCGCAAAAATATGTGGTTGAGAGGTTTGCATGGTTTCGTCGACGACAATGGTTCTATTCTTGATATCCACTTGAGCCATTTCTAAATCTAAGCCATCGATATTGGGGCGCCGTCCCAGCGCTTGCAGGATTGTGGCGGCAGTGACTTCTTTTGGTTGGCCGTGATGCAAGAAATGAACGGTCTTTTGTCCAACCGACGATCGAGTCACCCGTTCAATAGCGGTATTGGTATAGATCGTCATGCCTTCTTCTTGAAGTTTGGCTTCAACCGGCAGGGTTAGGTCTTTGTCGGCTTGCGACATGATTTGTTCGCTTCGTTGAATCAAGCTCACCTTGACCCCAATGCGTGAAAAAAACTGAGCGAGTTCCAGGGCCACAGCCCCGCCACCCAAGACAATCATGGATTCTGGAGCGGTACGAAGTTCCAGGGCATCATCGCTGGTGAGATAGCCGACTTTTTCCAGCCCAGGAATGGGAAGACGGGAGACCACCGATCCCGTGGCAACAATGAAAGCCTTTGCCGATAGGTGGTGTGGCCCGGCCTGTATCAACGTTGGTGAGAGAAAGTGGGCCTTTTCTTGATAAAGCGTAAATCGTGGATGCTGCAAGGCCTGAATTCGATAGTCAGTGAATTCCTTGATTAAGCGATTTTTTCGATCAATAATGGCACTGAGGTTGGCCACAACATTCGTTGAGCCTATGCCAAACTCGGGTGCGCGACGGATCAGGGCAGCAATATCGGACGAACGGAGCATGGCTTTCGTGGGCATGCAACCGCGTAAAATACAAAGGCCACCCAGAGGTCCGTGATCAATGATGCCGACATTGGCGCCTTCCGATTCGGCCGTGCGGGCTGCGGCATAGCCAGCTGAACCGCCGCCGATGATGAGGACATCATGGTTGATAGTGTGGGTGGGTGATTCCGAGGATGGGGTCATGAGGCAAATGATTAAGAGGAAATATCGATCATGGAGAGACTAGCTTTGCCAAGGAAAATACATAGGTGGTTTCAACTTGTCACGGTTGGGTGCGTGCTGATGTTGAGCGGATGTTTCCCCCAGTCGGTGCCGTTGGCCATTTTGCCTATGGCCGAGCCGGAAGCGGCGGCGCTCAATTTGAAGGGAATCGATCAGTACCATGTTGGCGAATGGGAAGCCGCTCTTCAGTTGTTCCAAGCTGCAATACGCGTGAACCCCATGTTGGTTGAAGCTCATTTTAATGCGGCACTGGCCCTGCATCAATTAGATTGTCATCAAGAGGCCACGCAATACTTTCAACGGGCAGGAGAATTGGATCCTGGCAACGGATCCATTGTCACGTCCACCCTGTATCGCAATCATTTAGGGTTGTCGTCAACCCTTGAGCGGCATTTGAGTGGAGGGTATCGGTATCAACGGGAAAAGTGAAATGGGAAAAGGAAAAAGTAGAATATACGATAGCTGTGTATTTCTGCGTTTCACTTCTCCCTTTTCACTTTTTCTCCTACCAGTTCTTGGATTTTGGCAATGAGGATTTCGACTTGAAACGGTTTTGGGATAAAGGCGTTGATGCCGGATTGTGCAAAATGTTTCATGACGTCTTCTTCGGGGTATCCGCTAGACACGAGAATGGGGACATGTGGGGCTCTCTCTCGAATTTTCTCGGCTAATTTCCCTCCATCCAATTGCGGCATCGTGAGGTCGAGGAATACGAGGGCAATCTCGTCCTGATAACGTTCGAATATCTTTGCCCCTGCTTTTCCATCCTGCGCCACTAAGGTATCGAATCCAATTTCTTTCAGGATGAGGGAGCATGCCGTTCGGACCTCTTCCTCGTCATCGACCACTAGCACTTTGGAGGGGATGGAGTCGTTCAATAGTTCTTTGGGTAGGGTCAGGGAAGGACTGGTCTGCGGCAAAGGTTTTTTGGTGGTCGGAAATAGGAAGAGAAATTCGGTGCCCTGTCCGATGCGGCTGTGCACGGCAATCGCCGCGCCATGTCCACGAACAATGCCTAACAGTGCGGCTAATCCCAGCCCACGGCCAGGGAATTTGGTGGAAAAAAAAGGATCGAAAATTTTCGGGATCAATTCCGATTTTATTCCGCTCCCACTATCCTGAATCGTGCACGCGACACATGGTCCCCAAGGGAGATCACCCATAATATGGTAATGTCTAAGGTCTTGCGTGGCTGTATCCATCTCACTGGTACTGATGTGGATCGTTCCCTCTTGGTCTCCGATGGCTTCGGCTGCGTTCGTGACAATAGTCATAAGCAGTTGTCGGAGTTGAGAACGATCCCCCCGGATGGGCGGGAGGTTGGCGGACACATTGAATGTAAGGGTAATCCGTTTGGACACGATTGATCGTAGAAAGGTTTTGCTATCTTTTATGAATTGCTGAAGTTGGATCGGCTGAAAACTCAATTGAGTTTGGCCGGCAAACGTCAGCATTTGGTTGGCCAGTTCTCCTCCGCGAAGTCCAGACTTTTCAATAATTTGTAAATGCTCGTGAGCTGGAGCGTTAGGGGGGAGTGTTCGTAAGGCTAATCCAGCGCGTGCGACAATCGACATCAGTAAGTTATTGAAATCGTGCGCAATCCCTCCTGCCAAGACACCCAAGCTTTCCTGCTTTTGGGCATATTGGCGCTCTGTTTCATGCCGTTGGCGTTCTTCCTCAGCTTTCTGGCGTTCGGTCAAGTCACGCAGTGAGGTCAGATAGGCTGATTCATTTTCCCATTCAATTGGAACCACTCGCATTTCCACAGGTGTAGAATTCAGGTCAGGATGTCGGATCGCAATTTCTCTCGTTTCTCCTTGCATGATCGGAAATCCGAATGGTGCCCCCAGGAGTTCTGATGCTGATTGCTGAAAAAGGTGTTCTGCCGCAGGGTTGGTAAAACGAATGCAGCCGTCCGTGCCAACCACGACTAACCCATCTGCCGAAGATTGCAAAATGGTTCTGGATTGCCGCTCCAATGTTTGAATGCGACGCAGGTTAGTCAGTTGGTTGACGGCTTGTTGAATATGACGACAGAGGAATTCTTCTGAAAGCGTATCTTTGATGAAGTAATCTTGGGCTCCAAGCCTTATGGCATGGGCAGCTATTTCCTCGGTGGGGCATCCGACTAGAAAGATGATGGGGGTCTCAGATGGCGTATGGTGGCTTATGACGTCCTTCAGGAACTCTAATCCCGTCATATCCCGGAGTTGGTCATTGACGAGCATGCAATGAGGGGGAAGTTTTCCGTAGGCCTCCAGGGCTTGTTTTCCTGTCTCCATTTCTTGGATGTCAAAATGTAAGTGGGCTGTATGCCGAATCCAGCGAATATACCTGGATCGGTCAATGGAGTTGGTATCGACAATAAAAAGACGAAAATTCGTCATCTGAGATTGGGCCATGTCAGTGGTCATGGGCAATTTAGAATTGTTGAAAATGAAGATGATGAAACGTTATTCGGTCGTGGCTGACAGGGATTAGTCTCAAGCTAGGATCATTTCCTCTGGATGGACATGACCTTTTCGGCTCGGAAAGCCCTAAAAAGTGGCTTGATTTACCAAATCTGGAAGGTATGAATATTTACTATCATACTCGTGGCGTAGGCCTGTTTCAAGAGATTATTTCCTTATGGAATGGACCAATCGGGAGAAGGAAGAAGTGAGAAGGAGAAAGTGAAAAGTAAGAAGTGAGAAAGAAAGGCAACGAACAAAGGCAGGAGGTAGAAGAGAAGAGTAAAAAGGTTGTTGGCTTTTTTCTTTTCTCTTCGTTTCTTTTCACATGTCAGGTGTGCACCATGTGCTGGGCGCTCTCGTGGGCGGGAAGGGGAGGGGCGATCCAATAACCTTGCATGGCGTCGCAGCCATGTTCTTCAAGAAAGTCCGCTTGTTCTTGAGTTTCTACGCCTTCTGCAATGACTTGGAGTCCTAAGGCTTTACCCAGAGAAATAATGGCTTGGACGATGGCGGCATCGTTAGGGCTATGCGGGAGTTGTTGTATGAGGCTTTGGTCCAGTTTAATGCCATCAACTGGAAACGATTTGAGATAACGTAGTGACGCATAACCAGCCCCAAAATCATCAATATAGAGATGGACGCCCATGGCTTTGAGTTCGCGCAGTGTTTGGAGGGTTTCGTCGGTTTCGTGAATGAGAAACGTTTCGGTCAACTCTAACTTGAGATTTTCTGGATCCAAATGGGAGCACTTGAGAATATCTTCAATGAGGGTTGGTAAATTCCCCTGGTGAATTTGCCGTGCTGATAGATTGACCGCCACATGAGGGGTGGCGAATCCTTGCTTCTCCCAATATTTGGCTTGCTTGCTTGCCGCCCGTAAGACCCATTCGCCAATGGGGATGATCATGCCATTTTCTTCCGCTTGCGGAATAAATTGATTGGGGCCTATGAGTCCTTGGTAGGGGTGGTGCCACCTCAAGAGCGCTTCCATTCCGATAATTTGCTTGGTGCGAAGGTTCATTTGCGGTTGGTAATGAAGAAGGAATTCTTTTTTTTCCAAGGCGCGACTGAGTTCCACTTTAAGCGTGGAGCCATCTAGGCCCGCGGTTTTCATCCCGGCCGTATAGAACTGATAATTGTTTCCTCCCTGAGCTTTGGCTCGGTACATGGCGGCGTCTGCGTGAGAGAGCAGTTCTTGGGGATTGGCGCTATCCCAAGGGTAGATCGTGATACCAAGGCTTCCGGTAATTTGGAGTTGATGGTGATTGACGATAATGGGTTGCGCCAACAGTTGGAGAACGCGTTGTGCAACTGCGGCCACATCTTCAACAGACACGATTTGTTCCAGCAAGACCGCAAATTCATCTCCGCCTAAGCGCACACCGGTGTCAATTTCTCTGATGCATTTTTTGATGCGAGCGGCGACGGTTTTGAGCAACGAATCTCCGCATTCATGCCCGAGCGTGTCATTGATGATTTTGAAGTGATCGAGATCTAGAAACATCAGAGCCATGGCCATGTCATTGCGATTGCAGCGAGCCACTGCACAGTTTAATCGTTCATAGAAGAGGCCCCGATTAGCTAATCCTGTGAGGTGATCGTAATGCGCTAATTGTGTGATGCGCTGAGTGGCCCGATGACGCTCCATGGCGTAGCGAATGGCCCGGCATAATGTCGAGCTGCTGGTCTGTCCTTTAATTAAGTAATCCTGAGCTCCGCTTTTGACGGCGAGAATGGCCTGGGCTTCATCCTCTACGCCACTCAGAATCAAAATAGGGGCATCCGGGCAGTATTGGATAAATTGGGGAATGGATTCAAAGGTTTTTCCTTCAGGTAAATGCAAATCCAAAATAATGGCCTGAAAAGATTGCCGTTGAGCGAGGTCTAAGGCTTCACTGACGGAGAGCCGTTGTTCAAGCGTATATTGATTTTGGAGCCCTTCCTTCAGCATATTGTTGATCATCAAAGCTTCTTTGTGATCATCCTCAACCAAAAGGAGCTTAATCATGAGTGGCTTTTTCCTGTTTTTGCTCGTTCATTCGGGTCCTATAGTAATAGGGGTCAATTTTTTTTCTCTACCCATCTTCTCGGATGTTGCAGGGCTTTCTTGATGATTCCCGAAGAATTTGTCATGTAGTGATTAACGGTATCATGGATAAATAAGTCAAATAATTTTAATTAAAACAAATAGTTGTGGTATTTTATCTATGAAAAATCCATGATGGGAAGATATGCTAACCTAGTAATAAATACTTATTTTTGAGGTAAGTGGCTTTTTTCAGGATGACGCTAGGTCCCTTTACTTTATCTTCATTTATTTCGTAAAGTGTCCTCAAATTACGCCTTTTCACTATTCTTTCACATTTATTAAACAATAGCTCTAATTTCTGGTTTCGCTTTTACTGCGAATCACGTAGCCTTTTTATGAAATTTTCAGGAAAGGCGTTTGTCCTCCAGGAGGTAGTAGTTTTGCCATTTTTTATAGACCGATGGAGTCAATGAGCGAGGAGCAATTGATTCTCATAGACAGGAGACCCATTGTTTGCGTATGCGGTTTTCGAATAAGTGTTATGATGCAAATGCCTTATTAAATTCTTAAGGAGCCACGCATGGGAAAAACGACCACATTGGTAGAGGTGATTCAGCGGTTGATCGAGGTTGGTCGACCAAAGGGCCACATCACCTTGAAAGATTTGACGCATGTCCTGCCTGCTGATCAAATCACGTCTGAACAATTACATACGATTATGGGTGCGTTACATGAGGCGAGCATCCAAGTCATCGATCCTGCCAAACGGACGGTGTTGCAACTGGCTTCTCTTAAAAAGAGTGCAGGGATTGAAGATGCTGATGAGTCTGACGATGAACCGGATTCCTCGTTAGATATTGATCTCACTCCAGGAGAACCGACTCGAATTGATGATCCTGTACGGTTGTACTTGAAGGAAATGGGTCGTGTGCCTCTCCTCACGCGTGAGGGTGAGATTGAGCTGGCTAAGCATATTGAAGAAGGCAAACGGGATTTGGCCTGTTCAGTTTATGGCATGCCGGTGAACATTCAGCACCTTGAGTTGCTGCATGATCAATTGAAGCAAGAAGAGATTCGAGTCCGGGATATTGTGTTATTGCAAGAAACGTTGGAGGATGAGGATTCCGAGGAAGAACCGATGGCGATCGAGCAAGAAGATGAAGAACTTCGTGTTCGGACCCTCGAAAGCTTGTCGACTGTTCGGAAACTGGGTCGGAATCTTCTTTCTCTCTATATTCAAAATCGCGAAGAAGGAACGGTCAAAACCAAACAAGCTCACATTGATAAACGGCTCAAGACTGTGACCGAGCAATACGTCGATCAAATTGAGTCCTTAAATCTGCATCAACGGGTCAAGGATGCCATGTTGATGCGGGTGAAGGATTTAGGCCAGGATCTTCGCTCGGCTGATCTGGTGATTTCCCGAAATACGAAAAAACTGGGCTTTGCCGGACAAGATGGCATTCAAATAATTGGGAAGAAATCGAAGGCCGCCTCAAAAGGAACTAGCCGACGGAAAGCTCAGTTGACTCCTGAGGAGATCGAACGACTCAAGAATGAGATTCAAGTGGCCAAAGAAGCCATTCACAACATTCAGCATGATGTGCTGGCGATGCCGGTCGAGGAGTTTAAATCACGTTTGGTGATCTTGGGCGATGCCGAAGAAAAGGTAAAACGGGGCAAAGCTAAGTTGATCGAAGCCAATCTTCGGTTGGTTGTCAGTATTGCCAGAAAATATACGAATCGAGGATTGCAATTTATCGATTTAATCCAGGAAGGCAATATTGGGTTAATGCGTGCCGTGGATAAATTTGAATACCAACGTGGGTATAAATTTAGTACGTACGCAACCTGGTGGATTCGGCAAGGCGTGACTCGGGCCATTGCTGATCAGGCGAGAACGATCAGGATTCCTGTGCATATGATTGAAGCCAATACCAAGCTTGCACGGACTGCCAGACAATTAGTGCAGCAATTAGGACGTGAACCGACTCCAGAAGAAATTGCCGAACGAATGGGGTTGACGCCAGAAAAAGTTCGTATGATGTTGGATATTTCCAAGGGAACTATTTCGCTTGAAACCCCGATTGGTGAGAAAGAAGATAGTCAATTGGGAGATTTGATTGAAGATAAAAATGCGGTATCACCCATGGATGCGGCGAATCGATATGATTTACAACGTCAAATTGCCAATGCCTTAGGAGTCCTGACTCCACGGGAAGAGACGGTCATTCGAAAACGATTTGGGATTGGTGATAGTACGGATCATACATTGGAGGAAATTGGCCAAGATTTTGATGTGACCCGTGAGCGGATTCGTCAAATTGAAGCCAAGGCTTTGAAGAAGCTTCGGCATCCAAGCTGTAGTCATAAACTACGGAGCTTGGTTGACCATCTCTAATTCTGAGTGATTTAGATGAAGTGAAAAAGGCCTCGTCACCTAAATGACGAGGCCTTTTTTTTGTGATGACTTGTTGTGGTTCTTTACTAAATGTCCTGAAGAGTCGCAGGGAATGAGGCTGTCGCACTTCAGATGACATTTGCCCTTCTCCATTCTTATCTCTTGATGGTAGAATTTTTGTAGCATGCGTATTCTCGTTGTTGAAGATGAACCGAAAGTCGCGTCTTTTATTCGACGTGCCTTAGAAGAAGAAAGCTATGCCGTAGATGTCTGTATTGACGGGGCGGGTGGATTGGATTGGGCGCAAACGATAAATTACGATCTGATTATTTTAGATTTAATGCTGCCGGGTCTGCCTGGCGTGGAAGTGTTGAAACGGGCTCGTGCCGCCGGCGTGAAAGCCCCGGTGATGATTTTGACGGCCCGTTCAGAGGTGGATCAACGCGTGAAAGGGCTTGATGCCGGTGCTGATGATTATTTGACGAAGCCTTTTGCCATTGAAGAATTATTGGCCAGGGCTAGGGCCTTGCTCCGGCGGGCTGGGGGCGCCCCCTCTGGAATCTTGCAGGTGGATGACGTGGTTCTCAATCCCGTGACTCGAGAGGTGACCCGTGGTGACCAACGTTTGGAATTCACCACCAAGGAATATGCCCTCATGGAATATTTGATGCGAAATGCCGGGCGGGTGTTGACACGTTCGATGATTGCGGAACATGTCTGGGATTTAGATTTTGATACCTTCACGAATGTGATCGATGTGTATATTAGTTATCTGCGGAATAAAATTGATAAGGGCCGCGAACGCAGTTTAATCCAAACCATCCGGGGGAGCGGGTATATGATGAGGTCAGATGGGTGAATAATACCTCCATCCGGGTTCGACTCACCCTCTGGTATGGCTCCGCGTTAGCTTTGATCCTTCTCCTCTTTGCCGTCGCCTTGTATTTGGTGATGTCTCGCGCGCTTCGGGAGCAAGTAGATGCGTCGTTAGATGATGCGGCTGCGGTGGCGATCCGGACGTTGGGGGAGCATCGATTTGGTCCCTTCCTCATTTTTGAAGATCTTTCCCAAGATTTTCCTGAGCTGGCTTTGCTCGATAAATTTTTTCAAATTTTTGGCCCCGCAGGGCAGGTCACGATTCAATCATCGAACATTCAAAGTCGGGAGATTCCATTGAGTCAAACCGCCTTTCAGGCTTCACTGCGTGGGGAATCCACTTTCGAATCCGTGCAGTTCAAGAAAGGCGTTTCGCTTCGATTGCTGTCTGTGCCCATTCGTCAGGGCGAGCAGCTCGTGAATATTTTGCGTGTGGGCACGTCCTTACAATCCACTGATCGTATGTTACGTCGATTATTGGTCGGGCTGTATATTGCGTCTCCCTTAGCCTTACTTGTGTCATTAATGGGGGGATGGTTTTTGTCAGGTCGGGCACTACGTCCCGTTCATGCCATTACCCAAGCTGCGCGTCGAATAACTGCTGGTGATTGGAGTCAACGAATATTGACGCCACATTCTAATGATGAGATTGGGCAATTGGCCTCAACCTTTAATGACATGATTGGGCGCTTAGAAGTCTCGTTTAAGCAAATACGCCAATTTAGTGCCGATGCCTCACATGAGTTGCGAACGCCGCTGACCATTACCAAAGGCGAGACGGAGCTGGCCTTACGCCGCCCTCGTCAAGCGGAAGATTACCGCGGGGTTTTGGAAAGTAACTTAGAAGAGATCGACCGCATGAGCCGAATTGTGGATGAATTACTTTTTCTCTCCCGAGCCGATCTTGGAGAAATTAAACTGAAAATGTTTCCCGTACAACTAGATGACTTGTTCCGGGAAATACACCAACAGGCCAACTTGTTAGGCAAAGAACGCCAGGTTCAGACCGTGCTGACAAGGATTGAGCCCGTTGTCGTGGAAGGGGATGATCTGCGATTGCGAGAGCTCTTATTAAATCTGGTGGATAACGCGGTGAAATATTCTCAAGAAGGACAAACAGTGGAGCTGGCTTTGGCCGTCGTGGGAGATCAGGTCAAAATTATAGTTCAAGACCATGGCATTGGCATTGCTCCAGAGAACCACGCGCGTGTATTCGATCGGTTTTACCGAACTGACGACGCGCGTGCCCATGCGGCCAAAGGGACGGGGTTGGGGCTGGCAATTTGCAAGTGGATTGTTGAGGTTCATCATGGAACCATTGAACTGCAGAGTGCCGTTCATGGTGGATCGTGTTTTACGGTTTTCCTCCCGTTGGCTGCAGTTCCTGCCTGACGTTTTCTCTCATCTGGCTCTTTCTTCCATTAAAAAGTTTTAATCTTCTCTTAATTCCCCTTTCATATGGGGGTGGTACATCTATACCTGTATGAACGAACGGGTAGTGACAGGATTGCCATTCTTGAAAAGGGGGTTGCTATGACCACACTTCAGGTTATTCCAACATTGAATCCGGCACAGAACAATCATGCACCCTATTTAAAGAAACGGCGGGTGATGAAACGTGCGCCTCGGTTGTCTCGGACATCGTCCAAACAGACCACTGAGGGTTGGGAACAGGATGATCAGGAAAAACTGACTCCTGAGCCTGGGTCGGTGAATTTGGAAACCATGTATTTTCGAGGGTTTCGATCTCGTCCGTTGCTCCATGCGGATGAAGAGATGAAGCTGGGGATTCGCCTCTATGAAGGGACAACCCAACTTCGAACCTTAGTTCATCAGGCACTGGTCTTGTCTGACAAGCTGGCAAAAAGTCAGGAAGCCGAGTCGGTTCATGAGCAATTACAGAAGTTTCTGGAATTGAAAGGTTTTTCGTGCCCGGTTATCGATGAAATCTTGGAATGTGTGTGGACCTTACAATCCGTCGCTTCCGCAAAAGGGACAGCCGGACGAAAAATGAGTCAACAGGCTATAGAATTATCTCATTCGATTCAACTCATTCGTGTGGAGATTGAAGAGCCGAAGGACGAACTGATTCAACGCAATCTTCGTCTTGTAGTGAATGTGGCTAAGCGATATCTTGGACGTGGCCTGAATTTTTTAGACCTTGTTCAGGAGGGGAATATTGGTTTAATGAAAGGGGCTGAGCGATTTGATTATACCCGAGGGTTCAAATTCAGCACCTATGCCACGTGGTGGATTCGACAAGGAATTACCCGGGCCATAGCCGATCAAAGTCGAACGATTCGTGTGCCGGTCCATACCAATGAGGCTTCGACAAAAATTGCTAAAATGGCACAACGGCTGGCCCAGCAATATGACCGAGAGCCTACGTTTGAAGAAATTGGTCAGGCTCTTGATATGAGTGGCGATCGAGTCAAGGAAACGCTCGAAGCGTTTCAAGAGCCCATCTCATTGGATGCGCCGTCTGTCGATGGAGAAACGGAATTGGGTGAGTTGATTCCTGACCTTGACTGTTCTGCTCCAGACGAGGAGATTTCACGAAAATCCAATGCCCAGTGGCTGGCGAAAATTTTTCAGGTGCTCAATCCCCGGGAAGAGCAAGTCGTTCGATTGAGATTTGGAATTGGAGGGGATGAGCCCTGGACTCTGGAACAAGTCGGGCGGTCCATGTCTGTAACACGGGAACGCATTCGCCAAATCGAAGTCGTGGCGTTGAAAAAACTCAAAGAGTCTCACGTTAAGGCGATGCTCGCTGAAATACAGTGAATGCCATAGGTGTGTAAATGAAAACCTAGGTATAATTACTTCGTTTCATTGAGCCCATAGCCAGATTTTATTAAAATAAAAGGTTGTTTTGTACAAAAGCAGGAGTGCTGTCGCTCCTGCTTTTGTCGTTTAATAAGTATTTTTTCTTACGTGTTATGGTGGAATTGTGGCATCGGTTTTCTTAGGTTTACACTGCAGATAGGGTTGGTTATGTGAATCCTCCCCATGGAGTCAGGGTAATATGTGAATGAAGGGGTTTTATGTCATAATTTGGACTTTCCCCCGAAAACGTTTCCGCCGATGAGAGAGAAGGAGAGAGAGCTAGCCCATGCCGATTGTCATTAATGCTTCCACGTCTATTCCAGATGCTGAAGTTCAGTTTTCCGCCGCTCGAAGCACTGGGCCTGGTGGTCAGAATGTGAATAAGGTGAACAGTCGGGCGATTTTGGAGTTTGATCTCGATCATTCCTCAGCGTTCACCTCGTACCAAAAACGACGAATAGTTGGAGCCTTGGCCCAACGGATTAACAAACAGGGGATCCTGCGCATGCAAGCTCAAAGGCACCGATCGCAGGCTGCCAATCGTGCAGAGTTAATCGATCGATTCGTTGAATTGCTACAGAAGGCGTTGCAGCCAATGAAATATCGTGTTCCCACCCGGGTGCCGACTCGCGTTCGTGAACGAAGGTTGGAAGGCAAAAAACAACGGACTCAGACCAAACGTACTCGTCAAACGCCTCGAAACTTTGAAGATGCCTAATTTGCCAACGTGATAATGACAAATATGATAAGGACATTTTCATGACCACGCGTTTATCCCATGCACCTTCGGTTGTTCCTGAACCTCCTCAGGCGAAAGCAATTCCCCATTGCTTGGAGCAACACGACCAGGTTCGGATTGATCCCTACTATTGGCTCAATGATCGAACCAACCCCGAAGTCCTTGAGTATTTGCAGAAAGAAAATGACTATGCGACAGCGTTACGTGAACATACCGCCGAGCTAGAGCACACGTTATTCGAAGAAATCAAAGGTCGAATCAAGCCAACCGACTTATCAGTCCCCTTCAAACAAGGAGATTATGTCTATTACATTCGTTATGAAGAGGGAAAAGAATATGCTCTCTACTGCCGAAAAAAAGGCTCATTAAGTAGCCCGGAAGAAATCATGATCGATTGCAATGAATTGGCTCAAGGCCATGAGTACTTTGCTTTGGGAAATTGGATGATCAGTTCAGGACAAGATATTGTGGCTTTTGCCATTGATACACAGGGACGTCGGATCTATTCCCTTGGGTTTAAAAATCTTTCCACCGGGGAAATTTTATCGGATGTGATTCCTTCCGTGACGGGGAATATGGAATGGGGCAATGATAATCGAACGCTCTTGTATGCAAGACAAGATCCTGAAACCTTACGCTCATACCGGATCTATCGGCATGTATTGGGACAGGATTCTGTTCAGGATGAATTGGTGTATGAGGAAGCTGATGAGACCTTTTCAGCCTTTGTGGCCAAATCCAAATCCAAACGATTTCTTCTGATTGGATTGCACCAAACCGTGAGCAGTGAGTATCACTATTTGAATGCGGATACACCGGGAGGAATATTCCAAGTCTTTCACCCGCGTGAGCGAGGGCATGAATACGATGTGGATCACCTTGGAGAGTATTTCTTTATTCGCACCAATGATCAGGCCAAAAATTTTCGATTGATGAAGACTGAGGTGAAGGCCACTGAAAAAACCCACTGGCAGGAAGTGATCCCCCATCGTCCAGATGTGTTCTTTGAGGGGTTTGAATTATTTCGTGAATACTTGGTTGTCGAAGAACGCAAAGAGGGACTCATTCATCTGCGAATTCTTCAGAATGCTGATGGGCAAGAACACGAGTTAGATTTTGGCGAGCCCGCGTATTTTGCTTCGTTGGGAGATAACTATGAAATTGATACGCCCTATCTGAGGTTTGGATATACCTCAATGACGACACCTATGACTATTTATGATTATCATATGGAGACCCGTGAAAAAGTGTTTCTCAAGCAAGAGGAGGTTCTTGGGGATTTCCAGATCAGTCATTACCAGACGGAACGGCTCTTTGCGTCGGCACCCGATGGAACTCCTATCCCTATTTCGTTAGTGTATCGGAAGGGGTTTTCGCCAAATGGGTCGCATCCGCTGTTGCTCTATGGCTATGGGTCTTATGGAGCCAGTATGGATGCCAGCTTTAGTTCCCCACGTGTCAGTTTACTGGATCGTGGATTTGTCTACGCCTTGGCTCATATTCGCGGAGGTGAGGAGTTAGGCCGACAGTGGTATGAGTGTGGAAAACTGCTTCACAAGAAAAATACGTTTACTGATTTCATTGCTTGTGCAGAATTTCTTATCCAACAAGGCTACGCGGATTCACGAAAGCTGTATGCGAAGGGCGGGAGTGCAGGGGGGCTCTTAGTGGGGGCGGTGATGAATATGCGGCCAGATTTGTTTCATGGAATGGTCGCGCAAGTGCCGTTTGTCGATGTGGTCACGACCATGTTGGATCCGAATATTCCGTTGACCACGGGAGAATATGATGAGTGGGGCAACCCTACTGAGCGAAATTATTATGACTACATGCTGTCCTATTCTCCATATGACAATGTTGCAGCCAAAGCCTATCCACATTTGCTCGTGACGGCAGGCTTGCATGATTCACAAGTCCAATATTGGGAGCCTGCTAAATGGGTGGCAAAGTTGCGTGCGTTCAAAACTGATGACCGCCGACTTCTACTCAAAACTAATATGGAAGCTGGGCATAGCGGCGCTTCAGGGCGTTTCAAACGATATGAGGAAACGGCGATGATTTATGCCTTTTTTCTGGACCTAGCTGGAGAGGTTGATTCATAAGTATGCTCTTGTCGGATCATTTCCTGACGCGTTTTTCTCCTCACGCTTCTTGACTTTTACCCTTTCCTGCTTATCTAAATATCAACAACGACACACCCTTCCCAGCTGGAGGAGGCAAGGTATTGCAACGTGTTGAGGACCATATCATCAAGAAGGAGGGATTCACTATGTTAGTCAAATGGAATCCATATGCTGAATTAGAACGAACTGTGAATGGTTTATTTGATCAGCCGTTTGGGATTCGCCCCATATGGGATGATCGAAATGCAGAAGTGCTGGCTTGGCAGCCACAGGTCAATGTATATGAGGATAAGGATCATCTGTCCATTGAAGCCCAACTGCCGGGCATTGATTTGAAGGATGTGGAGTTATCCGTGAAGGAGCAAACGCTGCAGCTTCGCGGTGAACGAAAGGCCGAAACTGAAAAATCAAAGGACGGGTATCATTTTCGAGAAGCCCAGTATGGAAAATTTTTCAGAAGTTTTTCGCTCCCGAGTACAGTGAATCCAGATGAGGCGAAAGCTACGTATGATAAGGGCGTCTTGACGATCACGATTCCCAAGCAAGAAAGGGCGAAGCCTCGGACGATTCAGATAGAAGTAAAATAATTCTTGCTGATTGCGTGCTGTCTATTATGGCAGGTATGACCTTCCGGAGGGTTGTGCCTGCCATAGCTTTTTAGGGACCAAAAAGGAAAAATAAGACCGTGCCTGGTAAGGAGTCAGAGTAAGAAGTTATGCGAAAAGAATTCTTTTTGTTGTCGTGGGAAACTTGTTGAAATCCTCTTCCCCACTCTGGGGCGCCCGGAAATTTTCTCTTGCCAGATGGCTGGATATTCACTACATTCTTTTTCATGACGGGTCGTCCCTTTCGAGTAAAAATTCAGCAAGTTCGGCATTTGACTCAAGATATTCGAGAAATGACTCTGGAGATGCTAGAGCCTTCAGAGTTGGCCTTTCGGCCAGGTCAAGCCATTGCGGTGACGGTGCCGGATACCAGTCAAAATTCTCCTCTTCTTCGCTATTTCTCCATTGCCTCTCCTCCGCATTCTTCCAAACAGCTGGTCTTGTTGTTGAATAGTCAAGATGGGGGGAAGGGTTCGACTTTTTTATTGGAGAATGAGCTGGGTGCTGAACTTCAAATATCAGGACCCCATGGATCCTTCATGCTGCAACATGAGCCTGAAAGACCATTATTATTTATTGGAACGGGAACCGGGATTGCCCCGTTATGGTCTATGATGGCGACTCTTTTAGCTAAGGCGTCTTCTCAATCGATGACGTTGTTTTGGGGTCTGAGAAGCGAGTCCGATAGCTATTACCTTCAGGAGCTGGAAGCATGGAAATCTCGACATGAAAATTTCTCGTATGTCCTGACGCTGTCACAACCTAG
>Ga0224497_10000948_pt1 | contig 19196 bp, 16 predicted proteins | sample SF_Jul11_sed_USG_4_FD_167970 | JGI IMG/M metagenome (GOLD analysis project Ga0224497, IMG submission 167970) | Sediment microbial communities from San Francisco Bay, California, United States - SF_Jul11_sed_USGS_13 | ecosystem: Environmental > Aquatic > Marine > Sediment | place: USA... | reverse complement strand
AAACCCGTTTTGCTATGTTTAATCATACTTATTAAAGAGAGATTTTCAGATCTCGCTGATCTGGCTCGAATTAATAATGATCACCAATCAAAGCGGTGAAACCGACCCACAGGAGGAGACAAAAAAATGGCAGATCTTTTTTCCGATGAGTGGATGAAAAGCTTCATGGAACAGTGGAATGCGGAGTCCGACTTGTCAGATGCGCTGGCACAGATCAATTTCAATTCAGTTATTGGCTACGGATTTGACGGGGAAGACACCCCGCGCGGCGTGCTCGATGTCCAGAATGGCAAGGCCGTCTCGGCCGGCACCTACAACGGTGAAACCCTGAACTGGGATCTGCGTGCCTCGTTTGATCATTGGAACAAGTGGTTGGCAAAGCCCCCCGGTATGATGGGACTGGGTATGGCCTATACTTCGCGCAAACTGAAGTTCAACGTCGGTGATTACGGCGCAATGATCAAGGATCCGCGCATGGCCGGTCCGTTTATCAAGAGTTTTTCGGTGATGGGGCGTGCCTGAGGAATCAGCGCGCATTGTTATTTAAGTGTACGTGGAATGTGAAATAAAAATAACGTGTTTCTTGTTGACACATTTGAATAAGAAATCCGTCAGGATTCATTCATGAAACAATTCAGTTGACTGACTGGTCAGGAAGGCGCTGTGACAATGGCGCCTGGTTTTATAGACACTGCCTGACCATGTCACGTTAAGTTTATGAGGATTAACCTATGTTAATCAGTAAAATAACTGCATTTGGCCTTCTGTTTGCCGGACTGTTGAGTGGCGCCGTCCTGGCACAGCCCACACAGGACACGGTGATTACCGTTCCCAGCATACCGGTCGGCGGCAGCGTTTCGCTCGGTGGCACCGTTGTCCCTTATAAGGATGTGACCTTCTCAGCACAGATCCCCGGACGTGTCGAGAGTATTGCCGGTGAGGAGGGTGACAGTTTCGAGGCAGGTGCGGAGTTGATTGCGATCAACGTCGACGACCTGCTGGCGCAACGCCGTGCTGCCTGGGCTAACCTGGCCAATGCGGAAGCCGCATTGCGTAATGCCGGTGTACAGTATTCACGTGAATGGATCTCGCCCTATGGCGGTGAACAGAATGACATGATGGGCGGCATGGGCTCATTGATGCGCAACTTCAGCAACCCGATGCAGGGCATGATGGGCGGGGGTTCGCCGGGTTACGAGCGTCATGCCGACCTGTACCAATACAGTACCCGGCTAGAGCAGGCCAGGAGTCAGCTGACCAGTGCGCGTTCACGTATCGAGGAAATCGACGCCAAGCTGCGTGACGCCAAGTCAGTGGCGCCGTTTGCCGGGGTGATTTCCAGGAAACTGGTTGAAGTCGGTGATCCGGTGCAGCCTGGCCAGCCGATGCTTGAATTTGCCGACACATCCAGGTTGCAGATCAAGGTGGAAGTGCCGGCGCGTCTGATGCCCGGCGTCAAGAAGGGGATGGTGGTCCCGGCCAGGCTGGACGTCGGGGATGTGGATATCCAGGCGCGCGTCGAGCAGATTTTCCCGATTGCGGACGCTGACCGCCATACGGTCACGGTCAAGCTCGACCTGCCGGCGGGCGTGCCCGGTGGTCCGGGTATGTATGCCGAGGTGATCATCAACGACATCAATGCCAGGGTGCGTGACCTCCCGGTGGTGCCGACGGATGCCCTGGTGTGGCGTGGCAGTCTGCCCGGTGTGTATGTCCTTAACGAATCAAACGAACGCGAGTTGCGCCTGGTAAGGACCGGTGACACGGTCGGGGCTGACGGTATAGCAATTCTGTCCGGCCTGCGTGCCGGGGAACGCATTTACGTGGGAGCTACCAGCCCGTCTGGCGAGGTGCCCTGATTCAGGGTGTCGCGATACCCTTACCCGTGATCGAGTCAGAGTGTCTTCATACCATGTAGTCAACAGGTACAGGAGGCACCTGGTGACACCTGATTCTTCCCTGGGAAGGGTGCATATACAATAAAGGTGGGTTTCAGGCTTGGTATTGGCCCTGAACAAACCATATAACAAGGCGGTATGAGGTATGGCTGAGCAAAAAGAATTTATTACGCCCATTAATTTCGATGCCCATTCCCTGGGCATCGCCGGCCGCATTACGCGGCTTTTCATTGCCTCTCCCGTTACGCCGATGCTGTTGATCGTCTCCCTGCTCGTCGGCCTGCTCGGCCTGATGTTCACGCCTCGCCAGGAAGACCCGAAAATATCGGTCCCGATGATTGATATCTTCGTGCAGTACCCGGGTGCCTCGTCCCTGCAGGTTGCCAGCCTGGTGACCGAACCGCTGGAACGGATCATGAACGAGGTACCCGGCGTGCGCCACACCTATTCGGCGACCGAGCGTGGCCGTGCCATCGTCACCGTGCGATTCCTGGTGGGCGAGGACATGGGCGAGTCGATCGTCAAGGTGCATGACAAGCTCCAGTCGAACCTCGACAAGATGCCCCCGAATGTTCAGATGCCACTGGTCAAGCCGGTGGGTATCGATGATGTACCGGTGGTGACGCTGACCCTCTGGTCGGAAGACATCGATGACGGGGTCTTGCGTATGCTGGCGCTGGATGTGTTGCAGCGCATGGGTGAGATCGAGGACATTGGCAAGAGCTTCGTGGTGGGCGGACGCGAGGACCAGGTCAAGGTGGAGGTCATGCCTGAGCGCCTGTCCGGCTACGGCATCAGCCTGCAGCAGGTGGCCAATACCATCCGAACCGCCAACGCCGAACAGACCGCCGGCGATGTCGAGACCGGTGGCCAGTCCTTTTCCGTCAGGACCGGCTCCTTTCTGACGAGTGCCACCGAGATCGGTCGGCTGGTGGTCGGTATCCGCAACAACGCACCGGTTTACGTGCGCGATGTCGCCCGGGTCGTGCATGAACCCGCGGAGCCGAGCGAGATGGTGGCGCATTTCACCGGGCCGGCACATGACGCGAGCTGGCCGAAAGCGGATGGCGCACCGGCCGTCACCGTGGCCATCGCCAAGAAAGAAGGCAGTAATGGTGTAAAGGTCTCCCAGAAAATCCTAAAGAGACTGGAGACCCTCAAGGGTGACCTGATACCGTCCAACGTCAACGTCACGGTGACCCGCGACTACGGCAAGTCAGCCAATGACAAGGTGAATGAACTGCTGCAGGCCATGCTCGAGGCCGCCGCGATCGTGTCAATCCTGTGCCTGGTCGGTCTGGGTGCCCGTGCCGCCTTCGTGGTCATTACCGTTATTCCGATCGTGATCCTGCTGACGATCTGGTGGGCGATGATGGTTGATTACACCATCGACCGTGTCAGCCTGTTCGCACTGATTTTCTCGATTGGTATTCTCGTGGATGACGCGACCGTGGTCGTAGAGAATATATTCAGGCACTGGCTGGAGAAGGGCAAGACCAGTATCGCAACGGCCATTGACGCGGTCCGCGAGGTCGGTAACCCGACCATCCTGGCGACCTTCACGATTATCGCCGCCTTGCTGCCCATGGGCTGGGTCAGCGGGCTGATGGGTCCGTACATGCGCCCGATACCGGTGCTCGGCGCCTCGGCCATGTTCTTCTCCCTGGTCGCCGCCTTCATATTCACGCCCTGGTTCGCCGTCAAGGTGGCGCCCAAGCTGGGTGCACTGAAGAAGGCGGAAATAAAGGAAAAGAAGGCGCACGAGAGGATCAGCAAGCTGTACCGCCCGATCATTATGCCGCTGATCAACAACCGCAAGCTGGGCCTGCTTTTCCTGTTCGGCACCATCGGCATCACCGCCGGACTGTGCGTGCTGTTCTATACCCAGACCGTTGCGGTCAAGATGTTGCCATTCGATAACAAGCCCGAGTTCTCGGTCATCGTCAATATGCCGGAAGGCACCTCAATGCCGGAGACGGCCAACGTCACCTGGCAAATGGCGGAAGAGATGCGCAAGATTCCCGAGGTCACCGCCGTGCAGACCTACGCCGGTACTGCGCAGCCGTTCAACTTCAACGGCATGGTGCGCCACTACTACCTGCGAACCCAGCCATGGGAAGGCGACCTGCTCGTCATACTGAAGGACAAAAACGACCGTGAACGTGGCAGCCATGAGATCGCCGTGGATGCACGCCACCGCCTGAAATCCGTTGCGGACCGGCTGGGCGCAAAAATCTCGGTCGTGGAGATGCCGCCGGGACCGCCGGTCCTGCAGACCATCGTTGCCGAAATCCACGGGCCGGATGGCGATACCCGGCGCCAGGTGGCCACCGATGTCACGGCCATGTTCGAGCAGGTCGAGAATGTGGTCGATGTCGACAATTACATGAAGGAACCGCACGAGTTCTGGCGCTTCGATGTCGATACCGAGAAGGCCGTGCGGCGCGGGATATCGGTCGACACCATCAATGGCAGTCTGGCGATGGCCATGGGTGGTTATCGCCTGGGTGACATCAAGCGCGGTACGGTGCTCGAGCCGACCTATATCGTGATGCAGATCCCGCTGTCGGTGCGCTCCCAGATCACCCGGCTGGGCGATTTGCCGATCCCCACAGCCTCGGGTGAAACCGTTCCACTTTCCGAACTGGGCCAGTTTCGGAAAGAGGGCGAGGGGACCACCATCTACACCAAGGACCTGCGCGGTATCGAATACGTGGTCGGCGAAATGGAAGGGCGTCTGGGTGCACCGATCTATGGCATGTTCGGGGTCGAAGACCTGATCAAGGAATACACCACCCCGGACGGCGTGAAAATGGAGACCATGCCATGGACACTGCTGGGCCCCCCCACCGATGACAGCAAGTCCGGTATTGAGTGGACCGGTGAGTGGACGGTGACCTATGAGACCTTCCGCGACATGGGTCTGGCCTTCATGGCCGCGCTGGTACTGATCTACGGCCTGATCGTCTGGGAGTTCAGGAATTTCGCCATCGCCGGTCTTATCATGTCACCGATCCCCGTCACCCTGATGGGGATCATTCCGGGCCACTGGATACTCGGTGCCGAGTTCACGGCGACGTCCATGATCGGGATGATTGCGCTGGGCGGCATCATCGTGCGCCAGTCCATTCTTATCGTGGAGTTCGTCAAGCTCGAGGTGGCCAAGGGCCTCGAGGTCAAGGAAGCGGCCGTAAGGGGCGCCGAGATTCGCATGCGACCTATCTTTATAACCTCGCTGACCCTGATGGCCGGCGCAGTCGCCATCCTGAATGATCCGATCTTCAATGGCATGGCGATCAGCCTGTTGTTCGGGGCCGGTGTCGCGACGGTCATGGCCCTGCTGATTATCCCGCTCGGCTGTATCAGCGCCCGCAAGCAGTTTTACGTGGAAACGGCCGATGACGGCACGGTGTCCGTGAGCCCGTTGTTCGAGCGGATTGAAAAGCCGGATATGGATAAGGGCACTGCTGCGTCGGGCAGGACCCCGCTGTGGATGCGACTTTATGGCGGCATCATGTCGGTGTTCACCTGGCTGTTCTATATCGTGCGCGCCGTGTTCACCATGATTGCCATGGGCTTCAAGGGGATCCTGGGCAAATTCGGTCGTGGTGGTGGTACACCGCCGCCCCCGCGTCAGTCGCCACCGGGTGGCACGCCGCCACCCCCGCGTCAGCCGCCACCGGGTGGCACGCCGCCGCCCCCGCGTCAGCCGCCACCGGGTGGCACGCCGCCGCCCCCGCGCGAACCCCCGCCAACACCCCCGGAGCCGGTGGCCGCTAGTGCTACTCACGAGCCCGTCGTCAGCAGCACCGCGGAACCGGTTGTCAGCAGTGCACCCGAGCCCGCCGTCGGCAGCGCCCCGGCCGAGACAGTGGCTATCGCGAACGACGCTGATGACTCGGGTGAGACACCGGAAGCGCCGGTTGTGGCTGAAGCCCCGGAGGGCGTTGACGCCACTGACGTGGAAGAGGGCATCGAAGAGGGCATTGCCAGAAAACGCCGCGGTATTCGCCTTAAGCAGGATCTAAGCTAATATTAATCTAATAGGCTATAAATTTAATCTAATAGGGTATAAATTTAGATTGGTACGTAATCTGATACCGTTAGGGAAGATAACAGTAAGGATATATTGATGAAGCGACATTCATTGGGAGCAACGAAATACCTGTCAGTCTTGCTGGCCCTGGCCAGCGGCGCGGTACTGGCGGGTGATCAGGCCACGGGTGAGTTGCAGCAGCCAGCAGCGCAGGCCTATACCTACAGCGATGACTGGGCAGTAGTATCGGCCCCCCCGCCTCAGGGCCCTTATAATGCAATCAATCTGGACCCCCGGCTCCCGGGGCAAGATCTGGTCGCGCCCATGCCGATGCCGGAAGCAGACACGCCAGAGGTGCCGGTAACGAGTGCAGCGGCATCCGCCCCGGAAGGACCTGCCAGTGCACCGGGGGCGAGCGGCAGCACGTCTGCCACGGCCAGCGCACCCAGACAATCTTCGGTCCCGCCTCAGACCCCCTATGATTACCAGCCACAACCGGCCCTCCAGGGCCAGCCGGCACAAGTACAGGACAGCGTGAACAACACGCTCGCATGCCGGGGCAGCCCGGTCCGGGTTTCATGCAGCAGCCGGATAGCTATGCCTATGGACCGGCGGGCTTCATGAATGCCCCGTACCCGGGTGCCGGCAGGCCCGCGAACCGCCCACAGCCATCCGTTGCGCGAGAACAACAGCAACGACATGAAAACCGTCCGCCACCGGGCTATCACCGGCCGCAGGATTACAGTCAGCCGGCGACACGGCCGATGTATGGCTATCCATGGCCGTCACAACACCCATATCCAGGATATCCGGCCGCCGGATATTCACAGTCACCCTGGCAAGGGGGGGATACGCATGCTTCCGAGGTCGAGGTACCGCCGCCATCGGTCTACAACAGAATGATGGTCGAGCCTCCCCCCGCCAGATATGCACCCCCGCCGGGCAGGATGGAATACTATGGCGGGGGAAGATAATTGAGCCATTCAGTCCAATGCGGCAAGGGTGTCACTCAGGCACGCATACCTTGTTTGCATGGGTGGCCATCATATGTGTTTTGTTTATGCTAACCGCCTGCGGTGATAATGACACCATGGATGCTTCATCAGAAAAGACTGTTGCTCCGAAGAAGCCCGAACCGGTCGTCAGGGAATGGTACCCGCGGCCCAAACAGGCCCGCCCATTGCCCGACTATGTCCAGATGGCGCCCACACTGGCGCCGCAGACGACACAGTCACCCACATACTACACAGTGCCGGCGCAACAACAGCCCGTGCTAATGCAACCGGCCCATGGGCAGTCTCAGTGGACGCAGCAGTACCAGCCTTGGGGCGTTGCGCCATGGGGCCAGACCGGGCAGCCACCAACAGGGGTTGCACCGCAGTCGCCAACTGTGCCTCAATATATATATGTACCGCGGCCCTGGGGAGAATTCAGCCCCCCGCAGAAAAGCCAGCAACAGTCTGCACCGCAACAACAGGCCGCACCCTATGGTGCCTGGCCGGGCTACGGGACAGGCGCCGGTGGCTGGGGTTCTCCCGGGGTGGTTCCGGGGTGGGGTGGTGCCACTCCGTATGGTGGATTGCCGACCCCGATGCTGCCGGGCGTTATGTGGTAGAAAAGCTGAGCCGGGTTCGGCTGGGGTGTCGACCAGCCGCCGTGGTGAATATGTTTTACTCAGCCGGTGTTGAAACTGGCTGAATAATAAGGTCAGATTACAGGAGCTCCCTCTGTATCTGATCTCCAGCAACCCAGGGAGTTTATGTTTGTAAGTCGACTTGCAAGCTACAATAACTACGAGAGGTAATAACATGAATAACATAGGTAAAACTTTGTGTGCCGCTGCAATTGCCGGCGCCATGGCAGTCCCGTTCTCAACCGCACATGCCTGGGGTGGTCCCTGGGGTGGTGGTGGTCCCTGGGGCGGTGACAACTGGGGTTCCGACTGGGGTCCCTTTGACGGCGACGGCTGGGGCGACATGGACTTCAACATGAGCGGCGGTGGTCGTGGCAGCGGTTATGGCCGCGGTTATGGCCGTCACTACGGCTACGGCGGCTATCCTGGCTATGGCTACGGTGGCTATCCTGGCTATGGCTACGGTGGCCCCGGCTATGGTGGTTGGGGTGGTCCCTACGGTGGTGCCCCCTACGGTGCCCCCTACGGCGCACCGGTAGCTCCGGCTGCTCCGGCTGCACCCGCTCAGTAATAACAGCAGTAACATCAAGCGAGCCGGCACAGGGATGTGTCCTGGCTCGTCTTGATTATTTTGGGCTAGTAATTTACCTGTTCACTTCCCGGTCAGAGTCTCGTTTATGCGTTTTCAGCTGGTCTTATTCCTGTCCGTATTGTTATTTGCAAGTGCATTTGCCCGGGCAGGCGTGGAATTTTCCGCCGACGTGGTACAGACGATACCGCAGCAGGATGACATGCATGGCAAGATCTTTGTTGGCAAGGACAGGATGCGTACCGAATTCAAGGTCAACGATCAGACCATGATTCAGATAGTTGACACAAAGAAGCAAACAGCCTACATGCTCAACACTCAGAATCGCAGTTATCTACAGCGCAAGGCGGGTCCCGGTGACATGCTGCCCGGCAGCGCTAATGTACAGGCCGATAATCCCTGCGCCGGAATGCCTGACATTACCTGCAAGAAGCTGGGTACTGAACAGGTGAACGGGCGTACCGCAGACAAGTGGGAATTCGAAAATACCACCCAGGCACAATCCGGGAAGCTGCTCTACTGGCTGGACCGGGAGCGCCTGATACCACTCCGCCAGATAATGCCGGATGGATCATCCATCGAGATTCGCCTGGTGGGCAAGGAAAAAGTAAACGGGCGTAATACCGAGAAATGGGAAATCAACATGCAGCGTGTAGGGGGGCAGAGCAAGGTGTTCCATCAATGGTTCGATCCCGAGCTCGATACAAACGTGCGCGAACAGCAACCCGACGGGTCCGTACGTGAATTAAGCAATATAACCATCGGTGCGCAGCCAGCCGAACTGTTTACAGTGCCGGCCGGTTACAAGGAGATCACCATTACCCAGAATAACGGCCAGGGGAAAGGCCGGTAGCGTTGATCACTGCCGTTAAGCCAGCCAAGCGGCACGCAATTGCCTGTTTTTGCAGTCTCCCGGTAATTCAATTACGCTCAGCGTCTTGAAAGGGGGTAGAACGGGACAGCCCATGATAACTGTCATCGCAAATCTGAAAGGCGGCTCCGGCAAGAGCACGGTTGCCTTCAATCTTGCCGTCTGGCTGGAGAAAAACGGAAGCTCCGTTGTGGGTTATGACCTTGACCCGCAGTGCACCTTTAGTGATCTGGCCATGCTGCGCAAGGAGATGGAATACAAGCCGGATCTCACCATTCATTCCGTCAGGGCCGTACTCAAGGACCAGTTGCTTTCCCATGCCGGCCAGGAGGTCCTGATTGACGTGGGCGCGGCGAACATGGCGGCGATGAAAGAGGCGCTGACAGCGGCAGATCGCATCCTGATACCGGTACCGCCAAGCCAGGCCGATGTGTGGGCGACCCAGCGGTTTCTGCATATAATCGGTCCGGATATCGATGCTATGAAGATTAATGGAAACCAGCAAACGATGGCGTTTGTCAATCGTGCGGATACCAACAAGTCTATCCGGGAGACTCATGAAACCGAGGCCGCCCTGCGTATGTTACGCGGTATCGATGTTGTCCTTCCGCACCGCCTGCGCCTCCGGACGGGGTTCCGCAGGTCTCTGAGTGAGGGGCTGACTGTTTTCGAAATGTGGCCGCGCAGCAAGGCGGCAGATGAGTTCAGAACACTGGCGAGGGCTTTATATCCCGACGTGATCGGGAATTAATAGGGAGTGAGCATAATGAATATCCTTGCGAAAATTCTCAGCCATGGCTTCGCTGTCGCCGTTGTTGCGTTGCTGGCTATTGGATTCGTATACCGGGGCGAACTGTTTCCCGAGTTGCAGCTGCCCGACTTTTTGAGTCCGGATTCGGAGACGGTTGCCGAGATCGAGACTGAGGCCGACAGCGGCGAAGATGCAGACGCAAGCGCAGATGAGCCGGCCACCCTGGTCCGGGAGGAGGGTGCAGCACCCGAACAGGCGGAGGCTGCTGATGAAGCGGCAACGGTTACATCGACCGGGGACACATCGACAGAGAGTGAGGCGGCTGTCGCCGCTACAACCGGTGAAGCCAGGCTGGCGGTCGAAGTTGCCGGGACTGCGCCCGTGGTTGAGGCTGTCGAGATGGCGCCGCCGGCTCCCCCTGCCTCTACCCTTGCAGGGACGACCGTTACGGAGGGCGAGGATAAGACGGATACCGCCATGGCAGATGAGCCAGCGCCTGTGCCACTGCCTGCCGACAGCGGCGCGGTTGCTGTCCCTGGTGTAGCGGTGTTGCCATCCGTGGATATCGAGGAACCCGTTGAGGAATTCGTTGATGAAGCCGCAGATCTGGCCGGGCAGGTCATGCGCCCGGCGGATAGCGGTGGTGTTGCGCCTGCTGTCCCGGCAGAGGCAGTGCCGGAACCACTGGCTGCCGACACGGCTGTCCCAGAAACAACAGCAATGGCCGAGCAAGCGCCTGCAGTGGCAGTCGCTGTCGAGCCTGCGGTGGAGACCGCTGCGCCAGCCGGTACGCCGGAGACCGTTGCACCCGACGCGGGCATGACCGGAGCACGGACGGAACCTGCATCGGCGGCAGCCGTGGTTGAGGGTGCAGTGGAGACAACAGCGCCGATAGCAGGTTTGCCTGAGGCTGTTGCGCCAGACGAAGGTGCGGCCGGGTCTTTGGCAGTACCGGCAGCTGCGGGTGGCCAGGAGCCCGACTCCAGCTTGATGCAACAGCCGACCGGGACGCCAGCCGCACCCGGCATGCCAACCGCAACGGCGCTGCCGGCGAGAGAAACACAGACCGGTACAGTGACGGCAGCGACCGAAGCTGCAGAAACTGTTGCCGCTGAAGCCAGCCGCGCTATGCCCGCCAAGACCAGTCCCTATCAATTGCTGGCGTCCGCTCGCGAGGCCTACTGGCTGCATGACTACGGGAAGGCAGAGTCGATCTACCGTGAGCTGACAATGCTGGAGCCGGATAACCCGGACTGGTTCGGGGAGCTCGGCAACATGTATTTTTCTCACGGGAAATGGGATGAATCGGCTTCCGCTTACTACGAGGCCGGGACTCGGCTCGTTAAGGCCGGGCGTCTTGACCGGGCGCGCATCCTTGTCGATGTCATTCGTGGCCTGGACGGATCACAGGCACATGAACTCGAGAAAATGATTTATGATGCAGATGTATCCGCGAATCAGTAATGCATACCAAATAGCTGGAGGAGCTAATGTTTAAATTAATCTGGAATCTGCTGGCACTTATCGGACTAGCCATAGTGGCGGGGTTGATCACCGTTATGGTGCAACACGGAGACGGCCTGTCTAACTTGCGTGATTTTGATGAAAAGGCCCCGCAAGTCTACATGGAGCTTGCCAAGACACTGCTTGCTACCGGTAATGCCGCCGAGGCGACGATCTGGAAAGTCCCCGTGGATGACGGACTGAGTGTCCAGGACGTCGAAGACACTCTGCGCTTCGTGGCCAACGAGCATAACATCAAGAATGTGGGCGAGCTGCCGCTGTCTACCCAGGTGGAAGCCATGACCGGAGAGACGCAGCGCTTCCTCAAGATCTACATGTTTTGTAATCCCCTGACCGCGGCGCAGATGGTTGCGTACTCCGATGCCTTTTCCGCATATCTGCCGTGCCGGGTGTCATTGGTAGAGGACAGTGACGGCAAACTATGGCTGTATACGCTGAACATGGACATGATGATACACGGCGGCAAGACCTTGCCGGATGATCTCAAGGCCGAAGCCAATAGCGTCAAGGACACGATTCTGGATATCATAAACCGGGGTGCGCATGGCGAGTTCTAGTCATTTCAAATAGTCGCAGCTCAATAATGTCATCGCGCGCATTTGCGTGTACTCGACCCATGAGCCTGATCGGAGGCATACTTCCCTGATCGGGCGATGATTCTTCGCGTCGTTCTGTGACTATATAATCTGGTTCGACTATAGTAAAAATAGCAATAACCCTGTTCTGCAGGAGTCTTTCATGAGCAGTGCCGGAAAGACCATCAAGCAACGGCTGAAAAGCCTGGAGCAGCACCTGAAACAGGAGAACCCTGTGCTGGTGTCTGCTGTGCAAAGCTACCGTCAACTCGATCAGGTCGGCAGGGCGCTTGGTATGCTCGACTCCGAACAGTCATTTGCCACCCAGATCTCCTGGTGGCCCATGATATCGGTCCTGGGTACGTTTTCGGCCGGCAAGTCCACCTTTATCAATCATTTTCTCGGCACCCCCTTGCAGGCGACCGGCAACCAGGCCGTCGACGACAAGTTCTCGGTCATCTGCATTGGCAGCGAACACCCGTCGCAGTCACTCCCCGGCGTGGCGCTGGATGCCGATCCGCGCTTTCCGTTTTACCAGATCAGTAACGAGCTCGAGAAGGTCGCGAAGGGCGAAGGGCAGCGCGTTGACAACTACCTGCAGTTGAAGACCTGCCCCAGCGAAAAACTGCGCGGCCGGATTATCATCGACTCGCCGGGTTTCGACGCCGATTCCCAGCGTACGGCGACCCTGCGACTCACCGACCATATCATCGACCTGTCTGACCTGGTGCTGGTGTTCTTTGATGCCCGTCATCCCGAACCGGGTGCAATGCGGGATACCCTGGCGCATCTGGTGGGTGACACCATCCATCGTGCGGATGCCACCAAGTTCGTCTTCATCCTCAATCAGATGGATACCACCGCGCGCGAGGATAACCCGGAGGCGGTCGTCGGCGCCTGGCAGCGTGCCCTGGCAGGGGAGGGCCTCACGGCAGGGCGCTTCTACAGTATCTATAACCCGGACGTGGCCGTACCTATCGAAGATGCCGCCTTGCGTAAACGCTACGAGTCCAAGCGCGACCATGACTTGACCGAGATCCATGAAAGGATAGAACGTGTCGGTGTTGAACGCGCCTATCGTATCATCGGTGCGCTGGAGAAAATGGCACATCACATCGAGGAGAAGGTCGTGCCGCGCTTGCGCGAGTTCAAGTCGCGCTGGCGCAAATGGGTCCTGTGGGGTGATGCCCTTATCCTCGGCGGGTTCGTGTTTGTGGCGGCAGCAGTAACGCAGTGGCTGGGTCTCCGCAACGGCTGGCGATTGGCCGTACCTGAATGGCAGGGTTCTACGGGTACTGCTGTCCTGGTGTTGCTGCAGTTGATTGTGGCTGCCGCACTGCTCGTTTACCTGCATTTCAAGGTGCGCCGCTTGGCGGCCGGTCGTGTGCTCAGGAAACTGGAACAGAAATTTGCCCCCGGCCTGGAGCGGGAGCGCATGCGTGCCGCCTTCCTCCATAACACCCGGCCCTGGCACAGTATCTTCAGGACCCGTCCGGTTGGTTGGGGCCGGTATGCGCGCAAGCGCCTGCACAATGTGGTTGCCGAGGCGAACCAGTATGTGCAGATCTTGAATGACCGGTTCACCGACCCTTCTGGCCAGGAGGTAGTTGAGGAATCCGCTGCACCGTCACTGACGGTGGTGTCCGCATCGGCTGATGACGCACAAACGACCAGGGATTCCGGGCGATCCTGATGACGGCATACCTGCCCGGGCAGCCGTCGTTGCCAGCTGCAGCCGCGCCTGAATTATTCACTGTAATTGATGCAGATCAAGCGTATCCGTGTTGTAATAAAGGATAATTATCAGTCAATTTTGCAAGTTTAATAAAAACTGATTGACCACTGTTTCCCATTCGATTTGTGGCCTTCCCACCGTCTACTCAACGGGATTGATTCAGACGGGTAACGATCCGGGTTCGGGACTGCCTGACCCGTAGAGGAGAACATGACATTGTTGAATACCAGTAGCCCTGACAATGACCGCCGCCTGGATGCCGCACTCCTGGACGGTGTCCGTGCCCATCTTGCCTCGCGGGTCATCGGGCAACGTGACCTCATCGACAGCATGCTGATCTGCCTGTTGAGTGATGGCCACCTGTTGGTGGAGGGGATGCCCGGCCTGGCCAAGACGACCGCCGTGAAGACGCTGGCGGAGGCCATAGAAGGTGATTTTCACCGTATTCAGTTTACCCCGGACCTGCTGCCTTCCGACCTGATCGGTACCGATATCTATCGGCATGAGAAGGGTGAATTCGAATTCCGTGCCGGCCCCCTGTTTCACAACGTGCTGCTGGCGGACGAGGTGAACCGTTCCCCGGCCAAGGTGCAATCGGCATTGCTCGAGGCCATGGGCGAACACCAGGTCACGGTGGGGCTGAAGACCTACCCGATGCCGAAGCTGTTTATGGTCCTGGCCACGCAGAACCCGATTGAGCAGGAAGGTACCTATCACCTGCCCGAGGCCCAGCTGGACCGTTTCCTGATGCATGTCTGGGTCGACTATCCGAACGCCGAAGAGGAACTCGCCATCCTGGAACTCGACAGTCAACAGCAGCTGAATGAACCCGCGCCACCGGCCAACCGGTTACCCCAGCAGCAGCTGTTCGCGGTGCGTGAGGACATCGCAAGGCTCTACCTAGACCCTAAATTGAACAACTACATCGTCGATCTCGTCCAGGCCAGTCGCAGACCCAAGTCCTATGACAAAGATCTCAGTCGCTGGTGCCGGTTCGGGGCCTCGCCACGTGCCACTATCGCCCTGGCACGCTGCGCCCGCGCCCGTGCCTGGCTGGATGGTGACGATTTCGTGGCCCCCCACCATATCCAGTCCGTGGCCCCGGATGTGTTGCGGCATCGGGTACTGCTGACCTTTGAAGCCGAGGCGGAAGGCGTGACCAGCAACGATTTTGCCAAGCGCCTGCTGGAGGTAGTGGCAATTCCGTGATAGCGACAGTTATTGCCCGAACAGGGCGTGACCTTCCGGTTTTTCCTGCGCTGTGTCATGAGACGGTAACAGGGTAATGATTCTCTACCCGCAACTCGATGATCTTCTGGAGCTGCGCCACCAGGCCCGTACCCTGGGCGTCGCGGCTCACCATCTGGTCAATTCCACTTTCAGCGGTCTGTATGCCTCGGTGTTCCGGGGCACCGGTCTGGACTTCGATGAGGTGCGTGAATATCGCGAGGGTGACGATATCCGCAACATGGACTGGCTGGTCACTGCCCGTACCGGCACGCCACACCTGAAGGTATTTCGCGAAGAGCGCCAACGCAGCGTTATTCTGTGTGTCGACACCGGTCCCCACATGAGTTTTGGTACCCGCGGTACCTTCAAGTCAATCCAGGCCGCGCGCACCGCCGCGCTGATCGGCTGGGCAGCGAGCAAACAGCACGACAGGGTGGGCGGAGTGCTGTTCGGCAACCCGGCCACCGGTACCCAGTATCACCGGGCGACCGCTGGACGCCGCAGCCTATGGCGCTTGTTGCGGGAGCTGACCAAACCGGCTGAACATGGCGAGACCGACGAGAACCAGTTGCTGCTGGCGTTACAGCACCTGGATTCGGGCAGTACGACCGGGTCACTGATTTTTGTCATCGCTGCCATCAACCAGATCTCAATCGGGCTGGAACGTAGCCTGGGCAGCCTGCGGCAGCGGCACGATGTCTTACTGCTCCCCATCGATGATCCGGCAGACCGTGACCTGCCGTCCGTCGGGCCGGTGATTTTTACCAATGCCGTTGGCGAGCTGCTGGAAGTCGACACGGACGATGAAGCCGGTCGGCAGGCATTTCGCGAGGACTGGGAGGCGCGCCGCGACGAGGTCCGGCAGATGGCCTACCGCCTGGGGATTGGCTTCATTCCCATCAGGACGGACGAGGACGTGCACGATGCGCTCACGGCCGGCCTGCGGCGTTATGTTGGTGGCCGGGTTTGACGCCAATGGAAGAATTTCCCGACACGTTGCGCGATATTCATGGTCTTGATGCCATTCCGTGGTGGCCGCTTGGCGTCGGCTGGTGGTATGTCATCGCCTTCATCATTTTCATCGCAGTCGCCATCGCCACCAGTTACTGGTTAATGCGCTATGCACCCTGGCTGGGGTGGCGGCGAGATGCCCACCGCCAGCTGCGTGCCCTGAAAAAGGCCTTGCCCAGCAAAGACCCCAGGGAGGTGGCCGGCAGGCTGTCGGAGTTGTTGCGGCGAATCGCGATGGCGCGCAGCGGACGCAGGACAGCTGCCGGGCTCACGGGGGAAAACTGGCTGCGCTGGCTGGCCAAGCAGGACAGCTCCAATTTCGACTGGGAGCGTCGGGGCGAGGTGCTGCTGCGGGCACCGTACATGCCACCGGCTATGGCGGTCGAACGCGCTGAACTGGCGGCACTGATACGCGCAGCAATGCGCTGGATTGATGCCACCCAGCCTTCACGCAAGGGTTTGGGTCTCGCCTCGCTACGCTCGTTGTTTTCCACCACGACCGGGAAAGGGGGATCGGCGCGTGTTTAGCTTTCACTGGCCCTGGTTCGCCGTGCTGCTGCCGCTGCCCTTGCTGATCTGGCGGTTCTGGCCGCACAAACGCAAGCCGGCGGACTTCCAGGATCACGGCAATGGCACTACGCTGCTGCACCCGGCACTTGGCCGCCTGGCTTCTACCTTCCTGACGGCCCGTTCGCTTACCCACATGGGCAGTCTGCAACGGACGATCATGCTGGCGCTGCTCTGGGTGGCCCTGATCGTGGCACTGATGCGACCCCAGTGGTTGGAACCCTACACGGAGGTACGTACCGAGGGTTATGACCTGATGCTGGCCGTGGATACCTCGCGCTCCATGGAGGCGCTGGACTTCACGGTCAACAACCGCCAGGTCACGCGCATGGCGGTCATCAAGGGTGTACTGGGACGGTTCATAAAGGCACGTGAGGGTGACCGTATCGGCATGGTGGTCTTCGGCAGTCAGGCATTTATACTCTCGCCCATGACCCTGGACGTGCAGGCGGTGCATACGCTGGTTGACAGCATCGTTGCCCGCATGGCCGGTGACGGGACGGCGATCGGTGACGCCATCGGCCTGAGTGTCAAGAAATTGCGTGAACGGCCCGAGGGGTCGAGAGTCCTGATACTGGTCACTGATGGTGAAAACACCGAGGGCAGTCTGCCGCCAAAACTGGCGGCACAACTGGCGGCCCACGAGGGCATTCGTATCTACACCATCGGAGTCGGCAGCAAGGGTCTGGTGCCGTTTTTTGAAGACGGCCAGCTGACCCAGGTCAAGATGGAGATCGACGAGGACCTGCTTACAGAGATCGCCAGCATGACCGGTGGTGCGTATTTCCGGGCAACCGACACGAATGCACTGGAGCAGATCTATCAGCGTGTCGATGCCCTGGAAAAAACCCAGGCAGAGTCGCGTACCGTGATGCTGCCGCAGCCACTCTACCGCTGGCCCCTGGGGCTGGCGCTGCTCATCCTACTGGTACTTGGGCTGTTCCCGGATGGCATCCCGCGCAACCTGCTGCAGGGTCGTGCCCATGGATAGCATAATTTCGGGATTTCACTTTTCCGAACCGGTCTGGTTGTGGGCCTTGCTGCTGTGTATCCCGGTGGCACTGTGGCTGGTGGTCACACCACGGTTCAGCAACAACGACCGCCTGCGCAATTATGCCGATACCCACCTGCTGCCCTACCTGATTGGGCGTTCCGAAATCACGCCGGGCAAGCGCTGGAAACGGTTTCTCCGCTGGACAGGTATCTGGGTGATGCTGGTCCTGGCCATGGCGGGGCCGCGCTGGGACTTCCGTGACGAACAGTTATTCAAGCCGGGCAGCAACCTGGTGGTGCTGTTCGATATCTCGCGCTCGATGTATGTAACGGATGTTCGGCCCGACCGGCTATCGCGGGCGCGCCAGGAACTGGAGGACCTGCTTGGCCAGAACCGGGGCGTCCGCATCGGCCTGATCGCGTTCGCATCGATCGCGCACGTGGTGTCACCCATCACCGAGGACATGAACAGTATTCGCCGGTTATTGTCGGCACTCGATCCCGGCCTGGTTCGTCTCCAGGGCAGTCGGCTGTCATTCGCACTGGAGCGTGCCGAGCAGTTGCTGGCCGGGCAGCCGGAAGGTAGCACCAATTCGCTGTTGGTCATTTCCGATGGTGATTTCGACGAAGAGGGCCTTGCCCAGCGGCTCAACCTCCTGGCAAGCAACGGGGTGCGAGTGCATATACTGGGTATCGGCACGCCGGAAGGTGACGCCGTTCCGGGTCCGCGGCCAAACAGCCCCTGGATGATGCAGTCGAACGGTCAGCCAGTCGTATCGCCCCTCAATGAAAAACAGCTGCAGGACCTGGCAACTGCCGGTGGCGGTATCTATCAGCGTGCCGACTACCGTGACAAGGATACCGCCAGGGTGCTTGCCCAGGTCAAGACCCAGCCCTTGCTCAATGCCGCCACCGACGAGCGGACGCGTGTCTGGAATGAGCGTTTCTACTGGCTGGCCGGACTGGCCCTGCTGCTGCTGCTGCCATTGTTCCGGCGCAGCCAGCCGAGCTACAGAGCCACAGACTGATGCAGCGCAACCATAACAACAGGCCTGCGTTTGCTCCACACCGTGCGCTGCGATCCGCGTTGCTGTGTTTGCTGCTGCTGAGTGCAGGGGCGCTGAATACGGTGGAGGCGGGCTGGTTCAAGAATTCCGAGCAGGAGGCTGCGCAGAAATACGAAAACGGTGAATACACCCAAGCGGCCGAGGAATTCACCGATTCCTACCGGCGCGGTGTTGCCTTGTATCACGCCGGCCGCTACACAGATGCCGCAGAGGCCTTTGACAGCGTGGAACGCAATGATGTGAAGGCGGATGCCCTGTATAACCTCGGCAATAGCCGATTCAAACGCAGTGATTATCAAGGTGCGGTCGAGGCCTACCAGCAGTCGTTGAAGCTCCGCGCCAGTGATGAAGATACCCTGCACAACCTGTCGCTGGCGAAGAAGATGGTGGAGCAATACTCGACCGGTGAACTCATCGAGGAGCCAGCCGAGGAGCCGCCGGAAGAAGAACCGGAGCAGCCGGAACAAAAGCAGGAAGACGAGCAGCAGGAACAGCATGAACAACAGGAATCGGAGGAGTCCTCGGGCGAACAGCAGCAGGAATCGGAGGAGTCCTCCGGCGAACAGCAGCAGGAATCGGAGGAGTCCTCCGGCGAACAGCAGCAGGAATCGGAGGAGTCCTCCGGCGAACAGCAGCAGGAGTCGAAAGAGTCCTCGGGTGAGCAGGATCAGGAGTCGGAGGGTAAGAGCGGCGAGCAGCAGACCGAGGGCGAGACC
>Ga0224497_10000944_pt1 | contig 19276 bp, 20 predicted proteins | sample SF_Jul11_sed_USG_4_FD_167970 | JGI IMG/M metagenome (GOLD analysis project Ga0224497, IMG submission 167970) | Sediment microbial communities from San Francisco Bay, California, United States - SF_Jul11_sed_USGS_13 | ecosystem: Environmental > Aquatic > Marine > Sediment | place: USA... | reverse complement strand
CGTTTCTTCCGCACAGGAAGATATTTATCTTGCTGCCGGTGCTCCGGCACCTGCGTCTTTCTCTTTGCCTTTGGCTTTGGCTTTGCCCTTATCAGCAGCTTTACCGCCCTTTACTTCGATGCTGGTGGCGGTCATTTTATATTCCACCGTGACCTTGTCGCCCTTTTTAACATCACCCGTCACCTTGGTGCCAGCATCGCGGGCCATTTCCCATTTTTCCTTGCCCTTCTGCACCACGATTTTGCTGTCGGTCACTTCTTCCACTGGTCCGGTGACCTGGTAGGCCATGGCCAATGGACTGACCAATAACAAACTTGCGAGAACAATCAATTTGCGCTTCATGAATCAACTCCTAGTTAGTTAACGGGATGCGAACGATAGGGAATGGAGATAGTCGGTGTCAAGCATTAAACAAATACCCCACTGGAACATGTTAACATCGGGAACATGAATTCGACGCTCAAAATCGGCCTCGTGCAACAAATCTGCACAGAGGATCGTAAGCAGAACCTTAAGGCCTCCTTCACCGGCATCCGCGAAGCGGCCGGCCGCGGGGCGCAGCTTGTTCTGCTTCAGGAACTGCACACCGGGGTCTACTTCTGCCAGACCGAAGACACACGGCGCTTCGATCAGGCCGAAGCGATTCCGGGCCCGACCACGCAGGAACTGGGAAAGCTCGCCAAGGAGCTGGGCGTCGTGATCGTGGGCTCGCTGTTCGAGCGCCGCGCCCCCGGGGTCCATCACAATACCGCCGTGGTGCTGGAGTCGGATGGCCGCCTCATCGGCCAGTACCGCAAGATGCACATCCCCGATGACCCGGGTTATTGCGAAAAATTTTATTTCACCCCGGGCGATCAGGGATTCGCGCCCATCGTTACCTCCGCCGGTACGCTCGGGGTGTTGGTTTGCTGGGACCAGTGGTATCCGGAAGCGGCACGCCTGATGTCACTGCACGGGGCGGATATCCTGCTCTACCCCACCGCCATCGGCTGGGACCCGCGCGATGACGACTCCGAAAAAAATCGTCAGCGCGAAGCCTGGATTACCATCCAGCGGGCGCACGCGATCGCCAATGGTCTGCCGCTGGTGGCCTGCAACCGCGTCGGGCTGGAGCCGGATCCTTCCGGGCGAACTCCCGGAATACAATTCTGGGGTTCGAGTTTCATTGCCGGACCGCAAGGAGAATTTCTGGCGCAAGCGTCCGATGACAAGCCCGATGTGCTGGTGGCAGAGATCAACCGGAAACACTCGGAAGACGTACGCCGTATCTGGCCGTTCTTCCGCGACCGGCGCATTGACGCCTATCAGGACCTGCTCAAGCGTTACGGGAAATAATCTGGCGGCGAACTTCATTCGTCACACATACGAAATTACCGATGGCCAAACCTCTTCTGCTCCATTCTGCAGCTGAGCTGCTGGAACGCATCCTCGCCGGCAAAATGCCGGCTGACCGACAGATGGAAGGATATTTCCGGACACACCGGAATATGGGCGTGCGTGACCGCGGCTTCGTGGCGGAAACGGTTTACGGTTGCCTGCGCGAGAAGAAATGGCTTGAGCATATTGCCGAAAGCACTTTGCTCCTGGATATCGTCGCGGCCTATCTGCTGACCCACGGCTACAGCGCCCGCGCGCTCGAAGAAGCAGGTTTTCGCGGGGATGCTCGCGGTATGACCGAGCGCGCCCGCACGCTCGAGAAAAAAACACTGCCTTTCGAGACCCAGGTCAATCTGCCGGAATGGCTAACGACACAACTGCGCGCCGAGTATGGCGACGCCGAAACGCTCGCTATGTCCAAGGCTTTGAATCAACCCGCCCCGGTGGATATGCGCGTGAACACACTCAAGGCCAAACGCGAAGAGGTGCAGGCACGTCTAGCCCAAGAAGGATTCCCAGCCGAAATTACCCCTTACTCGCCCTCTGGCCTCAGGCGCCAGGAGCGCGCGCCGCTGTTCCATACCCGGTGTTTCAAGGAGGGGCTGTTCGAAGTACAGGATGAAGGCAGCCAGCTGCTGACATTGATGCTGGAACCGAAGCGCAATGAGATGGTGGTGGATTTCTGCGCCGGTGCCGGTGGCAAGACACTGCATATCGGCGCGCTCATGGCCAATACCGGCACGGTGTACGCCTTCGACGTGCTGGCCAAGCGGCTTGATCGGCTTAAGCCACGGCTACGAAGGGCGGGGCTCAATAACGTTCGCATGGTCACCATCAGCCACGAGCGCGACACGCGGGTGCAACGTTTGAAAGGGAAAATCGACCGGGTGCTGGTGGATGCTCCCTGCTCCGGTACCGGCACGCTTCGCCGCAATCCCGACATCAAGTGGCGTGAATTCGATCTGGATGACCTGACGGCTACGCAACAGCGCATCCTTACGGCCGCCGCCGGCCTGGTCAAGCCCGGCGGCCGGCTGGTGTATGCGACATGCAGTCTGTTAAAGAAGGAAAATCAGGATATCGTTGGAAAATTCTTGGCGGACCAACCGGAGTTTCACGTCATCCCGGTAAAAGAAATTCTGGAGCGGCGCCACATAGCGCTTTCCATGACAGATAACGCGCTCCATCTCTTTCCTCACTCGCATCATACTGACGGCTTTTTTGCCATCGCCATGGAGCGAAAACGGAAATAAGAGGGGCGCACGTCAGGACAGGGCGACGATGGCGGCACCCGACCCCGTTAATAAACGGGGCCTGACATCTATAATTAAAAAGCCGTCAGTGGGTGATCAGCGGGGGACGACGCGCGTGGCCTGCTTGCCTTTCGGTCCCTGCGTATGCTCAAACTCGACTTTCTGCCCCTCGTTCAAGCTTTTGTAGCCATCACCTTCGATGGTGGAAAAATGCACAAACACATCTTCACTTCCGTCGCTCGGGGTGATAAAGCCATAACCCTTCGCATTGTTAAACCACTTCACGGTACCCGTCTGCATACATCCCCCTTATTATTGAAAGCTGAAACCACCCGCCCTGCGGTGAGGCTGGTGTAAAAACATCCTACGTTAACTTTTCAGACAACACAATTCAGCCGGGAGCAGAGAAGCAGGACAGGGATGCACTGTCTTCAGATTGAAGGACGCCCCCGCGACGCGCACCGGCAGCTCTAAAGGGTCGTGTCGGCAAGATGTATTCGCCACAATTCCACAATTTAGAGAGGTTTCTTAATAACCTAATGATGTTTGAGAAAACGCTAATATTCCCCTCGCCGTCCCTGCGCCCGGTCACGCTTGCGGGAGGATCGATGTTTCTTGGCAGCCAAACGACGTTCTTTCACGGCCCGGCTGATACGCGTCGGCTTGCGTAGCTTAGGCACGCGGTTGAGTGTTCGCAATTTGTGCACAAGACGTTCAAACGCGACTTCGCGATTGCGGACTTGGGATCGGTTTTCCGTGGCCGTCACCACCACCCCCGAGGGCGCATGCGTCAGGCGCACCGCCGACTCCGTGCGATTGACATGCTGTCCACCGGGACCCGAGGCACGGTATGTATCCACGCGCACTTCACGTTCCAGCGTGGTCCGGTTTAACGAATAGGGTGGAAGTTTGGCCGGTTTCTGCCTCATGCCGTAATTGCACTTATCCCAATGAACGTAATTTCCCGTTTTAGTTGTTAAAATACGCGCCCCGGTACTGCACCCAAATAATAAAGGAATTGCAGCATGATCGTTATCCTCCAGCCCGATATTGACGAGAAGAGCCAGGAATACCGGCTGATCCTCGACTATCTGGCGCACAAACCGAATATCAAAACGCGCATCCACCAGGAGATCGGCAGCATTCGCACGCTCACCGAGATCTATCTCATCGGTGACACCATGTCGCTCGACAAGGCCGAGATCGAAAGCCTGCCGGGCGTCGAGCGCGTAGTGCGCATCTCGGAGGAATACCGCATCGTCGGGCGGCACCACGACGACACACGCGAGGTTGGTTTCGACTATAACGGAGTGCGTTTCGACCAGAGCAATCTCCATGTCTTTGCCGGCCTGTGTGCCGTTGACACGCGCGAGCATGTTGAAATGATGCTAAAGGCGCTGCGCGATAACGACCAGGTGTGCACCCGCATGGGCGCATACAAGCCGCGCACCAATCCGTATTCCTTTCAAGGCCATGGCAAGGATTGCCTGCCATGGGTATTCGAACTTGCGGGGAAATACGGCATCAAGGTAATCGCCATGGAAATCACCCACGATTCCCAATTGCGTGAAATTCAGGAAGCGCTGCATAAAACCGGCCACCCCACCGGGGTGATGGTGCAGATCGGCACACGCAATATCCAGAATTTCGAATTGCTGAAAATTGTCGGTCGCCAGCGCGAACTCCCAGTGCTGCTGAAGCGCGGCTTCGGGATCACACTGGAAGAATCACTCAACGCCGCCGAGTATCTCGCGAGCGAAGGCAACCGCCATATCGTATTCGGCCTGCGCGGGATGAAAACTAACATGGGTGATCCACACCGCAATTTTGTGGATTTTGCTCACGTACCGGTGGTCAAGCGTCTGACGCGCATGCCGGTGTGCATCGACCCGTCACACTCGGTCGGCACGCGTGACAATGCGCCTGACGGCATACTCGACATCGCGCATGTCACCGCGCAGGGCGTCATTGCCGGCGCCAACATGGTCCTGGTGGATTTCCATCCGGTGCCGACCAAAGCGCTGGTGGACGGCCCGCAGGCGCTACTGCTGGAAGAACTGCCGTATTTTCTGGAAGATGTGGCGATCGCGCGCGAGGCCTATGAAAAACGCCTGGCTTTGGTCCGGCGCTCAAAGAAAAGCTGATTCACGCTGCCCACGAAGGAAGAGGACGTCAGCTCCTGCTGCATCGTGTTTCTTAATTAATACGCGATCTCGTAGATCACGTCGATAATCACCCGTGTTTTGCGGTCCATCAGGACGATGTCCTGACCGACACGTACGCGTACGTGGGTGGAAGGTAACCGGGAAAGATTTTCCTCCAGATCATAAGGAAGCGGATCGCCACGCAACCCGGGAGGGAGCTTGTCGCGCTTGGCCAGTCCCGGGGGGAGGTTACCGTCACGTTTCGCCAGCCCCGGCGGCAGTCCTTTCTTTTTGTGATATGACTTTTTGTAGTAATTCTCGATGAGACTCCGGTCATGATCGCTGATGCGGACATCAATCACGCTGGTGTCGTCCTTGATCACCACGCGCCCGGACGTGGCGGAATATGACGCACAGCCACTCACCATCATAATGAGAAACAACGGGAGAAAATATCTATACACGATCGGATTCCTCGGAACACTGGATTAACCCTAGTATAGTACTTGGGACGCGAGATCTTTTTATTTCTTGCCGGGGTAATGTCGCAGGGTCTTTCCAACGTAGAGCTGACGCGGACGGTCGATCCCATGGGATTCGCCTTGCAATTCCAGCCAGTGACTGACCCAGCCGGCTGTGCGTGCCAAGGCAAACACGGCGGTGAACATGTTCATGGGAAAACCCATGGCGCGCAACAGAATCCCCGAGTAGAAATCCACGTTCGGATAAAGCTTGCGCTCAATGAAATACTCGTCCTTGAGGGCGATCTCCTCCAGCCGCATGGCGATTTCCAGCAGCGGGTCGTCCTTGCCCAAATGGGCCAGAACCTTTTTCGCCTGCTTCTGAATCACAAGCGAGCGCGGATCGAAATTCTTGTAGATACGATGGCCGAAACCCATGAGACGGAAGGAATCGTTCTTGTCCTTGGCGCGCTCGATGACCTTGGGAATGTTCTCGACGGTCCCGATTTCCATCAGCATCTTGAGCACGGCCTCGTTGGCGCCGCCATGCGCCGGTCCCCACAGCGAGGCGATCCCAGCGGCGATGCAGGCGAACGGATTGGCGCCGCTGGAGGCGGCCAGCCGAACCGTGGAAGTTGAGGCATTCTGCTCATGATCGGCGTGCAGGATCAGGATGACGTCGAGCGCGCGCGACAGCACCGGGTCCACGACGTATTCCCGGTTCGGGGCGCCGAACATCATTTGCAGGAAATTCGTGGCGTAGTCGAGCTTGTTGTTCGGATAGCGCTGCGGCCGGCCAATGGAATAGGTATAGCTGGCGGCGGCCAGCATCGGCATTTTGCCGATAAGCCGGATGGTGGCCAGCTCGCGGTCGTTGGCGTCGCGCATGTTCATGACATCGTGATAGAACGCCGACAACGCACCGACCACGCCGACCATGACCGCCATGGGATGGGCGTCACGGCGGAAACCACGGTAGAACGATAGGACCTGCTCGTGCAGGATGTTGTAGTAACCGAGCGCATCGTCAAATGTCTTGCGTTGCGAAGGCGTGGGCAAATCGCCGTGCATCAGCAGATAGGCGACTTCGATGAATTCGCTGCGCTCGGCCAGTTCCTCGATCGGATATCCGCGATAGAGCAGCATGCCCTTGTCGCCGTCCACGAAAGTGATGCTGCTCTTGCACGCGGCGGTGGAACGAAAACCGGGGTCGAAGGCCAGCAGACCGTTGCGTGCATACAGCGTTTGAATATCCACGGCACTGGGCCCCAATGTGCCATCCAGCACCGGCAAACTGTTCTCGTTACTCTCTTCCGAAATTACCGCGTTGACGTATTTGGTTCCCATGTCAGGCCTGTCTCATCGGTAGAATATGTAAGGATTGAGCATATCACAGCGACTGTCCAGCCCTGTCAATTCAGGGTCGTTCATGCACCCATTTAAGCACCGCTTCCTGTACCCGTTCTCCGGCAGGTGAATCGGCCTTGGGGTGATTATGCAGGGACACGACCACCACACGCCGTCCGGCGCGATCGAGAACGTACCCTCCGACACTGCGCACATCGCGCAGACTTCCGGTTTTAAGGTGCATCTGACCTTCAAATTCGGCGTTACTGAAACGCCGGCGCAACGTCCCATCCATGGCGGCGAGCGCCAGGGAAGAAATATATTCTGGCATGTAGGGGCTCTGCCATCCGGCCAGCAGCACCTGTGCCATATGGCGCGCGGTAATGGTTTCCGTACGTGAGAGACCCGCTCCGTTTTCCAGCACCAGTTCGGGAAAAAACAACTTGCGGCGCTTTAACCATTCGCGCACCGCGTGGATTCCCTTCTCCGTTGTTCCCGGCGAGCCGGCCTGCTCCGCTCCCAACGTGAGTAGCAATTGTCGGGTCATGACGTTGTTGCTGAATTTATTGACGGAACGAATGACATCACCCAGCGGCAATGACCAGGCAGTGTAATACAGGCTGGAATCCGCCGGCACCGTCCCCTCGCGCACGCCACCCTGAAACCGTCCGCCCTGTTGCGTCCACAGCGAGCGGAACAGGCCGAGAATGTATGGTGCGGGTTCTGAGACCACGCGGAACAATTCATGGCTGCCGCAGTCTGCGTCATAGCGTCCACTGAAAATCACCCGTGTACTGTCCGCCGACTGGCGCAGCTTCATCCCGAGCTTGTGCGCCCAGCCGCGACACGGGGCATCGCTCAGAACCATCCGATTATCCACTATGACATTGGCTAGCAACGGGTCGGCTATAATTTCCACGCGACTGGCCGAGGATTGGGGGATGAAGCGGAAATTCACCGCCTGGAAATTCACCAGCAAAGCTGCCGGCAATACGTTATAGGCGCGCAGCGGCTGATTGTCGAAATCGGCGGGATCGCCTGCCTCTGACGCGAAATAACTCTGGTCCAAGATCAGATCGCCATCAATAGTTTCGAGCCCCTCGGCGCGCAGGCCGCGCAGAAAGCGCCAGAAATGCTCTATCACGAGATAGGGATCGCCGTAACCTTTTATATATAGATCTCCGGCAAGGTGCCCGTCACGCACCGGTTGCGTGACGTACACTTCCGTTTTCCAGCGCCAGGCCGGGCCCAGTTCCTCAAGCGCCGCCAGTGTCGTGAGCAATTTGATCGTCGAGGCGGGAAGTCGCGGAACATCGGCCGAGACGGCGATCGCGGGATTGGCTTCGCCGATTTCATGCACGTAAAGACTGAAGCCGCGAGTCGGGAATCCGTTGTCCCGGAGTGCTGCCGTCACCGGCGCCGGGAGTGAATCAGCCCCGGGGGTTGCGCTGTGAGCCACCGGCAACCAAAACAGGCCCAGAAAGAGAATCGTCATCATCTTCATCGCCGCGGCATGACAACATGAATTCCTGAACCAGTCAAAAATGCCCTGTGGAAATCTATTGCCTTCTTTCGGTAAATAGCCGACGCTATTCCTGAATAAACCGGCATGTCACGAAATACCTCAAAGATTCTCATCCTGGGCCATGGCGAAATCGGCCGGGCGATGGAATACCTGCTGCAAAGCCACCACACGCTCACGATCTGGGAGCGCCATCCCAAGAGCACCCCGCCCATTGATCTTGAGTCGGCTTCAAGCCGGCAAGATGTCATCTTCTTCTGCCTCCCGGCCAGCCCGCACTTTGGTCTGGCCACACGGTTGCGAAAGCACCTCCGCCAGGACTGCCTGTGCGTCAGCGTCGCGAAGGGGCTCGACGACCAGGGCCGGACGGCGGCGCAAGCACTGGCCCAGGCGCTCGGACCGCAAGCCCTGATCGCCGTGCTCTACGGCCCAATGATCTCGGAAGAGATACGCACCGGGTGCGTGGCCTTTGCCCAGGCGGGCACCGCCCAGACCGGAACGTATGCCCGGCTGCTTGAGCTTTTTGCCGGCGCCCCCCTTTACCTGGAACACACCACGGACATTGAGGGCATCTCCTGGGCGGCGGTCCTCAAAAACGTTTATGCCATCCTGTTTGGCGTAGCCGATGAGCTGGGGCTGGGCGATAACATGCGAGGGTATTTGGCCGCGGAAACCATGGCCGAGATGGAACGGATTGTCACCGGCCTCGGCGGTTCGGCGGGAGTGGTGCAGCGGCTCGCCGGCCTTGGCGATCTGATCACCACCGTCACCAGCAAAGGCTCCCACCATCACGAGCTCGGTCGGCGGCTGGTACGGGGTGAATTCGGCTCGCTTCAAGGAGAAGGCGTGCACACTTGGAAGATGATTCACGCCCACCGGCTGTTCGACCCGCGCCACCATCCCCTGTTAGATCTTGTCGGCAAGCTCCTCGCCGAGCCGGCCACAGCAAGGTCACTGATGAAAAACTTTCTCACCGAGACAAAGGGTGCATAAATTTTTTCTGAAACTTATCTTTCAAAGCGTACTGAATTAAGGGTAAAATGCCCATCCAGTTATGACATTTCCAATCATGTTCCGCCGGAATTGCCTGAACTGAACCCGCTACAGAAAGCGGCGGTACAGTACGTCAATGGCCCTCTGCTGGTGTTGGCCGGTGCGGGCAGCGGCAAGACCTCCGTCATCACTCACAAGATCTCCTGGTTGATCCGCGATTACGGGATCGCACCGCGACACATCGTCGCCGTCACTTTCTCCAACAAGGCCGCGCGCAGGATGAAGGCGCACGTGGCCGATCTCCAGAACGGCGATCACAGCAAAGATCTGCTTATCTCCACTTTTCACACGCTCGGACTGAATATCCTGCGTGATCATCTGGAAAAAATCGATTACCGCCCGGGTTTCTCGCTCTATGACAGCGAGGACAGCCAGGCCTTGCTCGCCAAGCTGCTGCGCGGCCAGTACAACGGCAAGAATAGCCCTGTTGAGGCCGTGCGCCATCAGATCTCGCTCTGGAAAAACAGCTTGGTGTCACCCGCCGAAGCACCGTTGGCCGCCGGCGGTGAATCCATCCAGGACGTCGCGGCGCGGATTTACGGCGAATACGAGCGCCATCTCCAGGCCTACAATGCCATGGACCTTGACGACCTGATTCTCAAACCAGTCCGGCTGCTCCAGGATTATACGGAGATACTGGAGCAATGGCGCCAGCAAGTACGCTACCTGCTAGTGGAGGAATTCCAGGAGTCAACGCTTTCCCAGTACGAGCTGGTGAAATTGCTTGCCGCGCATCGCGGCGCACTGACAGTGGCGGGCGATGACGACCAGTCCATTTGTGCCTCACGCGGTGCACACCCTGAGAATTTGAAGCAGCTGCAACTGGATTTTCCACAACTGAAGGTCATCAAGCTCGAGCAGAATTTTCGCTCGAGTGGAAGAATCCTGAAGGCTGCCAACGCCTTGATTGCTAATAATCCGCACATTTTCGAGAAGGCGCTGTGGTGCGACCGAGACTACGGCGAGCCGCTGCGCGTACTGCGCTCACGCAGCGACGAGCACGAGGCCGAACGGATCATTTCCGATTTGCTATACCACAAGTTCAAGCACAACACCGACTTCCGGGACTACGCCATTCTGTATCGGGAGAACAGCCAGTCACGCGTGCTCGAACGCGTGCTCTGTGAGCGACGCATCCCGTACTTCCTGAGCGGTGGAGCATCGTTCTTCGACAAGACCGAGATCAAGGATGTCATGGCGTACCTGCGGCTGCTTTGCAACCCGGGCGATGACAATGCCTTTCTGCGCGTCATCAACACACCGCGACGTGAAATCGACCCAACCACGCTGGATCTGCTAACCGCACACGCCGCCGAGTTGCACACAAGCCTGCTGCAAGCGTCCATGGACCCCGGAATCGACCGGCGGCTCACGGCACGCCAGGAAACGACTCTACGAGGTTTTACGCACTGGCTGATGGAGATGATCAACAAATCGGATGACGAAGAGCCGGCCAGACTCGTATGCGACTTACTGGCTGATCTGGATTACGAAGAATGGCTCAAGGATACTTGCAACGATTTCAAAATCGCGCAACGGCGCATGGAAAACGTGCTGGAACTGGTGGCCTGGATCCAGCGGCTGGCGCGACAGGAAGAAGAAAAAACACTCAGCGACCTGGTTACTCTGCTTACCCTCTCGGGCATCCTGGACAAAGATGGAGAGGAAAATCCCGGTGATTACGTGTCGCTCATGACGGTGCACGCCGCCAAGGGGCTCGAATATCCGCACGTGTTTCTGATCGGCATGGAAGAAGGTCTGCTGCCGCCTCTCCAGAGTCAGGAGGAATCTGCAATCGCGGAAGAACGAAGGATCGCCTACGTTGCCATGACGCGCGCGCGCCAGACGTTAACATTCTCCTTTGCCGACCGTCGCAAGCGCGGCGGCGAGGTGATCAATGGCATGCCAAGCCGTTTCCTCCAGGAATTGCCCCCGGACGATCTGAAGTGGGAGGAGCCTGACCGGGAACCGGACCCCCATGCGATGCTCGGCCGCGCTGACGTCTACCTCGCCAATTTGCGGAATATGCAGGGCAATAGCCAGTAGCGAGCCTCGTTCATTTCTGGCAGGAGATTTCGTTCTCCGCGTCATCCCGGTTGCGCCGGTAGAAAACCCGACCCCGATTCGCTATCCTCTTGGGAACTGAAATTTCAGGCGGCTCCTTTCAGGAAGAGAGGCCAAGAGGCAGGATGCCTTCTTCTGAAGACGGACACCATGAGCAAACGGAAAAAAGAAAGGGCTCTGCAGCGCGAACTGGCACAGGATTTTTCAGGGGTAAACCTGTCGTCGGATAGCTTTCACACGTTTTACACAAAATTCATCAATCTTCGCTTTCCGGTAAAGATTGAGTACATCCTGGAATTGCGCTATCTCATCAACCATACCGTCGACCGCTATAAAGAGCCGGTGTCCACGCCAAATTACCGTCAGTTTCGTGAAAGCCTTCGGTCGGCACTCGATTCATTCGGCATCGAGAATCAGCGCCACAGCGAGCGAATGATCAAGGTCCTGAGCATGTTCCGCGACATTCATTACACGCACTCTATCGCCTCACGTGACGCGGAACGCCGGGTACGTGATGCGATGGATCAAAATCGTGACAATTACGCGAAAGCAGTCCGCAACGGGCTTTTCTTCATCTTCGCCGGTGTCAGTTTCATTGTCCTCTGGCTTGCTCTGCCGGGCGCTCATCTGGCCATCAAACTGCTGCCGGCGTTACTCGCCTGGCTTGCCCTGGCCCAATTCCACAAGCTGCCGGAGCTGGACAAGGTGCATGAAAAGCTGACGCTCGAAGTAAACGACGTGCTACGCCGTCGCGTCGATTCCCTCAACTGGAAGACTCTGATTCACAAGCTCGCTCTCGTCCTTGGCTACAAACGTGTGCCGGGGGTGGAAGTGTTTCATGTGGATATTGATCAGGAGCAGATAAACAGGTCAGCCTATCATTGAGGAAATGTTACGCGCACCACGTGCGTCAACTCGACTTTTCTTCTTCTCGACTTTTCTTCTTTTAGGAAGAAATTCTTTACCCCCTCGGATGATGCTGTTCGTGCAGCGATTTCAAACGTGCCTGCGCGACATGGGTGTAAATCTGCGTGGTAGAGAGATCGGCGTGGCCGAGAAGCATTTGCACAACTCTTAAGTCGGCGCCGTGGTTAAGCAAATGCGTGGCGAAGGCGTGGCGCAGGCTGTGGGGGGACAGCTTTGTCTGGATGCCGGACTTATTGGTATGAGACTTGAGGTTGTGCCAGAAGGCCTGACGCGTCATAGGACCCCCGCGGGCGGTAGCAAACAGTGCATCGGTTGAGCGGCGGCGTACCAGATATGGCCGGCCTTCAGAAAGATAGCGGCTGATCCACTCGATCGCTTCTTCACCCAGCGGCACCAGCCGTTCCTTGTCGCCCTTGCCGATAACGCGAACCACACCCTGAGTGAGGCTCACCTGCGACAGCGTCAGCCCCACCAGTTCCGACACGCGCAGGCCAGTGGCATAGAGCGCCTCCAACATGGCGCGGTCGCGCAGACCGAGCGGTTTCGTGACATCCGGCGATTCCAGCAGTTTTTCCACTTGCTCTTCCGTCAGCGACTTGGGCAAAGGACGGCCGAGCTTGGGCGAATCGATCAGGGCGGTGGGATCGGTTTTTATTTTTTCCTCACGCACGAGGTAGCCGTAAAACCGCCGCAGGCTGGACAGCAAGCGTGCCGTGGTGCGCGGACGCGCGCCCTGGCGCACACTGTTCGAAAGATATTCCAGAAGATCCGCGCGCGTCGCAGAATCTAGCGCGATACCGCGTTGGGTAACCCAGCGATCCAGCCCTTCCAGATCGCGCCGGTAGGCTTCGAGCGTGTTGGCGCTCAGGCCTTCCTGCAACCACAGGGCATCGCAAAAGCGTTCGATGAGGTCCTTATTGTCCTCGCTCATGCTCCAACAGCCATTGCTTGCGGTTCAGCGACAGGCCCGAACGTTTCCCCATGAAACCGCCGAGGCCGTTCGCGGCCACCACGCGATGACAGGGAACGACGATGGGAACGGGATTGGCGCGGCAGGCATTGCCCACGGCGCGCGCTGAGGTGTTAAGCCGGTGTGCGAGGTTGCCGTAACTGAGCGTCCGACCCACTGGGATGCGCCTCAGCGCGCGCCACACTTTGTTCTGGAATGGTGTGCCCGCAAGCTTGACTGGCAGATGAAAGGAGTGTTGCGGGTTGGTGAAATAGGAACGCAGTTGCCGACAGGCACGGCGGGCCATGTCCGATTGCGGGGCATGCAGGGCGGCGGACTTGCCTAGAAAATTCATGTCCACGAGTGCGCCATCCCGCACCACGATTCCAACCCGTCCGACGGGCGTTGTTACCACGGCGTCGTATTTCCTGGTTTTGGATACTTTCCGGCTCCGCATGGTGTCATTATCCATGGACCGGATAGACGTTGCCAGCCAAAAAAAGGCCGGTGCCTCACGACACCCGCCTTTATTCTGACAGTGAAAAACCGGATCAGACTTTTTCGCGAATACGAGCCGCTTTGCCGGCCAGGTCACGAAGATAATAAAGCTTCGCGCGGCGCACATCGCCCTTGCGCTTGACCTCGATCTTGGCGATGGCCGAGCTGTACAGCGGGAACACGCGCTCCACGCCTTCACCATACGAATTCTTGCGCACTGTGAACGAGGAATTGTAACCGCTGTTGCGACGCGCGATAACCATGCCTTCAAAGGCCTGGAGGCGCTCACGCTCGCCTTCCTTCACTTTCACATGGACGGCCACCGTGTCACCCGGGGCGAATTTAGGCACTTTCTTGTCTGCCATCATCCGTGTTTCCAGTTCCTGCATTATCTTGCTCATTTCTCGACTCCTGACTCTTTCTTTAGATATTCCTGCCGGAATTCTTCCAGCAGCTGTTTCTGCTCGCCGTTCAGCAACAACTTTTCCAGCAAATCCGGACGCAACAACCACGTCCGCCCCAGAGACCGCTTGAGCCGCCAGCGGCGGATCTTTTCATGGTCGCCCGACAGCAACACTTCCGGCACTTTCCGACCGGCATAAACTTCCGGTCGAGTGTAGTGCTCACAATCCAGCAGGCCTTCCACGAAGGAGTCCTGCTGCGCTGAATCCTCATCGCCCAGAACGCCGGGTAGCTGGCGCGTCACGGCGTCGATCAGTACCATCGCCGCCAGCTCGCCACCGGAGAGGACGTAGTCGCCGATCGACCATTCCTCGTCCACTTCTGTCTCGAGCAGACGCTCGTCTATGCCTTCGTAACGCCCGGCAAGCAGGATCATCCCTTCCCGCTTCGACAATTCGAGCACGCCGGCATGATCCAGCCGTCGGCCCTGCGGCGACAGGTAAATCACCTTCGCCTGATTATCCTGTTCCAGTCTGGCCGCCTGGATTGCGCGTGCCAGCGGCTCGATCAGCATCAACATGCCCGGGCCGCCACCATAAGGCCGGTCGTCCACGGTGCGGTGCCGGTCTTCGGTGTAATCCCGCGGGTTCCACATCCTCAGCCGGAGCAATCCGCTCTTGACCGCCCGCCCGGTGATCCCGTGAGCACTCACGGCCTCGAACATGGGCGGAAACAGACTTATTACATCAATACGCATGGGCTAGAAGTCCGCGTCCCATTCCACCCGGATTCTTCCCGCTTCCAGGTCGACTTCGCGGATGACATTCGACGTTACCGGCAACCAGCGCTCCTTGCCGTTACGCACCACCAGCACGTCGTTGGCGCCGGTCTCGAGCAGGTGGTCCACCCTTCCGAGATGTTGCCCCGCGAGATTGACGACTTCCAACCCCACAAGTTGCGCCCAGTAATACTCGCTCTTGGACAGCGGCGGCAACTGCGAAAATCTTACGGCGATGTCTGCGCCGATCAATTGGCTCGCCTGATTGCGGTCATCTACGCCCGCGAGCTTCACCACCACACCCTTGCCCTGTGTTCGCCCTTCCTCGACTTTGAATTCGCGCCATTCTCCGCGGGTTTCCACAAGCCAGGGCGAAAATTCGACGATCGCTTCGCGTGGCCGAGCATGTGAGAAAATCTTGACCCAGCCCTGTATGCCAAAGAGGCCTGTGATCCGGCCGAAATGCACCAAGCCGTCAGGGCGTGACGGATTGGACATGACGAGTCAGGATTTTGTAGCCCGCTTCAGCAATTCCGCCACGCGGTCCGACGGCTTGGCGCCTTTGCTCAACCAGTACTGCACGCGTTCCAAGTTCACCTGCAGCTTGGTTTCCTTTTCGGTCGCCAGCGGATTGTAAAATCCGATACGCTCGATATTGTTTCCGTTCAGTGCGCGGCGCCGGTCGGCGACAATGATGCGGTAGTAGGGCCGCTTGTTCGCGCCGCCACGGGCCAGACGTATGGTTACCATTCGATTTACCTCATTCCGTTAAAAAGCCCCGCCCGGCCGGACAGGGCCCGCACAAGGTTCGAGAAAGGGCGCGATTCTACCCTCGATACCGCGGGAAATGAAGGGGCATGGCCGGAAAATTCCACTGAAAATCAGGAGTCTGCGCCGAATCCATAGTTCCCGGCCTCGATGGCGGCGAATATTGGCTTTTGAACGCCTTCCAACGGATATCGTCCAATCATCCGTTAAGGCTTGCAATCCAGTACGGGCAGACTGATAAAGTGCAATAACCTGCTCGATGAATACCGCGAGGGATCCTATGCACAGAGCAGTTTCGATTCCCACAGGGGTCGCCATTCAGGCCAGGATGCCTGACGAATACGCCGGTATCCTGACACCGGAAGCGCTCGATTTCATCGCCAATCTCGCGCGCGCCTTTGAGCCTGAACGCCGGCAACTGCTGGCGCGGCGCATGGCGCGGCAGGTACAACTTGACCGGGGAATCAAGCCGGATTTTCTTCCGGAGACTCGTTCCGTACGCGAGTCCGACTGGACCATAGCTACCGTGCCAGCTGAGATCCAGGACCGCCGCGTCGAGATCACCGGTCCCGTCGATCGCAAGATGATCATCAACGCACTCAATTCCGGAGCCAACGTATTCCTCGCTGACCTTGAAGACTCGCTCACGCCCACCTGGGACAACCTCATCCAGGGGCAAATTAATCTGCAGCATGCGGTCCGGCGCACGATCAGTCTCGACAGTCCGGAGGGAAAACATTACGCGCTGAACAAGACCACGGCGGTCTTGTTCGTGCGTCCACGAGGCTGGCATCTGATCGAAAAACACGTTTTCGTGGACGGCCAGCCGGTCTCGGGGAGTCTATTCGATTTCGGTTTGTATTTCTTTCACAATGCCAAGGCATTGTTGGAACGAGGAACCGCGCCCTACTTCTACCTGCCAAAACTGGAAAGCCATCTCGAGGCGCGCCTGTGGAACAAGGTGTTCGTGCAGGCACAAGAACAGCTGAATATTCCTCGTGGCACCATCAAGGCCACGGTGCTGATTGAAACCATCCTCGCGGCCTTCGAGATGGACGAAATATTATATGAGCTGCGCGAACACTCGGCCGGGCTCAATTGCGGTCGCTGGGATTATCTCTTCAGCACCATCAAGAAATTCAATCAGGATCCGAATTTCATTCTGGCCAATCGTGGGCAAGTCACCATGACCGCCCCATTCATGCACTCGTATTCACTGCTCCTTATAAAAACCTGTCACCGGCGCCATGCCCATGCCATGGGCGGCATGGCGGCGCAGATACCGATCAAGGACGATCCGGCGGCCAATGAAACAGCACTCGCCAAGGTCCGCAAGGACAAGGAACGCGAAGTAGTTGATGGACATGATGGCACCTGGGTGGCGCACCCAGGGCTGGTGCCGCTGGCGAAGGAAATCTTCGATCAACACATGAAAACGCCGAACCAGATTCAGCGTCTTCGCGAAGACGTAAACGTGACCGCCGCCGATCTGCTGGCCTTTGGCCCGCAGACACCGATCACGGAAGCCGGATTGCGGCACAACATCGAAGTCGGCATCGAATACCTCGGCGCATGGCTGGCCGGGACCGGCTGCGTGCAGATCCAGCACCTCATGGAAGACGCCGCGACCGCTGAAATTTCCTGCTCACAGACGTGGCACTGGATACACAGCCAGAAAGGTGTGCTTGCCGATGGTCGCCGGGTCACGCTGGAAATGGTGCGGAATATGATTCCGGAGGAACTAAAGCGTATTCGACGATCGCTCGGTGAGAGCGTTTACGCCGCCGGCCAATATGAACTTGCCGCCACGCTGTTCGAGAAATTCATCGGTACGGAACCGCTGCCGCCGTTCCTGACGCTGCTGGGTTACGATTATCTGGATTGAGGTGCGCCCGGTACGAGATCGGACGGTTTTTGGGGTGCCGGTTCGTCTTCTTCGAACAGGCCCGGGGGCGGCGGGGGTAGCGGAGGATTACCGTCGTAAATTAGGCTGAGGCGTCGCTGCCGATAGGCCTCGCGCACGAATGCATACGGGTCCCCTCCCGCGGCTTGTTCAAGAATATCGCTGGCTTCCAGCAGTTGCGCGCGTTTGTCCACCACTTCCACGACTAACAATTTGTCTCGCGTGCTGTGTTCTTCCATGTGATTGGGCGGATAGGTATACCAATCGATGGGGAGGGACACCCCATCCCGTATATTGCTCGGTCCGAGGAATGGCAACACCAGGTAGGGCCCCTCGCGCACACCCCATACCGCCAGGGTCTGACCGAAATCTTCATCGTGCTTCGATAGCCCCATTTTGGACGCCACATCGAACAACCCGGCTATGCCAAACGTGGAATTTACGATGAAACGGCCAAGGTCGGAAAAACCCGCTTTCGGTTTACCCTGCAGAAAGTTGTAGAGCATGTTCGCCGGGTCATAGAGGTTACTGAAAAAGTTTGAGATGCTCTTGCTGACCGGCTGGGGAACAACCGCACGATAGCCTTTTGCCAGCGGCTTCAGGACGTACTGATCTGTCTTCTCGTTAAATTTATAGACCGCCCGGTTGAAGCCCTCGAACGGATCTTTGACTTTGATCCGATCCTGAGGTGCCGCACCAGTCTGACTAGGGGTATTCCCTCGTACCGTCTCTTCATCGGATTGGTATTTCATGGTCCCGCACGCCGTCATGGCACCCAGGAAGATGACTGCGATTAACAGATGGAGAAAACGGACCCGAAAACCCGGAGACTGCTTGTTATTCTTGATGTGGCCGGGAGCTGGCATGGATTAGCGGTCAGGCTAATTGACGAATCACTTCCTGTAAAGGCTGATCAACCGGAAAGACATTAATGAGATTTTTGATAGGTGCCCACGATTTCTGTCTGGCTAATGATATGCCCCTCCATGGCACTCTTAATCTTGGCCTTGGATGGTCGATTCATGTCTGGCAACACCGTATCTAACGCATACAGTTTATGGAAATAGCGGTGGCGGCCGATGGGGGGACAGGGACCGCGATATCCACTCTGCTTCCAGTCGTTGATGCCTTCGAGTGTTCCCGGCGGAAGTTTTTTCGTCGTCACCGCTTCCGGCAAACCGGTGGCTGACGGTGGAATGTTATAAAGCACCCAATGGACCCAGGTCATTTTAGGTGCCTTCGGGTCCGGTGCGTCGGGATCGTCCACGATGAGCACCAAACTCTTGACGCCGGCCGGCACGCCCGACCAGGAAAGTGGTGGCGAAACATCATCGCCTTCGCAGGTGGAACGCACCGGAATTTCACCGTTGTGGCAGAACGCCGTGGATGTCAGTGTCAGTGGCATGGCATGGATTCCTTGGCAGTCAGTTGTAATGCTTTCCCGGACGGTGCACAAGACTGGTACATGCCTCTTCCCGGATCGTCCGTGTTGGTGCTGAAGTATTCCTCTTAGTCCAGCAAACGTCTGTAATTCCAGATATTTCTCCATGGCACGTGGATTGCTGACTGTACCGCGAGAATTGTGGATAGATTACCTCGACAGTGGCGCGGGCTAGTATCGCGGCGCGCGGCTGCTGGGTGGCCGGCTGGAGAGCTGCCTCTTCATCGCCCACACGCCCAAACCCCCGATGCGCAACTGGCTGTCCTCGTTGTTCAACCGCGAAACCCTGATGCGCGAGGAACGCCTGCATCTGCTCGCCGGCACACTGCCATCCCAAGCCGTAGCCTTAAGCGGTGGCATCGTCTGTGCCTGTTTCAGCGTGGGCAAGA
>Ga0224497_10000943_pt1 | contig 19283 bp, 15 predicted proteins | sample SF_Jul11_sed_USG_4_FD_167970 | JGI IMG/M metagenome (GOLD analysis project Ga0224497, IMG submission 167970) | Sediment microbial communities from San Francisco Bay, California, United States - SF_Jul11_sed_USGS_13 | ecosystem: Environmental > Aquatic > Marine > Sediment | place: USA... | reverse complement strand
GGACATGAGTGACTCCAGATCTAAAAGGGAGAGAAGAAACGGTGGATGAAGCCCAGTTTAACAAAAATTCACTCAACGACTCTATTATTCAACAGTCCCGTAAAGATAATTAGGATTGTCTCGAGTAAAACGAAAGTCTGTGGTGGTGTCGCCGTAGGTTAATCCCCTGGCTTAATTTGGCTATGTGATTTGATGTTCCAGGAAACGGCAGGACACTTTGGGTTGGAGAGCTGGGGTGGTCGACTGGGATTGTGCACAAGTGCAGGCGAAACGAGCCACAGGCACACGCTTTAACAAACGAGTGGAAAAGGTAAAAAGTCAACAAAAGGGAGGAGTCTTTGTTAAATGCTTGAGCATCTTCCTTCCTGAAGGTGCTCTTTTTTTGCCTCCTCTCTTCGTTCTAATACTGCCCTGAGAATCTTGCTCATTTCTTGGGACTGCATTGGGCTTTGGCGTTTTCAATGAACTTCAAGAAAGGACTTGATGAGTTAGATATGAGCACTTTTTTGATATTTAATCTCCAAAATGTACCGAAGGAAATGTACCTATTATTCTTACTTTCTCAAACAACAAGGTTTGCCATTTAAACCCTTCTCATTTTCTCGGGCAATCACTCTTGACAGGAGAGGGCGGCGAGAATAGGATGAGAAAACCTTTAAGACTCATCCAGTGAGGTGAGTAAGGAGATAGAAGATATGTTGTTGGCCGCCCAGATGGCCTGAAAAAATAATCCTTTCTCTTGCCACATAGAGAAGGGTTTTTTTTTGCTCGAAATGCCATAAAAATAAAGTAATAGATTAATTTTATTATGATAGCAACTCCTAACGAACGCCTACTAATGGACGCCCAAGAGATGTCTCGGGCCTTATCCAGAATCAGCCATGAAATTCTTGAGCGAAACAAAGGCTCTCAGGATTTAGCGTTAATTGGAATTCGTACCGGCGGGGTATATCTTGGCCAACGATTGGCTACTCGAATTCAGCAAATTGAACAACGCAATATTCCGCTTGGAGAACTCGATATTACCCTCTATCGTGACGATCTCTCGATTCGTAAAGATCAACCAGAAATACGGAAAACCCTAATTCCTTTCAATATTTCTGATTTAAAGATTGTCTTAGTCGATGATGTGCTTTTTACCGGCCGCACCATTCGAGCCGCGTTGGATGGCCTCATGGATTTGGGGCGTCCTGCTGAAATTCAGCTGGCGGTGTTGGTTGATCGTGGGCACCGGCAGCTTCCCATTCGCGCCAATTATGTGGGCAAGAGCATTCCGACAGCTCGGGAAGAAAATGTTCAGGTTTTCCTTGAAGAGCTGGGCCAAGTCGATCGGGTCTCTATCATCACAGGATCATCGGACAAATGACTTGGAAACGCAAAGACCTGCTCACCATTGGGGAATTATCGGTTGAAGAAATAGAGCTGATCCTGACGACCGCCGAGTCCTTAAAAGAAGTCGGGGGACGAGACATTAAGAAAGTCCCCGCTTTACGTGGTAAAACCGTCGTCAACTTGTTTTTTGAGCCGAGCACCAGGACTCGAACCTCCTTTGAATTGGCCGCGAAGCGTCTAAGTGCGGATGTGATTAATTTTTCCCCGTCAACCAGTAGTGTGGTCAAAGGGGAGACCCTCATCGATACAGCCCGAAATATCGAGTCGATGCAAGCCGATATCATTGTCCTTCGGCATGGCTCACCTGGCGCAGCGGATCATTTAGCGCGCTTTGTCCGATCCTCAGTGATTAATGCGGGAGATGGGTGGCATGAACATCCCACCCAAGCCTTATTGGATGTGTATACCATTAAAGAACAAAAGAAGCAGATCGAAGGACTCACCGTTGTGATTGTTGGAGACGTAGCACATAGCCGTGTGGCACGATCGAATATTGCTGCTTTGACAAAATTGGGGGCGGAAGTGCGAGTCGTGGCTCCGCCGACCATGTTGCCACTGTTTGTGGAACGGCTTGGGGCCAAAGTCTATTACCGATTCGATGAGGCACTTAACGGGGTGGATGTCATTATGATGTTACGCTTACAACGAGAAAGGCTGGGGCGAGCGTTGCTCCCGAGTACGCGGGAATATGCAACTCTGTTTTGTTTAACCCCGGAACGTCTTCAGTTGGCCAAGCCCGGAGCCATCGTCATGCATCCAGGTCCCTTGAATCGAGGTGTTGAAATCTCGCCAGCCGTCGCGGATAGTTCTGCGGCGGTTATTCTTGATCAAGTCAGCAATGGCGTATCGGTTCGGATGGCTTTGATGTATTTATTATCTGGATCGGCTTAACTTTTATCGAAAACGGAAATTATGAACAACGAATCGTCGAAACAAGCTGAATGTTCAATTATTCATATTCGGGGTGGAATCGTTATCGACCCAGGCCATATCAATAGACGAGCTGATGTCCTTATCCAAGATGGGAAAATCCTGGAAGTCGGCTATCCCCTCAAGCAGACTCTAAAAGAGGATGCTTCGGCAACTATCCTGGATGCGAAGGGTTGGATCATTGCTCCCGGACTGGTGGACCTGCATTGTCACTTGCGGGAACCAGGCTTTGAATACAAAGAAACTATTGCCACCGGATCTGCCTCAGCCGTTGCAGGAGGGTTTACCTCCATCTGTGCTATGCCCAACACCCAGCCTGTGAATGATAACGCCGCGATCACACAATTTATCGTGACCAAGGGCAAGGAAGCTGGGAAGGCGCGAGTTTTTCCGATAGGGGCAATTACGAAAAATTCAGACGGTGAAGAGTTGGCCAATATTGGGGAACTGGTGGGGGCCGGCTGTGTGGCGATTTCTGATGATGGCCGTCCGGTGATGAACAGCTTAGTCATGCGACGTGCCTTGGAATACGCCAAAGCGTTTGGTGTGCCGGTGGTCGATCACTGCGAAGATTTGCATCTCACTGATGGTGGATGTATGAACGAAGGAGTGGTTTCTACGGAATTAGGTATGCCAGGGATTCCCGATGCGTCTGAGGAAGTCATGGTGGCTCGGAATCTTGCCTTAGCGGATCTTACCGGAGTTTGTGTTCATTTGGCACATTTAAGCACTGCACGTTCTGTGGAACTCGTTCGTCATGCCAAAGCTCAAGGGCTTCCAGTCAGTGCCGAAGTCTGCCCGCACCATTTCTCTATTACCGAAGAAGCGGTCCGTGGCTATAAGGCCAATGCTAAAATGAATCCTCCCTTGCGAACTGATGAAGATATGCAGGCTCTCCGGCAGGGGTTAGTCGATGGCACCATTGACGTGATTGCCACTGATCATGCCCCCCATGCGCTCCAAGAAAAACAATTGGAATTTGATGCCGCACCCTTTGGTATTGTCGGCTTTGAGACGGCCCTGCCGTTGACTCTTGGACTTGTTCATGACGGCGTCTTGTCTCTCGAACAAGCAGTTGATAAGTTGACCCGTGCTCCAGCCCGATTATTTCATCTTCCTGTGGGCTCGCTCGCGCCAGGAAGTCTGGCGGATGTTGTGATATTTGATCCTGAAGAAGAATGGGTCGTCGATCCCGAACAGTTTCAATCAAAAAGTCGTAATACGCCGTTTGGCGGTTTGACGGTCAAAGGCAAAGTTAAGATGACTTTGGTGGACGGACGGGTGGTCTATGATGGCCGGTAGCCTATGGCAAAGACGCGGGTGAATTGGGGAGTGGTCGGATTTTTTGTGGAAATGTGCGCGTTGACTCTATGGGTTGGCGGATTGCTTGTCATTATTGCTGTGGTGATTCCCGCGGTGTTTAATTCGTTTGGGATGGAGCCTGCCGGTCGATTTTTACGTCGGGTGTTTGATGGTTACGGATACATGAATCTTGGCATTATAGGTATTTTGAGCCTCGTAGCCTTGTTTCGTTATCGCCAGTATGGCCAAGATCCTTCTCACGTATTTTCTGTGACGTCAGGAGAGTGGTGGCTTTTGGGCGGCATGTTGGTCATCACGATGAGTATCCTAGGAATTTTGGGTCCTCAAGCCGTTGCCTTGCAAGAGGAAGCTTTTGAAGCCATTTCGAAGGAGAATAAAGAATTGGCGTATGCACAGTTCTTTCGTCTGCACATGATTGTTCGTGCCTTACATTTAATCAATGTTGGATTAGCCTTTTCTTTATTTATTCTTAAGTTACGAAAAACACTTGTTCATCATTCCGCGGCTGCGGGCTGATTGTTGATCCCAAATACGTATGAGACCAATTTCTTACCAGGTGATGATATGAAGCCAGCCCTCTTGGCCTTAGCCGATGGGACCGTATTTAAAGGAGAAGCCCTCGGCTTTGAAGGGGAAACGATCGGTGAAGTGGTATTTAATACCGCCATGACCGGATACCAAGAAATTTTGACCGATCCTTCTTATAAAGGCCAAATTGTTTTAATGACCAGCACCCAGATAGGAAATTACGGCGTGACTCCCGAGGATGATGAATCTCGTCGGATATGGGCAGAAGGCTATATTGTGCGAGAAGCCTCTCAACGAATGAGTAATTGGCGTGGGCGTCAATCGTTCCCAGATTATTTGCTCCACCATAAAATTGTAAGTATTCAAGGAATTGATACCCGTGCGTTAACGAGTCATTTGCGGGAAAAGGGATCACAAATGGGCGTGATTTCACATGTCGATTTTGATGAACAATCGCTTTGTGGCAAGGCCCAGGCCGCCCCTTCCATCGTCGGGCGAGATTTGGTGAAAGAAGTCACCTGTACTTCTGCGTATCCATGGGAACAAGGAAGCCTTCCCTTTTGTGCAAATGGGGAGAATCATACTCCTACCTCCCAATCTTCCAGATCCTCTTATAAGGTCGTGGTCATGGATTTCGGAGTAAAACACCACATACTTCGAAGTCTGGTCGATGTGGGATGTGACATTCAAGTGGTCCCGGCCTCCACCAGTGCCGACCAAATTCGAACATTAGAGCCTGATGGGCTGTTTTTATCGAATGGACCGGGAGATCCTGAAGGCGCTCCCTATGCCGCGGAGACGGTCAAGGCATTACTTGGGTGGAAACCCATATTTGGAATTTGTTTGGGGCATCAGATCCTGGGATTGGCTGTAGGTCTAGGGACGCATAAATTACCTTTCGGGCACCATGGCGCGAACCATCCTGTCATGGATCTTCGAACCAGAAAAATAGAGATTACCTCACAAAACCACAACTTTGCGATCGACCTTTCTCACAACGAAAAATCGGGCCCACAGTATTTTGACACTGCAATTGGCAGAATGGAAGTGACTCACCGGAGTTTAAATGATGGATGTTGTGAAGGGATGGTCGGGCTCGATAGTCCTGTGCTATCCATTCAATATCATCCAGAGGCCTCACCGGGGCCGCATGATTCGTCCTACCTTTTTCAGCAATTTCTCAACATGATGAAGGAGGTGAGGGATGGGTAGGATCATGAGATGGGCCCTCCTCTGTTTGTTCTTTTTGGGTGGATGCATTCATGTCGATCTCTTTTCGGGCGGAAGGGCATTACAAGAAACCACCATTTCTGGCGAAGGCAAGGATAAAATTCTCCTCATTGATATTTCAGGGGCCTTGACGACCAGTAAAGACTCTGGAATTTTTCCTGAACCAAGCCTGCCTGCACGCCTCAAAGAGGAATTAACGAAGGCAGAAAAAGACGATCACATCAAGGCCGTTATTCTTCGAATTAATACACCTGGGGGAACCGTCACTTCATCGGATATTTTGTATCATGAATTGCGTGAATTTAAACAGAACCGCAAGGTTCCTATTATTACCTCAATTATGGATATCGGAACGTCTGGAGGCTATTACGTGGCTATGGCTTCTGACTATATTTTTGCTCATCCTTCCACAATTACCGGAAGCATAGGCGTGATTATGCTTACACTTAATGGGCAAGGGCTGTTGGAGAAAATTGGTATCGAGCCAACGCCCATTGTTTCGGGTCCGAACAAATCTATGGGATCGCCGTTTCGAGCCATGAAGGAGGAAGAACGAGCCATTTTCCAAGATGTCATTAACCGGCTCTACGCGCGCTTCCTTGCTGTCGTTGAGGAAGGAAGACCAAATTTGGCTCCGTCAAAAATTCGGCAATTGGCCGATGGGCGAATCTATACCGCCGACATTGCCAAAAGCGAAGGATTAATCGATGAGATTGGGTATCTAGACGATGCAATTGAACGAGCCAAAAAGGCTGCGAAGTTAACCGATGCTCAAGTGATCACCTATACCCGGAGTAGCTCTGACACGCATCAAAACATTTATTCTCAGTTCAAGCCACCCACGGTGGGATCGTTAGGATTTCCTCAAATTAATGTCAACACGATGATGGGGATGTTACACAGTGGTCCCCCTCAGATGATGTATATGTGGATTCCTTAATTGTGGTGGGTTTTGTGGAATGAATCGTCCTTTATTATCGAAACGTGGGATGAGGCAATGGATCTGTCTGGTCCTTATTGGCATGTTGGCTGTGGCCTGTCAAAAAGCACCCGGTACGGCCCGCGATCAATTAATTTATATTTCCGAAGAAAAGGAAATTGCGCTTGGACTTTCAGCATTTCGAGAGGTGTTGAAAAATGCGCGTCTCAGTAAAGATCCTGAAATCACCCTCATGGTTAATCGTGTTGGGCAACGGATCGCGAAAGCCGCCAATAAACCCGAATACGTATGGGAATTCGCCGTCATTGAGGACGAAGAACAAATTAATGCCTTTGCGTTACCTGGTGGCAAGGTTGCCGTGTTTACAGGAATTTTGAAATACACCAAAACCGAAGCCGGGCTTGCCACGGTGATGGCACATGAAGTGGCTCATGCGCTTCAGCGCCATGGCGCTGAACGCTATAGTCGAGGAATCCTTGAGCAGATTGGACAACTTGGTGCGTTGGCCGGAGCTGCCGTTGGAGGAATTGATCCCGGAGTAGCGATAGGGGCTATGAGTGCCTATGGGGTGGGAGTGGCGTTACCAAATTCTCGCGAACAGGAAACCGAGGCCGATTTTATTGGCTTACAATTAATGGCCAAAGCGGGATATGACCCAAAGGAAGCTGTTCCTTTCTGGGAACGAATGAGTGGATGCCCGAGAAAAATGATTGGGAAATTTTGTTTTCGTAGTCAAAATGCCGTTCCGGAATTTCTGTCAACTCATCCGTCAGATGTGACACGCATTAACCAGATCGAAGCTTGGATTCCGCAGGCGATGAGATTTTATCATCCAGTGAAACCCGAATCGACCACTGAAATCCCATACAAGCCTCTTCAAGTGGATTGAAACTGAGAGTCATCAATGCCACGCCGAAATGATATTACACGCATTTTTTTAATAGGGTCCGGTCCGATCGTCATTGGGCAGGCCTGCGAATTTGATTATTCAGGTACCCAGGCCTGTCGAGCGTTAAAAGAAGAGGGCTATGAGGTGGTGTTGCTCAATAGCAATCCTGCAACCATTATGACTGATCCGGACCTGGCAGATAAGACCTATGTGGAACCCATTACTCTGGAAGTGGTGGAAGCTATTTTTGAACGTGATCGTCCCGATGCGCTCTTGCCCACGATGGGAGGGCAAACGGCCTTAAATGTAACGGTTGAACTGGTCAAACGAGGCATTTTGGAAAAATATGGCATCACCTTAATCGGGGCGTCCTACGACTCCATTCAAAAGGCTGAAGATCGAGATCTATTCAAACAAGCCATTGAACGCATTGGGCTTAAAACCGCGGCGAGTGGATCGATTCGCTCCCGGGAAGACGCCTTGCAACTCATGGAAGAAATCGGATTTCCTGCCATTGTCCGTCCGTCATTTACTCTCGGTGGGGCGGGTGGAAATATTGCTTATAATCGGGAAGAGTTTGATCGGTATATCGATTGGGCCTTAGTGACCAGCCCTGTGGGCCAAGCCCTCGTGGAAAAATCGCTTTTGGGGTGGAAAGAATATGAATTAGAAGTGATGAGGGATTCCAAGGACAATGTGGTCATTGTGTGTCCAATTGAAAACCTGGATCCTATGGGTGTGCATACAGGAGATAGTATCACTGTGGCTCCAGCCATGACCCTATCGGATAAAGAATATCAATATATGCGGGATGCGGCCATACGAATCATTCGTGAAATTGGCGTTGATACCGGCGGATCAAACATTCAATTTGCCCTGAATCCCCAGGATGGCGAACTCATCGTTATTGAAATGAACCCTCGCGTATCCCGGAGTTCCGCTTTGGCGTCCAAAGCCACTGGGTTTCCGATTGCCAAAATAGCGGCGAAATTAGCCGTAGGATATACCCTGGATGAAATTCCCAATGATATTACGCAGGTCACCAAAGCTTGTTTTGAACCCACCATCGATTATGTCGTGGTCAAAATCCCACGATTTACTTTTGAAAAATTTGAGGGCATTGATCGCACGCTGACGACACATATGAAATCAGTTGGAGAAGCGATGGCGCTTGGAGCAACATTTAAGGAAGCCTTACAAAAAGCCATTCGATCACTCGAAACCGATCGATATGGATTGATGTCGTTACAAGGGTTGGATGGCAAACTCGAACCGCATGGAGTCACCCATCCATTATTTGACACGGTTAAAAATTCTTTAAAAATTCCCACGGCCGATCGGCTGTGGCACGTTGCCGATGCGTTCAGAATAGGAATGTCTGTGGATGATGTGCATGAACAAACAAAAATTGATCCATGGTTTTTAGATGAAATACATCAAATCGTCACGTTTGAAGCGGAATGGAAACGAACGTGTCAGTCCCTCTTAGAAAATGGATCTCAGGGGGAGCAACCCGTTGCCTTCCCTGGTCCCATTGTCTCGTTGCTTCATCATGCCAAGAAGCGTGGCTTTTCTGATCATCGATTGGCTCACTTAATCGGACGGCATGAAGATTGGATTCGTCATATCCGACAGAATGAAGCGACCACTCAATCTACGGTGTTTAAGCGCGTTGATACGTGTGGTGGAGAATTTGAAGCCCACACACCCTACTTATATTCCGCATCAGGGACTAGCTGTGAAGCTTATCCTACCCAACAGCAGAAAATTATGATTTTGGGTGGGGGACCCAATAGAATCGGACAAGGCATTGAATTTGATTATTGTTGTGTGCATGCGGCGATGGCCTTGCGTGAAGAGGGCATTGAGACCATTATGGTCAATTGCAATCCGGAAACCGTGAGTACGGATTATGATATTTCTGATCGTTTGTACTTCGAGCCATTGACCAAAGAAGACGTCCTACGAATCATCCAAACCGAACAACCTGACGGGGTGGTTGTGCAATTTGGCGGGCAAACGCCCCTTAAATTGGCTGTGCCTCTCGACCAAGAAGGTGTCATCATTGTTGGAACTCAGCCAGATGCCATTGATCGTGCTGAAGATCGCAAACGATTCAGTGATATGTTAACGGAGCTCAATCTGCAGCAACCGCAAAACGGGACGGCCCGTTCCCACCATGAAGCCCATCTTATTGCTATCAATATCGGGTATCCAGTCATGGTTCGTCCTTCTTATGTGTTAGGGGGGCGGGCGATGCAGATTATTTATGATGCCCATTCCCTTGATGTATATCTTCAGAAAACGGCGTTTGATCTGGGGGCGCATCCCTTACTCGTTGATGATTATTTAGAAGATGCCATTGAAGTGGATGTCGATGCGATAGCGGATGGAACGGATGTTGTGGTAGCGGGCATTATGGAACATGTGGAAATGGCAGGGATTCATTCTGGTGATTCGGCCTGTTCGTTACCCCCACATTCTCTATCCGAAAATATCATTCAGGCGATCAGGACGCAAACGACTCTTTTAGCCAAAGAGCTTCAAGTCGTTGGGCTCATGAATATTCAATTTGCCGTCAAAGAGGATCAGGTTTATATCCTAGAAGTGAATCCCCGCGCGTCACGAACGGTACCATTTGTCAGTAAAGTTATTGGCGCGCCATTAGCAAAATTAGCCATGAAGGTCATGGCCGGGCGCACCTTGAGAGATCTGGGTTTCCTCCAGGTGCCGCCATGCGCGCACATTGCCATCAAAGAGGCGGTGTTTCCCTTTACCAAGCTGAGGGTTTCCGATGTCCTTTTAGGCCCAGAAATGCGGTCAACCGGAGAAGTCATGGGAATCGATCAAAATTTTGGATGGGCATTTGCTAAATCTCAAGCCGCCACTGGATTGCCGATTCCAATGACCGGGGCTGCATTATTAAGCGTAAAAGATGCCGATAAACCATCAGCTCTTGGCATCGCTCAATGCCTGACAACCCTTGGTTTCTCCATTGTGGCCACGAAGGGGACTGCGGCATTCCTTCAAGAGCACGCCATCACAGTTCAGACCGTCAATAAAGTCAATGAGGGACGTCCCCATGTTGCAGATTTGATTAAAAATAATGATCTGGTCATGGTCATCAACACCGTAGGGGATAAAACCTCACATGAAGACTCCGCTTCAATTCGAACCGCCGCTGTCTTTAATAATGTGCCCTATTTTACTACCATACAAGGTGCCCAATCGGCTGTCTTGGGTATTGAAGCCATGAAGAAATCTGCCCTGACGGTGAAAAGCTTGCAAGAATATCATCAAGGTCATGTGTAAATTTCAATTTTTTCTGTCAATAGCCGTTTCATGATGAATAGAGGGAGTTGTCAATTATGAAAGTTCCCATGACAAAAAAGGGCTATGAAGCGCTTCAAGCCGAACTCACCCGTTTACGGCGCGAAGAACGGCCAAAAGTTATTCAAGCCATTACGGAGGCTCGCGAGCATGGTGATTTAAAGGAAAATGCAGAGTACAAAGCTGCGAAGGAACATCAACAATTTATTGATACTCGAATGGCCGAATTGGAACATAAGCTCGGGAGCGCACAAGTTGTCGAAATTGCCGGTGGGGAAAGCGAGACGGTGGTCTTCGGGGTCACCGTCAATTTGTTGAATATGGAGACCCAAGAAGAAAAACAATATACCCTCGTTGGTCAAGACGAAGCTGACTTAAAAAATGGGTCAATTTCTGTCCAGTCACCAATCGGGCGGGCGCTCATCGGCCATCGTGTTGGCGACATTGTCGAAGTCCATCGACCGGCCGGAATGATTGAATACGAAATCCAATCAATTTGTTTTAAGGAGCCGTCCTAATGCCATCAGCTATTTCGCTTGTTACCCTCTTAACCGACTTTGGCGACACGGATTATTTCGTTCCAAGTATGAAGGGGGTCATGTTGGGGATTAATTCCCAAATTCGTACTGTCGACCTCACTCATACCATCCCGCCTCATGGGATTGAACAAGCCGCGTTTTTCTTGAAATCCTGCTATGAATATTATCCCGATGGCACGGTCCATGTGGTTGTCGTTGATCCAGATGTCGGCAGTGATCGCCGTGCCCTTCTTGTTTCCACCGCGCGGTATTTTTTTATTGCACCCGATAATGGCGTGCTCAGTTATATTTTCAGAGAAGAGACTTCTTTGGAAGTTCGCGCCATTGAGAATAAACAATATCGGTTGGATTCGGCCGGAGCGACATTTGATGGACGCGATTTATTTGCGCCTTCTGCTGCCTGGTTAACCAAAGGACAAAGTCCCGGTTCCTACGGACGGTTGATCTATGATTATGTGACTCTTCCAGATGACGCTCCAAAGATGAATCAAGATGTTCTCCAAGGTCGTATCATGTATATTGATCATTTTGGGAATGGGATAACCAATATTACGTCTGCGGAGATGGACACCTTCCGTTCAGTCACAAAGAAAGAATGTGCGGGCCTTACGGTAGGGGATCTGACGATTAAAGGGCTCAAAACCTATTATGGAGAAGGAGCGACGGGGCTTCCAGAAATCTTAATCAATAGTAATGGACACCTTGAAATTTTTGTCAAACAAGGCCGAGCTGTCGATCGTTGCGGATTACAGGTGGGACAAAAAGTAGAATTATTCTAAGACACAACCTTGGGGCCATGGCAAGGGCAGGGAAAGATAAGCCGGGTTTCTCTTTTCAGGTATCTTTTTCTTCAGCTTTTGATGCACGAACCAGTGAAATCGCGAGGGCAAGAATATCGACCATTTGTTTCATTTCTTGTAGGGTTGCGGAAAGGGGCGGCATCAAAATCATGGTATTGTCAATTGGCCGAATAAGAAGTCCGAGGGCTCTTGCCGCTAACCCCACGCGATGCCCGATGCGGTCAATTGCAAGAAACGGGGTTTTGCTGTGTTGATCCTGAACTAATTCGATGCCTACCATATACCCGCATTGCCGGATATCTCCAACCCATGGATCATCGGCAAGTCTTTTCAGAAAGGCAGCAAGCTTCGGAGTGCGGCGTTGAACATGGGTTAAAGTTCGTTCAGATTTAAAAATGGAGAGATTCGCCAGAGCTGCGGCACATCCCAATGGGTTTCCTGTATAGCTATGACCGTGAAAAAATGTTCGACCTTCATGTGGCTCTCCCAAAAAGGCTGAATATATCTCTTTGGTGGTCAGGGTTGCGGCTAAGGGAAGGTAACCGCCTGTCATGCCTTTGGCGAGAGCCATAATATCCGGACTGACGGATTCATGCTCACAAGCAAACATGCGACCAGTTCGGCCAAATCCAGTGGCCACTTCATCGGCAATGAATAAGACGTGGTAACGCCGACATAGTTCATGGAGGCGTCGAAGATACCCGAGAGGTGAGGGAATAAGGCCAGCCACACCTTGAACCATTGGCTCAACAATCACACCAGCAATTTCTTCATGTTTTTCTTGAAGAAGCTTTTCGAGTGGGGCAATGCACGCAATCTGACATGAGGGAAATTGTAAATTGAGTGGGCACCGGTAACAATAGGGAGCGTCAATATGGTCCCGACCGGAAAAGAGCAGGGACGAAAAGGGCTTGTGGAATAATTCAATCCCACTGAGACTCATGCCCCCAACAGTATCACCATGATAGGACAAACCCAGATGAATAAATTGCGTCTTTTGTGGTTGCGGGGAAGGACATTGCTGCCAATATTGAATGGCCATCTTAAGAGCAACCTCGACTGCTGTTGATCCATTATCAGAAAAGAAGACTTTTTCGAGACCCGGCGGTGCAAGGGCAACCAAGGCTTTAGCCAATTGTATGGCGAGGGGATGAGTCAGGCCCAAAAGGGTCGAGTGAGCCATTCGAGTAAGTTGCTGACGAATGGCTTGGTCAATGGTGGGATGGTGATGTCCATGAAGATTGACCCAAATAGATGAGGTGCCATCCAAATAGGCATTTCCGTCGACATCATACAGGAGAACCCCTTTCCCATGACTAATAATTAGGGGTGGTTCTTGTTCCCATTCCTGCATTTGGGTAAAGGGATGCCAGATATAGGAACGGGCATCTTTTTGTAATTTGTTGATCGCTGGGGTGGGCTTCTTTGGCATGACTGGTCGGCGCACTTAGAGAATCACGGTAAATTTTGACAACCTTTTAGAGCCTCACTACAATCACTCACACTCCGCATGCGTAAGACCTTCCCGCAATCCCACATACGAAATTTTTCCATCATTGCCCATATTGACCACGGTAAATCAACCTTGGCCGATCGGTTTTTGGAAATAACCGGTGCCGTATCTCAACGCGAATTTCGCTCGCAATACCTTGATGATATGGACTTGGAACGTGAACGAGGAATTACCATAAAAGCGCATGCAGTGACTACTCAATTTCGAACGTCGAAAGGGGAAACCTATCTTTTTAATTTGATCGATACCCCCGGGCATGTCGATTTTGCCTATGAGGTCTCTCGGAGTCTAGCCGCCTGCGAGGGTGCCCTCTTATTAATAGATGCCACGCAAGGTGTCGAGGCTCAAACCATCGCGAACGCGTATTTAGCCATTGCCAATGATTTAGTCATTATTCCTGTCATCAATAAGATCGATCTGGCGAGTGCTGATGTCGAAGGTGTCAAAACCCAAATTCGTGATGTCTTGGGCTTGACCGAACATGAAGCCTTTCTCGTAAGTGCAAAGGACGGTCGAGGGGTCCAAGAGGTCCTTGAAGGTCTAGTGGATATCATTCCGGCTCCCTCCGGTTCGCCCGATAAGCCTTTAAAAGCCTTAATTTTTGACTCCTGGTTTGATAACTACCAAGGCGCCATTGTGCTGTTACGCGTGATGGATGGCACGATTCGTCCTCATATGATGATAAAAATGATGTCGTCCGGACAAGATTATGAAGTACTGGAAGTGGGCATGTTTTTGCCAAAACGGACGAAAGTTCCACAACTGGGTCCTGGAGAGGTGGGATATATTTGTGCCGGAATGAAAGAGCTTTCCGACACGAAGATTGGAGATACCATTACGGATACCAAACGTCCCACGGCCGAAGCGTTACCCGGGTACCGAGATGTGAAACCGGTAGTTTTTTGCGGGCTGTATACCACCGACACCTCCAAATTCGAAGATCTTCGTGACTCGTTAGAAAAATTACAACTCAATGATTCCTCGTTTGGCTATGAGCCCGAAACGTCTCTAGCTTTAGGGTTCGGGTTTCGTTGTGGGTTTTTGGGCCTACTACATATGGAAATTATCCGAGAACGTTTGGAGCGAGAATACGGGCTTGATTTAATTAGCACTGCTCCAACCGTGGTCTACCGAGTCTATTCCACGACTGGAGAAATTATTGACATTGATAATCCATCCAAGCTTCCTGATCCTTCTCGAATTGAACATATTGAAGAACCATTCATTAAGGCCACCATTATTGTCCCGGAACGGTATATTGGCAGCATTCTTCAGCTGTGTCAGGAACGACGGGGTATTCAGGTTTCCTTAAATTACTTGGACCCCACTCGAGCGATGTTGACCTACGAACTACCTTTAAATGAAATTGTGTTAGACTTTTATGATCGCTTGAAATCTCGAACCCAAGGCTATGCCTCCTTAGATTATGAATTGCTCGGTTATCGAAAGTCAGAATTGGAGAAACTCGATTTATTACTGAATGGGGAAACGGTTGATGCTTTATCCATCATTGCCCATAAAGACAAAGTCACCAGTCGAGGACGCCAATTAGCTGAAAAAATGAAAGAATTGATTCCCAAACAAATGTTTGAGATTGCCATACAAGCGGCGATCGGGAAACGCGTCATTGCGAGAGAAACGATTGGGGCTATCAAGAAAAATGTGACGGCCAAGTGTTATGGTGGAGATATTTCTCGGAAACGAAAGTTGTGGGAAAAGCAAAAGGAAGGGAAAAAACGCATGAAACAAATCGGTCGAGTGGAAGTCCCTCAAGAAGCCTTTCTAGCTATTTTGAAAACGGACCCAAGTTAAGTTGCTGATGGGAAACCAAGAACCTCATCAAACAGACCCTTCAGACACGAGCCTTGATAAGAGGCGATCTGATTCGGCTGAGAGCGCAACCAACGCTCCAGCAACAAAATCGATTTTTCGGGAATATGCCGAGGCCCTTATCATTGCGGTTATTTTAGCTTTAACCATTCGTGTCTTCGTCGTTCAAGCCTTTAAAATTCCTTCCGGGTCTATGATCCCCACCTTGTTAATCGGAGATCATATTCTGGTTTCAAAATTAGCGTATGGCTTTCAATTGCCTAAAGATTGTGAATTTCAAGTGGCGTTTCCCCCGGTCACCTGTTTTTCCTCTACCATTGTTATGGATTTTGATCCTCCTCAACGAGGGGATGTTATTGTCTTTCGATATCCCGAAGACGAACACAAAGATTTTATTAAGCGCGTCATTGGCACGCCAGGGGATGTGATTGAAATTCACAACAAGAATATTCGCGTTAACGGTGAACCGTTCATTGATAAAGAATTTACTCAACGAGTCGACCCGGGTATTATCGATGGTCGAATTAATCAACGAGACAATTATGGTCCAATTACCGTTCCGGCTGACTCCTATTTTGTGATGGGAGACAACCGAGACCAAAGTCTGGATAGCCGGTTTTGGGGATTTGTGAAAATGGATAAAATTAAAGGCCGCGCGTTTTTAGTGTATTGGTCATGGAATGGGCAAGGATCATGGACTGATTGGGTTCGTTGGGATCGAATTGGAAAACAAATTAACTAAGAGGGACGGCCGATCTCCATGGGATCTGTATTTTTCTGCTAGTGTCTTTGCATGAATACTCCTTCATCCGCTCCAGTTATTTCCTCTCAAAAATTAACAACGTATCTTCGACGCTTCCCCCGAACCAGAATTTTAGTCGTCGGCGATCTCATCCTCGATCATTATATTTGGGGATCGGTCAATCGGGTCTCTCCTGAAGCCCCGGTGCCCGTGGTGCATGTGAATTCCGAATCCTATCGGATGGGGGGGGCGGCCAATGTCTATCATAATATCGCAACTCTAGGTGGCCACGTTGAGCTCTGTGGGATCATCGGCCACGATTCCTGTGGCAAGCACATCTTGAAAGACGTTCGGCATGTCTCCAAGCATGCTTCAGGAATTTTCATCGATAAGACTCGCCCCACGATTAAAAAGACTCGAGTCATTGCCCACAATCAACAAATTGTGCGATTTGATGTCGAGCAACGGGATCAAGTCTCCAAATCTATTGAACGTAAAATACTTCGGCACATCGATTCCCGGCTACCAGATCTTTCCTGTATCGTGGTTTCAGATTATGCCAAAGGTCTTATTACCCAAGAGCTGATGCACCATATCCAAAAACGAGCCACTCACTATGGAGTCCCTATCATCGTGGACCCCAAAGTTGAACATATGCCGTTTTATGCGGGAGTGACCGTCATCACCCCTAATTATCTCGAAGCCAGGCAAGGGGCAGGTTTTATGGGGACTCAAAAGATCCCTATAAACCAAATTGGTCGCGAGCTCCTACAACGCTTGCAATGTCAAGCCATGGTGGTGACGAGAGGGGAGGAGGGCATGAGCATTTTTGAACAGAATGGCCGCTCCTGGACCATTCCCGCCGTCGCTCGCCAAGTGTATGATGTGACTGGTGCGGGCGATACGGTGGTAAGCACCCTGGCCCTGGCTTTAAGTGCCAAGGCGTCAATTTCAGATGCAGCAGTATTGGCAAATCACGCGGCAGGAATTGTGGTGGGAATGGTCGGAACAGCCACCGTCACGCGATCTCAACTCCAACAGGTCTTAACCCATGACATCATCTAATTCCAGGGTGAGCGTTTGCATTCCCGCTCGCCAGGCCTCCACAAGGTTCCCAGGAAAACCTCTTGCCAAACTGGCTGGAAAACCCTTAATTCAACATGTCTATGAATCCGTCCAAGACGTGCCGCACGTCGGACAAATTATGGTTGTCACCGACCACGAGGAAATTCTTCAAACGGTAAAAAATTTTGGAGGGGAAGTCTGTCTGGTCACCGAGCCGTGCCGGACAGGGACGGATCGAGTGGCCAAAATTTCTCCTCAACTGTCCCATGATATTGTCGTGAATTTACAGGCCGATGAAGTGCTTTTGCACCCTGGATTACTCAGTGATCTTATTCATCCATTTTTGAGTGCTGGAGTAGAAATCGGCACGTTAAAACGAAAAATTTCCCAAGGGGAAGATCGAGCTAATCCTTCAATTGTCAAAGTGGTCACCGATCAGCAGGGACGAGCTTTGTATTTTTCCCGTAGTGCGATCCCCTGTTGGCGAGATGGGATTCCTTTAGGGATGGGCCATGATTGCTGGATGCATTTGGGGATCTACATTTTCCAAAAGACTGCGCTGCGACAATTTAGCGAACTTCCCACCGGATTTCTTGAAGACGCCGAAAAATTAGAACAATTACGCGCGTTAGAACATAGCATGTCCATCATGGTGTGGGAGACCACACACGAATCCCTTCGTATTGATAGTCCAGAAGATTTGGTTAATGCCGAATCATTTCTATGTCAGAAATTCAAAAATAGAACCAGCGTGCCAGAGAATATTAAAAAGGGTTGAAATGAGACCAAAAAATATGGTGAAGTCTAAAATGGTCCACATTTTTTTCACCACTTCCCAAAAATGGTGCTATGAGTAAATTTATTTTCATTACCGGTGGGGTTGTTTCGTCCTTAGGCAAAGGGCTGTCCTCTGCAGCAATCGGACATTTATTAGAAAGCCGGGGGATGGCAATTACGTTTTTAAAGCTTGATCCCTATATCAACGTGGATCCCGGCACGATGAACCCTTATCAGCATGGGGAAGTGTACGTGACGGATGATGGCGCAGAAACGGATTTAGATTTGGGACATTACGAACGTTTTACGACGGTGCGATTAAGCTCTGAAAACAATTGTACGACGGGTAAAATTTATGAATCGGTCATTCAAAAAGAACGAAAAGGGGAGTATCTGGGAGCCACAGTACAAGTCGTTCCCCATATTACCGATGCGATTAAGCAACGGATTATGAGCGTTGCCCACGATACCGATGTCGTGATTGTGGAAATTGGGGGTACGGTCGGAGACATCGAAAGTCTCCCCTTTTTAGAGGCGATTCGCCAAATGCCGTATGACGTTGGTCGGGAAAACGTGCTCTATATTCACTTGACCCTAGTTCCATATATTTCCACGGCAGGGGAACTCAAAACTAAACCGACCCAGCATTCGGTGAATAAATTACGAGAAATTGGGATTCAGCCCCATATTCTTCTGTGTCGAACTGACCGCTACCTTCCACCCAACCTCAAAGATAAGATGGCGCTATTCTGTAACGTCGATAAAGATTCTGTGATCACGGCGAAGGATGTGAAGTCGATTTATGAAGTGCCGATTGTGTTACGAAAAGAAGGATTGGATGAGCTCATCGTGCGATCGCTTAGACTCGAAACTCGGCCTCCCAACCTCCGTGACTGGGACGTCCTTGTGCAGAAGATTAAACGCCCCCGGCACGATGTGAGCATCGCCCTAGTTGGCAAATATGCTAAATCTCCGGAAGCCTATAAGAGTTTATCTGAAGCCCTTGTTCATGGAGGCTTGCGAGACGAGACCAGCATCAATATTCATTGGGTCGAGTCCGAAGACATCGAAAAGCAGGGCCCCGAGCTGCTCTTAGCCGATGTGGATGGCGTGCTCATTCCAGGAGGGTTCGGCCTTCGTGGCATTGAAGGAAAGGTGGAAACTATTCGTTATGTGCGGGAAAAAGGTATTCCATTTTTTGGGATTTGCTTGGGTATGCAATGTGCGGTTATTGAAATCGCCCGCAATCTTGCTGGCCTAGAGCAAGCTAATAGTTCAGAGTTCAATGCGGAAACGCCCCATGCCGTCATTGATTTACTCCCTGAGCAGCGAGCCATTCAGGACAAGGGTGGAACGATGCGTTTAGGTGCATTCCCTTGTCAAATGATTTCAGGGACATTGGCATCCATCGCTTATGGGGAATCAGAAATCCAAGAACGACATCGTCATCGATAT
>Ga0224497_10000940_pt1 | contig 19298 bp, 18 predicted proteins | sample SF_Jul11_sed_USG_4_FD_167970 | JGI IMG/M metagenome (GOLD analysis project Ga0224497, IMG submission 167970) | Sediment microbial communities from San Francisco Bay, California, United States - SF_Jul11_sed_USGS_13 | ecosystem: Environmental > Aquatic > Marine > Sediment | place: USA... | reverse complement strand
AGAACTCGATCGTCAACTGGGATCCTGTCGACCAGACCGTGCTTGCCAATGAGCAGGTCATCGACGGCCGCGGCTGGCGCTCCGATGCGCTCGTCGAGCGCCGCGAGATTCCGCAGTGGTTCATGAAGATCACAGCCTACGCCGATGAACTCCTGGATGAACTCGATCGCATGCCGGGCTGGCCGGAGTCGGTCAAGACGATGCAGCGCAACTGGATCGGGCGCTCGGAGGGGCTCGAGCTGGCGTTCGACGTCGAGGGTGCGCCCGAACCCCTGACCGTATTCACGACTCGTCCCGATACTCTCATGGGTGTGACCTACATGGCCGTTGCCGCCGAGCATCCGCTGGCAGCCAAAGCTGCCGCCGATAATTCGAAGGTCGCAGCATTTGTCGCAGAGTGCAAAAAAACCGGTGCAGCCGAGGCTACACTCGAGACGATGGAGAAAAAGGGCATGCCGCTCGGCATCTCGGCGATCCATCCGATCACGGGCGAAAAGGTGCCGCTCTGGGTCGCGAACTTCGTACTCATGAGCTACGGTACCGGCGCGGTCATGGCCGTGCCCGGCCACGACGAGCGCGATTGGGAATTTGCCAGGAATCACGATCTGCCAATTGTGCAGGTGATTGCCCCCGCGGACGGCAGCAGCATCTCGATCGACGAGGCTGCTTTCATAGACAAGGGTATCTTGGTCAACTCAGGCGAATACGATGGCCTCGACTTCGACGCCGCATGCGATGCGATTGCCGACTATTTCGAGGCTACGGGGCGTGGCCGCCGAAAGATCAACTACCGGCTCCGCGACTGGGGGGTCTCGCGGCAACGCTACTGGGGTGCGCCGATTCCGATTATATACTGCGAATCCTGCGGCGCGCTGCCGGTTCCAGAGGATCAGCTGCCCGTTGTGCTACCGGAGAAAGTCGAGTTTACCGGTGTTGGTTCGCCGTTAAACGAAATGCCGGAATTCTACGAAACGACGTGCCCCGGCTGCGGCAAGCCGGCGCGCCGCGAGACCGACACATTCGACACGTTTGTCGAATCGTCATGGTATTTCGCACGCTATGCCTGTCCGGACAGTAATCGGGCAATGCTCGATCGGCGAGCCGATTACTGGATGCCCGTCGATCAATACACGGGCGGAGTCGAACACGCGATCCTGCATTTGCTGTACGCGCGCTTTTTTCAGAAGGTCATGCGTGATCAAGGCCTCACCGATGCTTCCGAGCCATTCACAAACCTGCTGACCCAGGGCATGGTGCTTAAGGATGGGGCGAAAATGTCCAAGGCGAAGGGCAACGTCGTCGATCCTGAACAGCTCATTGCGAAATACGGCGCGGACACCGTGCGGTTATTCATGATGTTCGCGTCACCGCCAGAACAGGCGCTCGAATGGTCCGATGAGGGAGTACAGGGCAGCTTTCGGTTTTTGAAGCGCTTCTGGAATGCCGTCCAGACGCATGTTGGGGCAGGATCCGTCCGCGGCTTCGACTCCGCCGAACTTGATGACCAGCAAAAGCAATTGCGTCGCAAGACCCACCAGACGATCGCCAAAATCAGCGACGATGTCGGCCGGCGCTACACATTCAATACGGCCGTGGCTGCGGCGATGGAATTGCTCAATGCCGTCAGCCGCTTTGACGATGCTTCGGATGCGGGCCGTGGCGTCGTGCATGAGGCGCTCGAAGCGGTTGTGCTCATGCTGTCACCCATCGTGCCGCATATTTGTCACGCGCTTTGGGAAGCGCTGGGCCACGAAACGGCATTGATCGATCAGCCTTGGCCGAGTGTCGACGAGGCCGCCCTCGAACAGGCGGCCATAGAGATCGTTGTGCAGGTTAACGGCAAACTGCGGGGACGAATATCGGTTGCACCCGATGCCGATCGCGATACGATCAGTCGGAAGGCCCTCGCCGATCCCAATGTGAAACGCTTTATAGGCGATCAGAGAATTCGAAATACGATCGTCGTTCCCGGCAAGCTTGTCAATGTCGTGGTCTAGGTTCATCGGCATTTGGCTGCTCCTGCCAATTGGAGGTTGTGGTTTCCACTTGCAGGGTGTAGTGACGACGCCTGCAGTAATGGAGCGCACCTACATTGCAGCCGACGATCGGTACAGCCTTTTCTATCGTGAATTGAGAAGGGAGCTGGATGCTATCGGAGTGCGTGTAGTCGATTCGCCGGTCGATGCTACGGCGACGTTGTCGATTATGGTCGACGACACGAACCAGCGGGTCCTGTCGGTGTCTGCCCGCAACGTACCGACCGAGTACGAAGTCTATTACACGGTCCAATACGCATTGACGGGGCAACAGGGCAATCTGCTCGAGCCGCAGATTGTCACGCTCACGCGTGATTATACTTATGACGAGACGCTGGTTCTCGGCAAGGCGCGCGAGGAAACGCTCATGCGGGAAGCCATCGTCGACGATCTCGTGCGTATCGTTCTGAAACGTATCTCCTCACTGTAATCGTGTCCCGCCAAGAAGCCCGGGTTGCCACTGTCGCAGACGTACCCGACTATTTATTACGAGCCTTGTTATCGCCGTACGATTTGTCGCTCGTCGTACAGACTGACGGCACGCAAATAGAAGGCAGTTTCTGGGGTGAACCGGAAGCCGGCATCGTGGGACGCAGCGTTTACGTGCGAAGCGATACGCCGATTCACTCATTGTTGCACGAAGCAGCCCACATCATCTGCATGACTGGCCAACGTCGCCGGTATCTCGATCGGGACGCCGGCGGTGACGAACTCGAGGAAGCAGCGGTCTGCTATCTTCAGGTCATTCTGGCAGCAGAGATCAAATGTGTGGGCAGCGGCCGGCTCATGCACGACATGGATGCCTGGGGTTACAGTTTTCGGACGGGTAGCGCGATGCAGTGGTTTGCGAGTGATGCCGACGATGCGCGCGACTGGCTGTTCGAGCACGGTCTCCTGACCCGCGGTGGCAGGCCGACATTTACGTTGCGAGCTTGAAGTGCCGGCATAATCATTGCTGAACTGTCTGAATTATGGGCTGTTATCTCGTTACGAGTTTCGCGGTGTATAGTCAGGCATGGTCTGGCCGCGCTATTTACTGTATTTCGTCGGCATCGCGCTGATCGCCTGGATGCTGACGCAGCTGGAAATTTCCTTTCCGGGAAGTTTGCATATGCAGCTCGTCTTGAATGCTGGCGACGCGCTTGGCACCAGTGAATTTTCGCCGGTCGAGTTAATTCAGCCATTGATTCTTGCAGCATGTGGGCTGCTCATGGCGTGGGTCGGACGGCACTGTCCGTCGCAACGGCCTATTGCCGCACCTTTTGGCGCGATTGCGCTAATCTTCCTGATCCGCGAACTCGATTACTTTATCGACCGTTTTGTTATCAACAATCTGGGACAGGTACTGATCGCGGTCGTCTGTGCGCTGGCCATAGTCTATACATACCGGCATCGACGCCGGCTCTGGATCGCGTGGGGAAGAGTCTGGCCGTCGCCTGGACTTGCTCTCATTTTTGCCGGCGCCATCGTCCTTTTTGCGTATGTGTATCTCGTTGGACAAGAGTCGTTCTGGATGGCGCTCCTCGGCGACGATTACCGTCGAGTAATCAAACTCGCTGTAGAGGAGTTTTTCGAACTCATCGGCTACCTTATGTGGTTGATTGGTACGATCGAGTACACGTATCAAGCCAAGGCGATTGCCTATCGCGAGCCAAAACCGGCCGCCCAACGACTGAGACAAAAGCGCCGCCAAGACAAAGAAGGCCAGTACTGATCACACGGCAGCCGCGGACACTTTGCGCTGACAATCGTCGCGCGAGGGCCGACTGTCGATTAATGCAAGGGCGCATGGCGCGTGACAGTGTCTCAGTAATCTACAATTGCGTCGGGTTCGGTGCGTCTCCATAGACAACGCCGGGGTCGAACACTTTTTCGGTATCGGTCCATTCCAAATTGACATGGCCATTGGCCTGCTTGCTGGCAAATTCTTTTGCGACCGGAACTCGGCGGTAAAAACAGCTGCGATAGCCGACATGGCAGCTTGCGCCGCCCGCGACCTCGACACGCAGCCAGATACAGTCCTGATCGTCGTCAATGAGAAGTTCTCTGACTTTCTGCACGAACCCGCTGGTTGCACCCTTGTGCCAAAGGGTCTGACGGCTGCGGCTGTAATAATGCGCCTCGCCGGTCTCGATCGTCAGACCGAGCGCCTGAGCGTTCATGTAGGCCTGCATCAACAATTCACCGGAGTCGGCATCGGTTGTGACGACCGTAATGAGGCCACGATCGTCGAACCTGGGCGCCAGACCGCTGCCTTCCTCGACCTGTTCGATCGATTCTCGGGCCTCAAATTTGACCGTGGGGACAGACATTGCGAATCCTCGAAATATTTTGGCTAGGGCGGCGGCAGAATACAGGCCGTCGATGCCGGCGGCAATATTGCTATCATCTGTGTTTTGGGCCGGATCGCATGGATCGCCATGACGCTGCATCTGCATGACACGAGAAGGGGCCGCAAGGTTCCGTTTGAGCCACTTCACGATGATAAAGTGACAATGTACCTCTGCGGCCCGACGGTTTACAACTTCGCGCACATCGGCAACGCGCGACCGGCCGTGGTTTTCGATTTGCTCGCTCGTGTGCTCCGGCGTCGCTATCAGTTGACATTTGCACGCAACATTACCGACGTTGATGACAAGATCAATGCTGCCGCAATGGAGGCTGACAAGCCGATCGGGGAAATTACCGAAACTTTCATTCGGGCATACAACGACGATATGGCTGTTCTCGGCGTATTGCGGCCAGACATCGAACCGCGCGCGACGCAGCACATCGAAGACATGATCAGAATGATTTCGGCGTTGATGGCAAAAGGCCATGCCTACGAGGCGGACGGCCATGTTCTTTTCGACGTCACGAGCCACGCGAGCTACGGTGAATTGTCGAAGCGCAATTTGCGTGAAATGATCGCGGGTTCGCGGGTGGAGGTAGCACCCTACAAGCGATCAGCACATGACTTCGTGCTCTGGAAACCATCCACACCCGAACTGCCGGGATGGGACTCGCCGTGGGGCCGTGGCCGGCCGGGCTGGCACATCGAATGCTCAGCGATGGCCGAGAAACACCTCGGCAACACGATCGACATTCATGCAGGTGGTCAGGACCTGATATTTCCGCATCACGAGAATGAGCTCGCACAAAGTCGCTGTGCCCACGATGGCGGTGATTTTGCGCGTTACTGGCTGCACAATGGGTTCTTGTCGATGCACCACGAGAAAATGTCGAAGTCGCTGGGCAATGTCGTACTGGTTCACGACCTTATACAGAAGATCCCCGGCGAGGTTATACGGCTTGCGCTGATGAATGCACACTATCGGCAGCCACTCGACTGGTCCGAAGAGACCATTGGCTCGGCGCGGCGCATGCTCGATCGGTTGTACGGTGCCGTGCGCGGCATCGACGTCAGCGATGCTGCCCGCGCCAGCGCCGTCGCTCCCGACACGCTCGTTAGTGCGCTCGAGGACGATCTCAACACGCCCAAAGCCATGGCCGAGTTCTTCGCCCTCGCGCGTAAGCTGAACAAGACATCGGAAACCGTGGACCGGGAGCAGCTCGCGGCAACGATGTATGCAGCCGGCAACCTCATGGGGCTTTTGCAAAACAACCCTGACGATTGGTTTGCCGGCGATGTCGAAGGCGAGCTCAGCGGCAGTGAAATCGAGGCGCTGCTGGATAAGCGCCGCGCGGCACGTGACATGCGGGATTTCAAGGCGGCGGATACGATTCGCGATCGGCTTGCCGACGCCGGCATCCGAATTGAGGACGGACCCGATGGCACGACATGGCGACGCAGCGACTAATGACGGACGTGAACGAAGTTCAGACTGCCCAGAGCGAAATCATCGAAGAATTTCGATTCTTTGACGACTGGATGGACCGCTATCAATACCTGATCGACCTGGGCAGAAAGCTGCCCAAATTTCCTGAGTCATTGCAACGCGACGAGAACAAGATCAAGGGCTGCCAATCACAAGTATGGTTCGTTGCCGACCGCAGGGATGGCAGACTCGAGTTTCGCGCTACCAGCGATGCGGCAATCGTGTCCGGATTGATCGCGCTGCTACTGAGGATTTACAGTGGCAGGCGCCCCGAGGACATCCTCGACGCATCACCCGACTTTGTCGCGGCGCTCGAACTCGAGCAGCACCTGAGCCCTACCCGCAGCAACGGCCTTGCCTCGATGCTGAAGGCGATTCGCGCGTTCGCGACCACTGCCTTGCAGACGCCGTGATGCTTGATGCGCTCGGCCGGTTGCTGGCGTGGCCGCTGCTCGGCTTCGTCTCGATTTACCGGCTGCTGATATCGCCATGGCTTGGTAATAACTGCCGCTTCGAGCCGAGCTGCTCGGTCTACACCCTGGAGGCCCTGCGCGCCCACGGCGCGTTTCGGGGCACTTGGCTTGCGGCACGGCGCATCGCACGGTGTCATCCTTGGGGAGGGTCAGGCTACGACCCTGTACCCGAAAAACCACGAGACGATGTCGAAAGCCGCTGAGTTGTTGCGCGAAATCGTATACCCGCTGACCCGGAGTGCGGTGCTGATCGCGATGTTGATGTTCTTTGTGTTGATCGAGTTCGCATTGTCCGGCGGTGTACTCGGGACGTTCCTGTTGCTTCTCGTGCTGCCGGCGTTGTTTCGGTATCTGCTGCAGCTGCTGGAAGCGCGTGCCCGAGGAGTGGAGGCCGGGCCGCCCGGGATCGAGACATTCAGCTTTTTCGATAACGTATGGAGTCTGTTTCCTGTCGTGCTCATATTTTTGCTCATTGTGGTTGGATACCTCATCGCCGCCCGCTTTGGAGTCAACTGGTCGATCGGATTTGGAACCCTCGGCATAATTTTGCTGCCTGCCTGCTTCGCCGTGCTTGCAATCACACATGCGCCACTCGAGAGCCTGGATCCCCGGGCCGTAATCGGGCTCATACGCCGCTGCGGCCTCGACTATTGGTTATTACCCGCCAACATCATTGCTGCTGGCGCTTTGGCAGGGCTATTGCGATCGGCCTTAACCGAATTCGTCAGTGACCTTATTGGCCTTTATTCGCTGTTTGCGTTGTCCGCGCTGACGGGCGGTATCCTGCGGAGGCACCATCTCATCGATGAAATCGACATTCCTGCAGCGCCTGCGCCGGATGACACGGGCATCGTCGAGGCGCGCAACCGGGAACGGCAGAACGTCTTGAATCACGCCTACGGCATGATCAGTCGTGCCAATCGCCGCGGCGGCCTCGCGCACATTTATTGGTGGCTCGAAAAGGATCCGGATCCGAATGGCGCGTGGCGGTGGTTTTTTGGCGAGATGTTGCGCTGGGAGTCCAGGGAAGCGGCCCTGGCGTTCGCCCAACATTACCTGAGCCGATTGCTACAAAACCATGAATTCGTACCGGCCGTCAAAGTGATGATGCGCTGTCGCGAGATTGATGCAGCATTCCGGCCGTTGCCCGATGACAGACCGATGGCACTTGCAGCTGCCGAACATTGTCACAACGACGAACTGCTCGCCGTGTTGAAATAATGAGGGTCCACGGCCGAATAGTGGGCGCCAACGGGCGCAATAACGGACCTATCCGTTCGTGGACGCGATATGACAACGTCGCGCGAAAAGACTGTTGTAAAAATGCGCGGCGGCGAGAATGATTGCACCCGAAATTGTAAATAGCCGGTCTGCTGTCAGTCCGAGAACGGAATGTGCGAGTGTCGCGCCTATGACAAGTAACAGCATGCCGGCGCCGCCCGCCGCCACGATGCGGCCGATTCCGTGGCGTCGATAGCCGATCGCAAGCGCGATGATGCTGAGCGGCAGCACGATCACGAGCATCTGCACATGCAGATGTTCCGTGGTGTATTCGGCGAGAAACGGCAACCCGGCAACGAGCAGCGGCAGAGTGAGGCAATGGACGACGCACAGCGACGACAGGGCCACTGCGGTCCCGTCCAGCCAGCGGGCCGAGCGACGAGAATTTTGTACCATTGAGCGTTGCCGTTATGCTTTGGACAGGGATTGGGAGAAGCGACCGATCGTCACATCGCGGATGAGAATATAATATCACGTATGGGCTATCAAGCATATATAAAACAAGCACTTATCGTAAAGGAGGCGAAGCCACCAGCATGGACAAACGACTGCTGTCGATACTGAGGTGCCCGGTAACACACAAGGGCCTGTCGCTCGTGACCAGCCAAACGCTTGGCTCCTTGAACGCAGCTATCGAGGCCGGCAACCTCGCCAATCGCGATGGCAAGTTACTGTCAGAAACGCTCTCCGAGGCGCTGATCACCGATGACGGCAAGGTCATCTATCCGGTCGCCAACGGCATTCCGGTGCTGCTCGAGGGCGAGTCGATCGATATGGAGCAGCTCGGTTGAGCCATTGTCATCCCGTTACCCGGCGCTTTCCGGCGCATCCGCGCCACCGTACTCACCTAAAATGTATCGATACCTGATTGCGTGAAAATCCAGGCCAAAGACGTAGGGTCTCACCTGCAAAAAAACCTGGCGGCGTGTTACCTGGTTTCCGGCGATGAGCACCTGCTTGTCGGCGAAACGCTTGATGCTATTCGACAGGCCGCTCGTGCAGAAGGTTTCACGTCGCGGGAACTGCATATCGCGACAACCGGCTTCGACTGGCCACGTCTGCTTGGGTCCAGTGCGAATCTGTCCCTGTTTGCCGACAAGCGCATCGTCGAATTGCGTTTGCCGACGGGCAAGCCGGGACAGGCCGGCGCGCAAGCGATCATCGATCTTACGAGGCAGGCCGGATCCGACCTGTTGTTCATTGTCAGCACGCCAAAACTCGATCGCACGGCGGGCGCGTCAAAGTGGGCCAAGGCGATCGATTCGCGCGGCGTCACGGTGCCGATCTGGCCCATAAGCACGAGCGAGCTGCCCGGCTGGATCGGCGCACGGATGCGCGCCGCCGGTCTGCAGCCCGATCGTGATGCGATTGCACTCATTGCCGATCGCGTCGAGGGCAATTTGCTTGCGGGGGCGCAGGAGATTGAGAAGCTCAGGCTGCGGCTCGGCGCGGGCAGAGTCAGTGCCGAGGCCGTCACCAATGCCGTTGCCGACAGCAGCCGGTATGACGTCTACAAACTTGTCGACGCGGCGCTTGCCGGGAAGCCGCGACGGGCTTTGAGAATTCTGACCGGCCTGCGGGCCGAGGGCATCGAAGCTTTCTTCGTGGTCTGGGCGCTGACGCGAGAGCTGCGCTCGCTCGGCAAGCTTGACGACGCGATTCGCCGGGGTGCGGATCTCTCGACCGGCATGCAAAAAGCCGGCGTTTGGCGTAATCGCCAGGGTCTCGTGCGCAGCTGCATCGGTCGGCATCAACACGGTGCTTTTCATTGCCTGCTGAAGGCGGCCGCGCGTGCGGACCAGGCCGCAAAGGGCCAGATCAGTGGTGATCCGTGGCAGCTTGCCGGCGACCTCGTCGTCGCGCTGGCCTCCGGTCGCAGGCAGGCGGCATGAGCGCCGGCTGCGCCCGGACGACTCGCCGATGAGGCCATTCGGGATATTCGGTGGTACGTTCGACCCTATTCATTACGGTCATCTAAGGACCGCATTCGAAATGCTGCAGGCGCTGGATTTCTGCGAAGTGCGCTTCGTGCCAAGCGGAGATCCGCCGCATCGAGGTGCCGTCTTTGCTGAAGCCGCGCTGCGCCTGGAGATGGTGCGCGTCGCGATCGCAGGGCGGTCCGGCTTCGTTCTCGATGACCGCGAAATTCATCGCGATGGCCCGTCGTATACGGTCGACACGCTGCTGGCGCTGCGCGAGGAATTTAATGACCGGCCATTGGGTCTTATTTTGGGTATGGACGCATTCCTCGGCCTGCCAACCTGGTATCGGTGGGAGGCAATCCTCGATCTTGCGCATATCATCGTCGCCCATCGTCCGGGCTGGCGGGCGCCCGAAATCGGCCCACTCGGCAAATTGATTTCTGAACATGGAACGCACCGGATCGAGGATTTGCACGAGACCGCCAATGGGCGAATCCATATTCATGCCGTGACACAGTTGGAAATATCGTCGACCGAGATTCGCGAACTTGTCGCTGCGGGGCGCGATCCGATGTTTCTGATGCCCGACGGCGTTCGCAAAGTGATTGCGGCGAGCCAGTGCTACGGTGCGTTGAAAAATTAGTGTGTATTAAAGGAGTTGTCCGTTTGATCAATCGAGAGAGCTACGCATGAAAAGCGAGCAGTTATGTGCACTTGTCGTCGACGCGCTCGACGATGTCAAGGCGCAGAACATCGTCAAACTCGACGTTCGCGAAATGACCACGGTTACCGATTACATGATCGTCGCGAGCGGCACATCGAGCCGGCATGTTCAGGCGCTCGCCGACAATGTCGCCGAAAAAGCGACGCTGGCGGGCCACAAGCCGATCGGTGTCGAGGGTGAACAGGGCGGCGAATGGATTCTGCTCGATCTGCAGGATGTGTTGGTACATGTCATGCTGCCAAAAGTGCGTGAGTTCTATAATCTGGAGAAGCTCTGGTCGCTGGGGCCCGCGCGTGACCTGGCGGTCACCGATATCTAGTGCGGCTTAGTGTCGCGCAGCGAGCCAGATAGTGCATTTACGCCTGATGGCAGTCGGTGATCGGCAACCGTCCTGGATAGACGAGGCGTTTGCGGTCTATACGAGTCGATATCCTCGACAGTGGAAATTCAGAATCGACCAGATCGGCGCGGTGCGGCGGTCCAGAAAGGGCAGGTCCGCCGATGCCATCGCGATCGAAAGCGAGCAGATTCTCGACAATCTCGGCAAAGACGAGCAGCTTGTCTTGCTGGACCAGAAAGGTAAACAATTGACGAGTCGGGCGTTGGCAGTACGATTATCCGGGTGGCAAGCTGATGGCCGCGATGTTTGCTTTGTTATCGGCGGTCCCGATGGTGTGTCCGGCGCATGCCACGATCGTGCCGATTTCGTCTGGTCGCTCTCGCAATTGACTCTGCCGCATGGACTTGCCCGGGTGCTGGTCGCCGAGCAGCTGTACCGGGCGTGGACGCTGGCCTGTGGCCATCCGTACCACCGCGACTGAGAATAATACGGTAATCTTGCATGCCGGCACCGCTCCTTCATTTGGCTTCCGCGTCACCGCGACGTCAGGAAATATTGCAGGGTCTCGGGATCTCTTTCAGCTTTGCGGGTGTGCAACTGGACGAGCGGCGATTGTCCGGGGAGGCGGCCGAGACGATGGTCTTGCGTCTGGCGGCGGGCAAGGCGACATTGGCTAATACCGCGGCGTCACGGGTCGTTATCGCGGCGGACACGGCGGTCGTCGCAGGTGCCGAGATATACGGAAAGCCCAGGGATCGCGACGAGGGACTGGCTATGCTCGCGAGCCTGTCGGGCCGAACACACCGGGTCCTGACGGCGGTGGCCGTGCTGTCTCGAGGCGATATCCAAACAGCATTATCCACAACCGAGGTCAGGTTTCGGGAGATCCTTCCTGACGAGGCGCTCGCGTACTGGCAAAGTGGGGAGCCGTGCGACAAGGCGGGCGCATATGCGATACAGGGCCTCGGCGGCATATTTGTCGAGTCGATTAGCGGCAGCTATTCCGGAGTAGTCGGTCTGCCGGTTTTTGAGACGGCCAGGCTGTTGAGAACCGCTGGGTTTGATCTCGTGTTCGGTTCGCATCGGAAACCATGACGGACGAATATCCAAAAGAAGAGATATTGATCAACGTTACGCCGAGCGAGGTGCGGGCGGCAATCCTCGAGAACGGCATACTGCAGGAGGTCCATATCGAGCGGTCGGCGCGCCGCGGCTTGATAAGCAACATCTACAAAGGCCGCGTGTCGCGTGTATTGCCGGGTATGCAGGCGGCATTCATCGATATAGGCCTGCCGCGCACGGCGTTCCTGCACGCGTCCGATATTGCCCGGGGTTCACCGAACGGCAATGGCGACGGGGAAATTCCGGATATTCGAAGCCTGGTCCGGGAAGGCGACGAATTGCTCGTGCAGGTCGCCAAGGACCCACTCGGCAACAAGGGAGCGCGTTTGACGGCGTTCATTACGTTACCGTCGCGCAATCTGGTTCTGCTGCCGCATGGCGACAGCGTCGGAATATCGGCACGTATCGAGGATGCCGACGAACGAGATCGACTGCGCGACGTTGTCGAAGGGCTGCTCGCCGAACGCGGTTTATCCTGCGGCGGTATCGTCAGGACCGTGGCAGAGGGGGCCGAAATCGACGCGTTACGCGCCGATTTGGATTACTTGCTAAAACTCTGGGAAGTCGTTCAGCAACGGTGCAGCCAGGCTGCTGTAAAAGCGTTGGTTCATGAGGACCTTTCGTTACCGCTGCGGGTATTGCGGGATTTCGTGAGCAGCGACGTCGAACGAATTCTGATTGACTCGGAGAAGGACTTCGACGAAATGCGGGCATTTGCCGGCACGTTTCTGCCCGCCGTGGAGCCGATGCTGGAGCTGTACAAGCGCCGCCGGCCGATCTTTGACCTGCACGCGATCGAAGACGAAATACGCAAGGCGTTGGACAGAAGTATTCCTTTAAAATCAGGTGGTTATATTATATTCGACCAGACCGAAGCGATGACGACGGTTGACGTCAATACAGGTGCTTACGTTGGCCATCGCAATCTGGAAGAGACAATTTACCGGACCAACCTCGAGGCGGCAGTGGCGATTGCGAGGCAGCTCAGGCTGAGGAATCTTGGTGGCATCATCATCATCGATTTCATCGACATGGACGAAGCCGAGCACCGCAACAATGTGCTCGGAATCCTGGAGCAGTCGCTGGCAAGGGATCATGCGCGCCATCAGATAACCCCGGTTTCGCCACTTGGCCTCGTCGAAATGACCCGCAAGCGGACCCGTGAAAGTTTGCAGCATATCCTGTGTGAGGATTGTCCAAGCTGTGAGGGTCGAAGCTTCATCATGACCGCCGAGACCGTGTGTTTCGAGATTTTCCGCGAAGTCATTCGTCAGTCGCGGCAATTCGAATTCGAGGAGGCGCTTGTGCTGGCCCACCAGGACGTTATCGAATTACTGCTCGATGAGCAGGCACGCAGTCTCGCCGAACTCGAGGAACAAACTGGCAAGTCGATTCGCCTGCAGTCCGAGTCTCTTTATCTGCAGGATCAGTTCGACGTGGTTTTGATGTGATTGCGGCCGCACAGACACGAATTTAACTATGACAAGTTTCTTGCAACGCCTCATCAAGATTTTCGCCTACACGGCAGCTGGAGTTGTCATCTTGCTCGCGATTTCGGTCGGCATTTTTCGACTGTTCTTGCCACGACTTCCCGAATACCAGGAAGAAATCAAGGATTGGGCGAGCGCTGTCATCGGCCTGCATGTCGAATTCTCGGGCATGGATGCGCGCTGGGGGTTCAGCGGACCGGAACTCAAGTTTTACGATGCTGAGCTAATCTCGCCCGACAGCCTTGCGCGCATTATTGCGGCCGGTGAGGTCAGCATCGGTGTCGGACTGGTCCGCTTGATAGTCGATCGCAAGCTTGTCGTCGATCAGATTATTGTCCGCGACACGAGCATCGAGCTGCGGCAACTCCCGGACGGTCAGTGGTGGATCCAGGGCTCTCCAGTGAACCAGTTGCTTGAACAAAGGGAGAATCCCGGCGACGGAGGTCGCGTCGAGGTCATTGGCCAAAACGTCGACGTGCAGTTGCTAAAGTCCGGCGACGTGCGACCAAACTTATTTAGCATAGCGCGAGTCATCGTGCGTCGCGACGAGACCCGTCTCGCCGTCGATGCGGACGTCGATTTGCCCGCCGACCTGGGCAACCGGCTGAGTGTTTCGGCGACTCGGGCCGTGGTTCCGGGTGCCACTCATCGCAGCTGGGACGTCAATATCGAGGCCGACGCGTTGGAGCTGCCCGGCATGGCATCCCTGCTGTCGACAGAAACGATGCAATTGCGTTCCGGCCGCGGCAATATCGACCTTTCGCTCGCTTATGCCAACGATGCGGTGCAGTCTGCGACTGCGGACCTCGATCTCAGAGAGGTTGCAATTGCCGACGGAGCCGCATTTGCGGTCAATGGCCGTGTCGAGTATCAACGTGCGGCAAACGGCTGGCTCGTTGCGGCGGACGACGTGACCTTGGCAACCGCGTCAGGGTCATGGCCGCGATCTTCGCTGCAGGTTGAGACGATTACCAACGCAGACAATAGCGTCGTCATGCTGGATGCACGCGCTAGTTATCTGAATCTCGATGACTATGCGTTGTTACTGCCATTGCTGAACGAATCGCTGCAACAAAAGCTCACGGATTTCGACCCTGGCGGTGTGGTTACCAATCTGACCGCAACGTTGAACGATCTCGATACCGAGACACCCCGCTATGACATTGCGGCCGATTTCGCAAATGTCGGTATCGCCGCGTCAGGCCGTCGGCCGGGCGTGCGTGGATTTACGGGAGCATTGCGTGCCGATCGTTCGGTAGGCCGCCTGGAGCTGCAGGCCACCGACATGGTCGTCAGTGCCCCGGAGTATCTCCCCGAGCCGATCGCGATCGATGAGGCGGTGGGGACGATCATATGGCGGCGCAGCGATAATCATACGATCGTCCTCTCCGACAGCATTTCGATCCGCACTCCCATCATCGACTCGGTGACCAACGTCGAGGTGACGATCGAAAATGACGGCGGCAAACCTGTGGTCGACCTGGTGAGTAGCTTGAGTATTGCCGATATCGCGGTGGCGAAGCGCTTTATCCCGATCAAGCCGATCAAGGAAAAATTGCGCAACTGGTTTCAGGATGCGCTCGTCGCAGGTCAGGTTCCGCAGGCGACAGTACGTTTCCAAGGTCCTCTCGACAAGTATCCATTCGAACAGGGCGAGGGCGGAATGCTCATCGAGGCGAGCGTGCGCGACGCGATACTGAAATACCGGCCCGAATGGCCTGCTACCCAGGTAGTTTCCGCCGAGTTGTTATTCGACAACGATCGTCTGTACTCCGAGCGCAATCGGACCCTGAGCCTTGGCGTCCAGGTTATCGATGCCAAGGTGGAGATCGCAAACGTCCGCAAGCCGATTCTGACGATCAGCTCAGTCGCGACCGGCTCGCTCGAATCCATGCGACAGTTCGCGCTGCAAAGCCCGATCTCGAAAGCGCTTGGCGGTCAGCTCGAAAGGGTCAGTGTCGCGGGAGACGGCTCGTTCGATCTGGATCTCGTAGTACCGATCCGCGAATGGAGAACGTTTCAGTTCACGTCTCGTATTCGAAGTCGTAACGGGAGTCTGCGGTTCCAGGGATTCGATGTGCCGGTGACCGATCTCAACGGTGTCGTGACGATTGAGCGTGACAGCATCGGCAGTGAGTCACTGAGCGGGCGATTCCTCGAGCGCCCGGTTGCGATCGAACTCATGCGGGCGCCTGCAACACTACCCGGCTACCGCGTTGTCGCGGACGCATTTGGCGCCGCCACCGCGTCCGCTTTGGTCAATGAACTTGGTATTCCGCTCGAAGAACACATTCAGGGCGAAACCGGTTTCAGTGCCAGGCTGCAATTCCCTCTCGGCAGTCCGGATAAGCCGGCGCCGTTTCTCATTCGAATCGAGTCCGATCTCGTTGGCCTCGATCTAGGTCTACCGACGCCATTCGACAAACCGGCCGACCAGGCGATGCCGGTCACAGGAACGATCAGCTTTCCGCGCGGCGAGCAGCGAATTGAAAGCATGGGTACGGCAGGCGAAGTGCTTGCATGGCAGCTGGCGTTTACGCGCGCCGAAGGGATTTGGGACTTCGATCGAGGAGTACTGGCGTTTGGTGGAGTGTCGGCGGAGACGGAGGATGCAGTCAATACGCGGGGCTTGCACCTGCTTGGCAATGCCGAAGATGTCCGGGTACAAGATTGGTTCGACCTGTCGCGCCGCGACGCAGCTAAGATTGGTGCGGCCGAACGGATACGCTCGATCGATATGACAGTCGCCAATCTGCATCTGCTGGGTCAGCACTTACAGAATCATCATGTACGTGTCGATCGCAGTGCACGCGACTGGCTCGTACAAATCGAAGGCGATGATGTCAGCGGCTCGGTATTCGTGCCGTATGATCTGTCCTCGGGGCGTGAGCTCGTGATGGAAATGGACCGGCTGCGGTTGCCCGGAAACGATGCCGCAGTGACAGAGCAGGAGATAAATTTCGATCCACGAACGTTGCCGCCAATCTCGATAAGGGCATCCGAGTTTGCGCTCGGCGATCGTTATCTCGGCGCCGTCGAAGTTGATCTGCAACGCACCGATGCCGGTCTCGTTGCCGAGATGGTGCGGGCACGTGACGATTCCTTCGAAATCGTGGGCAATGGACGCTGGGTCGTGGATGCATCGGATCCGGCGGGACATCGCAGTTTCGTCACGGCGACGCTGACAAGCAAGAACATTGCACGAACGATGCAGCGTCTGAATTACCAGCCCGGGATCGTCGGCGACGATATGGCGATGCTGTTCGATCTGAGCTGGTCCGGGGCGCCACGCCGAGATTTCCTCGATACGCTCGACGGCGAAGTCAGCGTCCGGCTGGGCTCCGGGCAGCTCGATGAGGTTGAGCCCGGTGCCGGGCGTATGTTCGGTTTGATGAGTATCGTGGCCTTGCCGCGCCGTTTGGCACTGGATTTTCGGGATGTCTTCGGCAAGGGTTTCAGTTTCGACAAGATTACCGGCACGTTCAGGATCGTTGACGGCGAGACCTATACCTGCGACCTCTCCCTTGTAGGTCCGGCGGCCGACATCGGACTTGTCGGTCGCACGAATCTCGTTGCTCGTGACTACGAGCAGGTTGCAGTCGTGAATGCGAATTTCGGGAACACATTGCCTATGGTTGGGGCATTCGTTGCAGGACCTCAGGTGGCCGCCGTCATGCTGATTTTTTCGCAGCTGTTCAAGAAGCCGCTGCAGGAGATGGGCCAAATTTACTATTCCGTTAGCGGTTCCTGGGATGATCCGGTCATTGACACGGCGAACGTGGAAACATTTTCTGCGGGTGGCAAGATGGCGGGATGCTTGGGAGATTCGGAGTAGAATCTGAAAATGGCAATTCAGGGAAAAATTTCGACAATGCGCGTCGCGGCAATTCAAATGAACAGTAAAGCTGAAGTTGCGGCGAATCTCGATCTCACTGACCGTCTGCTTGCAGACGCGGCCGCAGACGATTGCGGTCTCGCCGTGCTGCCGGAGAATTTCGCCCTGATGCCCGAGCGTCCCCTCGACAAGGCTGCACATGCCGAGCAGCCCGGTGGCGGGCTGATTCAGGATTTTCTTGCGGACGCCGCCCGTCGCCACGGCCTGTGGCTGATTGCCGGCAGCATGCCTTTCGTCTCTCCCGATTCCGACCGGGTGTACGGGGCTTGTCCTGTTTATGATCCCAGCGGCGAACAGAAGGCTTGCTACCGCAAGATCCACCTTTTCGACGTCGATCTGCCCGGCCGGCAGGAGTCATATCGTGAGTCTCGCTCGATGTATCCAGGCGACGATGCTGTGAGCGTCGATACGCCGATCGGGCGGATCGGCCTGACGATCTGCTACGACGTTCGGTTCCCTGAGCTGTTTCGTCGCCTGGTCGACGCCGGCGCGACGGTATTTACGGTGCCGGCCGCGTTCACGACGGTAACCGGTCAGGCGCACTGGCATACCCTGCTGCGGGCACGGGCGATCGAAAATCTGGCGTATGTCATTGCGCCGGGGCAATATGGCCGGCATCCCGATAATCGTTCGACGTATGGACATTCACTGATTATCGACCCATGGGGCAAGATATTGGCAGAGCAGGATGAGGGCAATGGCCATATCGTGGCAACAATCGATCCAGATCTGCCCGACAAATTGCGCAACGAGTTTCCAGCGCTCGCTAATCGCCGCCTGTCCGTCAATCAGATGGGAAACTGAGTGAACGACAGTAAACGTCAATCAGTGGAAACGATGATGTCGCGCATGCTCGAGCCAGTCGGGCTCGAGGAGCGGCATCTGAATAAGACGCTCGGCTCGATGTTGCAGGGAGGTGTCGATTACGCGGATCTGTATTTTCAGGTCAGTCGCCGTGAAAGCTGGACTGTGGAAGACAGCATCATCCGAGAGGGCAGCTTCAGTCTCGATCAGGGCGTCGGCGTGCGCGCGGTCAGCGGCGAAAAAACCGGCTTTGCTTATTCGGATGAGTTGTTGCTTCCTGCGCTCGAACAGGCGGCGGCTGCGGCTCGCGCAATTGCGCGCCAGGGCGACACACAGCAACTGCAAGCTTGGCATCGCCACAATACGGCGCCGTTGTACCCAATCACCGACCCGACATCGAGTATCAGCGACAAACAGAAAACCGCGATGCTGACGGATCTCGAGCGTGCCACCCGTGACCTGGATTCGCGCGTCGAGCAGGTAATCATCGGTCTCATGAGCAGTCAGGAGCTGGTTCTGATTGCGGGCTCCGACGGCACTCTGGCTGCTGACGCACGGCCGCTGATTCGCCTTAACGTCAGCGTGATTCTTGAGCAAAACGGTCGTCGCGAGCAAGGCTATGCCGGAGGTGGTGCGCGACGAGGACTCGACTATTTTCTTGATCCCGAGCGCTCGATGCAGTACGCGCGCGAAGCGGTACGTCAGGCGATAGTGCAGCTCGAGGCGGTCGCTGCGCCGGCTGGCACGATGCCCGTCGTGCTCGGCCCCGGCTGGCCGGGCGTGTTGCTGCACGAAGCGGTAGGTCACGGGCTGGAAGGCGACTTCAACCGCAAGGGCGTCTCGGCATTCGCGGGCAAAGTTGGCCAGCGCGTCGCCTCGCCGCTGTGCACGATCGTCGATGACGGCACATTGCCAAATCGGCGCGGTTCGCTGGCCATCGACGATGAAGGAACGCCGGGGCAGTATAACGTGCTCATTGAAAATGGCGTGTTGCGCGGCTACATGCAGGATAAGCTCAACGCCCGTCTGATGCGTGCTGCACCCACAGGCAACGGCCGCCGAGAATCTTTTGCGCACATGCCGATGCCGCGGATGACGAATACCTACATGCTCGCCGGGCCGCACGAGCCAGAGGAGATCATCGCCTCGGTCGACAAGGGACTGTACGCGCCCAATTTCGGCGGTGGGCAGGTCGATATAACGTCCGGTAAGTTCGTGTTTTCGGCGAGCGAGGCTTACCTGATCGAGAACGGCAAGATTACCGTGCCCGTGAAGGGGGCGATGCTTATTGGTGACGGTCCCGAGGTATTGCCGAAGATCTCGATGTTGGGCAACGATCTCGAACTGGATACCGGCGTTGGCACCTGCGGCAAGGAAGGCCAATCGGTACCTG
>Ga0224497_10000937_pt1 | contig 19314 bp, 16 predicted proteins | sample SF_Jul11_sed_USG_4_FD_167970 | JGI IMG/M metagenome (GOLD analysis project Ga0224497, IMG submission 167970) | Sediment microbial communities from San Francisco Bay, California, United States - SF_Jul11_sed_USGS_13 | ecosystem: Environmental > Aquatic > Marine > Sediment | place: USA... | reverse complement strand
TTGCTGCGCTGGACGGCTTCGTCGAAGTCCACCTCGTGGGCGTCGAAGAAGGGCCCGTCCACGCAGGCAAACTTGACCTCACCGCCAATGGTCACACGGCAGCCGCCACACATCCCGGTACCGTCAATCATCAACGGGTCGAGGGAAGCCGTGGTGGCAATATCGGCGGCCCTTGTCGTCTTTTCAACAGCCCGCATCATCGACATCGGGCCAATCGCAATCACGTAATCGGGGCACCCGGGGCCATCTCCGTCAATCAGCTCCTGCAGACGTTCCGTTACCAATCCTTTGAATCCGGCTGACCCGTCGTCGGTACAGATTTCGAGCCTGTCACACACCTCCGCCAGTTCCTCGGACAGGATCAGCAACTCTTTATCGCGGGCTCCCATGATGACGGTGGTGCGCTCACCTCGGTCTTTGAGTTCCCGCATCAGGCACAGCAGCGCCGCTGAACCGTAACCGCCACCGACGCCGACGATGTGCCCGCCGGATGGAATCTCAGGCGCCTCTCCCAGCGGGCCAACCATGTCGAGGATTTCTTCGCCAACTTTCAGTGCGCCCAGGCGTATCGTTGTTGCGCCTACCTCCTGCACCACCAGCGTGATCAGGCCATTCTCGGGGTCATAATCCGTGATCGTCAGCGGAATGCGCTCACCGCCCTCCCGGATCCGCACGATGACAAACTGGCCCGCCCTGGCGGCCGCTGCTATCAGTGGTGCATGCACGCGATACAGCTTGGTGATGGGTGTGAGTTGGCGTTTCTCGAGAATTTTTGCCATGGGTCAAAGCTCCGGATGTTCGTGCATGGCTTTGATGCGCCGCCAGCGCCGCTCGACTTCCAACTCGATCGCTGCCAGGCGCTGCTCGTTGCCCTGCGCCATCAGGTGCTTGGTCTTGCCCATCTGGCCCAGCCAGTCGGATACCTTGCGGCGCCGGTCAAGCAGTTCAGGATCGTAAGTGATGTTGGTGATTCCCCTCTCGACCTCGTAAATCGGGAAGAAGCAGGAATCGATCGCGACCTGTAGCACTGATTCTGCCGCATCATCTGTCGTGGTCCAGTTGAGTGGGCAGAAAGATAAAATCTTGCCGTAGGTCATGCCTTCGCGCTTCGTATACCACTGGGCCTTGGCGGCTTTACGCATCAGGTCCTCCGGGTAGCCTTCACTGGCCGTGAATACGTAGGGCACGTGGGTTGCAGCGAAGATTTGCGCTGTGTCCTTGTGATGCGAGATTTTACCGCGCCGATTGGGGCCGACTTCGCTGGTGGAAGTACGGTGCCCGAGCGGAGTCGAATAGGACAGCTGGGCACCGGTATTCATGTAACCCTGGTTATCGTATTCCAGGATCATCATGTGGTGATTCCGGTGCGCTGCACCCAGCGCCGACCCCATGCCGATGTCCATGCCGCCGTCGCCCGTAACCATGATGAACGTGATGTCCGGTGAATCGGGCAACTCGCCGCGCCGTATCAACTCGTCATACATCTCCACCAGGCCCGACAGGGTTGCCGCACCGTTCTGGAACAGGTTGTGAATATAGGTTATCCGGTGGGCGGTCTTCGGATAGCCAGTCGTGACTACCATCGCGCAGCCCGTCTGGAACAGCACCACAATGTCGCCTTCGAGCACGCTGAACACCTGGTGCAACACGGGGAATGCGCCGCAACCGGGGCAGGCGCCGTGCCCGGGTGCGATCCGGCTGGGCATTTCAGTCATGGCCCACAAAGGCTTGAGTTCCACCTTCAGCTTACCGTTTTCGGCATCTTCGGTGACCGTGGCCATGCCACGCGTGACTTCGGCGCGTTCGATGGCGGGCAGGCCGTGGGCAACCTTTTTTTCCGGGTCACCGGCATAAATTCCGTGGTAGGCAAAAGGCTCGTCCACGCGACCGGTTTCTGCTGCTTCCAGCGCTTCCCTGAAGAACTGCTCAGCATCGCTGTCAACGAAATCCTTGCCGCCCAGCCCGTAAATCCGGGTCAGCACCCTCGTCCGGTTATCAGGATCGATCTGAATCGCCGCGCGAACTTCCAATGACAGGTTGCCACCGTCTGCGCCATAGGAATCCGCACGATCCCCGACCACGATCGCTTTGACGCCCGACAACTCCTTGCGAAACAAATCAGCTGGAAACGGCCGCAGCACATTGGCCGACAGCACGCCGACTTTATGCCCTTCTGCGCGCATCTGGTCGGCTACTTCCTTGGCGGTCTCGGCGGCTGAGTTGAGCATCACCACGGCCACCTCGGCATCGTCCATGTGGTAGGAATCGAGCACCGGGTAATGCCGGCCGGTCAGTTCATAAAGTTCGGCGAACACCTCCGGTATCAACTTTCGCGCAGCTTCCATCGCCAGCGAATGCTGTTTCTTGTTGTTAATCAGGTCTGGATCGTTCATGTAGGGACCGAAGGTCACCGGGTGTTTCGGGTCCAGTGCCGTGAACGGCGTTTCGACCTCGCCGAGGAAGTTTTTCAGTTTTTCCTGATCTTCAATGCACACCACGCGCCGTTTCTGGTGGCTGGTGAAGAAACCGTCATAGGCAACCAGTACCGGCAGGCGGACATCGATGTTTTCACCGATCCGAATCGCGGCCAGATTCATGTCGTACACCGCCTGCGGTTCCCGGGCCAACAGCATGATCCAGCCGGTGTTTAGAGCGAAATAGATATCCGAGTGGTCGCAACGGATATCCAGCGGGCCGGATATCGCACGCGTGGCCACGTTCAGCACCATGGGAACCCGGGTGGAGGACTGAACCGGCAGTTGCTCGAGGGCATAAAGCAAGCCCTGGGACGAAGTCGCATTCAGGACCCGCCCGCCGCCGAGTGCTGCGCCATAGCAGATACCGGCTGCGCCATGCTCACCATCGGCCGGGATCATGACGATGTCGTGTTCGCCGTTGGCCTGCATTTTTGAGAGGGTTTCAGCCACTTCGGTGGAAGGTGTGATCGGGAAATATCCCATCACGTGAAAACCGATGTCTTTTGCCGCCCTGGCCGCTGCTTCATTGCCACTCAGAAAATCCGTCGATTGCTTGGCAGCTCCGCCGGATGGTGGTGCGTGTTTGGGCTCCTTTAGGACCGCATGGAGTTCAGTCGCCATCTTTATCTTCCTCGCCGGTGCACCTCAATTGGTTGGGGTGCTCTGTGCAAACAACGGCACCCGCAGTTGATCTGCCAAGCCCGGCGTTTCCGTTACACGTGTCATCGCCTCGGTCGGGCACGTCTCAATACAGCGCATGCATCCCTTGCAATACTGGTAGTCGATGCCCTTTAGACGCACGGTGACCGCAGAATCACCATTGGTTTTCTCAACTTTGCCTTCTTCGTGGCTCCAGACCAAGCAAAAATCCGGGCAGACTGTAGCGCACGATCCGCAGTGGATGCAGTCCTGTTCTTTAAACAGCGGCATCAAGCCGGTCCGGGACGTGGAAAGATCATTGGAAACCGTGTTTCCTGGGTACGGAATGACACCGCCGATGGGCGCCGTCTCGTAGCCCAGCACCGGGCTCGGCCGGATGACGGGCAGATCGCCGGTCCCCTTGCCAACCCCTTCGAGCAGCTCGAATTCCTGCGCGCCACGCAGAAACGCTCGCTCATTGGCGGCTGCTGCTTGTGGGTTTCGGTGGGCAAACTTCTCGGTCAACGCCTTGAGCACGATGTCAGCGTCGAGGAATGGCAGCGTCCTGGTCAGTGTCCCGAGCATTACGGCGTTGGGGCGGGATAGCTCCTCAACAGCAATGTTCATCGCATCGATCCTGACGATCTGTGTTCCGCAAGGAATGAGTTCGAGCTTTTCATGAACCTCATCGACTGCACCGTTGAAGATCAGGGTTCCCGAGTCCTTCATTCCCGCCATCGTCACGTCTTGTTCCATCAAGGCGCCGTGGAAAACCACGATGACGTCCGGTGAATCGATCGGAGCACTGGTACGAATGGGCTTTTCGGCTGCCCCCAAGCGGATGTAGGAGCGGACTACGGATCCTTTCTTCTCGGAACCATAGGAAGAGAAATGAGCACCGTTGAGATTCATTTTGAGAACCGCCGCGCGGGCAAGGATCTGTCCGGCAGCATGCGCCCCGAGCCCACCTATGGACTCGAAACGTATCTCGAAGAATCCCGACGGATCAGGTAATGCGCATCTTTTCATCGTTGGCATCTGGTTAGTGCCTGCTAAAGTCAAATTAAATCTAGCATCTGCAAGCAACTTGAACAATGTGACAGGTCAAGAAAGCGTGCTTTGCTTTTTTACCCGGACAACCGTGGTTGGAAAAGGTGCGTTGCGGCTTGAGTATATGTTGTCGATCCTGAATAATCGTCTGTGGATGATTTCTAGGCAGCAATGCGGCAGTACTCATGATGAAGCCCGCCGACTCGCTTGGACGAAACTACTCTCCCTCGTTCTCTCGTCTGAATTTCGCGACCCTCCGGGGTATCCTTACCTAGGGCAAGGTGGGTTCGCACTTGACGGTAGTAGTCTACGTATTGGGAAAGCATGCGCTTGAGGTGACGCTCTCCGACACGATTGTATGATCCAGACATTCCCGGCGGATGGAACCGACTACCTGCTCCACATACGGATTCTGCCACGGTGACTGGCGGGCAATGACGACCTCCTCAATACCAAATCCCTCGGCTTGCCTGCGAAAACGCCCTCCCTAGATCGAGTCTCGATTACGGATCAGATACTGTGGATTATTATCCAGTCCACTGGCGTCGAGAAGTTGCCGGGCCGTCCATGCAGCCGTTGGGTGGGCCGTGACGTTGAAATGGAGGATCCGTCTACGGTCATTGCTGGGCACCAAGAGCACGAATAGGGTTCTGAACGTAGCGGTCGGTACAGTGAAGAAGTCTAGTGACACAGTTTCTTTCGCGTGATTGTATAAAAAGGTCCGCCAGGTCTGTGAAGGCGGATCATTTACTTGGACGCGGTGGCTTCGGATATTTCGAACCCCAACTTGAGCAGTTCTCCATGTATCCGTGGTGCGCACCACAGCGGGTTGGCATTACACATTCGTCGAATCAAGTGGCGGATTTCAGGATTGATCTTGGGACGACCGCGGCCACGGCTCTTCCAGTGCCAATAATACTCGAATCCCTGCCGATGCTATCGAACCACGGTCGCTGGTTGCACGAGATGTAATGAGTCCCGCCAGTTGTTCCATATCCGACTCAGCAAGACCCAGAATAGTCGATCCGAATCGCGCAGACGGGGCCGTAGATAGCGGTGTTCGAGCACGGCCAGCTGCTGACGTAGTGCTAGATTCTCGAGTGCTAGCTCGTGGCGTGGACGAATTGCGGATCGTAGTGCGCCGAGCAGTATTCCCGACCATTTCAACATGGCATCCAGGCTAGCCGGAGTCCATGGGAAAACGCAATAGAATCAAACGGTACGAAAATTCAGGAGGGACAACGAATCATTAAATCAAAATCTGCGTACCTCCGCTTAAGTTGCGCGAATCCGGAGGGAGCATTGCCACTGCATAGTACTGGTCGGGGTGAGAGGATTCGAACCTCCGGCCCCTGCCTCCCGAAGGCAGTGCTCTACCAGGCTGAGCTACACCCCGTTGTGAAGTGGCGGCGCAAATTATGCGCGGCGTGGGAGCTAGTAGGCTCTATCGACCGCAAAGTCGGCGAGTTCCAATAACGCCCGTTGGTAGGGCGAGTCGGGAATACTGGATAACGCCTGTCGCGCAAACCGTGCCTGCTCCTTGGCTCGGCGCGAAGTGTACGCAAGCGACCCGGTGGATTCAATCGCATCCAATACCGCATCGATCTTTTCTCTCGCACCGGCTTCGATGGCTGCCTGTAGTAATTCCCGTTGCGCGGGGCCGCTTTCGATCATGGAATGAATAACCGGCAGCGTGGGTTTGCCCTCGGCGAGATCGTCGCCGATATTTTTGCCGATGTCCTCGGTTTTCGCGCTGTAATCCAGCACATCGTCAATCAGTTGAAACGCGATGCCCAAATGCAAACCGTATTTGGCGAGGTCGTGTTGAACTTCCGCCGACTGCCCGGCAATGACCGGGCCGAGTTGCGCGGCCGCCTGAAACAGAGTCGCAGTCTTGCGGCGGATCGTTTCGAGATATTGGGATTCGTCGACACCCGCCGAGTGCGAATTCAGCAACTGCATGACCTCGCCTTCGGCTATCGTGTTGGTGGCTTTGGCCATCACCTCCATCACCCGCATATCGCCGACTTCCACCATCATTTCAAACGATCGTGAATACAAGAAATCGCCCACCAACACGCTGGCTTCGTTACCCCAAACATGGTTCGCGCTGGATTGGCCGCGGCGTAGCTCAGAACGGTCCACGACATCGTCGTGCAACAACGTGGCGGTGTGAATGAATTCGACGACTGCCGCGAGCTTGGTGGCGGTGGCGCCGTCGCCGGCAAAGGCATTGGAACTCAGCAGCAACGTCATTGGCCGCAGCCGCTTTCCGCCGCTATTAATAATGTAGGCACCCAGTTGTCGTATCAGCGCGACATCGGACTCCAAATGGTGGGCGATACAACGATTAACGGCGTCTAATTCGGCCCTTACGAGGTCGATGGGACCAGACAGGTCCGGTCCGGCCTGCCGGGGGGCGGTTAGTGGTACTGCATGCGCGGCCGAGGCCTGTGATGACGAATAGGGCATTCCTTTGTACTAAATGTGCTTGTTTGTGGTTATGATTTCGGCTTGCGGTCGCCGGACAAGTTCCCAGCATGCCGGGCTTACGCCCAACTTGCAATATTGCCAATTCCGAGTTTGACCTCGGCGCTGGCTGTGGCTAGAATCCGCCGCCTACATTTTACTGTTTTTGCGTTGTTTTTTGGAAGTTTCCAGTGGAAAGAGCCGAATGATTTAGTCGAATGATCCCGAGGGAGAAGTAATACTAATGTATGCGGTGATTGAAAGCGGTGGCAAACAGTATCGCGTTGCTGTCGGCGATCGCGTCAAGGTGGAATCGCTCAAGGCCGATGCGGGAGCCACCGTGGCGCTAGATAAAGTGTTAGTGGTGGCCGGTACCGGCGACGTCCAGATCGGTGCGCCGCACCTGGACGGGGTCACGGTCGAAGCGAAAGTGGTGAGTCACGGCCGCGGCGACAAAATTCGCGTGTTCAAGATGAAACGCCGCAAGGATTACCGGCGCACCTATGGGCACCGCCAGAACTTCACCGAGTTGGAGATCCTGAGCATCGGCGGCGAGGCTAAAACAAAGCCGGTGGACGCGGCCGTTTCTGAGCCCGCCGCTAAGTCTGCGCCGGCCGAGGTGTCCGATGTGCGCGATGATCTCAGTAAAATCAATGGGATCGGTCCAAAGATTAAAGAAAGACTTTACGAACTTGGTATTACCACGTTCGCGCAGATTGCGACCCTGACCGATACTGAAATTGAGCACATAAACGGACAGCTGAGTTTTAAGGGTCGCATCCAGCGCGAAAACTGGGTTGAGCAAGCAAAAGCATTGGCGGACGATGCCGATTAGCGAGACCGGGGCACAACGAGCAGGTACGATAAGCGATGGCACATAAAAAGGCAGGCGGCAGCTCGCGTAACGGCCGCGACTCCGAATCAAAACGACTGGGCATCAAACGCTACGGCGGCCAGCACGTGTTGGCCGGCAATATTCTCGTGCGACAGCGTGGCAGCGCGTTTCACCCGGGCCGCAATGTCGGCATGGGCAAGGACCACACATTGTTTGCGACCGCACCCGGACGGGTCTTATTCGAAATCAAGGGCCCGAAAAAGCGTCGCACGGTAAGCGTGGCGCCCGAATAATCCAGGCGCCAACCGCCTAAGCAGCCCCGCTTTGGCGACAAAGTGGGGCTTTCTTTATTTACAGGGACGTAATGTATGCCGGTTTTGCAGGAGCAAAAACTGGCGATTTACAGGGACGTAATGTATGCCGGTTTTGCAGGAGCAAAAACTGGTGATGCTGATCGTGATTCGGCGCCGGGAAGCTGGCCAGTACTCCAACAGGGCACGATTGGTGGATTTAGCGAGTCGAGAAGCCGTTGGCCGCTAGGCGCGTCTCGCCGGGACCGGCTCGCCCTTGCCAAGCGGCGCAACAACGCGGACGATGGCTTATCGGCTCGCCCGCACGGAGCTTTCCAGATGACCCAATACGGCGTTACAGCCCTTGAAAAGGACCCGCCATTTCCTGCGGTCTGTGCTTTGTTTCGGATCACCTGAAAAGCTCTGAACCCATCAATCCTGCCCTGTTGGAGTACTCAATGAGCGACCATGAAATTTGTCGATGAAGCCGAAATCACGGTCACCGGTGGGCGTGGCGGCAACGGCTGTCTGAGCTTTAGGCGCGAAAAATACATTCCCAAAGGCGGGCCGGATGGTGGCGATGGCGGCCACGGCGGCAGCGTGTATCTAGTGGCGTCGCCGGGCCTCAATACCCTGGCCGATTTCCGCTATACGCGGCATTTTAAGGCCGCAAATGGGCGCCCCGGGGCGGGCAAGAATCGCACCGGCGCGGGCGGCGACGATCTTTATGTGACGGTGCCGGCCGGCACCCTCGTGTCGGATGCCGATACCGATGAGCCGATTGGCGACTTGACCGGGGATACGCCGCTGTTGGTGGCGGCGGGTGGCCGCCGCGGGATCGGCAACGCGCGATTTAAATCCAGCGTGAATCGTGCGCCGCAGCAGACCACGCCGGGTCAACCGGGCGATGAGCGGCGCCTAAATCTCGAACTTCAGGTACTCGCGGACGTCGGCTTGCTGGGGTTGCCGAACGCGGGCAAATCCACCCTGTTACGTGCGGTATCGGAGGCGCGCCCAAAAGTCGCGGACTATCCGTTCACAACACTGCATCCGCAACTGGGGGTCATCCGCCTCGATGCAGGCCGAAGTTTTGTGATGGCGGATATTCCCGGGCTCATCGAAGGTGCGGCCAGCGGCGTGGGCCTCGGAATCCAGTTCTTGCGGCATCTGCGGCGCACCGGGTTGCTGTTGCATATCGTGGATATACGGCCCTTTGAACCCGAGCTCGACCCAGCCACGGCGGTGCGCCAGGTGGCGGGTGAGTTAGGGAAATTCAGCGATGCATTAGCGGACAAGCCGAGATGGTTAGTATTGAATAAGGCGGATTTGTTCGCGAGCCCGGAGCAAGCGTCGCGGCGTAATGAGATCGTCGCCGAACTCGGTTGGCAAGGCCCAGTATTTACAATTTCCGCGTTGAACGGAAGTGGTTGCACGGAATTGACGGCGGCAATTATGAATTATCTCGAGCAGCGCTCCGATGCCGCGTGACCGCCTGATAGCGGCGCGGCGCTGGGTCGTGAAGGTCGGCAGCGCATTGCTCACCGACGTCGACCATGGTCTGAATACCGCCGCGGTCACGCGCTGGGTAGAACAAATATCGACGTTGCGCGAGTCCGGGATCGATGTCGTATTGGTGTCGTCGGGTTCGATTGTGGAAGGAATGCAACGATTAGGATGGCGGCAGCGTCCGCACGCGCTGTATCAATTGCAGGCGGCGGCGGCGGTGGGGCAGATGGGTTTGGTGCAGGCGTACGAATCCGCGTTTGAGCGTTTCGGGTTGCGTACCGCGCAGGTGCTGCTGACCCAGGCCGATCTGGCTGATCGGGTGCGTTATCTTAATGCGCGCAGCACATTGCGAGCGTTGCTCGATCTGAATGTGGTGCCCATTATCAATGAGAATGACACCGTCGTGAACGACGAGATCAAGTTCGGCGACAACGATACGCTCGCCGCGCTGGTCGTGAATCTCGTCGAAGCCGAGGTGTTGGTGATTCTCACCGATCAGGACGGGTTGTTTGACCGCGATCCGCGGCAACACGACGATGCCAAGCTCATCGTCGAAGCTCAAGCCGGCGATCGGGCGTTGGAGTCAGCGGCGGGCGCAGGGAAGTTGCTGGGCCGGGGAGGAATGCGCACTAAAGTGCTGGCGGCCGCGAAGGCGGCACGTTCCGGCGCCGCGACGGTAATCGCCTCCGGGTACGAAGACGATGTGTTAGTGCGGTTGCATGCGGGTGAGTTGCTGGGGACATTGCTGAATCCCGCCGCGGAGCGGCTCGTGGCGCGCAAGCAGTGGTTGGCCGGTCAACTCAACGTGCGCGGCCGGTTAACGTTGGATGACGGTGCGGTGCAGGTGTTACGGCGCGCGGGTCGCAGTCTGTTACCCGTGGGGGTGACGGCGGTCGCCGGGCAATTTCAGCGGGGTGAGCTTGTGGCTTGTGTCGATGCGGCGGGCGACGAGGTCGCGCGTGGCTTGGTGAACTACAGTGCGGACGAAGCAGCGCGAATCATCGGTAAGCCGAGTGACCAAATCGAGGCCGTGCTTGGCTATGTGGACGAGCCGGAACTCGTCCACCGCGACAATATGGTGATTATCTAGCGGAGCGTGAGGCTAATTCGGCATAAGCCGAGAAGCGCCTTTAGACCGATGTGGACAGTGCGCGTAACCGCGCATTAAGGCGGCTCTTCAGCCGACCGGCTTTGTTTTTATTGGTCAGCCCCTTGCGCGCGCCCCGATCTACGGCAGCAACCGCGGCTTTATATGCACTTGCAGCCGCCTCGCTATCGCCTGCAGCCAGTGACTTCTGACAATTCTTAACGATCGTGCGCATGGCCGAGCGTTGGCCCATATTGAGTTCCCGCCGGTTCGTGTTTTGACGGGCGCGTTTACGTGCTTGGGGACTATTGGCCAACGGATTTCCTCGATTCGTGATGGCGGAAAGGCGGGCGATTATCCCGGTTTTAGGCTGCCGTATCAAGGTTTGTTGCAGGGTTGTTGTCGACTTAGGCCGGCTAGAGGCAAAGCCGAAAACCGGCAGCCGAATTATGCGTCGCTTAACGATCCGCCGGATTTCGCGGGCGCTCAATCCGGCCGACGGGAAAGCCGAAAGCCAGGGAATGCCGTATGCGTTACGTCGAATCCCTATGGGAATGTCGGAATGTCGATGTGCCTTGAGGTGACGTGGGACAAACGGCCACATTGTGTTTCGATAGAACGATCGGCTGCCGGCGGACTATCCGGGCTAGAATAGCGGCACCACCAAAATCGAATAATGTCGAAAAATCTCTTCAAATCCGCCGGTACCGTGAGCAGTATGACGCTGCTGTCCCGGGTTAGCGGTCTGGTGCGCGATATCGTGTTGGCGCAATCGGTCGGCGCGACGTTGCTCGCAGACGCGTTTTTTATGGCGTTTCGGATTCCTAATTTTTTCCGTCGAATCTTTGGAGAAGGCGCCTTTTCGGTCGCGTTCGTACCCGTGCTTGTCGAGTTCCGCGCGAATCGCAGTGATCCGGAAGCACGGGCATTTGTCGATACCATGGCGGGGCGGTTGGGGTTGGCGCTGCTTGTGCTGACCGCGATCGGTATCGTGTTTGCACCCGTGATAACCGGTATCGTGGCCCCGGGTTTCCGTGACGATCCCGTCAAGTTTGCCGCCACGGTTGATGCGTTGCGGTTCACATTTCCATATCTGTTTTTTATCTCACTGGTCGCAATGGCGGCCGGTGTGTTCAATTCATACGGCCGTTTCGCGGTGCCGGCCGTGACCCCGGTGTGGCTCAATTTATGTATCATTTTCGCCGCGCTGGCGTTTATTCCCGTTTTCCCCAACGCCGCGGTGGCGCTGGCGGCGGGTGTGTTGTTGGCGGGGATAATCCAGCTTGTCTTCCAGGTGCCGTTTTTGCGCCGTGACGCCGTGTTGCCACGACCCCGGCTCGGTTTGGGTGCGACGACCGAGGCGAGTGCCGGGCGCGAGGGTTCGTCACGGGTATTTCGGCTCATGGCCCCGGCTGTGTTCGGCACCTCCGTGGCGCAGATCAACTTGCTCGTGAATACGGTGCTCGCGTCGTTTTTGGTGACGGGCAGCGTGTCCTGGTTGTATTACTCGGACCGCTTGATCGAATTTCCGGTGGGAGTGTTTGGTATCGCGCTCGCGACCGTCATGTTACCGAAGTTGTCGGAGCATCATGTCGCGGAATCGATGCAGCGATTCTCAGAGCTGTTGGACTGGGGATTGCGATTTACCGCGTTGATCGCGGTACCGGCGATGGTGGGGTTGATCGTGCTCGCTAAACCGCTGCTGATTACGATGTTTCAATACCGCGCATTTACCGCCCACGATGCGGAGATGGCGAGTCGCAGCCTCGTGGCATTCGCGTTGGGCTTGATCGGTTTTGTCATGGTGAAGGTATTGGCGCCGGGGTTTTACGCTCGTCAAGACACCCGCACCCCGGTGCGGGTCGGGATCATCGCGATGATCGTGAATATCACCCTTTGTGGGGTATTGGTATGGCCGCTGGGTCACGTAGGGCTCGCGTTGGCGCCTTCGATCGCGGCCATTGTTAACGCGATGCTGTTGCTCCGCACTCTGCGCCGCACTGGTGTATATCGGCCGACGCCGGGGTGGAGTGCACTGTTGCTGCGGGTTGCGTTGGCCAGTACGGCGATGGCGGCGGTGCTGTGGTGGGGTGCCGGCGACGCCGCGCAATGGAGCGCAGACAGTGTGATGGTGCGGATCGGACGCCTCATACTGTGGGTAAGTGTCGGCGTAACGGTGTATTTTTTGGGTATACTGTCGTTAGGGCTCAGACCATGGCATCTACGTTTGTAGGAGATATGAATTCGACCGCGTACAGCATCACCCAGATCGGCTCCTGCCGAGACCCGCGCATCTTCACTCTCGAGGAGGCGCGGCAACTGTTTCCGTTGGTGCAACGCATTACCAACAGCGCGTACGACGAGCTGTGCCCGGTTCGACAACGGCTGGAGAACTTATTGTCGACCGATCCGCGGTTGGTCACGGTCGAGCGTGATTACGAAATTATTGTGAAGCGTTGGGTAAGTAAGATGGAACGGCTTGGTCTGGTCGTAAAGGGTTTGTGGCTCGTTGATTTCGACACCGGTGACGGGTTTCTGTGCTGGAAATACCCGGAACTCAAGATCGGCCATTATCACGACTACGATACCGGAATATCGGGGCGCCGCCGGCTCGACGAGGTCATCGAAGAGCTGGCTCCGGATTGGGCTTGAGGCGGCCCTTCGCGCGCGCGGTCCATGCCGCCGGGAATATCGCGCGACAATCCGCTCATGCCCCGAACGCGCATTACTGCTGACCTGCCTCGCCGATAACTATAGAATTCGCCGCTTTCTTGGCTGGAACTCTCGTCGTCGACTTGACACGTATGGAACTGATTCGCGGTTCATATAACCTACTGCCTAGACACCACGGTTGTGTCGCCTCGATCGGCAACTACGACGGCGTGCACCGCGGGCACCAGGCGATCATCGCGCAGTTGCTGGAGCACAGCCGCCGGTTTGGCGACCCGGTTACGGTCATCACCTTCGAACCCCATCCGCAGGAGTATTTCGCGGGTGCGCATGCGCCACCGCGGCTGATGCGGTTTCGCGATAAATTGGAAGCGTTGGCGGCGCATGGTGTCGATCGCGTCGTTTGCCTGCGCTTCGACAGTGGTCTCGCCGAGACCAGCGCCGAGGAGTTTGTGCAACGATTTCTTGTCGATGGCATCGGTGTTAAGCATCTCGTTGTCGGCGACGATTTTCGCTTCGGCAAAGGCCGGCGCGGCGATATCGAACTGTTACGGCGCATCGGCGAGCGCGCCGCATTCGATGTCACCCATACCGATACCTTTTATGTTGCCGGCGAGCGGGTCAGTAGCTCTCGGATTCGCGACCATTTGGCGATTGGCGAGTTTGATGCCGCCTCGGCATTGTTGGGACGGCCGTTTCAGATTGCCGGGCGCGTGATTCACGGCGACAAGCGCGGCCAGCAATGGGGATATCCCACTGCTAATTTGGCCATTCGCTTTCACCGCGCGCCGGTGGAAGGAGTATTCGCCGTGGAGGTCGACGGCTTGGAAGATGGTAGTCTGCCGGGTGTTGCGAGCTTGGGTACACGCCCGACCGTGGACGGCAAGAAACCGTTGCTCGAAGTCTTCGTGTTCGATTTTGATCGCCGAATTTACGGTGAACGAATTCGCGTGAGTTTCCTGCACAAACTGCGCGACGAAGTGCATTACCCGAGTGTCGATGAACTGCGAATGCAGATCGGACGCGATGTGGCGGCTGCGCGAAACTATTTTGGAAATCGCGACTCTCCCTATTTGCTCGATCCATAAATGTTTGAAAAAACAATGAATTAATGGCATAATCTTAATGAGAAATATTAATTCGTTATTGCTTGTTCGAGCCGCAGTTGCAACCGTTTATCGCCGTCAATGACTGACTATAAGCACACCCTGAATCTGCCCAATACGGCGTTCCCGATGCGGGCCAGTCTCGCCCGCCGCGAACCGGAGTTGCTCGCGCGCTGGGAACAAGTCGATATCTATACGCGGCTGCGTGAAACCGGTAAGGGCCGCAAAAAATATATCTTGCATGACGGTCCGCCGTACGCGAACGGCTCCATTCACATCGGTCATGTAGTTAATAAAGTCCTTAAAGACATTGTCGTAAAGTCAAAGACACTCAGCGGATTCGATGCGCCGTACGTGCCGGGGTGGGACTGTCACGGTTTGCCGATCGAGCACGAAATCGAGAAGCAACTCGGCCGCGATGCGTACCGCGCCGATCCGAAAGCGTTCCGAGCGGCCTGCCGGAAATTTGCCGGTGAGCAGATTGATGGCCAGCGTGCTGACTTCATCCGTCTCGGCGTGATCGGCGATTGGTACAACCCGTATCTCACGATGGCACCGCAAACGGAAGCGAACATCATCCGTGCGTTGGCGCGAATCGCCAGCAACGGCCACCTACACCACGGTCTGATGCCGGTCTATTGGTGTGCCGATTGCGGTTCGGCGTTGGCCGAGGCCGAAGTCGAATACCAGGACAAAAAATCGCCGACGGTGGATGTGCGGTTTGCGGCGCAAGATCCGGACGCATTGGGCGAAGCATTTGGCGTAGCGCCCAGTGATGCGGTACTCGGTGTGATGATCTGGACCACCACGCCCTGGACATTGCCCGCCAACCAAGCGGTGGCACTGCACCCAGAAGTCGAATACGCGTTAGTCGACGCGGTTGTAGAGTCGGGCGCATCCGAGCGATTCATCGTTGCCGCAGACCTTGTCGAGGCCTGCATGCGGCGCTACGCAGTGCAGTCGCATTCAGTTTTGGCGACGGCCAGCGGCGCGGCGTTGGCGGGGCACATGCTACGGCATCCGTTCTACGAACGCACGGTGCCGTTGGTGTTGGGTGAGCATGTCACGCTCGAAGTCGGCACCGGCGCCGTGCATACCGCGCCCGGCCACGGCCAGGACGATTTCGAGCTGGGCCGCCAATACGGGTTGCCGGTCGATAATCCGGTCGGTGCGGACGGCGCATTCTTGGCGGACACCCCGTTGTTCGGTGGTGAAAATGTATTCGTCGCGAACGACCATGTCACCGACGTGGTCGAGGCGCATGGCCACCTCGCGCACCGCGGCCGGATTGAACACAGCTATCCGCATTGCTGGCGGCACAAGACCCCGATCATTTTCCGCGCGACCCCGCAATGGTTTATCAGCATGGATCGCACCGGGTTGCGCCGCACCGCGCTCGAGCGCATCGCGCGGGTGCGTTGGTATCCACAATGGGGCCAAGCACGCATCGAAGGTATGGTCGCGAATCGCCCCGATTGGTGCGTGTCGCGGCAGCGGGTATGGGGAGTGCCGATTGCGTTGTACGTCGACAAACGCAGCGGCGCGCCGCACCCGGACACGCCAAATTTAATGGAGCAGGTCGCGCAGCGCGTCGAGCGCGACGGCATCGACGCGTGGTTCGATTTGGACGATGCGCAACTGCTCGGTGAAGACGTCGAACACTACGAAAAGGTCACCGATATTCTCGATGTGTGGTTCGATTCCGGTTCGACCCATGCCAGTGTGCTCAACCATCGCCCGGAACTAGCGAACCCGGCCGATATGTACCTGGAAGGATCGGACCAGCACCGTGGCTGGTTTCAATCAAGTTTGCTGGTGAGCGTCGCCATGACCGGTGAGGCCCCGTTCCGCAGTGTGTTGACCCACGGTTTTACCGTCGACGGCAACGGCATGAAAATGTCAAAGTCACGCGGCAATGTGATTGCACCGCAGAAGATCATCGATACGCTGGGTGCCGATATCTTGCGGTTGTGGGTCGCGGCGACGGACTACCGGGCCGAGATGAACATCTCAGACGAAATTCTTAAACGTATGTCGGAGTCGTACCGGCGGATCCGCAATACGGCGCGATATATGTTGGGCAATCTGGCGGATTTCGATCCCGCTTTGAAATTGCCGAGTGCCGAATTGCTCGAGCTAGACCGCTGGGCAATCGATTCCGCCGCAGAGCTGCAGCGCGACATTGTCACGGCCTACGACGAGTTTAACTTTCATGTGATCTATCAAAAATTGCACCAGTTCTGTGTGGTGGAGATGGGTGGTTTCTATCTCGATATCATTAAGGACCGTTTGTATACGATGCGCCCCGACAGCCGTGGTCGGCGCTCGGCACAGACCGCGATGTATCACATTCTCGAGGCGCTGGTACGATGGCTTGCACCGATTTTGAGTTTTACCGCGGAAGAAATCTGGCAGCATATGCCCGGCCGCGATGCGGACTCGGTATTGTTCACCACTTGGTATGATCGTTGGCCGGATTTGCCGGCGGATAGCGCTGCCATAGGCCGTGACGACTGGCGGCAGATTATTGCGGTGCGCGACGCCGTGAACCGCGAACTCGAGCGCTTACGCACCAGCGGCGCTATCGGCTCGGCATTGAACGCACATGTGCATCTGTATGTGAGCGGCGCGACGGCGACCGTGTTGCGCGAGCTTGGAGGCGAATTGCGTTTTGTGTTAATTACATCCGGAGCCGCGGTTTATGATGACGATCCGCCTGATAGCGCAACCTCGACGACGATTGAAGGCGTTGCGGTGCAGATCGAGCCGTTAACACACACCAAATGCACGCGCTGTTGGCATCAGCGCGAAGACGTCGGAGTCGAGCCGCAACATCCGGAGCTATGCGCGCGTTGCGTGGAAAACGTCGATGGCGATGGTGAGATGCGTCGCTTTGCGTAATCAATAGGGCACAAATAATGCTGCGTTATAGTTGGTGGGCCGTTGCGGTGATCGTCATCGACCAGATCACGAAGTATTGGGCCGTCCGAGAACTCGCAATGCAGCCGCCGATCGATCTGCTGCCGTTCTTCAGTCTGACCCTGGTATTTAATACCGGCGCGGCATTCGGTTTATTGTCCGATAGCGGCGGTTGGCAGAACGTGTTCTTTATCGTAGTGGCGGTAGTGATTTCAATCGTTATTATCGTGAATCTATACCGAATGCAGCATCGTCAGGTGCAATCCGCCATCGCGCTAAGTCTCATACTCGGCGGTGCGCTCGGTAATGTGATCGACCGGGCTTGGCGTGGTTATGTGGTGGATTTTGTCGACCTGTATTATCAGGTCTGGCATTGGCCCGCGTTCAACGTTGCCGACGCGGCCATCACGGTCGGCGCGATCTTGTTGATTATCGACTCGATGGGTATCCGTTTGTTCGGGCCACCGATCATCGACGATCCGGATTGGTAAAAAACCGGGGTCAGAGTCATGACTCTGATCCCGGTTTTTATATCGGTCTACCGATCCGTCCAGGAATAACCGTACGACCCGTTGTTGGCTTTGTCCCAGGTTTTGACGCCGATGCCGTTCAGGCGAAGATTGCCGTCACCGAGTTGGGCGTTTTTCGCAGTCGCCTGTAGCGTATAGCCGACGGTGGTGCTTAGGGCAACCACGCCCAGGTCGTAGTATCCGCCTTCCGTCTCCGACCGATACGCGAGCTTGTTATTCGGATCCGTAATATCAATGGCCGGAGCGTAGGATAAGGTCTCAGCGAAGAACTTTTCCTGCAGATTGGCCAACTCGCTGAGCGCGACCTGGGCTTCGCTGCGCCGCGCGCGTTTGGTGTAATCCTGGTAGCTGGGTACGGCGATCGCCGCCAGCGCGGCGATCACCGTTACTATTATCATTAACTCAATGATGGTAAATCCGCTGTGTTTCATGATCGCATGTTTCATCGTCATCTAGTCCATATACCAGAAGGTTGTGAAGCGCGGCAGCTCGCTGTCGAGCGGCGGTGCTGCGGTACCACCGCTGACACCAACCAGGCCGGTGACGCCGCCTTCGCGGATGACCACCACGAGTTCAGACGGGATACCGCCGCCCAGGTCAATCGACCGGTCGGCGTCGGTGGGGTCGCCACCGCTCTCGTCGAAATCCACCATGGCCGTCGCCTTCAGAAGGTTTAGGCCATACAGCCTGCCTAAGCCTTCGCGCGCGGTACAGGTTTGTAATGCGGTTTGGTCGTTGGCCGGTACATAGGTCGTTGCGAAGATCGTCTCGTCGAAGATCACCGGCCGGGCGAGGCCTTTCTCGCCGATCCATGTCGAATTGCCGGCCGGGGTGGTGATCGCGGTATCTTCTTCAAGATCGATATACCAACCCGTGGAATCGATCAACGCAGCCACGGCGGTCGGGAACGACGCTGAAGTTTCGTCTTGCAACACATTGTCGGTCGCGTCGAACAGATCGCTTTCATCGAGCGGTGCCGCACAGGTACTGAGGGAACCACCGCTCACGCATTGCGGGTAGTTGGTACCGTTGACCGTGTCGGCCACAAGATAATCGCGGAACACGTAGAGGCGTTGGTGTACGGCCTCGACCGGCGTAGCGGGTGTTGCCACCCCTTCGGTCTGTTGGTCCAGCGGATCCGCCCGGTCGCCGCTCACGATGGTCACGATGTCGTATTCCGCGGTGACCGAGAAGTTATTGTCGCGGACCTGTGCGACATCGGGCGCATGTAGGAACTTGCGCCGGTCCTGCACAGCTGTGCTGTTGCACGCCACGCGCGTGCCGGCCGCACAGGACACGTCCGCCAATTTGCCGACTGCCGTTCCACCGGTTTGGTTGCCAGAAACCTTATCGAGCTGATCGCCCAGATCGACGCGCCACACCTGGCCGCCCGTGTCGCCGAAGTAGAGACGGTCGGTCTCGCCGTCGGCATTCGAGTCCAGTAGCGCGAGATCGGTTGGAATACTGAATTCCATGTCGGGCACCACCAGATCGTAGGTGCCGGTGGCAGCCGTGCCGCCGATCGACACGATCTTGTCGCCGGTCGTGGGATCGACGATATATAGGCCGTTACCCTTGGTATCGGGGCCGTTGCCGTTCGGATCGTTGATAGTCGTGTCCTGATTGGTGTCGTAACCGCCACCGAATATCAACACCGCCGAGCTTTCGGAATCGCCCGCGAAGGTGCAACTGTTGCACTTCACGCGGATGTCGGTGACCTGCGGATTCGACCAGGT
>Ga0224497_10000935_pt1 | contig 19323 bp, 16 predicted proteins | sample SF_Jul11_sed_USG_4_FD_167970 | JGI IMG/M metagenome (GOLD analysis project Ga0224497, IMG submission 167970) | Sediment microbial communities from San Francisco Bay, California, United States - SF_Jul11_sed_USGS_13 | ecosystem: Environmental > Aquatic > Marine > Sediment | place: USA... | reverse complement strand
TTAGGGTTTATGTCGCTGCTACCGCTCGCGATCACTTCCACCGACAAAATGCTAAAGCGGCTCGGTGGCAAACGCTGGCGCCGATTACACCGTCTGGCCTATTTCGCCGGAGGCTGCGGTGTGATTCATTATTTGTGGTTGGTAAAATCAGATTATCGTGAGCCGCTAATCTATATCGTGATCCTCGCTGTACTGCTGGGCTATCGCGTGGTACGCAGCACTAAAGAGCGACGCAAGTTACAAACTACATCGATCAATACGATATAAATACAATGCGTAGCCCCCGTACCGAACTGCCGTCGAACCACCGCGACGACTGGCAAACCATTAAGACGCTGCTGCCTTATTTATGGGATTACCGTATCCGAATCGCAGCGGCACTGGCCTTCATGGGCGTGGCGAAACTCGCCAATATCGGCGTGCCGCTCGCGCTGAAGGCCATCATCGACGGGTTCGACCGACCGAGCGCCACGGCGCAGATCGTCGCTGTTCCTATCGCGTTATTGATGGTCTACGGGCTGCTACGGCTCAGTACATCGTTATTCAATGAACTACGGAACGCGGTTTTCGCGCGGGCCTCGCAGCGCTCGATCCGCAATATCGCCAACAAGATATTCCGGCACCTGCATCGACTGTCGCTGCGATTCCATCTCGACCGCCAAACCGGTGGTGTGTCACGCGATATCGAGCGTGGCAGTCGCAGCACCAACCAGCTACTGCACTATTTGATCTTCAGCATCCTGCCGACGATATTCGAAATCAGCGTCGTAGCGGTAATTCTTTTGGTCAATTACGATGCGTGGTTTGCCATCATCACACTCACTACCGTCGCGCTGTATTTTATTTACACCTACCTGGTGACAACCTGGCGCACCAAGTTCCGGGTACGCATGAATGAAATGGACTCGCGCGCTAACAGCGCGGCGGTCGACGCATTGATTAACTACGAGACCGTTAAATATTTCGGTAATGAAGATTATGAATCCGCACGCTTCGATGCTCACCTTAAGGAGTGGGAAAAAGCATCCGTAAAAAGCGAAACGACGCTGGCGATGTTAAATATCGGTCAGGGCGTCATCATCGCCACCGGACTCACAATTATTATGATACTGGCCAGCCGCGGAGTGGTGGCGGGTACCATGACTATCGGTGATTTTGTATTGGTAAACGCTTTTCTAATCCAGCTTTATATCCCGCTGAATTTTCTCGGGACCATTTTTCGTGAAGTTCGCCACTGCCTGACCGATATGGAGCGAATGTTTAAGCTTTTGGACGTACAACCCGATGTCACCGAACAACCCAATGCCCCGGCATTAATGATCAGCGACGCAGCAGTGCGTTTCAGCGCAGTGCATTTTGCCTACCGGCCAGACCGCGAAATAATTAAAGGTATCGACTTTACGATCGATAGCGGCAAGAAAGTCGCCGTGGTCGGGGCCAGTGGCGGCGGTAAATCCACGTTGGCGCGGCTGTTGTTTCGCTTCTATGACGTCAATGCGGGCAGCATCAGCATCGACGGCCAGGATATCCGTGCCGTCACGCTGGCGAGTTTGCGCCACGCGATCGGGGTCGTACCGCAGGACACAGTGCTGTTTAACGATTCGATCGAATACAACATTCGCTACGGACAACCAGACTGCTCCGCGTCGGACGTCGAACGCGCGGCGCGGCTCGCCTATCTGCATGAATTCGTGAGCACGCTACCGGACGGTTACGAAACCGCGGTCGGCGAACGCGGCCTGAAGCTTTCCGGCGGTGAGAAACAACGCATAGCGATCGCGCGAACTATTCTCAAAGATCCACCGATTTTGATATTGGACGAAGCCACCTCGGCGCTCGACTCACATTCCGAGAAGGCGATTCAAGACGCGTTGCGCGCCGTCGTGGCGAACCGCACCAGCCTTGTTATCGCCCATCGTCTATCGACGATCGTCGATGCCGATGAGATTCTCGTGTTGGACGATGGGCGCATCACCGAACGCGGCAACCACGCGAGTTTGCTGGGCAGCGGCGGCACCTATGCGGCGTTATGGGAACTGCAACAACGTCAAGCCAGCGTTGCGGCTACAGACGCGCTGGCTGCCTCCTCCCCTCCCATGACCGACGCGTTGGCCGCATCGTGAACGATCGTACCATCGCCGATCAAATCGACTACTACCGGGCGCGGGCCGATGAATACGACGAATGGTTCCACCGCCACGGCCGCTACGACCGCGGTGCCGTGCATAGGGCGCAATGGCAACGCGCATTTGCAACGCTGCAAACCGCACTCGCAAACGTGCCGCCGTACCGTCGCGCCCTGGAACTCGCGTGCGGAACGGGCCTGTGGACCGAACGGCTCGCGGCGCACGCCAATGCCGTGACCGCCTTCGATGCCGCGCCCGAAATGCTCGAGATCAATCGCGCTCGTATCGACCGGTCATCAGTGACCCAAGTCGACGTCGAGTATGTCGAGGCCGATATCTTTCAATGGCGACCGCCGCGCCGTTACGACCTCGTGTTCTTTAGCTTCTGGTTATCGCACGTTCCGGCAGCACGCTTTAATCGGTTTTGGGAATTAGTCGATAACGCACTCACACCCGACGGCACCGTGTTTTTTATCGATAGTGCCTACACGCCGAACTCCACCGCACGCGACCACGAACTCGGTACACGCTCCGATGGCACAGAAACCCGGCGGCTCAATGACGGCAGCGAATACACCGTAGTCAAAATCTTCTACGAGCCCGCGGCGCTGCAACGACGCGTGGCAACACTAGGCTGGCGAGGCACAGTTCAGACTTCGGGAGAGTTTTTTATCTACGCTGAATTACGCCGCGGCAAATAGTCTGTCGAGGCCAATGCCCCGTCGTCCACCATTCGGGAGAATTGTTTTCGTAGGTCGGTTAGACGTGCAGCCGAAAACTGACACTGCGTTATCGTCAAGCTAAGACGATTACGGTGAAACGTATCTTTATCGCAATCGCCGTCTTGGTCATCAGCTTAGGCGCCTGGGCGTTCTGGTTAGAACCTTCGAGTATTCGGGTCTCCGAGTATCATGTGCAAATACCAAAATGGCCTGCAGCGTGTTCGGGCTTACGAGTGGCCGTGCTGGCCGACTTGCACGTGGGATCGCCATTCAACGGAGTAGACAAGCTTCGAATGATTGTTGAAATCACCCAACAAGCCATGCCGGATCTTATTTTGCTCCCCGGCGATTTCGTCATACATGGGGTCGTCGGTGGTAATTTCGAGGCGCCCGAGACCGCGGCCAAGTTGCTCGGAAATCTGCACGCCTCGATGGGTGTATACGCGGTATTGGGAAATCACGATTGGTGGCTTGACCCTACGCGGGTTCGATCAGCACTGGAAGCAGAAAGTATCACGGTTCTGGAAGACCGCTCGGCACGGATAATCGATGGGGAATGCGCATTCTCTCTCGTCGGCGTCAGCGATTATTGGGAAGGGCCCCATGACGTCCAAAAGGCAATTGCATCGGTGCCCAAAAACGAAACTTCGTTGCTATTCACCCACAACCCGGACCTGTTCCCGGACGTACCCGACCATGTGACCTTAACGGTTGCGAGTCATACCCACGGAGGCCAGGTTTACATTCCAGGGATCGGCCGTCCTATGGTACCTTCAAAATACGGCGAACGTTTTGCGATCGGACATATCATTGAATCGGGGAGGCATTTATTCGTTAGTTCCGGGATTGGCACGAGCATATTGCCGATTCGTTTTCTGGTGCCGCCCGAAATCACCATACTAGTACTTGAAAATGGGGCTCGGTAGACAACCCACCGTTCACCCTGCTTCGCGAATGGAGTGAGAAGGACGGGCCGTGGCTGAATTCGCAATTAGGCAAGCTTGCCTTGACGACGAAGACGACATCCTCCGATTAAATGCTGCATCGATAGCTGCAACAAGCCCTATGGACAGCGTTCGATTTCATTCTCTATTCGAGATGTCCGCCCAAACCATTGTCGCGGAGCAAGATGACAGCGTCGTCGGTTTCCTTATGGGGTTCGCGGACGGTTCCCCGTACGACAGCGTGAATTACCGTTGGTTTTCTGATCGGCTGAAACGCTTCTTCTACATCGATCGAATCGTTGTTTCAGAGGATACGAGAGGTTCGGGTATCGGTAGAGCGTTTTACGCTCGCATTGAATCGTGGGCTCGGGGGACCGGACTGCATTGGCTGGCTGCCGAGATGAACCTCGAGCCGGCGAACACCGCGTCCCTAGCGTTTCATGCCAAACAGGAGTTTGTGGCGGTGGGAACACAAGCGCTGGACGGCGGCAAGGTCGTGTCGATGCAGATTCGGAATCTATAGAATTGAAGCACATGTTTAATCTGTATTCGCACTTCGTCGCAATGGCTCGAAACAATCGCTGGAGTAATTACCGGCTTTACTCGGCGTGCAGAGCCCTAGTCGAGCCGCACTACTTTACGCAACGTGTGGCTTATTTCGGCTCTATTCACGCCATGCTTAATCACATCCTCATCGCGGATTTGGTTTACCTCGGCAGACCTTCCGGAGAAGAGCGAGTATCTCCGGAGTGTGACGAACTTTGCTTCGATACTCCTGCATTGAGGAGCAGACAACTCAAGGTCGAACACAAAGTGGTCCGGTTCTGCAAGAATCAAGACGCCTCATCACTCGCCTCATCCGTATCGTTCCGAAGGACGAACGGACAAAAATACAAGGAAGCGATAGCGAATGTTTTATTTCACTTATTCGTCAATCAAGTACATCATCGCGGTCAAGTTCACAACATGTTATCGCAGACGTCTGTGGCGCCACCTCAACTCAATGAGTTTTTTCTAGGCGGTGATCTGCCCCTTCGGCAAAAAGAACTTGCCGCGCCGGAGTTGCCGGATAAGTAGTTCTATGCGCTGCCGCTACAACAAGAAGAGGAAATTTGGGCCCGATCACTGCATGTGGTTCGAGTGGTTGTAGCGGTCGGAAATGAAGAAAATTCTATTGATTCTTGCCCTCACGAAAACATATTTGTTCGTTTTTCAGGTCGTGTTTCAGAATCCGCGTGTTGTCTTAGAAGATGGTAGTGGGCGTGTTAACGGTGGTCTCGATATTGCACTGAACATAAATGTTGGTGGAGACAAGGAGCGCCTGGGAGGATCTGTTGATATATCGGGAGGAGTTTTATTTAACCGATCCTGTAACTGAGAAACTCTTCGTCCAGGGCGTTCCGGAGAAACATGAAAAAACCATTACTACGGTGCTAGCCCAAGCACTCAATGAATATTATAACGAACACCCGATATATTCCTTGAATGCACGAGATGCCAAACAGGCCGCAGCACGGATGGTTTTGAAAAATGTAATTGTGGAGAATTCCGAGATCGTTATTACGCTCGGGATTTAGAGAAAATATGAACCCGAAACCCTTGCGTAGTTCACCGGCCGTGTACGCACCGGCGCCAATTTCATAATAGTTGCAAGTAATTAGCGGCGGTCTTCGGCCGCGCCTCTAACCAACCCAGCTTGACGCTCACCGTGCGGCAACACGGAATTACGCCTAGCCCGGATAATTCATGAAGGGTTCGGGCTTCAGGGGAAATCGGGCTAAGTAGTCGATGCGATCGTCCGAAGATGCGTAGCCGTAGCTATGAATCAAGGACGATCGTGTCGAATAGGACGCCCGATTTTTCTGGGAACTTCGAACAGAACAAACTGTACACCGGGCCCGGGTTCCAGAACACGGAGCAATTGATTGATATATGGACACGATTGCTGATGCATCGTCCGCCTTCGTGCAATATGCGGGCTAGTCGTCCGTCTCGTCAACATCGAGTTGCCCGGTAAGCCGGCGGCGAATATGGGACCACGACAAACCGGTGGATAGCACTCCGGCCAATCCCAGCAACACAAGATACGACAATGCACGGGAATTTTCCGCCGACACCAGGCCGTAGTCGATGACCAGCCACAACAGCGTGCCGAAAAATGCGACGGCCAGAACCAAACCGATTACTCCCAACGCACGCATTGTCGCACGTAGAAAAATAACCCAGCCGATCAGTAGTACAACGCCCAAAAACAGTTGTAACACGGATACGGACGCATCACTCTCACCGCCCAACAACGGCGCAATGGACCAGTGGTAATACGACAGTTTCTCGGGGTTATAGGTAACAAATACCAGTATCATTGCGAACATCAATCGCAACAAGAAATTGGTCCACGAAAAACGATGCACGCTCATATATTTTATCCTTGATAGTTGGAATTATAATTCGCCAGCAGCCGGTCCGAACACGCACGGCGACAACAGCTGCTAGTTGACCCAGGCCCGCGCGTTCCAGAACATACGCATCCATGGGCCGTGTTCCCCCCAATCCCCCGGTGCCCAGGAATTCGTCACGGTCCGGTAAACCCGCTCCGGGTGCGGCATCATGATGGTTACCCGCCCATCCGGCGTCGTGAAGCCGGCCATTCCAAGTGGCGAGCCGTTCGGATTATAAGGGTATCGTTCGGTCGCGCGTCCGGCGTGATCGACATACCGCAGCGCGACGAGATTCTCCGCCGCGGCCGCGGTCTCGTTGCCTGCGGCCGCAAAATCGACACGTCCTTCGCCGTGCGCGACGACTACCGGGAGAATCGACCCCACCATTCCCCGCAGCAACACAGACGGGTTGTCTGGAATCTCTACATTCAGAAAACGGGCTTCAAATTGTTCGGACAAATTACGCCCAAATTGGGGCCAGTGTTTTGCGTGGTGGATCACTCCTGTCAATCCCGCGAACATCTGACAGCCGTTACACACACCCAGCGCGAATGTATCAGTGCGCGCGAAGAATGCTGCGAATTGATCCGCGGCACGCGGTTGGTAGAGGATGGACTTCGCCCACCCCTGCCCCGCGCCGAGCACATCACCGAATGAAAAACCGCCGCACGCCACTAACCCTTTAAACTCGCCCAGGCCGACGGCACCGGATATTATGTCGTGCATAGTCACATCGACTGCGGTAAACCCTGCACAATGGAACGCCGCTGCCATTTCGACATGCCCGTTCACACCTTGCTCCCGTAACACCGCGATTCGCGGCCGTGCGCCGCTTTGCAGATACGGAGCAGCAATGTTATCACCCGCATCGAAACCCAATTCGATCCGAAGGCCGGTGTCGGTAGGATCCAGGAGACGGTCGTATTCCTGTTGGGCGCACGCGGGATTATCCCGAAGCGATTGCATACGCCAGGTTGTTTCCGACCAGACTCGATGCAGTTCGGTACGCGATGCATCGAGGCAGTACTCACCATCCACGCGCAGCGCAATCCGATCGGCGCTGTTACTGGTTCCAATGCGATGCGCATACGTGCCCACCCCCGCCGCCCGCAAAAGGGCTTCGACTTCGTCTCGATCACTCTGCGGGGTTTGAACGACGCCGCCCAACTCTTCGCAGAACAACGCCGACGCGGCATTGCCCGGTAACACGCCGAGATCGATATCGACTCCGGCGCGACCGGCGAACGCCATTTCGCATAGCGTCGCTAATAATCCGCCATCCGATCGATCGTGATATGCCAGCAACAGCCGGGCCTTGCGCAGCGCTTGTATCGCTTTATGGAAATCAATGAGTAACTGCGGGTCGTCGACATCTGGAACGCTGCCGCCGAGCGCACCATACGTTTGCGCCAGCGTCGAGCCACCGAGGCGATGCTGGCCACGACCGAGATCGATGAGCCACAGATCGGCGTCCGGCCCATCGCGTTGTAATTGCGGTGTTACGGTATTACGAACATCGGCAATTGACGCGAAACCGGTTACGATCAGCGATACCGGCGCCACTACGCGGTGCTCGATATCGCCCTCATGCCAAACCGTCTGCATGGCCATCGAATCCTTGCCGACCGGAATCGAAATCCCGAGCGCGATACATAATTCGCCAGCCACGGCTTTGACGGTATCGTAGAGCGCCGCATCCTGACCGGGTGCACCCGCAGCCGCCATCCAATTGGCCGAAAGCTTGATGTCAGCGAGCTCAGCGATATCGGCACACGCGATATTCGTGATGACCTCACCAATCGCTAAGCGGCCGCTGGCGGCCGGGTCCAGCGCCGCTATCGGCGTGCGCTCGCCGATAGCGATTGCCTCACCCGTCACGGTGTCGTAGCCGGCCAGGGTCACCGCGGCGTCGGCTACCGGAACTTGCCAAGGCCCCACCATCTGATCGCGGTGGATCAGACCGGTCACGCTGCGGTCTCCAATGTTGATTAAAAACGACTTATCGGCGACGCAGGGAAACAACAATATCCTGCGCGCCGCCGTATCGATATCGATTGCGGCGGTCGCAAACGGCTGGGTAACGTTCGCCTTATGGAGGACCTCTCGCACCATGCGCGGCGGATTGCCCAACAGCACGTCCATACGAATATCGATGGGTGCGGCGCGTCGGGGGTCCGAGTCGTCGGCCTCAAAATAGCGATCGTCGAGTCGCAAATTGCGGTCGGCCGTAGCCACCCCGACGAGCGCATACAAACAACGTTCGCGATGGCAAATCGATTCGAACTCCGCCCACCGCTCGGGAGCAACGGCCAATACATAGCGCTCTTGAGCTTCATTGCACCACACTTGCAATGGCGACATCCCGAAATCGTCGTTGGGAATATCGCGTAGTTGAAAATGCCCGCCCCGCCCCGCACCGTTTACGAGTTCGGGCAGTGCGTTTGATAATCCACCGGCGCCGACGTCGTGAATTGCGAGGATCGGATTATCCTTGCCCTGCGCACAGCAACTATCGATGACTTCCTGGCAACGGCGCTCCATCTCCGGATTGCTGCGCTGCACCGATGCAAAATCCAACTCGACGTTACCGCGCCCGCTCGCGATACTGGAGGCCGCACCGCCACCGAGTCCGATCAACATCGCAGGACCCCCCAATACGGCGATATGGGTACCGGCCACAAACGTTTCTTTGCGCACATTCTCAGGACGAACATTGCCCAATCCTCCTGCCAACATAATGGGTTTGTGATAACCCCACCAATGATCGGCATTGCGGTATTCGAAGCTACGAAAGTATCCCGCGACGTTGGGTCGTCCAAATTCATTATTGAATGACGCACCGCCAATCGGCCCCTCGAGCATAATCTGCAGCGCTGACGCAAGATGGGGCGGCCGCGCGCCGGTCCCTTCCCAGGGCTGCGCAGCCCCGGGAATGTGCAAATGCGACACCGAGAACCCCGTCACACCGGCCTTCGGCTTCGCCCCGCGGCCGGTCGCGCCTTCGTCCCTGATCTCACCTCCCGAACCGGTTGCGGCACCGGGAAACGGAGCGATAGCCGTCGGGTGGTTGTGGGTTTCAACCTTGATGACGAAATGTCTCGGTTCAGGGCTAAATCGGTATTCTGCGCTCGTTGCGTCCGCATAAAAATGGCCCGCGCTCGCACCTTCGATAACCGCGGCGTTATCGGAATACGCCACGATGGTACCGGCACTGTTATGGGAATGGGTGTCGCGAATCATCGCGAATAACGATGCGTCCTGCGGAGTACCGTCAATCACCCAATCCGCATTGAAGATCTTGTGCCGGCAGTGTTCCGAGTTGACCTGCGCGAACATCATGAGTTCGACATCGGTAAGATTACGTCGCGCATCGCGGCAGTGCGCCGCGAGATATTCGATCTCCTGTACCGACAGTGCCAGCCCTAATGAGCTATTGGCCTCATGCAACACTTCAATGCCCTGCCCTAATACATCGATAGTGGTTAACGGCGCCGGATCGAATTTCTCAAAAACCGAGGCCGCGGCGTCAAAGTCGCGGATTACGCTTTCGGTCATCGCGTCGTGCGCAGCACGTTGTAATTCTGCGCGCTGCGTTGTACTCAATGAATCCTGCTCGGCGCAGTACCAAGCGACACCACGCTCGATACGGCGCACCTGATCGAGGCCGCTGTAGCACGCGATATCGGTGGCTTTACTGGACCAGGGAGAGATCGTGCCGAGCCGCGGCACAACCAGGAACGCCGGCGGGTCTGAAGTTGTAACGGTCGTCGCGGGGCCGTAATTGAGCAGGGCCTGCAATAGCGCTTGCTCGGATTCATTGAATTCTGCGCGGATATCGACGAAATGCCAGTACTCCGCATCCAGCGTCAGGCGCCGTCCACTCTGCGCCTCGAGTGTGTCACGAACTTTATCGAGTCGGAATACCGACAGCGCAGCACCGCCACGCAGCGCCAGGATCGACGACGGTGGCGAAGGCGGCAAGTATCGAAATTCGTACGCGGTCGCAGTCGGGGCCGCCGTCACTGCGCCGCGGCGCTAGTCACCGGTAGATCGACATCGAGGCCCAACCGCAACGCGACGGCTTCGTAGGATTCGACGACTCGACCCAAGTTGCGACGGAAACGGTCTTTGTCGAGCTTCTCTCGCGTCTTTGCATCCCACAAACGACACCCATCGGGGGTGAATTCATCGCCCAACAGGATCGCATCGCCATAGCGACCGAATTCCAGCTTGAAATCCACCAGCAGGATTCCGGCCTCGCGAAACAACGCCTTAAGTATTTCGTTAACTTCAAAGGTACGGGATTTCATGATCTCGACCTCATCAGCGCCGGCCCAGCCGAAGGAACGAATATGATATTCGTTGATCATCGGGTCATGCAGCGCATCGTTCTTGAGAAAAAATTCAAATGTCGGCACTTCGAGATCGATTCCTTCCTCAACACCTAAACGTTTACAAATCGAACCCGCGGCAATATTTCTGACCACGCATTCCACCGGAATCATATCCAATCGTTTGACGATCGATTCGGTTTCTGAAAGCAAGGCCTCGAAATGAGTGGCCACACCGGCCGCGGCCAACCGCTCCATAATAAATGCGTTGAATTTATTGTTTACCATGCCCTTACGATTGAGCTGCTCGACTTTCTCGCCGTCAAATGCCGAGGTGTCGTTACGGAAATACAAGATCAACTGCCCCGGATCGTCAGTGAGAAAAACGGATTTGGCTTTGCCCGAATAAAGTAGTTCGCCCTTTTTCATCGCACCATATCTATAGAGTAGAAAGTTATAACGATTCAGTTAACGGTCGAAACCGTTTTGATTACGACCAGCTACGGCTTGAAGATGCCGGCCGCACGCATCGCGTCCAGCACCGTTTGCTCAAACCTCGCGTCCAACCAAACCAGCGGTAGGCGTATCCCACGGTCGATCAATCCCATTCGGTGCAGCGCCCACTTCGACGGAATCGGATTGGCTTCCACAAACAACCCTTTATGCAACGCCCGCAACTGCGCGTCGGCTTCATCCGCCAGCGAGGTCGCGCCACACACTGCAGCGGCGCTCATTTCGTGCATCAACTGCGGTGCCACGTTGGCGGTCACCGAGATCGTGCCTTTGCCGCCCGCCAACATCAGATCCTTCGACGTGTGATCTTCGCCGGAATAAACCGCAAAATTTGCGCCGCAACGTTTTATCAAATCACGGCCGCGCGCAATGTCGGCAGTGGCGTCTTTAATGCCGATAATATTGGAGATCGACGACAACTGCTCGACGGTGTCGTTATCCATATCGCATGCGGTACGGCCCGGCACGTTATACAGAATTTGTGGCACCGGTACAGCCGCAGCGATGGCTTTAAAGTGCTCGTAAAGCCCACGTTGCGGAGGCTTGTTATAGTACGGAACCACCAGCAAGCACGCATCTGCGCCTGCTTGGTGGGCGGCCTTGGTCAATGAAATCGCTTCCGAAGTGGAATTGGCGCCCGTGCCCGCAATTACGGGCAACCGGCCGCGGGCGTACTTGATGGTCCGCATTACCACCTGCTCATGCTCGTTATGGCTCAGTGTGGCGGACTCGCCGGTGGTGCCCACCGACACGATACCATCCGTTCCCTGTTCAATATGGAACTCGATAAGGCGCTCCAGCGCGACGAAATCCAATGCGCCGTCGGCATCCATCGGCGTCACCAGCGCCACCAAACTTCCAGTAAACATAACGTCAGGTATCCGGTCCGGGGTTGGGAATAAGCGCGATGGTACTTGGCGCTTTCAGGGCTTTCAAGCGAGCCCGCGAGCACTCCCAGCGCGATATTGCGATAATACAAGATATTGCATATTCAGACGAACAATATCGCAATATCTTGTTGACCGGGGCGACTCGCGGCAGTAGCATACTGCCCGTCTGTGAGCTACTGTAAATCGATCAACCGGGGAGGAAGGTTATGCATTGTCGTCATTGTGATTCCGTAATGCTCCGCACTCGATCCGAATCGGGTCCCACCAGCCGCCAGGAATGGTACCAATGTTCCGTGTGCCGGCGCGCTTCGCTGTTGTCGATCGCCGGATCGCTGCTCCGCTCCGGCCGCGCCCTGGTCGATCGCGCGCCATCAGCACTGGGCCAATTGCGCACCTAATTTCGAAAACGACCACGAGAAACGGAACGGCCGGTTTGCATACCGGTCGAATCCAGCTAAAATCCGCGCCATAGGTGGATTTACAATAACGGGTGTCTGGATAAAAGTTATTACCTCCGCGGGCGACGCTGTCGTCACGCCGCCGATAGTCGCATGTCGCTCACTCCCCAGTGTCTACAACAAGAAACCGTCGAATTTCGCGGTACGGGCGGAATCAGTACCGAGAACTCCGGGTGCGGATTCTGCGCTGCCTTTATTGATACCGCCACGGATAAAACGGTTGTGTCGTGCTTCGCAGACGGCCGTCCTGCGCCCGTGCACGTGCTTGACGGGCTGCCGAAAGACTGGATCAGCGAACGCGACGCGAGCGGTACGGTCGTCGCCGTGATCGACACCGTCGTACCCGGGTTTCTAAAGGACGGTCGGTTCTACACGCGCGAGCAAGCCGCCGCGGCCGCTGGCTCCGCCCAGCATAGATAACACCGCACTAGACCTCTACCAAACCCAACGCCGACCGTCGCGGGATGTTCGAAGCACCTTCGATTCGAATAATTCGGCGCCGCGCGGTACCGCGATAGACTGCCACATTCATTTCGAATCGCCTCCCGATCGACCCCAATTGTTGGTACACTTGCGACGCTTGGCTGCGGGTGATCTGTATTACGTTCGTTTACGGGTCGAAACGGGAAGCCGGTGAGGTGTGACGCTTGGCGCTAGGGCGCGAAGCGGCATCCATTCCGACACTGCCCCCGCAACGGTGATCGAGGCATCGCGGGTCATTACGCCACTGCCTGCGTTCCGAATATCGGACCCGGCGGCACAACTGCCGGTTCAGGTGGGAAGGCGATTCGCATGCACTAGACCGATTGATCGCGACGGCGTTATGGCGCGGGATCGGATGGTGCGCCTCGTCAGTCCGGAGACCGGTCCGCAGCCATCGTGACGGGCGTCCGCCATGACGCGCCGGAATACATACGTACGTGCACGGAGGGTGCACCGGTGGTGATAAGTCTGAAATTTCAAGCGAAAAATATCGAACCGCGCGGCGCCGGGGCCGGCCGCTGCGGCGGATTGCACACGTGAACACGATTCCGTTTCGGTTTTTTGTGGTCTCGGTTGTGGCCCACGGCGGCCTGCTGCTCGCACCGAGCGGCGAGCGGTTATCTGCGCCGCCATTAATATCGACCGCACCGTTCGCCGTGCAACTCAGCTCCGTATCGGACGCCGCCGTAGCGTCCCCGGCGCAACCGGCCGACCGCAACCTGCCCACACCGAGCACCAGCCCCGCAGCCACTGCGACACGCGCTCTAACGGCCCATCGCATCGCGGCTGTGACTGCGATTGCAGAGCCGCGGCAATTCGGTGCCGGCCGCGAGTCCCTCGTCTATACCCCGAATAATAATCCAGACACCGATAGCGGGGGCCGAACCGGGCTCGATACCGCCACGTTGCAAACGGATGTGCCGGAGCATATGCTGGAAATTGACGAGCCGCGGCGCATCAACGCACCGTCACTGGCCGAGTCGCCGATACCGGCCTGGCAGCCATCCGCACCGCAGGCATCGACGACCGTTGCTGCCGCGGAACCAATTCCCGCGAAGTCGAATACGATCCCCCCGACCGATAGCTTTACCGAAACCGACGGCGCACAACGCACCGACACGACATCGCACGCCGAACCGGTTAGCGTGGCGACTGCCGCGCCGGAGGCGGAGCCGAGCGCGAGCGCGGCCGCCTCCGAGGCGATTGCGTCGCGGGCGCGCCGCGAAATCGAGGCATTGCTGGCATTACGCTTCCACTATCCGCCGCTGGCACGCAAACACGGTTGGCAGGGCCGCGTCCAAGTCCGTGTGACAGTCTCGGCAAGCGGCCGAATCGACGCTGCGCAAATCGTGAAATCGTCCGGTTATCGCGTTCTCGATCGCAACGCCGTGAAAACGCTGCGGCGCATCGGGCGACTTCCCGGCGACGCGCAATGGTTGCAAGGTCATGAGTTGTCGCTCGACGTTCCCATTCGCTATCAATTGATCAATGGATAACAATCGATGGGAAACCGACTCTCCAAGATATATACCCGTACCGGCGACGACGGCACGACAGGACTTGGCGACGGCAACCGCGTCGCCAAGGATCACCCGCGCGTGGAGGCGATGGGTGCAGTCGACGAATTGAACAGTGTTCTCGGACTGCTGCTTACGGAATCGTTACCGGAATCAATTGAGGCGTGTTTGCATCAAGTGCAACACACTTTGTTCGATATTGGTGGCGAATTAGCAATTCCCGGCTATGAATTGGTGGCCGCCGACCAACCCGGCACGCTCGAGCATATGCTGGACACTCTGAACGCCAAACTTGCACCATTAAAAGAGTTCATATTGCCGGGTGGCTCGCGAGCCGCTGCCTACTGCCATTTAGCACGCAGCGTCTGCCGCCGCGCCGAACGTCGGCTGCATACGCTCGCGGCCAGCGAAGAAGTGTCCGCGGTGAGCCGCCAGTACTTGAATCGCTTATCGGATTTGCTTTTTGTGATTGCGCGTTCGCTGAATCAAGCCAAGCAACATGCCGATGTACTATGGAAACACGAGCGCCGTTCGAATCGGTAGCTGGCTAGATTTCGAATTCCACGGGCTACAAACAGTCCGCACGCTTTATCAAGCTAAGATAACGAGACCAGTCAAAATGCGGACCTGGATCGGTCTTGCGGCCCGCTGAGATCTCACTGTGTGCGAACCAGTGACTGCTTTGAAGTGCCGGATACTCGGCACGCAGTGCGATCGTCACTTCGCATAGAGTAGCGTACTGCCGATCGTCAAACTCGACCTCATCGCAGCCTTCGAGTTCGATACCGATCGAGAAATCGTTGACCTTGGAGCGTCCAAGACAACACGACTCGCCTGCATGCCAAGCACGCTGCGTCGTAGCAACGAATTGAATAAGCTCACCGTCGCGCTTAATCAGAAAATGAGCGGACACCTGAAGGTTACGGATTTTACGCAAGTACTCGTGATGCTCCGCGTCCAGTCGATTGCAAAACAACTGCTCGATATACGGGCCACCGAATTCTCCCGGCGGCAAGCTTATCGCGTGAATCACGAGCACATCGATGCTCGCGCCGACCGGCCGCGCGTCGCAATTTGGCGAGCTTATGAATCGCGCAGGCATCAAACGGCCGGTATCGGCTTCGATTCTCATAATCGTCGTAATATCGAGTTGGGGCAAATCACCGAATAATTCTACAGCACTGAGCCATGTCGTCTCGGATGTACTCCCCCGGCGAGATATTGTCAACGCCGCACCGAGATCTCTGCATGGGGTCCAACTTCACCTCCGTGATTGCTGCGAACGTGTAAAATGCGATCGATGTTGCAGCCGGCCGGATCACCACAATAATTTCCACCCAACTTAAGGAATCACCCTCAGCGTCATGAGCGAATGGCAATTTTGGGTTGACCGCGGTGGGACGTTTACCGACATCGTCGCGCGTCGCCCTGACTCGACGATCGTTACCCGCAAGCTATTGTCGGAGAACCCCGAGCGCTACAAGGACGCCGCGATCCACGGCATTCGCGAGTTGCTGGAGTTGGCGCCCGAAGCGCTGCTACCAGCCGCAGCGATCGATGCGGTAAAAATGGGAACCACGGTAGCCACCAATGCGCTGTTGGAACGCAAAGGCGATCGGGTCGCGTTGGTTATCACCCGTGGCTTTCGCGATGCACTGCGCATCGGCTATCAAAACCGGCCGGATATCTTTGCGCTGCACATCGAACTTCCGGAGCTGTTGTATGAGTCCGTAATCGAAGTTGATCAGCGACACAGTGCGCAAGGTGACGAGCTGATTCCGCTCGACATCGAAATGGTTCGTGCCGATTTGCAGGCGCAGTTCGACTCCGGAATACGTGCATGTGCGATCGTGTTTATGCACGGTTACCGCTACCACGATCACGAAAACGCAGTCGCTAAACTGGCCGCGGAAATCGGATATACACAGATTTCGGTGTCGCACCGGGTCAGCCCGCTCATGAAACTGGTCGGCCGCGGCGACACGACCGTGGTCGATGCTTACCTGTCGCCGATCCTGCGCCGCTATGTGAATCAAGTCGTCGATGAACTCAATGGCGCACGCCTGATGTTCATGCAATCCAACGGTGGGCTGACCGACGCGCGTCTGTTCCAGGGTAAAGACAGTATTCTGTCGGGTCCGGCCGGGGGTATTGTCGGCGCGGTGCAAACCAGCCGCGATGCGGGATTCGATAATATCATCGCATTCGATATGGGCGGCACCTCGACCGATGTATCGCACTACGCCGGCGAATTCGAACGCGCGTTCGACACCCTGGTCGCCGGAGTGCGCATGCGCGTACCGATTATGCGCATCCATACCGTCGCAGCCGGCGGCGGCTCGATGTTGAAATTCGACGGCTTGCGCTACCGGGTCGGCCCCGAGTCGGCCGGCGCGGACCCGGGTCCGGCGTGCTACCGGCGTGGCGGTCCGCTGACCGTGACCGATTGCAATGTGATGTTAGGTAAACTGCAGCCGGATCTGTTCCCCGCCATTTTTGGCGATAACGCCGATCTGCCGCTCGACGGCGGGATCGTACTCGATAAATTTACTGAGCTCAGCGCACGTATCGCGAGCGCGACCGGAGATGGCCGAACTCCGCGACAGGTCGCCGAAGGATTCCTGCAAATCGCGGTCGAAAACATGACCAACGCCATCAAGAAGATTTCGGTACAGCGAGGTTACGACGTGACCGGTTATACACTCTGTTGTTTTGGGGGTGCCGGTGGTCAGCACGCCTGCCTGGTCGCCGATGCATTGGGCATGAAAAGCATTTTTATCCATCCCCATGCCGGCGTGTTGTCGGCCTACGGAATGGGGCTCGCCGATATCCGCGCGCTGCGCGAGGAGACCGTCGAAATCGCGCTGGACGATACCATCCAGACCCGGCTCAACACGGTTTACGCGCGCCTGCAAGATAAAACACACGCGGAAATCGTTAAGCAAGGCATTGCTCCGGACCACATCCACACCGAATGCCGGGTGCACATTCGCTACGACGGCACCGATTCCTCCCTGCTCATCGATTACGGCTCGGCCGCCGATATGAAGTCCGAATTCGACGCACTGCACCGTGAACGTTTTGGATTCATTATGGCCCACAAAACTTTGATCGTAGAAGCGATTGAGGTCGAGGCCATCGGCACCACAGTCAAGGTCGCTGCAACACCACAGGCGACGGTGGTTGATTCGCCGCCTGCCACACCGCTACGTCAGTGTCCGATGTATAGCGGTGACAGCGAACACACCACCCCGCTTTACACCCGCGATTCGCTGCGACCCGGACAGCTTATCGACGGACCGGCAATCGTCGTCGAAAGTATTTCTACAATTGTGGTGGAGCCGGGTTGGCGTCTGGAAGTTACGGCGCTCGACGACGTCGTGTTGCGCCGGGTGCAGCCGCTGCCGAAACGCACAATAGTAGGCACGTCCGCCGACCCGGTGATGCTCGAAGTATTCAACAATCTGTTCATGTCGATCGCCGAACAGATGGGCGCGGCACTGGAAAATACCGCGTATTCGGTCAACATCAAGGAACGCCTGGATTTTTCCTGCGCCATCTTTGACGCGCAAGGGCACCTCGTTGCCAACGCACCCCATATGCCTGTGCATTTAGGATCGATGGGCGAATCGGTGCAAGCGGTCATCCGGCGGCGCCACGGCACCCTGCACCGTGGCGATGTGTACGTGTTGAATAACCCTTACAACGGCGGCACACACTTACCCGACGTGACGGTAATTACTCCGGTATTTGGCGACCCCAGGGACGCTGATGACACGATATTATTCTATGTCGCGTCGCGCGGGCATCACGCCGACATCGGCGGTATTACCCCCGGCTCGATGCCCCCCAACAGCCGCCACATCGACGAAGAAGGCGTACTCATCGACGATATTCAATTAGTATGCGAAGACCGATTTTGCGAAGACGAAATTGCTGCGGTGCTGCGTACCGGCCGCTTTCCGGCCCGTAACGTCCATCAGAATATCGCGGATTTACGCGCCCAGGTCGCCGCCAACGAAAAAGGCGTCCAGGAACTGCATAAGATGACGGCCCATTTCGGGCTGGATGTCGTCACGGCGTATATGCAACACGTACAGGACAACGCCGAGGGTGCGGTAAAGCGCGTCTTAGGGGCTTTGAATGATGGCCATTTCCGTTATCCGATGGACGACGGCTCGCAGATCGAGGTACGCGTAACAATCGACCGCGAGCAGCGCACTGCGCGTGTGGACTTTTCCGGAACCTCCCCACAGCAAGACTCAAATTTCAATGCCCCGGCCGCGGTGGCACGTGCCGCCGTATTGTATGTGTTTCGTACGCTCGTCGATGACGAGATTCCGATGAATGACGGTTGTCTGAAACCCATCGACATCGTGATTCCGGATGGCTCAATGCTGCGGCCGCAGTATCCGGCGGCCGTGGTGGCCGGCAATGTCGAAACGTCGCAATGCATTACCGACGCGCTGTACGGTGCATTAGGCGTTATGGCGGCGGCGCAAGGCACGATGAATAATTTTACGTTTGGCAACGAACAGTACCAATATTACGAAACCGTATGCGGCGGCTCCGGTGCAGGACCCAATTTCCCCGGCACCGACGCAGTCCACACCCATATGACCAATTCGCGCCTCACCGATCCCGAAGTGTTGGAGTGGCGCTTTCCGGTGTGCCTGGAAAGTTTCTCGATCCGGACCGGTAGCGGTGGCTCCGGACATTACCACGGCGGTAATGGCACCGTGCGGCGGGTGCGATTCTTGCAGTCGATGACCGCGGCGATCTTATCCGGCCGTAGGAAATACGCTCCGTTCGGGCTGGCCGGCGGCAAACCCGGAGCAGGCGGGCACAATTGGGTGGAACGTGAGGACGGTAGTATCGAACAACTCGCCGGCACCGATCAA
>Ga0224497_10000934_pt1 | contig 19351 bp, 21 predicted proteins | sample SF_Jul11_sed_USG_4_FD_167970 | JGI IMG/M metagenome (GOLD analysis project Ga0224497, IMG submission 167970) | Sediment microbial communities from San Francisco Bay, California, United States - SF_Jul11_sed_USGS_13 | ecosystem: Environmental > Aquatic > Marine > Sediment | place: USA... | reverse complement strand
TGACTATATCGAAGTCTTTTACAACCGGCAGCGACGCCATTCTGTTCTTGGCTATCGGACCCCAGCCGAGTTTGCGGAAATGGCTAGCGTGGCTTAACTAGGTGTCCACGAATCACGGGGAAGATCAGACACACCCTATAATCAGGGACGCATGACAACAAAAAAAGGCATTACCAAGATCCTTCCTTTTAAGCTTCGACTTCGGTCAAATCAAACTCGGGCTGAACAATTGCTTTGGTTGAAACTCCGTAGTAAGCAAATCCACGGGTTAAAGTTCCGTCGGCAACATGGAATTGGTTCATACATTGTGGATTTCTTTTGTCCAGAACAGTCTTTGGTCATTGAGGTTGATGAGGACGTTCATGCCATCGAAACACAACAAACCAAAGACCTGGAACGGGAAATTTATCTCAAGTCTTTAGGGCTTCAAGTCATTCGATACACAAACGATGAGATCATTAATAATCTTGATGGAGTGTTAGAAGATCTTATTCAGCAGATATTCGGAAACTCTACCTCCCCTATTCCCCTCCTTACCAAGGAGGGGAATCTTCCGGCCCCTTCTAACCCCTTACCACGAACGTTTTTCGAACGGCCGACGTTGAAGGTGGCGAAAGATTTGTTGGGGAAAGTCCTGGTTAAAGACACCATCAATGACACGATATTGACAAAAATAATTGATGTGGAAGCCTACGTAGGGCCGAAGGATAAAGCCTGCCATGCCTCCAAAGGCCGAACGAAACGTACGGAAATCATGTTCGGCCCAGCCGGATTCACCTATGTCTATCTTATTTATGGAATGTACCACTGCTTGAATATCGTCACAGAAGAAGAAGATTTTCCCGCCGCGATTTTAATTCGTGGATTGGAAATCTTGGGGACAGATAATCCAACGGGATCACCAACCCGTATTGACGGCCCCGGTCGAGTCTGCAGATTTCTCGAAATAGACCGCACCCACAACGGACTGGATGCGACCCTTGGCGCTAGTCTTTGGATCGAAGACCAGGGCTTTGCTATTTCACGGAAACAGATTCAGGCCCTTCCCCGAATTGGCGTGGATTATGCCGGAGAATGGGCCCAGAAACTCTGGCGATTCTGTTTGCCGGCACCACTTCCTCCTAAGGCAAGAGGAAAAAGCGCAAAATAACTGGCGGCGAAACCTTTCCTTCGCTGCCTTGAACAAGTACAGCGGTCTACGTTACCCTAGCGTTTCAGAACGATGTCGGCGACATCCCGTACGCCACATGACACAAAACGCTTCTCATTTCCACGAACAATAAAGGAGGAAGACAATGGGCAACCCGCTCGATACGATCTCTGGCACCATTACTGCTGGCTTTGTGTTGACTGTAGTCCTGTATGGCCTGGTCAAAATGCTGGTGTGATCACGCGGCACTACTCAAGAATTCTTTAATCAACTAACCAATACGAGGACTAATTATGGAAAGTTTATTAGCGTGGGGACATTTCCTCGCGGGTATCACGTGGATAGGAATTCTCTACTACTTTAATTTCATCCAAGTGCCATTCCTTAAAGCGGTCACACCGGAAACCAAAGCTGAGGCCTTCAAACATCTGGTCCCGAATGCCTTATGGTGGTTTCGATGGGGCGCACTGGCCACATGGGTATTCGGAGCCGCATTGCTCATGAATCAGCATCGAATGGGAAGTGCTTTTTTACTGCAAGGACCTGACGCCGTGATTGGCATGGGGGCCTGGCTCGGCACCATTATGCTGTTGAACGTGTGGGGCATTATTTGGCCCAATCAGAAAAAAGTATTGGGTATGAAGGAAGCTACCCCAGAAGAAAAAGCGGCAGCAGCACGGACCGCGCTTCTGGCTTCCCGTACCAATACCATGCTCTCCATCCCCATGCTGTTTTTCATGGCCTCCTCCGGCCATGCCTCAGGACTGTTTTAAGCCAAAAAAAAACGAAGTTCTGACTAAATGAAAAAAGGCCGGCTCATATGAGCTGGCCTTTTTTTATTCACATTGAGAGAAATACGTTAACGCAGTAAATAGACCTGGTTCCTTAACTTTACTCCTGGACGACGATGTGGGTGTCGGTTTCTTCAACGCCGGGGATCGTGTGGATTTTGGTCATGATGAGATTCGATAGGGCACGATCATCTGGCGCATTCACCAACCCAAAAATATCCGGTTGACCAAAACAGGCATGGGCCTGTTCCACTTCAGGGAACGCTTTTAACGTCGCCAATACATCCTGTGCTTTCCCAGCTTTCACCTTCATTAAAATATACGCTTTTGCAGCCATAGCAACCTCCTTGTTCAATATTCATATGCGCTTTTGTACCACAAAAGCCATTTTGGTTCCAAATACCACTAATTTAGGGGTCAGACTCGACTTACTGCCTGCCCTCAATTATCTTGTCGAACAAAATTTTTCAAATTTTATTCGAGTCTGACCCACTAACTCCGGATGGCGCTGATGGCTTTCTATTCATTGACCAACTATCCCGCAATTTGCTAAATAGGAATCATTCCTAAACAGGAATTGTTCAACTTTCTCGATGAACGTAACCTTACAAGAGATTCAAGAAAAGTTTCGTGATTGCGGGCTGAAGTCTACCCCGCAGCGGACAGCCATCTATCAGGCATTAGTGCAGAGCGCTGCGCATCCAACCGCAGAAGATCTTTTCGCTCAGGTGTCACCAGCCTATCCTATGCTCTCTTTGAATACTGTGTATTACACGTTGGGCGTGTTGCGGACGGCGGGGCTCGTCCAAGAGGTCAACATTGGCCACGACCGGGCGCGTTTTGATGCGAACCTTACTCCGCATCATCATGTGATTTGCCAGGGATGCCAGAACATCCTAGACGTCATGGATCCCCGGTTAAACCGGCTAGCGTCTCCCTCCGGACTTCCAAAAGAATTTCACATTACCAGCTATCAAGTGGCCTTTCGCGGCTATTGTGGCACATGTCGCCAAGCGCAAAAGCCAATCATTACTTCACCATCGGGGAAACGCCCCGTTTCATCATAAAGGAGGATTGTATGGGCAACAGTTTAAAAGGAACCAAAAGCCACGAAAACTTAAAAGCTGCCTTTGCGGGCGAATCACAAGCGAACCGCCGCTACCTGTATTTCGCCAAACGGGCGGATATTGAAGGTTACACGGATATTGGTGGGCTTTTTCGAGATACTTCGGAGGCTGAAACCGGCCATGCGTTCGGACATTTAGATTTTTTAAAAGAAGTGGGCGACCCAGCGACCGGTGTGCCAATCGGAAATACTGATGCCAATTTGAAAGCCGCAATTGAGGGTGAAACGTATGAATACACTCAAATGTACCCAGGGATGGCGAAAACTGCTCGCGATGAAGGATTCGAAGAATTGGCCGAATGGTTTGAAACCTTGGCCAAAGCCGAACGTTCCCATGCCAACCGTTTCACCAAAGGCCTTGAGTCACTGAATCAAGGATAAATTTACATGATTGAAGATGCCTCTTTCCTCCCCTTTGTAAGGGGAGGATGAAGGTGGGGTAGATGCTTCATAAATCATTGTCGATAATCAAACTGTCATTCTTGCTCCACCAATGCTTCTACCTCCCTTATTCCCTCCTTACAAAGGAGGGATATTTCTGGGGTGTTATCAGGCCAGTGCCAGCCACCTACTAAGACTTTCAATAGCAAAAATTTTCACCGATGCCGAAATTTGATCTCATTACACCGGGTTGGAAGCGATCCGATTTGGAAACGGAAACGTTACGGATTTTTGATATCTGTGACGGTTGCCGTCGGTGCTTTAATCTGTGTCCATCATTCACCACGCTGCTCAACCGGATTGATGATCACGAAAGCGATCTCTCGAAGCTGACATCACAAGATTTCACGCAAGTGGAACAGGAATGCTATTACTGCAAACTCTGCTTCAATCACTGCCCCTATTCCCCACCACACCAATACAATTTGGATTTTCCTCGGTTAATGGCCGCATGGAAAAAGCAACGAAGCTCAGAAGGGGGAGCAACCTGGCGCGACAAACTCCTGATTCAAACCGATCTTATTGGCAAGCTGGGGAGTCTCACTGCACCACTGACGAATTGGGCGCTACGCACCTCATGGGTTCGAGGACTTGTCGAAACAGTGGCGGGTGTCCACCACGCTCGTCGAGTCCTACCTTTCCAATCAGAAACATTTTCGCAATGGTGGGCACGACGAAGGCCGGTCTCAAAACCATCAACACCCAAGGGTAAAGTGGCGTTTTTCCCAAGTTGCTTGGTGACATTCCAAGTTACCGATGTCGGAAAGGCGACGGTTCAAATTTTAGAAAACAATGGCATTGAGGTAGTGGTCCCACCCAATCAACAATGTTGCGGCATGCCACGATTTGATCTGGGTGATACGGAGGGCATGCAACGCATCGCGGAAGCGCAATGCCAACAATTTTTACCGTATGTCGAGAAGGGCCATAACATTGTCATTCCTGCCCCGAGCTGTAGCTTGATGTTCAAAAGAGAATACCCGTATTTGAAGCCTTCACCGGAAATGACGCGAGTGGCAGACCATACGTTTGACGTGTGCGAATATCTGATGCAACTTAAAAAAGATAACAAACTTTCTTTAGATTTCCCGCAAAACCCTGGTCGCGTGGCCTACCAAATACCCTGCCACCTTCGGGATCAAAATATTGGTTTCAAATCTAAAGAGGTGATGGAATTGACAGGAGCCAAGGTGCATTTAATTGAAAAGTGTTCAGGACATGATGGCGCATGGAGTGCCAAGAAAGAATTTTTTGACATGTCGATGAAGATTGCCAAAAAAGCCGTTCGAGAAATCAAAGACGACACGTTTGATGTGGTAGCCTCCGATTGTCCCTTATCAGCCCTCCAATTAGACCAGGCGCTCGATGCACCCCTAACCCGACCGGCCCTGCACCCCATTCAAGTCGTTCGCAACGCCTATGGATTATCCTCATGAAGCTCATAAAGCCTGAGAATCTCCTCTCTGCCGCTGACTATGAACAACAACGTACGACGATTCGGCGTCGAATTATTGATCTCAAAAAACGGCGGCGTATTACCGTTGGAGACTGCGTCACGCTCGTGTTCGAAAATCGCGAGACGGTATTGTTTCAAATTCAGGAAATGCTGCGAACCGAGCGCATTGTTGCGCCCGAGAAAATTCAAGAAGAATGTGATGTCTATAATGCCCTATTGCCAGGTACAGATGAATTAAGCGCAACCCTCTATATTGAAATTACCGAACCAGAGAAAATTCAAGAACGCCTGGACTCACTGAAAGGCATTGACAATCCAGATATCGTGGCTATCTCTATTGGGACGGAGAAAATATTCGCCAACTTTGAGGCTGGCCATAGTAATGAAGAAAAAATTAGTGCCGTGCACTTTGTGCGGTTTGCTTGCAATTCAAACGTGAGGGCCCAACTGGCCCAGACGGGTGTATCAGCTTTACTGACTACTAGCCACCCTAATTTTCAAGCAGAAGCCCCAATCCCAGATGATATGAGGAAAGAATGGCTTCAAGATTTGCAACAAGGTGTTCAGCAAGGCTCCTGACGACTAGAGGCCTAAAATCCTAATTGAAATTGACAACCTTCAAAGATGTGCTTTAAGATAAAAATTCAATATTGCAATCCTTTCAACCGATTGAAAGGAAAGAAGAATTTCCAAATTTTTCGGAGCGTTCATACAAGGAGGGCACACAGATGGTAACCATTACTTCAATCGCTGAAGAAAAGATTAAAGAGCTGATAAAGGAAGAAGAGAATGCGGTGGGTCTCAGAATTTATGTCAAAGGTGGTGGCTGTAGCGGCTATCAATATGGCATGTCATTCGAAGACAAAACGAGTGACGATGACACCATCGTGGAAAAGGGTGACGTGAAGGTCATTGTCGATTCCCAAAGCGCTCCCATGTTGAGTGGCGCAGAAGTGGACTATGTGGATAGTCTTCAAGGTTCCGGATTCGCAATCAAAAATCCACAAGCCAAATCCACCTGTGGCTGCGGCAGTTCCTTTTCGACCTAAACACCGTTTACAGAACGCACATGAAGGGCTGGACTTGCTGTACGATTCGTACCTGAGTTCAGCCCTTCTTTTTTTTACACCTCGACCCTAAGGTCCCCATGTCGAAAGCCACCTTAACCAAACGCCTTGAATTCTGCTCATCCCATCGCTACCACAACCCGGCTTGGAATGATGACAAGAATCGTGAAGTCTTCGGCCCCTGCAATAATCCCAACACGCACGGCCATAATTATTTAATGGAAGTCACGCTGTGCGGGAAAATTGATCCAGTCACCGGGATGATCATCAACCTCTATGATCTCAAGCAATATTTGTGGGATGTGTTGATTGAATTCGATCACAAAAACTTAAACTTGGATACTCCATATTTTAACGGCAGGATTCCCACCACCGAAAACCTCGCGCTGACGCTATGGAACCTGTTAGAGCAACATCCGAAACTACCAGCCCTTGACAGAATCCAACTCTACGAAGATGAAACCCTCTATGCTGAGGTAACCCGACAAACATCGACAAACCCCCAAGATTCTCAAACCGCACCGCACGCCGATATCACGCGTGCGTATAGTTTTTCTTCTGCCATTACCGTACCCACTGGTCAAATCACAGGCCACAATTACACAATTGGAATAACCATCGGTGGTCCTATCAACTCAGAAACCGGCCAAATCATAAATCTGGAACAATTGGATCAACTAGTCCACACGAAAATCATCGACAGATTTCGCAACAAGAACATCAGCCTGGACCAAGAGTTTAAAAATTCTGCGCTCACCGAAGAACATATGGCACAAAGCATTTGGGAAACATTAAACGGATCTATTCCTCAAGGAACATTGACCCAAGTTACGGTAAGTGCCACTTCCCGTACCTCAGCCTCCTACCGCGGCTAAAAATCGTCCGCACGCCCGCCCTTTTCACAACAGCACTCTCCTTCCTTGTGGGTCTGTTGAAACTAATGGCCCACTTCTCAGGATGGGATACGCGATGCAGCGTTCCCTGCCTCAGTAAGGAGTGAAAAGGGAGGCGTCAGGAGCAAGATGCAAGAAATTCATCTTGGTTTCCTTACCGTGTTTTCTCATCTCCCTGCGCTTCACGCCTAACACCTCACGATCTTTGATTGATTTTTAAACCAACACGAAGCTGCTGGCATGCAAGAGTCTGTAAGCTTTTTAGCTCTTAGCAATCATTATTATTCAATGCTCCCTAGAGGGATCAGATGAATTGGAAACAATCGCGAAATAGTCAGAGAAATATGAAAGGACAGCTTTTTAGCTCCCCCCACGCATTTTCCAAGCTGTCGATAAACGAATAAAATATCTAGGAAGCTAGTCGTTAAAATACCAATGTTGAGGAGACGCTACTGAGAAGGAGAAAAATGCTGGGCGATTAAAGCGGCTAGTTCAGCAGGTTCGAGCTTTCCTTCTTTGGTTTCTAGAAGGGTGCCATTGGAAAAGAAGTGGGTAGTGGGGTAGGTTTCGAAGTTGTGTTGCTTTTTGATATTTCGGCATTTGCCGGGGACATGCATTTTGGCTTTACCAAATCGTATGGTGGCATGGTCTTGGGCCGACGTTTCTAAGATTGGGTCATAGGCTTTGCAGGGCTCACAGGTGGCTATTCCATAGGCCACGACAGCCGCCGTGGCCTGCGTGAAGTATTCGTAGTTTTCATCGTTGACGTTTTCTACAGTTCCGGACATCGCATCCTCACTCTATCAATAAACGCAGGTCCATGATTTTTGGTACGATACATTCTCAGTCACTTTCTGATCGACCGTAGAAGAGGCCTCCCTCTGATTGCCCGACGATTCTACCTCCCCTCGCCCCTCCTTACAAAGGAGGGGAAGAGAAGGATACTTGCTGAATCTGATTTTACACCTACAAATTCTTATGGTGAGGCAAAAGAAAAACCCTAAGGGAGCTTTGCGTTTGCTCCGCTTAGGGTTTACTCATCTATCACACTTTTAGCCTAATTTTTTTAAGGCTTCCAAAATTTCTTTGTCATCACGCGCGACTTTGATTTCCTGCACTTTGGCATAGGCGACTTTGCCGTTTTTATCCACAATCACGGTGGCCCGCTTCGAACAATTCAGGGGTTCAAAATACAGGCCGTAGGCTTTTGACACTGTCCGATGCATATCGGCCAACAATTTGTGCTTGAGCTCTAGCGAATCGGCCCAGGCTTTGTGGGAAAAGAAACTATCGCAGCTAATGCCCATGATTTCGGCATTGGCTGATTCAAAGCTAGGAAAATCATCCGTTAAACATTTGTTTTCCCCTTGGCATACCGGACTCCAATCTAGTGGATAAAAGGCCAGCACGACATTTTTTTTGCCCTGGTAATCACTGAGTTTAATATCGTTTTGATCCTGATCTTTCAGGGTAAAATCTGGGGCGACATCTCCGACCTTAATTTCTGCAGCAACATCTGACATGTTCTCTCTCCTCCTTGTTGATAAACGATACGGAAAATACCTGAGTAGTCCTTGGTCGTACCACGGGGTGAAAAAGTTTGTCAATCAGCACAATGGTCCCATGGAATCGCCCATTTGGCCCTTCTGGGCTAACCGAATTCTGATTTTTTTGACTCCTCTCTCTTGAGTGGTCTCCCTCACGAATAGCGCTCGTTTTACCTTGTGTTTTCTCCAATCTCAGGGTATCGTAATTTAAAGGCCATGCAGTTTTCCCTCTCCTCGCACCTCACACAAAGGATAGCGTTTCTTTCCTGAATGAATACCTTTCAGCAGTTTTTTTCAGGGCTTAAAACCTGGTCTTGGCTTCGAATTATCCTTGTCTCCTCTTTCATCCTGGGATGCCTTGGATTCGGGTCGCTCGTTGGCGTCCTATGGGTAACCACTCGTGATCTCCCAACCTTCGATTCTTTTCAGGATTACCAACCAAGTTTGGTTTCCAGGGTCTATGCTGATAATGGAGAACTTATCGGACAATTCTTCATTGAGCGCCGACTCTATACCCCCATTGATCAAATTCCTCCATCCCTGACTCAAGCGGTCATTGCGGTTGAGGACACAAGATTTCTAGAACATCCAGGGCTGGACCTGGTTGGGATCGGCCGAGCTGCCTGGACGAATCTGAGAAAAGGCGGGCGATTTCAGGGTGCCAGTACGATTACTCAACAATTAGCCAGAGCCCTCTTTCTCTCTCCCGAACGTACCTATACCCGCAAAATCAAGGAGCTAATTTTAGCCATTAAGATGGAATGGGTCCTGACTAAAGATCAGATCCTGGAAATGTACCTGAACCAAATATACTTTGGGCATGGAGCCTATGGCATCGCCGCTGCTACCCTGACTTATTTCGATAAAAGCGTCACCGAACTCAGCCTCCCAGAAGCGGCCTTTTTAGCCGGACTGCCCAAAGCGCCAAACACCTATTCTCCCTTTCGCAATCCAGACCTGGCCAAGGCTCGCAAAGAACTCGTCTTACACCGCATGGTCGAAGCTGGATTTATCACTGAGGAAGAAGCGCAAACCGCTCTCGGCACCATCTTAAATTATCGCCGTCAATCCATTGAACCGATTGCTTCCTATTTTGTCGAGGATATCCGGCAACATTTAGTCGAACGCTATGGGGAATCCCTCGTTTATAAGGGGGGCCTACAGATCTTCACCACTTTAAATATTGAGATTCAAAAACTTGCCGAAGACAGTCTGCAGAAAGGGCTCCGTCAAGTCGATAAGCGACAAGGATGGCGGGGACCTCTTGGACATGTGGAATGGACCGCCGATTTTGTGCCTCCGGAAGAATTTCCAGAATTACAGAATCCTCAGGCTGCCTCTGTGCATGGCCTGTATCGAGGCCTCGTGACCAAAGTCACCAAAAAGTCAGCCGAAATACTTGTTGGCAATACTTTTAAAGGAACTATTGAGTTGGACGATATGAAATGGGCTGAACGTCAACTCAAAGATATCCATGATGTGGGGACCGCCGAAGTCAAAAAAAATATTGCTCCTAAGCATATTCTTAAAGTTGGCGACATCATTGAAGTGCTACCTAAAAAGGGGAACTTGGAATCCGGCAGCTTTGTGTTAGAGCAGACGCCCCTGGTTGAAGGATCTTTACTTGCCCTGGATCCACGAACCGGTGCCGTTCAAGCCATGTCGGGGGGGTATGATTTTAATCGAAGTCAGTTCAATCGGGCGGTGGCGGCCCGACGGCAACCCGGCTCGGCCTTTAAGCCGCTCATCTATGCCACGGCCCTTCAACAGGGGCTCACACCTGCTACATTAATCTTAGATGCCCCCGTGGTCTATCAAGATGAAGAATTGGATCGTGTCTGGAAACCGGAGAATTATGAGAAGCGTTTTTATGGCACGATTTCTCTTCGCGAAGCCTTACGCCATTCTCGAAATGCCGCCACGGTGCGACTTCTTGAGCAAATCGGTGTTCCAGAAGTCGTGAACATTGCCAGCGATTTGGGGATTCGGAGCCCGCTGAGCCAAGATTTGTCTCTGGCCCTCGGGTCCTCCAGCGTTACACTACAAGAAATTACGTCGGCGTATGGAGTCTTCGCCAATCAAGGCATGTGGCTACAGCCCTACCAAATTACGCTGGTAAAAGATGTGAAAGGCGAAATTCTCGAGCAACACCTGTTTGAACCTCGACAGGCCATGAAACAGGAAAATGCCTATCTGATCACGAATATGTTGATGGATGTCATACAAAGTGGAACCGGGCGACGTGCCAAAAGGATCGGCCGCCCCTTAGCTGGGAAAACGGGGACGACCAATGGGTACAACGATGCCTGGTTTGTAGGCTATGCACCGAATTTAGCTACTGGAGTGTGGGTGGGCTTCGATTCGGTGCGGACCTTAGGCAGATTGGAATCCGGCGCTCATGCGGCCCTTCCCATCTGGACTCAATTTATGGATCAGGCTCTTCGCGACCTGCCAGTTATGACCTTTACCATCCCGGAAGGCATTCAGTTCGCCCAAGTCGATACCACCACGGGAGACTTGCCCACCAAATCCAGCCGGAATATTAGTACAGAAGTGTTTCGAAAAGGAACGGAACCCGCGAAGGCGGCAGCACAAAAAGCCAATCCGATGGACTTTTTCGAATTTGACCGCATGAATTCAGGATCCTCCAGCCAACTTCCTTCATTCTAGGCTTCCTTCGCCTTCCGCCTCACACCTCTCGCCTCACTTTTTAACCTTTTGTATCTTGGTATTCTTCATACCATGCCATTTGAATGGCTTCGAGCTTTTTCTCATTTGAAGCTTTCGGATCGTCTTTAAATTCTGGGAGGGCCACTACCCAGGCATGTAAATCGGTGAACCTCACCGTTAAAGGATCAAGGTCAGGATGTTCTTCCTGTAAACGAATACCAATGTCTTCCGTATCTCCCCACATTAAATCTTGCGCCATGATTTCCTCTTAGGTCGAATGACGTTTCCGCATCACGGGCTCGCCATTACTTCACAAATTCTGAAACTTTTTTACTTTCGAGTGCTTCTTTTAAGGTCGCATCCATTAACACTTCCGCCAAATGATGCGTCTCCTTTTCAGCCTCGGCGATGCCTGCACGAATGGCTCGATGGTCATCGCCCTTTTGCGTTTCACTCAGTTTTTGCATCACTCCCTGAATGTTAGCTTTTTCTTTTTCGCTAATCAGATCCGAAGCACGGACCAACGCTTTTTGAGTCGCCATAATAATCGCACTCGCTTCTGTGCGGGCTTCGATCACTTGCCGAGTTCGAATATCCTCTTCCGCAAATTTGAAGGAATCTCGTATCATCCCTTCTACTTCGTCATCGCTCAGGCCATGGGAAGGCTTCACTTGCACCGACTGCGCTTCATTTGTACGAATGTCTCTCGCCGTCACGTGCAAAATCCCATTCGCATCAATAAGGAAGGTGACTTCCACACGGGGAACCCCAGCAGGCAAGGGCGGCATTTTCAATTGGAATCGCGCCAGACTCCGATTGTCTTTCACCAATTCCCGTTCGCCCTGAAGGATGTGAATGTCAACTGACGTTTGTCCGTCGACATAGGTCGTAAACATTTCCTTCGCACTAGTAGGAATCGTCGTATTGCGACGAATCAGCGCACTCATCACTCCACCCATCGTTTCAATGCCCAGGGACAAGGGAGTTACGTCCAAGAGAAGAATTTCTTTGTTATGGCCTCCAAGGATATCCGCTTGCACAGCAGCCCCTAAGGCCACCACTTCATCAGGATTCAATTCGCTGTGGGGTCGGGTCCCAAATAGTTCCTCCACTTTGTTCCACACTAATGGCATACGAGTACTGCCACCCACCAAGACCACTTCATCAATTTCATTAGCCTGTAGGCCAGCGTCCTTTAGCGCAGAACGGCAGGGAGCCAACGTCCGTTCGACGAGATCCATGACCAAAGATTGCATCACTTCACGCGTTAACGTCTTTTCATATTTGCCATTGGGAAGCTCGACCACCAGGGTTGTTGCTGTGTCATCTGACAACCTTACCTTGGCTCGTTCGGACTCCATACGAATCTCTTGCATCAGATCAGGCTGATCTTGGACGTTCAGTCCATGCTTATCGGCAATCTCCCGCACCACCACATCAATAAGGCGTTGATCAAAATCATCACCACCTAAATGGGTGTCCCCATTGGTGGCGAGTACTTCAAAAATGCCATCCTTCAATTTCAGAATAGAGATATCAAACGTTCCGCCACCAAGATCGTAAATGGCAATGATTCCCTGTGTTTTTTTCTGCAGTCCATACGCCAACGCCGCAGCAGTGGGCTCATTGATGATTCGCAAGACCTCCAGGCCCGCAATCATCCCGGCATCTTTGGTGGCTTGTCGTTGGCTATCATTGAAGTAAGCGGGAACGGTAATGACCGCTTTCGAGATATCTTCCTTTAAGAATTCTTCCGCTCGTCGCTTGAGTTCTTTCAAGATCATGGCGGAGACCTGAGGAGGCGAGTAGGTTTTCTCCCCAATTTCTATGCGGATCACGCCATTTTTTTCATGCAGGGTGTAGGGGAAATATTTCAGTTCTTCGCTGACATCGGCCAACCCTTTACCCATAAATCGTTTGACGGAGTAGATGGTACGGGCGGGATCGCGGGTCAGATGCGCCTTCGCCGGGTCTCCCACGATTAATCCATTATCGGTCATCCCGACGATAGAGGGAACCTTCGTGACACCATCGGGATTAGGAATGACGCGTGGCGCGCCTTTATCCATATAGGCAATCAATGAGTTGGTGGTACCTAAATCAATGCCAACGATTCGACTCACAATAGATCCTTTTTGGTATTCAACCTATCCTATCCGGTTATCCAGTCGTTTCTAATAATTCGTTCGCCATGTTGCAGATGTATGTCCGATTGGAAAGAATTTCTTGCATGCTCCGCAAGACCGCATTTTTCTGATCACGCGCTTCCCCTGGATCGGCATTCTTGTTTTGCAATGCATCCCATTCGTGGTATTTCGCCCGCAAGGCCTTTTCCATTTCGGCTTGTCGCTTTTCCAGATGTTCACGCTCACGTTGAAGCTTTTGGCGTAATTCGTCCCGTTCTGTCGAGTCGGCCTCAGAGGAACGATTGCGGAAGGTCTCCATATCTTCTTGTAATTCCAGAATTTCTTCGAAGAGATCGGCTGGAGGATTTGAACGAATATCTTTGACAGCTCCTGCCTCCAAGCGAATTAAATATTCGACTCGTTGAATGGGATCTTTCAACGTTCGATAGGCAGCATTGAGAAAGGCCGAATTTCCCAAACTAATAGTTTTTTCCGATTCATCTTTCGTCGAATAAAAATCCGGATGAAAGGTGCGGCTCAGCTCATGATAGGTTCGTTCCAGCTGTTGTTCATCGATATTGAGCAACCGGGGCAATTTAAAACAGGTAAAATAATCCAATTCCTTAGAAAGAGGCTGAACTTTCACGCATTGGCCGCAGAGGTATTCTCCCGTCACCTCGGACTGACAATGCCAACACATGCTGCGTGCCATGGGCAGCTCACGCGAGCCAGGAAGGGTTTCATGATGGTGGTGATGATTGTCCATATTACTGATTGCCCCTGACAACTCGGGCATGGCTAACTGCACCATGCCCGATCAACTCCGTATCTGTTTTGGTGAAATCCGATTAGTCAGGCAGAGAATGATTCTCCGCACCCACAGGTTTTAGACGCATTGGGATTGATAAATTTGAATGCGCCACTCACCATATCTTTTTGGTAATCTAAGGTCATGCCTTGAAGGTAAATCGCACTTTTCATATCGACAATGACTTTGACGCCATTCACCTCCGTCACCGTATCGAACTCTCCAATCTTATCATCGAAGTTGACCGTATAGCTCAACCCTGAGCAGCCGCCACCTTTCACTCCAAGTCGTAAGCCACCTTCTGTGATGCCTTGCAGATCCAACAACCGCTGAACTTCCTTCAAGGCCGCCTCGGTCATCGTGACGATGGCTGTATTATCGGCTTCTTGTGTTTCCATTTCAGACTCTCCTAATCAGCACGCGTTTCATGTCTTACGATGAGGCGGCCGCTTCTTCTACTTTCGGCTTTTTCTCATCGGCTTTTTTCTGATAATCGCCCAATGCCGCTTTAATGGCATCTTCTGCTAACACGGAACAGTGAATCTTGACAGGAGGAAGATTTAATTCTTCCACGATATCGGTGTTTTTAATCTTTTGTGCTTCTCCCACTGACTTCCCTTTTAACCATTCAGTAGCTAAGCTGGAACTGGCAATCGCCGACCCGCACCCAAAGGTCTTGAATTTCGCATCCACGATCGTTTCATTCTCGACTTTAATTTGAAGCTTCATGACATCGCCGCATTCAGGCGCTCCGACAATCCCCGTCCCAACGCCATCTTCATCCTTTTTGAAGGACCCCACATTGCGGGGATTGTTGTAATGATCGATCACTTTTTCACTATAGGCCATGGGTCATTCCTCCTTCTAATGTATAAACCCGTGAATATATTCTCTCATCCAGGATGTCCACATCTTCCAGCACAGTTAATGCGCCGCCCATTGGACACTCTTCAAATCCACGCCCTCTTTGGCCATCTCATACAAAGGAGACATTTCTCGAAGATGAGTGACGGCTTTCAGCATACGATCAATCGTATATTCAATTTCCTCATCAGTATTAAACCGGCCAAGCCCGAACCGAATGGACGAGTGAGCAAGATCCGATCCCACCCCTAACGCCCGCAACACATAAGACGGTTCAAGCGTCGCCGACGTACATGCAGAACCTGAGGACAGGGCAATTTCCTTCACGCCCATCAACAACGCCTCACCTTCAACATAGGCAAAACTAATATTCAGATTGCCAGGCAAGCGTTCCATGGGATGCCCATTCAGATAGACTTCGTCCATCGCTCCCATAATGCCTTCTTGGAGCCGATCTCGCATTTTCGCCATGCGGACCGCTTCCGTCGCCATTTCCTGCTCACACAATTCACAGGCTTTCCCAAATCCCACGATTAAGGGCACCGGCAACGTCCCGGAACGCATGCCTCGTTCATGGCCACCCCCGTACATCATCGGTTCTAATCGAACTCGGGGGGCACGTCGCCGAACATAGAGGGCTCCAACACCCTTTGGACCATAAATCTTGTGAGAGGTGAAAGACATCAAATCAATACCCATTTCCTGCACATTCACTGGAATCTTTCCAACTCCCTGAGTCGCATCACAATGGAAGATAATGCCTTTTTCTTTGGCGACTTTCCCAATTTCGGCAATGGGATTAATCGTCCCGATTTCATTGTTCGCCAACATCACCGAAATTAAAATGGTTTTGTCGGTGATCGCATTGCGTACATCGTCAGGACTCACCATGCCGGCTTTGTCGACCGGAAGAAATGTGACGGTCACACCCTTCTTCTCAAGATATTTTGCCGTATCAATGACTGCCCGATGCTCAGTGGCACTGGTGATAATATGGTCACCCTTCTCCCGATACATCGCCGCGATACCTTGCAGAGCTAAATTATCCGATTCTGTCGCACCACTGGTAAAAATAATTTCCTTCGCATCGGCACCAATCAAATGTGCAATTTGCTTCCTGGCAAGGTCGACACCCTCTTCCGCTTCCCACCCGAAGGTATGGTTACGGCTTGCCGAATTGCCAAATTTTTCCGTGAAATACGGAAGCATCACTTCAACCACTCGCGGATCGCAGGGCGTGGTCGAATGATTATCTAAATATATGGGTAACTTCATAATTGCGCTCCTTCTGTTTTTCGAGATTCCACAATAATTAATGGCGGTTCTTCCATCATATCTTCAATCGACATACTGCTGAGTAATTGCCCAATGCTTTCTTGCACTTTCAAAAGTGGCGTGCGAATGTTGCAATGCTCCATCTGATCACAGGCCGCATGGTCATCTTTTTCATGGTAACAATCCGCAATGCCTAGCGGGCCTTCAATAGCTTCCAACACCTGGGCAATAGAGATGTCCCGAGGTTCCCGCGCTAAAATATATCCTCCCTTGGGACCGTTTTGGCTTTCAATCATCTCGTGTTTAGCCAGAGTCTGAAGGACCTTGGCCAACAACTCCAAGGGAATATGATGCTCTTCCGCAATTTCCTTCGTATTCACCACTCGAAACGTGCTCAAGGCATTCATCTCTCCATACTGCACCGTGGCCATATATTGGAGAGCCATCAGGGCATAATCTGCTTTTTTGGAAATTTTTAACATATTGAATTTAGTATTTGTTTATTGACTAACGAGTTACACCCTCACCTTAAATAGCTACTGTCTGACGCTTTCTAAACCCGACTCATATGATCGGGGTTAATGTATCATTGACCTCCAATACCAGTCAAGACTAAAATGGTCGGAGATTTAATTAGTCGGACTTTCAGACAGAACAATTAAGCCTGAAATCAATCATTTAAGGGAATATTACTATAACTTACTGTTTTACAAGGAGAAAGTAATGGGTGGCAGTAATCCATATATCGAAAAAAGTGAGACCGCAGTCGCACAAAAACCATTTAAGGTCACATTCATTACCTCTGAATCTCCAGTTGAAATTCAGGTCGATCCTACAAAATTGCCATTTGGAGAAACCGGTCTGCCAGGCAGTATTTTGGATATTGCCCTTGGAAACGGTATTGATGTGGAACATGCATGCGGCGGAGTGTGTGCCTGCTCCACCTGCCATATCATTGTGACGCAAGGCCTGGAAACCTGTAACGAACCCACAGATGATGAAAACGATCAACTCGATGAAGCACCTGGACTTAGCCTACAATCTAGACTCGCCTGCCAATGCGTCCCCAATGGCGACCAAGACCTGACTATTGAAGTCCCGGAATGGAATAAAAACCTCGTCAAAGAAAGCCATTAGGACAAGAGCGCCTAATCAGTAATCCTCAAAAATTTTGCAAAGTCTTCAGACAGACTCTCTTAATTTTCACTCAGGGTTGGGGAGGGACCGATTACCACTTAGTCCCGCAAATCCATGGCATAAAAGTTCGTTAAAGCTAAATCCTCACTAGAAATTCTTGCTTAGTCCTGCTATGTATAGGCTCTTATTCATGGCTTCATCCATTTATTCTTTTTTGTGCTGCATTAGGGTCTTGGTTGATGCCCATCAACCTTCCCCGGAAAACAATGACCAAACCTCCCGGCATAATTGGGAATTTCCGGTTTGCACGCCTCATCGTTTTTCTCGCGTGGGGAAATCTTTTCGTTGGATTAGGACTCACGCCATCCGTACTTGCCCAGGTCCCTCCTGTTATTGATCCGACCGGACGTTCAGGTGAACCTCCGGTAGTTGAACAACCAGAACCAGCCCCGACTTCGCCTCCCGGCTTCATCTTACCTCCCGTTGAGACTCTTCCAGAATTACAACCAAAACGTGCGCCTGGATTACGGGTGATGGTCCAGACTATTCGCGTCGAAGGCAGCACCGTGTTATCACAGGAAGAACTCAATAAAATCACCGCCCCCTATGAAAAGCGAGAGCTCTCCACTGATGATCTCGAGCAATTACGCCGAGCGTTAACACAGGCCTATATTAACAAAGGCTACGTGAATTCAGGGGCCATCATTCCTGATCAATCGATCGAAGATGGTGAGCTCTCCTACCGAATCATCGAAGGCAAACTGACCGATATTCATATTGAAGGGACAACTTACTTCCTTCCTTTCTATTTCCGGCAACGCATTGAACGGAGCGCTGGCCCTCCGCTCAATATCCGACCTCTCAAAGAACGGTTACAACTCCTCTTGCAAGACACTCGCATTCAACGATTAAATTCCGAATTAAAACCCGGCCTTAAACCAGGAGAGGCGATCTTGGATGTGCGGGTCGAAGAGGCCTCACCCTTTCGAGCGTGGGCCGAATTTAATAATTTTCAATCCCCCACCGTAGGGGCAGAACGTGGGTTAGGCACCATCGCCGTGGGTAACCCATTTGGGATTGGAGATCACTTTCAATTCACCTATGGTAGGTCCAAAGGCGTGAACCCCTTGGTTGATACGAGTTACTCCGTGCCATTGAGCCCCTGGGACACTACTCTGGAGTTACAATATCGAAAAAATGATTTCAATGTGGTGTCCTCGGCGTTTAAACAATTAGACATCGACAGCAAATCTCAAATTTTCAAAGTATCCTTACGACAACCGCTGTACCACACCCTGACCGATGAAATCGCCATTACCTTTATTGGAGAACATCTTCAAAATCAAAACTTTATTGGTGGGACAGGTTTCTCCTTCACACCAGGAACCACGAGGAAAGGAAAGTCGAAAGTCTCGGCTCTTCGGTTGGCACAAGAATGGATTCATCGACAACCCATACAGGTCTTTGCCTTCTACTCGCGATTCAGCCTGGGAGTTGATGCCCTGAACGCCACGAATAATCGAATCGCCAAACATGATCCAGACGCGCACTTTTTTTCTTGGCTAGGTCAAGCCCAATGGGCTCGTCGAATAGATCCCTTAGGCATACAATTGGTCAGTAGCCTAGCGCTGCAAGTCGCCAATGACAGTCTCTTCCCTCTTGAACAATTCGCGGTGGGAGGACGATACAGTGTGCGCGGCTACAGAGAAAACCAACTCGTGAGAGACAACGCCTTTCTCTTTTCCGTGGAATCTCGTATTCCCGTCCTGCCATCTGTAATGGGCCCACAGGTCACCGTCCACTTCGCGCCATTTATCGATGTCGGGCGTTCATGGAATGCCAAAAATTCCACACCAGATCCCAAAACATTAGCCAGCATAGGTGTCGGCCTGCGCTTAGGATTTTTTGATCGCGCCTTTGCCAATGTCTATTGGGGCCAACAACTCAATCATGTCTCCGATACCCCGCCAGGTGGCAACCTCCAAGACCATGGCCTGCAC
>Ga0224497_10000933_pt1 | contig 19353 bp, 22 predicted proteins | sample SF_Jul11_sed_USG_4_FD_167970 | JGI IMG/M metagenome (GOLD analysis project Ga0224497, IMG submission 167970) | Sediment microbial communities from San Francisco Bay, California, United States - SF_Jul11_sed_USGS_13 | ecosystem: Environmental > Aquatic > Marine > Sediment | place: USA... | reverse complement strand
ACGTTGGTAGGAGGGGCATTCCCTGGATCTCGTGAACCAGGCCCCTTATCCGCGGAGCCCGATCTACGACGCTCATCACAGCCTGCGCCGAAGGCTGGCGTCATGATCCTTACAGGTCGAGTCGATGCAAACGAGTGTCATTGTGGTCAGAGCTGTCCTGCTCATTCTCGCTTTCCTTGCAGTCGGGCTGGGTCCTGGGCTTGCACATGCCGAGCCATTGAGCCGGCCAGGGGACATGCAATGGGCTGCCAACACACCCCTGCGATGGGAGGACTTTCAGGGGCCAGTCGATCCGTCCGCTTCAACGGAGCGCGTCGCGATGACGGCAGCGTCGCTGAGTTGGGGCTATGCGTATGGTCTCGAGCGCAGCGACGGACACTGCTTCTACCGAATTTCGAGCGTCGATGTGCAGGCGATCTTCGACCGGCAAGTTTCCTGGGTCAGGCCGGGTCATCGAACGGCCAGAATCTTAGAGCACGAGCAGGGCCATTTCGATCTCACGCAGTTATTCAAGCTCAAGCTCGATGACTTGGCGGGCGAGCTTGTTGGTATTCGCCGAACCTGCAAGGGGGATTCCGTCGCGGTCGCGTCCGACTTCACTGAACGCGACGCTGCCCGAGCCGTATCCGGTTTAGCCGAGAAAGTCTGGCAGGAACATGTGGCTGCGCAGGAAGCCTACGACGAGCAAACGCGCCATGGCATTTTGACTGATGTCCAACACATGTGGACCGAGACGATCCGGCGCGGCCTGCGCGAGGCGCGCTGGGATTCGCTAGAAGATCTTCTCTAGGCGCGCTGTTGCGTTGCTGACCGGGCCCCGCGCTCAGTCGCAGGCAACAGGAGGCTTGCGAGCAGCAGCACGGGTTTGCTCATGATGGGTCTCGGATGGGCTCGTTACCAGGAAGGTTAGCTACTACGGAATCAGCAGATAGCGCTCTTCGTCCGTGGCCTCGAAGATCACGCCGTCGGGAGTGCGCTCGACGTCTGTGATCCGAAGCCTTTGCGGCTCGTGCCGCTCGGGGCTACCGGAGACCGTCAGGCGGTCGCCGGCTGGATGCTGTCAGGGGCGAAGCCGCGCTTACGCAACATCTGCGTGGTCTGCCACTGCAGCACCCAGTTCTGGATGCCGCCTGTTTCATCGGTGACTTCGAGCTGATTTACGCGGAGGGTCGTCCCAGTGCCATAAGTAATCAATGAACCGGGCGGCTATCGCGATCGGTCGGGCGCGGTGCGCAGCAGCTCAGCGAGCTCATGCTTCCAGAGGCTTGCGTTGCGGGTCGTTCCGTGGCCTCGGGTGTCCTCGCTGGCGGGGATCACGAGGTAGCGGCCGTTGCGAACGCGCGGAATTTCCCGCTCGAGGACGCCGAGCTCGGCGGGATTGCGCTCGTCGTCCTCGGCGACGATCGCCAAAAGCGCCGCCTCGATGCGCTCGAGATCAGGACTCGGGTCGTAGTTTCGCGAGGCTTCGTACGCATAGAGCACGTCGTTGGCATCCAGCGGCGTGCCGGCTTCTAGCCTTGCCGCGATGGCGCGGTCCGTCGCTTCGCGCGTCGGCGTCGCCTTGTAAACTGCCCGCGTGCCGCCTGTCGTCGCGAACCTGAAGTAGGCCAGCGCCCGCGGCCAGGTTTGTGGCTGGCTCGTGTAGTTGCCCCCGTTCCAGTCCGGGTCGTTGCGAATCCCGTCGATGAGCATGCGCCGCATCATCCAATTGCGGCCCGACATCGGCATTGGTAGCGCAGCCATCGGCGCGAGCGCATCCATGAAGTCCGGATACATCGCGCCCCATACCCAGGTCTGCATGCCGCCGGCGGAGTTGCCGATCACGAGGCGCAGGTGCGTGATGCCGAGGTGCTCGGTCACCAGCCGGTATTGCGCGTGGACGAGATCTTCGTACGTATAGCTTGGGAATCGAGTTTGCAGGCCGTCCGATGGCTTCGACGACTGGCCGGCGCCGAGCGCATCGGTCAGGATCAGAAAGTAACGTTCGGCATCGAGCGGCTGGCCGGGTCCGTACAGCTCACCCGCGATGCTCTCCGCGAGGAAGTACGCGCCGGATCCGGTCGTGCCGTGCAGCATCAGCACGGGCACCCCAGCTGGGTCGCCGATGGTTTGGTAGTGCAGCCTGAGCTCCGGCAGCGTTTCGCCGCTCTGGAACTTGAAATTGTCGACAATCCACTCGCCTTCCTGTGGCGCCGGGTGATCCGCGGCTTGCGCGGAGTTGGCCGCTGCTGCGAGCAAGGCGAGGAGGGCGGTGATTCTGAGCTCTCGCGTGCGGTTCATGCGGGTCCCCCTGTTCGGTGTCGTTATTTTGTATGCCTTAGGGATGGAGCATAGCGCTTGCAGCCCAGGGCGTGAACCGGCGACGTGCTCAAATAGGCTGCCAATGTCCGCCGACGCCGTGATAGCACTCGCAACTTAGCTCAAACGCGCGCCCACAGGCCATGCACTCGACGCGGTAAGCGAGGACGTCGGGCAGCGTCTCGCTGAGATCGAGATTCAAGAAATCCGGCAGATCGACGAATGCTGCCTGGCCGTCGACGGCCCGCAGCTTCCGCTCCGCAACGGCTGCTCGAATCGTGCTGACGATGCGTCTGAGCTGCTCGGGTCCGTGAATCTCGATGGTCTGCACGTACTGATCGCAGGTCGCGCACGCCGATCCGGTTGCCGCGCTCGTCATCCTGCCGGTAGCTGCGTGAATTCGATGACGTTCAGATCCGGGTCACGGATGAACACGGAAGTCTTGCCATCGCCGAACGTAATAGGCCCTTCGGTAACTTCTAGGCCGATGGACTCGACGAAGCCTTTTGCCTCGTCGGCCGAGTCGACCTCGATCGCATAGTGCGTGTAGCCGGGGAACTTGTTCTCGACATCCATGAGGATGTTCCGCTGGCCATTGTCGTCGTTGCCGCTGTCGAGAAGATTGATCTCGATCCCGCTGTCATGTTTCAAGACAACGACACGCTCCTCGAGGTCGTGCCGGATCACGGAAAATCCGAGCCTTTCGTAGAAGGCGACAGACCTGTCGAAATCCATGACTCGAATGCCGACGTGGTCGAGACGATTGATTCTCATATACAGGTACCAGTTCCTTATCTAGCCGTTAAGCTCAGCTGTCAGCCTTTCGGATGCTCGATCGCGTGCTCGATGACCTGCTCGATTGCTTCATCGGCAACCTCGTCGGACAGTCGAAAATTGATGCAGCCGGTTCCCGTTTTGATGCCCGGGTATCTCTTCTTAAAGGCTGCGAGATGATGCGCGCCGCACGTGTAGAGGGACACGTAACGTTTCTGGTTGGCCAGCGCGACCCAGCCGTCACCGACCTTGTAGGTCGGCATCCGGTAGGACATGTCGATCGCTACCTCGGGGTAAAGCCCGACGATAAGCCCATGCAGCCGCTCGACGAGCGGCTTGCGATTCTCGGGCACAGCGGCAAGATAGCGCTTGACGTCTGCGTTCACGTTATTCACCAAGACTCAGTGGCGGGAGTGCAACCCGATGAGGTTGCCCTCGCTATCAAGCGCCAGAGCGATGAAGCCATACTCGCCGATTGACGCTTTTTCCCGGCGGACCTTGCCGCCGGCTTTGGCGACGCGACCGGCTTCGACGGCGCAGTCGGCACAGCTGAAGTAGACCATGACGCTGTTCCCGCCCGACTCGATGCCAGGCGCCTTGACGAGTGCGCCCGCGCAACCGCTGCGGTCCGTCGCCATCGGGAAAGTCCACATCTCGATACCGGGACTGCCGAGCTTCTCGAGCTTCGTCTCAAAGACTGTTTCGTAGAACGTTCTGGCGCGATCCATATCCTGCACGTAGATCTCGAACCAGCCGACGGGATTGTGCTCCATATCTTCTCTCCTGGTTTGGGGTTCTACGCCTCGATTTCGAGTTCACCGATCTCGGCGAGGCTCTTGCCGATGGTCTCGGTCAGTGCTGCGCTGACGGCAGCGGATCGCGCTGGGTCGTCGATGACGAGCGTGCTCGACCAGCGGCACAGCTGCGCATCGCCAGCCGTGAGCTCGAACGTGCCGGCCGCGCCGGGCTCGCTCACGGCAGCGAGCTTCAGCATGCCGGGGTCCTCATCCCAGCTCAGCGATCCGCGGGTCCAATCGGCCGGCGGCCAGTCGGCGATGAGGTCCTTGAGCTTCATGGGATCCTCCGGCGATATACAAAGGGACATCCCATTTTCGATGCCGACGCGGCGGGCGTCCAGGGGCTATGGCTCCTCGAGCGGCGGTGCGCCGTAGCGCTCGCGTAGCCAGTTGAGTGCAGGCAACACGCGTGGGCGCATGACGAGCCAGCGCTCGAGTTGAAACTTGCCCGGATAGTTCATGATCGTGAGGCCGACGACGATCGTCAGCACGCCCTGACCCGGCACGAACAGCATGAGGATACCAAGCACGACGAATCCCAGCCCGAGCAAGTTCTTCAGCGCCATGAGCATCAGGTGTACGAGCAGGTATCGCGATAGCGATCGCGGGCGGTGGCTTTCGAGGAAATAATCTTCCGCTAGCCTCACGATCATGAACGGCAGCAGGATGAAAGTCATGATCAGCGTCGTGATCGAGAACCCGACAAGCACGCCGGCATGCTCGGTCACGAAGTCGATCCAGGCTGCGGGTAAGAAATTCACGGAGTATTGCGGGCGAATGAAGTCGGGGGCGAGATGTCGGATTCACCTTTCGCGCTCTAGGCGTCTACGGCTCTGCGTCTTGGCCGTACTGTAGGATCGATGATTCGAACTCCGTGAACTCATCGCTGCGGTTGCGCTCCATGCAGGCGAATTCTTCGATCTGCCAGTCGACGCGTTCGTAGAGCCGCTGCCCCGTCCACGGTTGCGTGAACGCGAGAGGGTCCTCGACTGTCAGGTCGATTTGCAGCAGTCCGTCATCGCGAATACGCATGCGCTCGGTGACCTTGAGTTGATCGCTGTGCGGCACGCCGCGCCGATCAACCCACGTGCGGTCGTTGAAGTTCACGCTCTCCACGACAAGCGTCTCTCCTTCCCACCAGCCGACCGAATCGCCGAGCCATAACGGCGGTAGATCGTCGCGATGCGCTCGGCCGTCCGTATAGATCTGACGATTCTGATGGTGGTACTCGAACATCATCAGAACGCGCCCGGGCAGCTGAACGATCTCCAGCGGAAACGGGTGGAAATAGACGCGCGGCAGTCCGGGCGGGTAGCAGTCGTAAACAGGGTCGTTGGACTCCGTTGCGGGCACGCCGCGCGGGCCAAACGTCGGCCGCGATGCTTCAAAGCGCTCTTGCGCCCACGGCGTCATCGGCGGCGGTTCCTCGCTCCAGCCCCAGCCACCGTAGCCGCCACCGCCGCCGGCCCGGTTCCAGACGCCGCTCAAGTTCCCACCGTGCTCGGCGGTTTGCGCCGTCGCCTGGAGCGAAAAGCTTACTGCGGCCAGGAGCCATAGCCAGGTCGATCTTGTCATCACGGTAGCCGTTAATGGTCGAACTGCCGATTCTAGGCTATCTCGAGCAAATCGGGTCAGACCCCATTGGTTCCGCCAGAACCGTTGCAGGACGGAATTTCCCTACCCACGGGGCGCGCGGGCGCGGTATTCTTGGTGAAAATTCCCGCGCGCTGCGGGAGATAACGAAATTGGGGGAACGATGCGACTCAGCCTGCTTTTCGTCTTTCTCGGGCTAATGGCCGGCACGGCCGGCGCCCAGGATGCCCGGACGTTCGACGCGCGGCTCACCCCGTTGCCGCTCGATGTCGTGAACCGAGAGCAGATCAAGGGGTCGGGCTCGGGCTCGGCCGTGCTCGAAGGCCGCAGGCTCACGGTCAGCGGCTCGTTCTCAGGCATGCTCGGGCCCGCGACAGTTGCGCACCTCCATCTGGGTCCTGCGCTCGGCATTCGCGGTGGCCCGGTTCTGAATCTCGACATCGACCAGGCCGCAGCCGGCAACTTCTCCGGCGAGTTCGAGCTCACCGAGGATCAACTCGGGGCGCTGCGCGCTGGGCGGCTCTACATCCAGATTCACAGCGAGATCGCGCCAGGCGGCAATCTCTGGGGCTGGTTGCTCGAGTAACTCGCGACATACTGATTAGATAAAGGGGCGAATTGATGCGCTGCCGTTCGACGATATTGACCTTGGGATTCCTAGCAGCGATGGGCTCGACCGCGCACGCGCAGACGGGCGCATTCACCGAGCCGCAGGCCGCAGCGGGGCTCGCCTCATACGGCCTGCATTGCGCGTCCTGCCATCAGCGTGATTTGAGCGGTCTCAACGAAGCACGCCCGCTCGTGGGGCCCGCGTTCATGACGATCTGGCGCGAGCGCACTGCCGGCCAGCTCATCGCTTACTTGGGCGCCGCAATGCCGTTGGCCCCGGGGGTGCCCGGCAGCCTCGGCGAGCAGTCCTATGTGAATCTGGCTGCGTTCTTGCTGCGCGTCAATGGCGCCGAGCCAGGCAACGAGCCCTTGACGGCCGCAAGCACGGTCGTCATTGGCGCCATCGCCGATGGCGTGCTTCCGGATTCCTTGGCCGCGCTCGCAAGCGCGCAGGCCGAGACGGCAGCGGGACCCGCCGGCCCGATCGGCGTGACGCGGCCCGGCACGGCCGAAAACTACACGCCCGTCACGGACGACGACATGCGCGCCGGGCCCGGCGATGACTGGCTCATGCTGCGCGGCAATTACGAGGCTTGGAACCACAGTCCGCTCGATCAAATCGACCGCGACAATGTCGGCGGCCTACAGTTGAAGTGGTCCTGGGCGATGCCCGAGGGCCGGCGCAGCCAGCCTGCGCCGGTCGTGCACGACGGCGTGCTGTTCCTGAACACGGCCGGCAACATCGTCCAAGCGCTCGATGCGGCGACGGGCGACCTCATCTGGGAAAACCACATGGGCCCGAGTTCTGGCGGTGATGCGCTGCGCGGTATTGCGCTCTACGAGGACAAAGTCATCGCCGCGACAACCGACGCCCGCATTGTCGCGCTCCATGCCGCGACGGGCGCGCTGGTCTGGGACACGGTCATCGGCGACCGTTCCGAGAACAACTACGCGTTGACGAGCGGGCCAATCGTCATCAACGGCAAAGTTATTTCGGGGCTCGCCAATTGCGCGACCTATCAGGAGGAGAAGTGCTTCATCAGCGCCTACGATGCCGACACGGGTGCGGAGGTCTGGCGTTTCTACACGATCGCGCGCGATCTCACGCCCGGCGGCGATACCTGGGGCGAACTGTCGGATTTCTACCGCGCGGGCGGGGAGTCCTGGATCACGGGCAGCTATGATCCCGTGCTGAACCGGACCTATTGGGGCGTCGCGCAGGCCAAGCCGTGGATGCCCGTCAGCCGCCACAACAGCGCGCTCGACGATGCGCTCTATACGAGCTCGACGCTTGCGCTCAATCCCGATACGGGTGAGCTCGACTGGTACTACCAGCACTCGCCCGGTGAGGCGCTCGACCTCGATGAGGTCTACGAGCGTGTCATCGTCGACGTCGATGGTGAGCGCACGCTCTTCACGATCGGCAAACCCGGCGTTCTCTGGAAGATCAACCGCGAGTCGGGCCGTTACATTGATCACCACGAGACGATTTTCCAGAACATCTTCGCGAGCTTCGACCCGGAGACCGGCGAGCCGCGCTACCGCCAGGACATAATCGACAACGCGCCCGGCGAGTGGGCGGCGTCCTGCCCGAGCACCGAGGGCGGGCACAACTGGCAGGCAATGACCTATCACCCGCCGACGCAACAGCTCGTGATCCCGCTGAGTCAGAGCTGCATGGAGATCCGCGGGCGCATGGTCGAGCTCGTGCCGGGCTCGGGCGGCACCTCTGCAGACCGGCGCTGGTACGAAATGCCGGGCACTGATGGCAACATCGGCAAGCTCGGTGCCTACGACGTTGCGACGATGGAAGAGAAATGGAGTCTCGAGCAGCGCGCGCCGTTCCTGACGTCGACGCTGTCGACGGCTGGAGGCCTCGTGTTCGTCGGCGACCTCGACCGGCGATTCCGCGCGATCGACATCGAGACCGGCGAGATCCTCTGGGAGACGCGGTTGGGCACGTCCGTGCAGGGCTTTCCGCTCACCTACCGCGTTGATGGCGTGCAATACGTCGCCGTGCCGACGGGCTTAGGCGGCGGCAGCCCGCGTAACGTGCCGGCCCTGATCGCGCCCGACGTGCGCCACCCGCCGCATGGCAATGCGATTCATGTGTTTGCTTTGCCGGAGCGATGAAAGCGCGATTCCGATTGTCATCGGAAACTCGGGCTCGGATGAGACGAGAACGGTCAAAAGAACAGATGAGATCATGAACGCTAATACGAACGTATTCACCGCATCGGCGTTGAGCTTGCTCGTCACGTTGCCGATCTCCGTATCCGGCCACCACTCGATGGCGGAATACGATCGTAGCGTCGTCACGGAGTTCGAAGGCGAGGTCGTCAGTGTCTCCTGGCGCAACCCACACATCCTGTTGGATATCGAAACGACCGATGCCAATGGTGAAACTGTCGTTTGGTACCTGGAGGGCGGCGCCGTGAGCATGCAGCGCCGGCGCGGTGTGGCCAGTGGTCTGGTCGCGGCTGGCGATCATGTGCGGGTTGCAGGGTCGGCTTCGACGCAGCGCCCGCACCACATGCTCGTCAATCACCTGCTGCTGCCGGATGGCGTCGAGCTGCTGGTGGGCTCGAGCCGTGAGCCGCGTTGGTCGGATACCGGCGTGGGCGGTGAAAGTGTGGTCTTGGAGGCAGACAGCGAGGTTGTCGCTAGCGCGAACGGGCTCTTTCGCGTCTGGAGCCAGGGATCGCGCGCGTGGTTTTTCCAGGGGCGCGCGAATTATGAGCTGACGCCGGAAGCCATTGCCGCTCAAGCTGCGTGGAATGACGTTGATGACAACCCGCTGTTGTCATGCATAGCGCCCGGCATGCCCGCGCTCATGGGCAATCCGTATCCGATGCAATTTGTGCAGGGCGACGGTCAGATCGAGCTACGGTTCGAGGAGTTCGATGCCGTTCGTACAATACACATGGAAAACGCGGTCGATCCTGCCAGCGTCGAGGCCTCGCACTTGGGATATTCGGTGGGTCGGTGGGAAGGCGATACGCTCGTAGTCCGGACGACGCGGATCAACTGGCCGTATTTCAATCGCATCGGCGCCCCGCAAACCGAGAACGTCGTCGTCGACGAACGCATCACGGCTGTCGATGGCGGCAACCGGCTCGACTATGTCATGACCGTGACGGAGCCGGCGACGCTCGTCGAGCCCTTCGTCTGGGAAGCCTTTTGGACCTGGAAGCAGGGCGAGGCGGTCGGTCTCTACGACTGCATAGTGGAGCCGTAGGGTAGAGGTACAAGCCGTCCTAGCAGCTCTTCGTGAATCCCCGATAAAACGACCGTTTTCGGGTGTGAATAATCTCAATATCAGTAGAATAGGGGTCGAATAAGAATAAGGGGAGCGGGGATGGCGCTCGAGCCCGGCATACGCTTCGGCAACTATGAAATCGGCGATCCGATAGGCGCCGGCGGTATGGGCGAGGTGTATCGTGCAACCGATACGACGCTCGAGCGCGCCGTCGCAATCAAGGTACTGCCGGCCTCGTTCGCCGAGGATGCCGTCCGCATCGAGCGGTTCGAGCGTGAAGCCAAGACCTTGGCGGCGCTCAATCACCCGAACATCGCCCAGATCCACGGGCTCGAGAAAACCGACGGCACGACGGCGCTCGTCATGGAGCTCGTCGAGGGCCCGACACTGGCCGATCGTATCGCCGAAGGGCCGATACCCGCAGACGAAGCGCTCGGTATCGCGATGCAAATCGCCGAGGCTTTAGAGGCCGCGCATGGTCAACAAATCGTCCACCGTGATCTGAAGCCCGCCAACGTCATGGTTCGAGACGACGGCACCGTCAAAGTGCTCGACTTCGGAATCGCTAAGGCGTTCGACATCCAGGCCTCGAGTGGGCCCGGCGCGCCGGCGATGACGACGCCGGCCGTGACGCAGACGGGCATCATTCTCGGCACCGCGGCTTACATGAGCCCCGAGCAAGCGCGCGGCAAGTTCGTCGACGACCGCACCGACGTCTGGGCGTTCGGCTGTCTGCTTTACGAGATGCTGACGGGACAGCCGGCGTTTGCGGGTGAGGACGTCGCGATCACGCTTGCGCGCATCCTCGCGAACGAAACCGACATGAAGTCGTTACCGGCGGCGATCTCACCTGCCGTGCGCCAGACGATCGAGCTGTGTCTGCAGAAAGATCCAAACAAGCGCATCGCTGACATCCGCGACGTCAAGCTATCGCTCGAGGGCGCTTTCGACACGATCGCAGCGCAAGGCGGCGCAGTCATGACCATCCGGCAACCGATGTGGCGGCGGGCATTGCTAGTTGTTGCCCCAGTGTTGGCCGCGCTAGTTGCGGGTTTTGCCATCTGGACCAGCATGCAGCCGGATCCCGAGGGCATCAGGCGTTTCGACTACGATCTGCCATCCGGTCAGCGGTTCAGGGAGCTGGGCTTCCGCGTCATCGCGATTTCTCCGGACGGAAGCTCGTTCGTATACAACACGACGCAAGGCCTGTTCTTGCGCACGATGGAACAGCTCGAAGCCCGCCTCATTCCCGGAACCGAGCCCGCTTCAGTTTCGCTGGCTTTCTCACCTGATGGGCGAGCCGTCGCCTTCTGGGGAACGACGGGCGAGGTCAAGCGCATCTCCACGACCGGTGGGGCTGCTGTCGTGATCGCCGAGAATGTCGAGCCACCCCTGGGCATGACTTGGGAGGCGAACGGCACGCTATTGATTGGTCAGGCTGCGGGAATATTTCAAGTCTCGACGAACGGTGGCGTGCTCGAACAGGTGATCCCGGCGCAAGGAGAGGTTCCATTCGGTGCGACGCTGCTGCCCGACGGCGAAACAGTCCTGCTTACATCGACCACCACAGACAATTGGGACACTGCACAAATACTCGCGCATTCACTCTCTACGGGTGAACGAACCGTAGTCTTGAACGGTGGAAGCGACGCTCGCTATCTGCCAACTGGTCATCTCGTTTATGCATTGGGTAGTGGCCTGTACGCGGTTGCGTTCGATCCCGACAGTCTCACGGTCTCAGGTGACGTTGTGCCGCTCGTGCAGGGCGTAACGAGACCGAACCCAGCAGTTACCGGTACGGCTCAATACTCCGTGGCGGACAACGGGACGCTCATTTATGTTCGTGGCGGAACGACCGCACAGGCGAACATGCTGGTTTGGGTGGATCGGGATGGACGTGAGTTACCGCTCACGGCCGAGCCACGCAACTATCTGTACCCGCGAATTTCGCCTGATGGCACCAGGATCGCGCTAGATGTTCGAGATCAAGAGCTCGATATTTGGATTTGGGACATAATGCGCGAAGCGCTGACGCGCCTGACGTTCGATTCGGGTCAAGACGAATTCCCCGTTTGGTCACCCGATGGGCAGCGAATCGCATTCTCGTCGACGCGCGATAGCGGTAGCTCGTTCGAGACAAGTCTCTTTTTGCAGGCGGCAGACGGCACGGGCGCCGTGGAGCGGCTAGCTGACAGCCCGGGTCAGATCTTCCCAACGGGATTCGTCGCCGATGAGAGCGAGTTGATCGTGTACGGAGCGGCCGAGTCGAACATCAACGACGATATCGGACGCATTTCGCTTCCAGACGGGGAGACCGAGTCACTGTTGAATTCGGTATTCGGCGAAACCAACCCGGAACTCTCGCCAGACGGTAACTGGCTAGCGTACACGTCAAACGAGTCGGGGCGTGAAGAAATTTACGTGCGGCCGTTTCCGGATATCGAGGCGGGGCGCTGGCAAGTCTCCACGGGTGGTGGTACGCAGCCGCTCTGGGCACGCAACGGTCAGGAACTCTTTTATCGTAGCGGTACGGAAGTCATGGCCGTCTCGACCCAACCCGGTCCAGCCTTCGTGGCGGGAAATCCGCGACCGCTGTTCGAAGACAACTACATTTTGGGGCCGGGAGGGCGTAACTTCGATGTCTCGCCGGATGGCGAGGCTTTTCTGATGATCAGATCATTGGAGGATGCAACAATTGCACCTCAGATCATCATCGTCGAGAACTGGTTCGAGGAGCTCGAGCGGCTTGTGCCGGCCGAGTAGCCCAGCACCCATTTCCGGGCAAATTCGCCGATTTGGAGCTTGAGCGAGGGGCGGTATGGCCATACCATCGAGGTATGGTCAGTACGACGATCAAATCGACCTATTCCCTGGACGTCGAGACCGTCCGCGAGCTCGAAGCCATGGCACAGCGCTGGAACGTCTCCAAGTCCGAGGCGCTGCGGCGCGCCATTCATTCCGCGGCGAGGGACCGTACGCCGGGCGCTGGGAGCGCCATTGAGGCGCTCGACGACTTGCAGTCCTCGCTGGGCCTGACGGCCGAGACCTCGGACGAGTGGGAGCGGGCAATGCGGCGCGAGCGGCGGGCTTCTGCCAAGCGGCTCGAACGCTAGGCCGTGATCCATCTCGATACGAGCTTCTTGATCCGGGCCCTCGTTCGAGGATCGAATGAAGACGCGCTGCTGCGTACATGGCTCACGGCTGGGGAATCGCTTGGTATGAGCACAGTCGCCTGGACCGAATTTCTTTGCGGTCCGGTCGGGCGTGAGGCGTCAGATTTGGCCAAACGCGTCGTCGGCCGTCGGGTCGGCTTCTCCGAGGAGCACGCGGAGGTTGCCGCGGAGCTGTTTAATGAATCCGGGCGACGCAAGGGGACGCTGATCGATTGCATGATTGCTGCAGCCGCGTTGGCAGACAACGCAGCGATCGCAACGAGCAACGCGACCGACTTTCGGCGGTTGCGGCCTGGCGGGGTCAGGGTTTTGTCGAGCGACTAGAAGATCGCCTGATCGGGAGCAGCCTGAATCATGAGCCACAAGACGTTGGGCCTGGGCCTGTCCGTACTATTGGTGGCGGCTTGTAGCCCAGGCCAAGATCCCATATCCGTTACGCTCGAGACGCAGCCGGAGCGTGGTGCCGCGACACCGGCAACCTCGCCGGAGCCAGCCGAAGGCTTTCAGGTCGAGGCCGAGCGCTTCGCGGATCTGCGAATTCTGCGCTATCAGGTGCCAGGCTTCGACGAGCTGAGTCTCCGGGACAAGACGCTGCTTTATTACCTTACGCAGGCAGGCCTCTCGGGCCGCGACATCATCTACGATCAGAAATATCGCTACAACCTCGCTATACGGCGCACGCTCGAGGAGGTTGTCAGGAATTACCCGGGCCCCCGCGACACGGACGAGTTCCAGGCGCTGCTCGAGCACACAAAACGAATCTGGGTTGCTAACGGTATCCACCATCATTACGGCTATGACAAATTCGTACCGGGCTTCGGTTACGAGGACCTCGTCGAATTCGTTGAAGCAACACCCGGCGATTTCCCGACAAGGCCGGGCCAGTCGGTCGACGAGTTGCTAGCGGAGTTGCGGCCCGTCATGTTCGACTCGACCGTCGATGCGCGGCTCGTCAACCGCGTGCCTGGGCAGGATCCGGTCGCGACTTCGGCCGTGAATTTCTACTCGGGTGTCACGCAGGACGATGTCGAGGCGTTCTATGCCGAGCGCCGTGATCCGGATGATGAGACGCCGATCTGGTATGGGCTGAACTCGCGGCTCGCGAATATGGACGGTGAGATCGTCGAGCAAGTCTGGCGCGTCGGTGGGCTCTACACGGAGGCACTCGAGCGCGTCGTCTATTGGCTCGAGCGGGCGCTGACCGTCACGGAGAGCGAGTTGCAGCGCGATGCGCTCGAGAAGCTCATTGCGTACTACCGTAGCGGTGATCTCGAAGACTGGGACGCGCACAACATCGCGTGGGTGGCGGACACGGAGTCGACGGTCGATATGATCAATGGCTTCGTCGAGGTCTACAACGATCCGATCGGCTATCGCGGCTCCTACGAGACCGTCGTGCAGTTCGTCGACCCGGTCGCAACGCAGCGCATCGAAACGTTGGCGGCGGAGGCGCAATGGTTCGAGGACAATGCGCCGATTGCCAACGAGTACAAGAAGGCAGACGTCACAGGCATCACGGGCCGGGCCATCAACGTCGTTGGCGAGGCCGGCGACGCCTCACCGACGACACCGGTTGGCATCAACCTGCCGAATTCGGATTGGATACGCCGCGAGCACGGCTCGAAGTCCGTTGCGCTTGCGAACATTCAGCAGGCCTACGATCGCGTTTCGGGCGGCGCAACGCGTGAGTTTGCCTGGGACGAAGCCGAGGTCGAGCGCTACGAGCAGTTCAACGCGCTCACGAGCATCCTCACGACGGACATGCATGAGGTCATCGGCCACGCGTCGGGTCAGCTCGCGCCCGGCATCGGCCCGCCGAACGAGACGCTCGGTATTTACATGTCGCCGCTCGAGGAGGCCCGCGCCGATCTCGTCGGGCTTTACTACATCCTCGATCCAAAGCTCGTCGAGCTCGGGCTCATGCCGTCGGTCGAAGCTGGCTACACGGAGTACGAATGGTATATCCGCAACGGCCTCATGCAGCAGCTCAACCGCATTGAGCTGGGCAAAGACATCGAGGAAGCGCACATGCGCAATCGCCAGCTCGTTTCAGCCTGGGCTTACGAGATGGGCGGTGATCAGAACGTCATCGAGCGGCGTGAGCGCGACGGCAAAACCTATTTCGTCGTCAACGACTTCGCGGCGCTGCGCGAAATTTTCGGTCAGCAACTCCGAGAGCTGCAACGCATCAAGTCCGAGGGAGACTTCGAGGCGATCCGCGATCTCATCGAGACCTACGCCGTCAAGGTCGATCCCGAGATTCACGCCGAGGTGCGCGAGCGCTACGCAGCACTCGATATTCCATCGTACTCGGCGTTCATCAACGCAAAACTCGTACCCGTTGAGGAGAATGGCGAGATCATTGACGTGCGCGTCGAGTACCCGGAAGACTTCACGGAGCAGATGCTCGAGTACGCGGAGAGCTACAGCTATCTGCCGACGTGGAACTTCTAGAAGTCTGACAGTTAGATGTGTTTAGATGCCGGTTGGGCTACCGCCTAGTTCGATACGACTAGAAACGGGGAGTAATGAAGGCAGACGAGCGCCTAACGGTCGCGAATGCGCTGGCGCAGCTCGAGCGCGAGGACAGTCCCTACGAAAAAGTTTTTCGCCACGGCTCGCTGCATGTGGAGATCTATAAGCCGGATCACGAGGATCCTCAGACCAAGCATTCGCTCGATGAGATCTATGTCGTGATCTCCGGAACGGGATTCATCGTGCGCGGCGATGATAGGCAGGCTTTCGAGGTGGGCGAGGTCATCTTCGTGCCGGCCGGGATCGAGCACCGGTTCGAGGAGTTTTCCGATGACTTCGCGACGTGGGTGTTCTTCTTCGGCCCCGAGGGCGGCGAGCAGGAGACGTGGTTCATCTAATGAAATAAGGTCACTGTCCCCTTATTTCCGATTCGGAACTGAATCGCCGTGCAGCACGCAGCCATTAAGAAAGAGGAAATCCGAATGTCTCGTCTCTTGAATGCGACGCTAGTTGTTTGGTTCGCGCTTACCAGCGTCGCCGTCGCGCAGCCGCCACCGAGCCTCACGCCGCTCAACGACCTGAGCGTCATGGCACGCGAGCCGTTTCAGATTTTCGATAACCTCTATTTTGTCGGCATCGGCGAAGTCGGCAGCTACGTCATCGAGACGAGCGAGGGCCTGATTCTCATCGATACGCTCTGGGACAACGAGGGCTACACGGATTATCTGCTCGGTAACATCCGCAAGGTCGGGCTCGATCCGATGGATATCGAGTACGTCCTGATCCTACAGGGGCATCGGGATCATTTCGCAGGCGCCCCAGCGCTGCAGAAGGTCATCGACGCGCAGTTCGGCACGGCCGAGGAGGACCGCAAGCTCATGGTCGAGAGCTTTGGCGAGTACGCGCCGCGCATCGATTTCATCATAGAGCACGGCGACACGCTGACGCTCGGCGACACGACGATCAATCTCGAAATTACGCCCGGACACACGCCCGGCACGACATCGCTACAGTTCCCGGTCTACGACAACGGCGTGGAATATCAGGCGTATTTTCACGGCGGGCCGAGCGTGCGAAGCGACGACCCGGCCGTCGCCAGGCAGTTCATTGCCGATATCGAGCGCATTAAGAAGATTCCGAATCTTCAGGTGCACATCGGCATTCATTTCGACACATATCTGTCAGGAACGGGCGACCTGTTCGACCGCGCTGCGTTGCTCGCCGAGCGCCAGCCCGGCGATCCGCACCCGTGGGTCAGGCCCGAGGAATTTCAGGCGTTTCTCGACGATCGAATCCAACGCGTGCGCGAGCAGTTCGGGGATGTCCTGTAGGGCTGCTTAAGTTTTGTCGCCCAGTATTTGAACTAGCTCCTGCCGCTGAGCCGAGATGGACCCCGTCTGCCATACGCTCGTAGGCGCATCGCTCGGCGGCACGGGTCTGGCGCGCAAGACGCGCTTCGGCGCGGCGACGCTGGTCGTTGCGGCAAATCTGCCCGACGTCGATGCGGTTTCCTATTTTTTCGACGGAGCGGCTGCCTATGCAATTCGTCGCGGCGTGACGCACGGCATTCCCGCACTCGTCGTGCTGCCGGTCGTGCTCGCCGCCGTAGTCACCGGGATCGCGCGGATCAGACCGTCCCCGGCCCGCGAAGCTTCGTTTCGCTGGCTGCTACTGTTGTCCGCGATCGGTGTCTGGAGTCATCCATCGCTCGATTGGCTCAACACCTACGGAATGCGATGGCTCATGCCGTTTGCCAACCGATGGTTCTACGGCGATACGCTGTTCATCATCGACTGGGTCGTTTGGCTCACGCTGATCACCGGGCTTGTCGCGGCATGGGCGCTGCGGCGCCGGCCGCTCGAGTGGTTTAGACGGCCGGCAACCATAGCGCTGGCGCTCTTGGTCACCTACATCGGTTCGAACTTCATGCTGACACGCGTTGCGATGAACGAGGCGCTTGCGGCGACGCGTCCATTTCCGCCACAACGGCTCATGGCCTCGCCTGTGCCATTCGATCCGCTGAGGCGCGAAATCGTCTTCGAATACGACAACGAGTATCGTCTTGGAACAGTGCGCTTCACGCCGTTGCCGCGCTTCGAGACGCGTCCGGCCATCATCGCGAAGGGCGATGCCGTCTGGCTCGATCGCGCGCGTGAGCACGTGGACGGACAGCAGTTCTTGAGTTGGGCGCGTTTCCCATATTCGGTCGTGGAGCAAACGGACAGCGGAACCGTGCTCTGGGTCGCTGATGCGCGCTACGTCGCCGATCCCACGCAACAGCGCATGCGCGGATTCGGTGCCGTCAGGCTCGAGTTGGCGGATGGGCGGGCCCGGTAACCGCCGCATCACCCGGCGATGTTACGGACGGCAAGCCGAAGGCAGATACTGCTGGAACGCAGCGCCAGCCAGCGTGCCCTGGTTGAGCACGGCGACGTTGACGCCACCGGACGCGCCCATGAGGCCGTTCGAGCCAGCCGGGACCGGAGCCCCACCGCAGCGCCAGATGACCGACAGGTCAACGCTCTCATACGGGGTCAGGCCTAAGGTCTCAGCAGCGATCTGAGCGTTGGCTTCGTTGCCGTACGTGATGACGATCGTGCCGTTGGCGACTCCGACAGACTGGACGTATTTGCCCTGCGTGTCGGCCGCGTTCTTGGTCATGCCCGCGTCTGTGCGGTCGACCGGGGCAGCGCCCTCGTTCAGGAAATCCTCGGCGACGGCAATCTTAGCGGCGGCGGCGAGGTTCATGCCCTCGGAAACCTGCGCGCGGATCGTATAATCCTGATACGCCGGAATAGCGATCGAAGCGAGGATGCCGATGATCGCCACGACGATCATCAGCTCGATCAGCGTGAACCCTTGTTGAGTCTGTCTCATGACGTTGTCTCCTTGCATGACCCTTGCGGGGGGCCTCGATCACAGGCTGGATACCTGTGCTCGATCAACGGCCGTCGAAGGAGGCTTGGCGCTAGCTCGCCTGGGGACTCGATGAACGGTGAATCAGCCTAGCGCAACGTGGCGACAATAGCTCGGTACTGGCACTCGGAATGGTGCTAATGTGCCGACATTCGGTTCATTATGACAGCCAACCGGTCCGCACCGATGAATTCTCGCGTCCCGGAGCACTTTCAGCGCCTGAGCCGGGACGCAGCCGGCTGTTTCGGCGCAATGCACCCTTTGGTTCGAAAACGACCCTCGGAGATCCAAGATGAGCGCACGGCACACTCAGTTCGAGGATACCTGCGAGATCACGGGTATCGGCAGCGACGTCACGGTGATCGGAGAGATCCTGAACTTCAGGGAGCACGACAGCATCACAGCAATGATCGATCGAGCGGCTCGAGTGACGCTACGTTGGAATGATCGCGCCAACGTCTATGTCGGTTCGCTCGGCGGGGTCGAGTTCGAGTCGCCCGGACCTAAAGCAGTCACGAGCCCGAGAATGAGGTAAGTCGCGAGCGGTCGTTCGTCCGATGGAACCACTGTGCGTGATGAACGCTCGCAAGCACAGCACGCCGGCCGGCCCCGATCTTCCTTTACGTACTTCCCACGATTCTCCCGCTGGACTGGTTCGGCGAGCATCTTGCATAGAAGGAGATTTTTCTCTGTCATCCGATTCGGCCGGAGGTATCCATGAACGTTAAGGTCAGCGAGCTCATGACGGGGTCTGTCGTGACGGCTCAGCCTCACCACACGGTTGAGCACGTGCGTAAATTGCTCGAAAAGAACAAAGTTGGCGCCGTGCCTGTTGTCGATAGTGAAAACTCGCCCGTTGGCGTGATCTCTTCGACTGATCTAGTGCGGGATTTAAAGCCGGGCGCGTCCATCAGCAATCTGATGACGGAGAAGGTCTACACCGTGCCGCAATACGATGACGTCAGCACCGCGGCGCGCGTGATGCGCAATCACAAAATTCATCGCGTGATCGTCACGCATGAGCAGAAGGTTGTCGGCATGCTCAGCGCGTTCGATTTGCTCAAGCTCGTCGAGGGCCACCGATTCGTTGCTAAAAATCCGCCGACGAAATCCACACGCAAGGGCGCAAAGCGGCAATGACTTCGGGAAACCGGGGAGTCGAAGTCCGACTTCAGCTTACTCGCGCGATTGCCACTCTTCGCGCGTCTGACCCCAGATCTCGATCGGTAGGTCCTCGAACGGAGGAGGCAGCCGGCCTGGGCCTCGGTTGCGAGAGCCGAGCTTGGTAGCTAGGGCTTGCGAAACGATATTGCCTGGCGAGATCGTGTGGATAACGTCATCCCAGCCTAGCGTTTCGAACGCCCAGTCGATCGAAGCCGTGGCGGCCTCGGTCGCGTAGCCGCGGTTACAGCGGCTGCGGACGATTCCCCACCCGATCTCGGTACCCGGCCAGTCCTCG